>Ga0209674_100105_pt1 | contig 152701 bp, 119 predicted proteins | sample AraplaCvi_mMS_r2_FD_184279 | JGI IMG/M metagenome (GOLD analysis project Ga0209674, IMG submission 184279) | Arabidopsis root microbial communities from North Carolina, USA - plate scrape CL_Cvi_mMS_r2 (SPAdes) (version 2) | ecosystem: Host-associated > Plants > Roots > Endosphere | place: USA... | reverse complement strand
CCCTCGCCTCCCTCGCCTCCCCCGCCTCCCTCGCCTCCCTCGCCTCCCTCGCCTCCCTCGCCTCCCTCGCCTCCCTCGCCTCCCTCGCCTCCCTCGCGTCGCACCCACCGCACCGCACGTCACGTCACGTCACGTCACGTCACGTCACGTCACGTCACCTCGCGGCACGGCACGGCACGGCACGGCACGGCACGGCACGGCACGGCACGGCACGGCACGGCACGGCACGGCACGGCACGGCACGGCACGGCACGGCACGGCAATCATCTTTATGCGCATAAACCTAGCTGAACGGCTAATTCCATCGAAATTCAAAAGAAACGATTGAAATACGAATTCTTCCAGGTAAAATCCATCTGCGCTTAAAAAAGAGAGGTGAACATTGGCAGCTGAAATCATCGCGGTAACTCAGCAAAAAGGTGGAGTCGGGAAGAGCACAATCGCGATGCATCTCGGGGCGGCTTTTCACGAGAAAGGAAAGCGAGTCCTGGTCGTGGATGCCGACGGTCAGAACACATTGATCCACTGGGCCAGCGCATCCTCGGACGGTGACACCGGCATACCGTTCCCCGTCGTCAATCTTTCCGAAGCCGGCAGCCAGATTCACCGTGAGATCAAGAAGTTCGTTGGCGACTACGACATCATCGTCGTCGACTGCCCACCTTCCATTACGGAAAAAGTCTCGGGCGTCGTTCTGCTCGCGGCGAGCGTTGCGGTGATCCCGACGTCGTCGTCGCCCGCCGATTATTGGTCGAGCATTGGCTTAGTCAAACTCGTCCAGCAAGCGCAGGTCATGAACGAAGACCTGCGCGCAGTTTTCCTGCTCAACAAGACGGAAGAAAAGCGCATGCTGACGCGCGAGCTCAAGCGTGCGTTAGAAGAGCTCGGATTTCCTCTCCTCAAGACCCAGATTCCTACCCGCGAAGCCTACAAGCAAGCAATGGCATTGGGTCAAACAGTGCTACAGATGAGCGATCGCGGCGCCAAGCTCGCCGCCATCGAAGTACGGGCGTGCGCGAATGAGATCGCCGCCTTGCTCCCGTAAATTTATGCGCATAAAGGACCCTGAATGAAACCCTCCCAATTTGCCAAAGGCTTTCAAGCACGTCCTGATACGACCAGTAGCGAGAAGCGAACGGCGTTAGATCGACTGAACGCGATTGATGGGCTGGTCAAAAACAATGCCTCGAAAGCCCCCGACGGTTCCGTGCGACCGCTTCCGGGCATAGTCCCGCAAACCGATTCGGGCCTCGACATCGTCGATTCCGAAAACGAGTCCGCCGCCTACCGTGCATGGAGAATTGAACACGGATATCGCCCGGGTCAGGTCATCGAGCTTCCGCTGAAAACGATCAAGCCGAGCCCCTTCAATCCGCGGCACTTCTACGTGAAGTCATCGATTGCCGAACTCGCCGTCAATCTGGCGAAGCAAGGGCAACAGCAGGCGATCCACGTCATTCCTGACTATGACAATCCCGGCACCTACTTCGTCAGCGACGGCGGTAGACGTGTGCGGGCGTTGAAGGAAGCAAACAAGGAATCAGTGAAGACGATCGTTATCGATCTGCCAATTGGAATTCAGAGCTACAAGCTCGGCTACGATCTCAACGTCCAGCGAGATTCGCAGACAGTCTTCGACAATGCGGTGGTCTGGAAACGCTTTCTGGACGACCGCCATTTCCAGAGCCAGAAGGAACTGGCTGAGCATCTTGGTTTGGACGAGTCGACGGTGGCCGTGGCGTTGTCGATTGCCAAGTTGCCCGAAGCAGTCATGCATGAGATGGTTGCGCGGCCTGACCGTTTCGGCTCCAACATGGCGTATCAGGTCGGCCGCTATCACGCCGCTCGCGGTGCCGACGCGACGCTGCGTCTGATCAACAAGATCCTCTCTGACGACCTCAGCACGCGGCAGGTCGCCGACATCGTTAAGGGCAGAGCGACTGCGCAGGAAAGCACCAAGCCGGCAGGTCGCCAGCGCTATGCGCAGCGGCTGGAAGTAAAGCTCGATGGGGTGTCGGTCGGCGACCTGAAGACCTATGGAGAGGACCGCATCGAATTGCGCCTCAAAGGTCTCACGCGCGAAAAGCGTGACGACATTCTTCGACAGATCGAAAAGATGTTGAAGTAATAGTCGCTCAATAAGCGGTCTGGCGGCGGCCGCCGTCAGATGCGCCGCCTCGTCCAGAATTGCCGGCAGCGTGCCGACCGATCAGGCAGCGCGCGACTGACTAAGTGTGAAAGCGAGCAGATCGCCGTCGGTCGGCTCGCCCCACGTCTTGCGAGCCAGCCAATCGAAGAACGCCGTCTCGACGATCTTCGAGTCGAGTCCCCGGCGACGCCAGTCGTCGCGCATATGGGCGCCGAGCCCCGGCAACTCTTCTTCCTCGAACGACTGCCGTGCGATGTCCCGTTCGGACTCACCCTGCTCGTCGTAGAGCTCGCGTGCCTCCCTGCGACGATACGCGGAATACTCGCCCAACAGGCGCGCCTTCAGATCGTCCGCGGGAGCCGCAACGGCCTTAGCGCTACCACCAGATGCCACGGTCTCGACAGGCGGTGCGTACCCTTTCTTCAGTGCGTCCTTGAACAGCGCCGGCGCACTGCGTACCGGCGGCAGCGACGTGCTACGCATCCGTTGCTCGGTCATCTGCAAAGCCGCACGGATGCGATTTTCCTCGCTGTCCGCGTAAAGCGTTTGCGCCTCTTTCAGCGGAATGCCGATCTTGACCATCCGATCCACGAGCGTGCTGTCGAACACGTTCGGATGCTCGTCGAGAGCCAGCATCGGCTGCTTGCGCTCGGTCACGCGGAATTGGATTTCGGCGACACGCCGGCCCTCGCGGTGCTCGATCAGCTCCACGAAGATATTTGTGACTGCGTTCACCTCGGCGATTGCCGGCCGCAAATAATCGCGCTTGAAGTATTTGTATTCGCGCTTTGCTTCGTCGCCCGCTTCCGTGTCCGGCGTGCCGGAGAGGATAGGGCGCCACCATTCCCACGACTCGCGCATCGTCAGATGGCTTGGATTGGTCAAATAGCGCACGCAGATTTCGTACAGCGCGAGGCCGGCGCTGCTGCGCAACTGGCTCTGGAACTGCAGGCTCAGACGCGCATACTGAACCGGATCGAGCAGCTTCTTCTTGATCTTCGGGGCGAACGAAAATTCCACCCAGACCCGGCGCGTGGTCGGATCCTCGAGAATTTCCGCATCTGCGATCAGCGTGGAGATGCCCCATTTCCGGCCCGGCTTCTGGCTGGACGTACCAGTGCTCCATTCGACCTGAACCGAAACCATCCGGCGCAGGTGCTCTTTGACGAGAGCGGTGTCGTTGGAATCAAACGCAGAGTTGGCGACGATGTCCGACAGTAACGCGCGATAGGTATCGCCCGATTCGTCGGCTTGCTGCGCGACAGCGAGCAGCACATTGAACAGCTTGCGCGTCAGCAGCGTGATCTTGCCGCTCTTCGGCTGAATAGCGATCGCCTCGACGGCCTTGCGCAATTCCGCCGAGCTGGGGCTGACTACATCGGTTTTCTTGGCGCGCTTCGTGGCCATGTGTATGGTCAAGGAGGGATTTGGCGAGAGCATACCGACTGTGGTGATACCCGTCTATAGCGTGATTCTCACCATTGCGGGTGAAGCGAGTTTACGCGACGCGACTCACCTCCGCAGACTCCCGAAAACTCTCACCTCTCTCTTTCGGCGCCAGGTTCGGCAATCCTTTTAGTGTCGCGGGCTGCGGAAAATCGGGAGGTTTGGAGCGTCGGCTCGACGGCGAGCGCGATATCCCGAACCTCCTCACCTCAAAATTTTTTTCGCCCTTTTGCCTTAACGTGCATGCAGGTCACAAGGGCTGTGATCCCCTCGCCATATAGAGAGACCGGGATGTGCGTGACCATGTGCGTTGGGCATCTTCGACAGAATTGCCGCGCAGAGGGGCCGAAATAGCGTCGTCAATCGCAACCCGCTTCGTGAGCCCCGAAAAAGCTCACTTTAGGATCGGTTCAATGCTCCAAACGGCGCGGCTTCCCCCGTGGCGAAGCGATAAAAGTGCTTCGATTTCGTCCCGAAAAGCCTCACCCTAGGAAGCGGCACCATGTTCGCAAGTCTTCCACATGCACCTCCCGAAAAGCCTCACCTTTGAAGGAATAGCGATATTTGTGCTTTGTTTTCAATGGGTTATATCGAACAAAAATGGCTTCAACGTTGAACTTTGCCGGCGGAGCGGCTCCCGTAAAATCTCACCTTTAGGCCAGATGGCAATTTCCCTCGATGTGCAATGGTGACATGGACGCTCCCGAAAACTCTCACCGTCGGCATCCCAACGCCACCGCTCAACTACCGGCCAAAGTCCGCAGGTAGGACTTTTCCAGCCGATGAGCAGCCTGTTGCCCCCGAATTCCCTCACCTTTACCGTTAAAACCGCCTGAAACGCGCCCCGAAAACTCTCACCTTTCACGTCATCTCGGTCGACTTTGGAGATGATTGGTCGCCATGGCGACCAACTCCCGGATTTGCTCACCTTTTACATCGCCGCTGCCTGGCAATTTCACTGTCATGCGGAAAAATGTGCGCCGGAAGCGGGAACACCTCCCGCAAAAGCTCACCTTGGGCTTCAAATGCCTAAAATAAAGGCAAAACGGCCAGCCAAGCCCCGTAAAGCCTCACCTTTCATCTGCGTTTTCTCCCGTCTTCGCTCACCACGAGGTTTTTCCCGGCTCGAACAGGGTCAAAAAGAGGGCGTCGCAACCCTCCCGAAAGTGCTCACCTCGATCCTGACGGCTTCACGAGTCGCTGGCGAGGCCTGCCGGGCGCTCCCGACCGAAGCGCTCCCGCAAAAACTCACCTTGTCCTGACGTCTCATTCAGTGGGGTCCCCTGAACCCGCTCACGATACATCCCGGACCCGCTCACCACGCTTCCCGAACCCCATCACTCCCAATTCCCGCATAACCTCACCAACTCTCCCGGAAAGCTTCACCTTGCTGCTCGGAAAGCCCCGCCAGGCAAGGCTTTGCTTTGGCGTTAACGTTTTTAACTTGGGTTCAAAGGTGTTTACTTTTATTACTCTCTAGCCAAAACCACGAGAGCTCTCGGATAGAAACAATCGTCGATCGCTTGTAGTGATGCGTATCGTGAAACAGTGCGCTATCAAACCGCGGCTAACAAACCGTCTTTGTTTACAATAAGTTATGCGTGGTTCTTAGTTTTGTTTCACGGAGAATTGCTGCACACGTGACTCTATGTCTGAAAAATAAGCCCTCCTTGACTAAGAACAGCCTCCACACAGACCAACCTCACAAAAACGTATCGTTTGCTACGTAAATTGTTATTATTCGTCCAGTCAGCACAACAGTGAGCCCAAATATGAACGTGGACGACGAACGTCAAGCCATCCGCGAAGAGCTTGACGCCATGCGATCTCGCGGCAGCCGCCGCCAGGAATTGTCGCTACATGCATGCAAGCGACTATTTTTCGATTTGGGCATACGGCCGTCCATGGCAGCCGTACGTGATCTCACTCAGACCGGCAGCGCGAGCGACATACCCAAGGACATCGACCACTTCTGGGAACGCATTCGTAATGTGTCGCGCGTCAAGGTTGGCGCGGGTGCCATCCCGAAAGCTCTGGAAGAGCGCGCCGGCGAATTGCTAGGCGCGCTTTTCGAAGAAGCCGTCGCCCACGCGCGCACCACATTGGACGCCGAGCGGGAAGAGTCGCGCTCGCAAATTGCCGCGGCGGAACAGCGCGCACGCGAGGCGGAAATCCGTCGCGACGCCTCGGAAGATGCAATCAAGCGCAGTGAACAACGGGCGGAAGCTGCATGGGAACGCGTTCGCGCGCTGGAGGCGGAGTTGTCCACCGTCACTATGCACGGCACTGCCCACCATGAAGGTCTGCAAACAACGGTGCGCCGGCTCGAACACGAAAACGAAACGCTCCGCCAACGCCTGGACACGGAACAGGCCACGAACGCGACGCTGCGCGATCGCATCGACGCGCTTCACGTGGAATTGCGCCAAAGCACCGAACACTACGCGCAGCAGATCAAAGATGCCGTCGCCGAGGCCGAGCGCCGGGTGAAGCCGATGCTTGTCGAACTGGATTCGCTGCGCAGCATGGCCGCGACCTATCAGTCCGGCGTGCGCGACGCGAGTCGGAAGGAATTCGAGTTCATTCAGCAACTTGCGGCAGCGAAGGCGCGGGGCGACCGGCTCGACGCGCAACTGCGCGAACAGTCGGACGAGGTCGACGCGCTGACAAAAGAACTTGCGGCTTTGCGCGGCCAGCAGGGCATCGACCCGGAAATCGGCAGTTTGCTGTGCTCGCTAGTTGAAGGCGGCCGGCTCTCGAGCGATGAATTGCGAACTATTGGAACCGCAGCGGACGGCCACGTGCGCTTGCCGCTGCGCTGCCCGAAGTGCGACGAAGGTGAGCCCGAACTCTCGCAGGTCGATCACCGGTTCGAACTGCAGTGTCCGGAATGCGAGCATTCTTCGGGGCTCGGCGATTCGCGACTGGAAGCGGTAAGCCGATTCTTATCCAGCAACTCGCTTTCTGCACAGGCATGAAGCGAAGGCGCCGCCTACGTCAAAGGTGAGGAAATTCGGGAGGCCAAACGTGAGAGGTTTCAGGACTCCGCCGCACCCGGCGTCCTCGTGAAACGCCCGTTCATGCGAGGTTCTGGGAACAGCGGCGCGGCGGGATCCGGTTCGAGTATGGCGTCTGGATTCTGCTGTTTCGTCCATGTTTGCCAGGCTCGATAGAGACGATTCGCAGACACGGCCTGCACAAATCCGAGCCATTGTCCGACGAGTTCCGCCTCTACTCCGCTTTCGAACAGATCAGCAGCGAACGTGTTGCGCAAGGTTTGCGGACTGGCGCGCGATGTACGCGACGCCGCAATGCCTGCCGCTTCGACGAGTGCATCGACGGCACGAAGCATGGTTGCCTTGTGCATCGGCCTGCCTGAAGGCGACGCAGGAAAAATCAGATCGCCGGCAAGGTCCGCCAGGCGCCGCTCGGCGAGCCATGCTTCGAGTATCGCCGACGCGAAAGGCGCTAGCCGAGTGCGCCGCATGAGCGCTGGGTTTGCCGGGTCAATCGTCAACCACGGCGAGCCCGGTGTCGCGCAACTAACCGCTAGGGCGGCGGCCTCGCCGGTTTTCAGTCCACCGCCGAGAAACACTGCGATCAATGCGCGGTCGCGCCGTTCTTTCCAGCGCTGCGCTTTGGACAGTCCCTGTAGCGGCGAAAACAGATGCGCGATCAATGCAGCCCGTTCGGCATGATGGAGAAAACCGGTCGGCTCGTTCTCGCGTGCGTTGCGCCACGCGGCTTCGCCATCCTGGGCGATGAAGCGAGCCGGATTGGTCGACGATGCTTCGACTTCACGCACATGATCCAGCACGCGCTCAATCAAACGTAGGTAACGCACACGCTGCGGCTTGCGAATATCCAGGCCAGCGACAAAGTCCGCGATGCTCTGCGTATCGACAGTAACCAGCGTCTTTTGACGCGCGGCCAACCACTCGAGAAAAAGTCCCCACTGCGCCTGATAAACCTGCGCTGACGAACGCCTGAAATGCTGCTTCGCAAGCCACGCGTCGAACGCGATTTGTGGATCGCGACGCCAGTCTTCGCGTTGCTGATCGAAAAGATCGGTGGATGGATCCGGGCGCGGAACCGGATCGGATAAATGAGGAGGCGACATGCGCGATCATTCAGTTAGTTGCGCACATTGTAGACTCGCCTGTCGAGACTGACGGTCAGTCGCCCCAAGCTCTTGCCCGTTTATGTGCGGCAGGTTGAGATGCGCGCGTCGCGGCGCTGCGAGCCGCCTGCTCATAAGCGGAGACTGCAAATGCAAACACCGCGGGCAGCGCGGTGGACGTGCCGAAGTCCACGCCCTCGTCGGTTTCGGGATAAGGAAGATCCGACGGACGTTGAAACAGACCGAGCATGATCGCGTCATGGCGGCTGGCAAATCCAAGATCAGCCAGCGCCTCCGCCTCGATTGCATGCAGCAGGCGCCAGGTGAGCGGCACTTGCTGCGCGATATAGCGCGCAGCAATATTGCGGACGATATATTCGAGATCGCGCGCCGCGGTCTGATAGCGCAGCGCGGCCAGAGCGCGGTCAGTTGTCTCGGTCGTCAGGTCGTTCATTCATCGGCTCCAATCGATACCCTGTACTGTACAAATATACAGTGTTCGACGCAACCTTTCACACTTCCCGACGCAGCCGGCGATCCCCTCACGGTTGAAAAGATTCTGACGGTGAGTCAGCCGCTCAGCCGTGGATCACCACCAGCAGCGCCTTTGCCTCACCCTTGCCAGCATTGCGGATCGCGTGCGGCTCGTCTGCCACATAGCGCGCGGTGTCCGCAGCTTTCAGGCGCCTGGCGGTGCCGGCTGCCTCAATCTCAATCGATCCTTGCAGCACCGTCAGATGTTCACGCGTGCCGGGCTCGTGCGCATTGGACACCAGCGCCCCGCCCGGTTGAAGCGTCAACTCGTACCACTCGAATTTGCCGGCCAACTCGATCGGCCCCCACACCCGCAGTTGATACTTCGCATCGTGTCCGCTCAACGTGGGGATTTCGTGTGGACCGGCAACGGCGATCGCTTCCGGCGTCTTTTGCGGCGCGAACAGCGAATCGAGGCTCACTCCCAGCGCGTTGGTCAACCGCCAGGCCACCGCGATCGTCGGATTCGCCTTGTCGCGTTCAATCTCCGAAAGCATCGACTTCGACACGCCGGCCGCACGCGACAGATCGTCGAGCGTCATGCGCCGTTCTGCGCGCAAGCGCTGAATTTGTTCCCCGACGCGCGGCGGCGCCGCGATCGCGGGAGCCGCGACTGCATGGGGAGCGGACGCCGCGCCTGCCGCCGCACGGCGATTACCCGAGCTTGCCATTTCCAGATCCATCGTTTAGAGTTGTTCGACATACCGGATTTTAGTTCGGAAAAACGAAAAAATCCGATAAAACTGACAGCCGACTATAGCAGGTCGCTTCGTGGCCTCCCATGTCGCGCGTGCCCAAAGCGGTGGAAGTCTCGCACTCGCCTATCACCCATTCAGGAGCCCGGTTCATGCGTGAACAATATCTCGCCCATCTGCGCGGCACTTTGGAGCAGATCCGCGCCGACGGTTTTTACAAGAGCGAGCGCGTGATCGCCAGCCCGCAATCGGCCGACATTCGTCTTGCCAACGGCACAGGCGTGCTGAATTTTTGCGCGAACAACTATCTGGGACTCGCCGACGACGCACGGCTCATCGAGGCGGCAAAGCAGGGCCTGGACAACGACGGCTTCGGCATGGCGTCGGTGCGTTTCATTTGCGGCACTCAGACCGTGCACAAGCAACTCGAAAGCGCGCTCGCCGAATTTCTGCAAACCGACGACTGCATTCTCTATTCGAGTTGTTTCGATGCCAACGGCGGTCTCTTCGAAACGCTGCTCGACGAAAACGACGCCATTATCAGCGACGAGTTGAATCACGCGAGCATCATCGACGGCGTGCGGCTTTCGAAGGCGAAGCGCTTCCGCTACAAGAACAACGATCTCGCCGATCTCGAAGCCAAACTACAAGAGGCAGACGCCGCAGGCGCGCGCTACAAGCTGATCGCCACCGACGGCGTGTTTTCAATGGACGGCATCATCGCCGACCTCGCCGGCATATGCGATCTCGCGGACCGTTACGGCGCGCTCGTGATGGTCGACGACTCGCACGCCGTTGGGTTTGTCGGTGAACACGGACGCGGCACACCAGAGCATTGTGGAGTGCTGTCGCGCGTCGACATCATTACTGGCACGCTCGGCAAGGCACTCGGCGGCGCATCGGGCGGCTATGTCGCCGCGCGCAAAGAAATTGTGGACTTGCTGCGGCAGCGTTCGCGCCCCTATCTGTTCTCCAACACGCTGACGCCGAGCATCGCGGCGGCATCGCTGAAAGTGCTCGAACTACTCGCAAGCGACGAAGGCGCACAGCTACGCGAGCGCGTGCGTAAGAACGGCGCACACTTTCGCGACAAGATGAGCGCGCTTGGATTCACGCTCGTGCCTGGGGAACACCCAATCATTCCAGTGATGCTCGGCGACGCACAACTCGCTTCGAAAATGGCCGATGCATTGCTGAACGAAGGCGTCTACGTGATCGGCTTTTCGTTCCCGGTCGTACCGAAGGGCCGCGCGCGCATCCGCACGCAAATGAGCGCCGCGCATACAACGGAACAGATCGACCGCGCGGTAGATGCATTCGCGCGCGTCGGCCGCGAACTCGGTGTTATCTGAAACGGGACGCATATGAAAGCATTGGCAAAACTCGAGCGCGCGCCCGGTCTCACGCTCACTGACGTCAAAGTGCCCGAAGTCGGCCATAACGACGTGATGATCCGTATCAAGCGCACCGCTATTTGCGGAACCGACATTCATATCTGGAAGTGGGACGACTGGGCGCAAAAAACCATTCCTGTGCCGATGCATGTCGGTCATGAGTACGTCGGCGAGATCGTCGAAATGGGCGCGGAAGTGCGCGGCTTTTCGATTGGTGACCGCGTGTCGGGCGAAGGTCACATTACCTGCGGGTTCTGCCGCAACTGTCGCGCCGGGCGTCGGCATCTGTGTCGTAACACGGTGGGCGTCGGCGTAAATCGCGAGGGCGCGTTCGCCGAATATCTGGTGATTCCGGCGTTCAACGCGTTCAAGATTCCGCCCGAGATCTCCGACGACCTCGCGGCGATCTTCGATCCGTTCGGCAATGCCACGCACACGGCCCTATCGTTCAATCTGGTCGGCGAAGACGTGCTGATCACGGGTGCCGGGCCGATCGGCATCATGGCCGTGGCGATTGCGAAGCACGTGGGAGCGCGCAACGTCGTGATTACCGATATCAACGATTATCGGCTCGGACTCGCTCGTAAGATGGGCGCGACGCGTGCCGTGAACGTCTCTCGTGAATCGTTGCGCGACGTGATGGCCGATTTGCACATGGCCGAAGGTTTCGACGTTGGCCTGGAAATGTCCGGCGTTCCAGGCGCGTTCACCGGCATGCTCGAAGCAATGAACCACGGCGGCAAGATCGCGCTGCTCGGTATTCCGCCTGCCCAAACGGCGATCGACTGGAACCAGGTGATTTTCAAAGGCCTTGAAATCAAGGGCATTTACGGACGTGAGATGTTCGAGACCTGGTACAAGATGGTCGCGATGCTGCAAAGCGGTCTCGACCTGTCGCCGATCCTCACGCACCATTTCAAGGTCGACGACTATCAGCAAGCGTTCGCGACCATGCTGTCCGGCGAAAGCGGCAAGGTCATTCTCGACTGGACCTCGGCATAACACACACGTGGCGCCATGCGCGCCGCGTCAGACACGCCCGCAGCGTGCTCAAGCGCCCGCGGGCGTTTTGTCGAACTCGGCCTGAATGCGCACGTGAATGTCGTCGCCGACCGCTGGATACCATGTCGCGAGCCCAAACTTCGCGCGGCTGATATGCCCTTCTGCGGAAAAACCCAGCGTGTCTTTTTTCGTTAGCGGGTCCGGTGCAAAACCGTTGAAGGTGACGTCGAGCGTGACGGGTTGCGTTACGCCATGAATGGTCAGATCGCCCGTCAAGGTGCCGCGAGCTTCGCCGGTGCGCTCGAATTTCGTACTGACGAAACGGATCTCCGGATAGCGCTCCACGTCTAGCAGGCTCGGGCTTTTCACCATTTTGTCGAGCAGCGGCACATTCGTGTCGATGCTCGCGGCGTCGATCGTAACGGACACGCTACTCCGCTCCAGCCCGCCTTCTTTCCAGTCCAACTGCCCTGTCTTGCGATCAAAGCGCATCGTAAAGCGCGAATACTTGAAGTGTTCGACGTCGAATGTGATGCTGCAATGGTCATGGTCGAGGTCGTAGCGCCCAACCGGCACGCGCGCCTCATTCTGGCTGACCGAATGCGTGAGCACTTGCAATGGCGTGCAAGCCGTTGCAAAGAGAAAGCTTGCAGCGAGCAAAGCGCGCACGACAACGGCGCGGCCTATAAATGTCTTCATCAAATAGCTTCCGGTTGACTCATCTCGCCCAAGATAACAGTTAGCGGTAGCCGCACGCAAAATGGGGAAAAACTTGACGAGGGAGAATGATCGTTCTACCCTTCGTGCATGGCTACTCATATTCGCATTGAAGAAGCGGCGACGCTCAGCCCACGTGAGCGACTGCTAGACGCCGCGGAAGCGTTGATCTACGCCGGAGGCATACACGCAACCGGCGTGGATGCGATCGTCAAGCAGTCAGGAACCGCGCGGAAAAGCTTCTACACACATTTCGAATCGAAAGACGCGCTCGTCGCGGCCGCGCTGGAACGACGCGACGAACGCTGGATGAACTGGTTCATCGCAGGCACGCAGCGGCGCGGCGGCACGAGCGCGCGCAAACGCCTGCTTGGCATGTTCGATGTATTGCGCGAATGGTTCGCGTCGGAGAACTTTCACGGCTGTGCGTTTTTGAACGCGGCCGGCGAAATCGCCTCGGCAGAAGACCCGATCCGTGTCGTCGCGCGGGAACACAAGGAACGTCTGCTTGCATTTGTGCGAACGCAATGCGAGCAGTTTTTCGAGCAAGAGAACGTGGATGCAAGGCGCGCCGCGCGTTTGTCGCGGCAATGGCTAGTGTTGCTCGATGGTGCGATCGCTGTCGCACTGGTTAGCGGCGAGCCTGATGCCGCGCTCGACGCGCAAGCCGTCGCTCAAACTTTGCTCGACGCTGAATCAGGCGGCGAGCCCAAGACGTCCTCAAGCAGGAAAGCCTCACCTCGATCTGCAAGTAAGTCCCGGCCTTCCAGGCGGACCGCAATCTGACCGTAACCTCACCGTAACCTCACCGCAATCTGACCACTAGCGAGGAATCTCATGGCCGATCAAATCGAAAGCCGCCCGCCGCTGCCGCCGTTCACGCGCGAAACCGCGATCCAGAAAGTACGCGCCGCTGAAGACGGCTGGAACACCCGCGATCCCGAACGCGTGTCGCTCGCGTACACGCCGGACAGCGTGTGGCGCAACCGCGCCGAGTTCACGAATGGCCGCGCGGAAATCGTCGGGCTGTTGCGCCGCAAGTGGGCGAAGGAGCTGGACTATCGTTTGATCAAGGAGTTGTGGGCGTTCACCGACAATCGCATTGCCGTGCGCTTTGCCTACGAATGGCATGACGACTCGAACAACTGGTTCCGCTCATACGGCAACGAGAATTGGGAGTTCGACGAAAACGGATTGATGGCGCGCCGTCACGCCAGCATCAATGATCTCCCGATTCGTGAAGCGGACCGGCTGTATCACTGGCCGCTCGGCCGCCGTCCCGACGATCATCCCGGTCTCTCCGATCTCGGGCTCTAGACATTTCCACGCAACGTGAAGGCGGGCGCGTCGCCTTCACCGCTTTGCCATCAGTCCTCCGTTATGGTTGTGCTGCCGCTTTCCGGCACGTCTTGTGCCCGCAAGCCCGAGTGCGTCTTCAACATCGCATGAGTGGCTTGCGGTACAGTGCGCGACGGGCGGCACGCACAAAAACCAAACAGCATCACGCCGGCGCTCGACCGGTGGTGGAGAGGACATGCATCTTCGGCAGATCAGTAAGGACATCCGCAAGCACATCAGCCACACATTGTTCGCGCTCGTCGCGGGCCTCGCCGGGACATCGGCAGCGCACGCGGGCAGCTGGTGCGACGGCGGCGTTTGGGTCGACGCCATGCTCGGCTCGTATCACATCAATCCCGACCCGGACAAGCATTTCGAGCAGTTCAATCCGGGGCTTGGCGTCGAATGCTGGCTCAACAATCAATGGGCGCTGACGGCGGGCGGTTTCCGCAATTCGCTGCGCCGGCCGTCGTATTACGGCGGCGGCGTCTGGTCACCCGATTTCCTGCATTGGGGCATTGTGCGAATCGCGGCGATGGGCGGCATCATCTCCGGCTATAACTACGGCAACTGGGGACTCGGCCGCGACCATACGATTGGGCCAGTGCTCGCCCCGCTCGTCATGGTCGAGTACAAGCGCGTCGGTGCGAACTTCATCGTCATCCCGCCGATTCCATCCGACGACCTTCCGTTCACTATCGGCTTCCAGGTGAAGGTGAAGTTCTAGCCGCGACTCGTGCAATGTGAGGCTAGTGGCCGCCTCTCGTTGCCGTATCGAAGAACTCGACAAAACGCGTCAGCAAGCCGTTCTTAAGTGTCATGACGTGAATCCACTCGCTTTCAACGGCTTCGCCCGTCGATCGAATCGTGCCCTTCACGAAGCCTAGTGTGACGATATCGTCCCCCGCGTCGATATATTCGCGCGGTTCGAATACTGCGATGTCGTCGCTTTCCGCGAGCGACTTGAAGAACGCGGACACCTCGTTCTTGTTGCGGCATTCTCTTGGAAACGGCAGCGAAGCGGGTCCAACGACACGCCATTCAACGTCGTCCGCGATGACCTCGAGTATCGCGGGAATGTCGCCCCGCTGAAACGCCTCGTACGCACCTTTGACGACTGAGAGATTCGTGCTCATTGCTGTCTCCTTCAAAAGATCATATGAGCGGACGGGGCTGTTGTGCAGGGCGATCTGCGCCTGCGCTCAACCGCCGGCGTCGGCCAAGGCTGTGCACTAGCGGTCTCGGATCAGGCGTGCGGAGCTTATGAAAAGTCTGTTTGAAGTGCGCCGCAACTGGTTGCGGATTCGCTGGTGGCTCTATGAAAAATAGGCAAAGTTGTCAGCGAAGTGAAGCCTTATTCGCAAGGCCTTGGTAAGCATTCTTTTGATCAAATGCACCACACACGCACGCCTCGGCGAAGCTGTATGACGTGCACTTCCAAGCATTATTTGAGCGTCACGCAGGCAGTGCAGGAATAATTCTTCAGTGGAAATTTTCGCCGTTCCCAGTGAGCACGTCGCCGCGTTTGCCGACAGACCGCAACTGCCGTGATGAGCGCAAGGACGCGCGGGTAGCGGGCAGTTCGTCTGTTTGACAAAACGGCGAACGTCGAACGACAAGCGGCCCTGGCGGTCCACTTGCCCACCCTGACGAGGACCCGCCACGGCTCTCCAGTATGATTGCAACCTTCCCGTCACCCTCACCGCCCTGGAGCTCTTGTGACCGCGCGTCTGTTTCGCTCCGCGAAAGCCGATCGTAACCGTTTCATCGTGCTGTACGTCAGCATGGCCATTGGCTTGCTGGTCGCCGCCGGCCTCTTCGTGTATGAAGCGAGGATCATAGTTGCCGACGGTTTGCGCGACGAAGAAGCGTTTGCCGTGCTCGGCGCAGCCAACCGCGTGCTGCACGATCTGGAGAACGCGGAGACCGGTCAGCGCGGCTATCTGCTGACGGGCGACGAAAGTTACCTCGTGCCTTACCGCGAGGGCATTCGTGATCTCGACGACACCGTGCTGCGCCTGCAGCAGGTGGCGGGCAGCGACGAGAGATCTCTCGAACTCGTGCGCCGGGTCGAGCACGCGAAGACCGACAAGGTGACGGAACTTGCGCGCACCATCGAGCTGGCTCGCAGCGGCAATCGCATCGCTGCCGTCGCACTCGTGCAGACGAACGAAGGCAAGCTTTACATGGACGGTCTGCGCCAGGACCTTAGTCTGTTGCTGAACGACTGGCGTGAAAGACGAAGGGTGGCGACAGAAGACGCTCACCAGCGCCTGATGTTCGGAAGCGCTGCGCTAGTTGCTATCGCTGTGCTGGTGTGCTGTCTGATGGGTTATACGGTCTATATACAGCGCCGCGCGTTCGCGAGGGTGCATGCGTATTCGAACGCACTCAATCAGCAGGCGGCGCAGGACACTTTGACGGGACTGCCGAACCGGCGCCGGTTGCTTTCCACCATCGACGCACTTTCGAACGATCCGGCCGCCGCCAAGCGCATCGCGCTGCTGTACCTCGACATAGACGGCTTCAAGAATGTGAATGACGCGATGGGCCACAGCGCCGGCGACGTACTGCTGCGTCGGCTCGCCGAATCGCTGCGCGCAGCGACGCGACAGAACGACATGCTCGCTCGTGTTGGCGGCGACGAGTTCGTTCTACTGGCGACGGATTGCGGTGACGACGCTAAATTAAGGGAACTCGCCGACCGCCTGCTTTCAAGCGTTCGCGCTGTCGGTGACAAAGAGTATGGCGGTCGTTTTGCGATTGGCGTGAGCATCGGCATCGCCACCTTTCCCGACCGGGTTCAGACCATTGCAGGACTGCTGGACGTTGCGGACGCCGCCATGTATGTGGCCAAGCGCAGCGGCCGCTCCACTTACAGCTTCGGTTCGTCGCCGGGACCGGGGCTTTCGAATGTCGTCAAGCTGACGAGATAACGCGTCGCACGGCGGCAGCCTGTGTTGGCATACCGCCGTCAAAGGTGAGCAATTCCAGGATGGTGAGGAATTCCAGGAGACGGCATCACCTTTGACCTTCTGCACACAAAGGTGAGACGTTCCAGGAGACGATGCCATGTCCGCAATGGTGAGTCGTCCCAGGATTTACGCCGCACCGTTGAGCGCCCCACGCGGCGTTGTCACCTGGCGTCACGCGTAAAGGTGAGGAGTTCCAGGAGGTTGCCGCAAAGGTGAGCGATTCCAGGAGGTGCCTGACTGTTGCACTCGCCTATATCCGAGAGGTGAGGTAGCCACGCCGCTGTTCGCACCTTTAACGATGTGGTGAGAATATTCGGGAGAGCCCCAGACTCGATCCCGCCTTCCGCTTTCGGTTTGATAAATGTCGACACACGAACGCAACGGACGCCACCCAACGGCATAGCCGCCGAAAACTTGAGAAATAAAAAGTGCGGCTCCGAATGCGAAGTTAAGTCTGTAGTCATCGCTTAGTAACACGGGTCGGCAATACTCGGCAGCGCTGCAAGCAAGATCTCATGTCGCATAAAAAACGCGCTGCTCCAAACGAGGGCAGACGCGCAGGCCAGAACCCGGGGTTCACATGACTATCCGTCATCGCATTACGCTATTGGTTGTTTTAATGTTCGTCGCGTTGTCGGCGATCGGCGGTTACGCCGTCTATCAAACGCGCGGCAGCGCAGCCGAAGTGCGCAAGGTCACCGAAGGCGTAGTGCCAAGCGCGCTTGCTTCCGCCGACCTCGTATCTCAGGTCAAGGACGTTCAGCTCGCGACCATGACGCTTGTCTACGCGCCCGACGGCGCCGTTGTCGCGCAGGCGCAGGACGAACTGAAGAAGAAAAGAATCGCGCTCCAACAGGCGCTCGCCTTGCAGGCGAAAGACGCCGCGAGCCACGCGCAAAAGGGTCTCGTTTCGCAGGCCAACGACAGTCTCGACAACTACTTCTCCGCGATTGCCGAGACGGCGAAAATGAAAGCCGACGGCAAGAATGAGCTCGCGCAGGCGTATCTGTTTGCGAACGTCGCACAGTATCGGGACGAACTCGAGGGTATTGTCGAAACGCTGCGCGTGGAGAAGAACCGCGAGAAAGACGAAGCGATCACGACGCTGAACGCGACACTGGCGACCACGACGACGGCCATTGCTTTCGTGACCGGCATCGCGATTATTCTGCTGACTTCGATCGGCGCTTTGCTCTACCGTCAGATCACTCGGCCGCTCAGCCGCATGCAGGCCATGATGAGCGAGATCGCGTCCAGCCAGGACTTCACGCGCCGCGTGCCGGTGGGGCGGCTCGATGAGATCGGCCATTCGATTGTCGCCTTCAACGGCATGATCGAGAAGATCCAGGAAAGCTCGGCGCAACTCAAACAGAAAACCGCCGACATCCAGGCGATGTTGCAGAACATGCAACAGGGCATCCTGACGGTGATCGACGGCGCCGTGATCCATGCGGAGTACTCGGCGTATCTGGAAGACATCTTCGAGACGAAGGACATTGCCGGGCGCGGACTCATGGACCTCGTGTTCGCAGATACCGATCTGGGCGCCGACGCGTTGTCGCAAGTCGACGCCGCCGCGCATGCGTGCCTTGGCGAAGACTGCATCAACTTCGCGTTCAATCAGCATTTGCTGGTCGGCGAGATTTCGAAGCGCATGCCCGATGGCCGCGTGAAAATACTCGACCTGAGCTGGTCCGCAATTACCGACGAAGACGACACCATTGTCCGCTTGATGCTTTGCGTGCGAGACGTGACCGAATTGCGCAAGCTCGCTGCGGAAGCCAGCGAACAGCGCCGGCGCCTCGACATGATCGGCGAAATTCTGGCGGTCAGCGAAGAGAAGTTCCATCACTTCATCGAGAGTTCGGCCGGTTTTATTAGCGAGAACGAGCGCATTATCCGCAAGCATTCGGAGGCCGACCACGCCGCGATTGCAGAGCTGTTCCGCAATATGCACACCATCAAGGGCAATGCGCGCACGTACAACCTGCAGCATCTGACCGATGTCGTTCACGAAACGGAGCAGAGCTACCACGAGTTGCGCCAGCCCGACGCGGATCGCTCGTGGGACCAGGAGCATCTGATGCGGGAGTTGACGCGTGTGCGCGAGGCTATCGAAAGTTACGCGACGATCAACGAGCAAAGCCTTGGCCGCAAGGGCAAGGCGCAGCGAAACGACGCGGGCAACGCGGGCCGCTATGTGATGGTCGACAAGGAAGAGATGCAGCGCATCGTGAATCTGCTCGACGAGACGAATGCAAGCGAACTGCACGAACTTCAGGCGATGCAAAAGACACTGCGTCGCAATTTGCTCGCGCTCGGCAGCCAAAGCGTCCGCGATGCGCTGTCGGGCGTGTTGGGCTCGCTCCCGTCGCTTGCAGGCGAATTGGGCAAGCCTGCGCCGTCCGTGCATATCGCCGACAACGGCTACCGGCTGCGTGGCAAGTCGGCCGGCACGCTGAACAACGTCTTCATGCACTTGCTGCGCAACTCGATGGATCACGGCATTGAATCCGCCGAAGCCCGCGCCGCGAAAGGCAAGACGCCGGCTGGCGCGATCTCGATCGAGGTCGGCGTGGATGGCGGCGCATTGCAGATCACGCTCAGCGACGACGGTCGCGGCCTCGCGCTGGAACGCATTCGCGGCATTGCGATGGAGCGCGGCTGGATCGGTCCCGACGAAACGCCGAGCGACGAAGCCATCGCCGAGCTGATCTTCCGTCCGGGCTTTTCGACCGCGGACACTGTCACCGCAGTGTCGGGCCGCGGCGTCGGCATGGATGCCGTGCGCGATTTCCTGAAGCGCGAAAACGGCAGCATCGAACTGCGCTTCACCGACGATCACAAAGGCGCGGCGTTTCGCCAATTCCAAACGATCGTGTGTCTGCCGGACAGCGCCGCCGTCGACACACTCGGCACCGGGTCGCGCAACGAAGACGGCGAAGTTCGCGTCGACGCAGTGACGCGCTGAGCATTTTTTGCGCCGCACGCCGCGGCGTCATTCAAGGAATGGTTGTGATTCAACAGTATCTATTGGCGGCGCTGGCGGGCAGCGCCGCGACCGCGTTGCTCGGGGTGGCCGCGCATCGGCTGTACGTTACGCGGTTGACCGCAAGGCTGCGTGCGGACGCACAAGCCCAGATCAATTCGCTCAGGGCCGGGCACGTCGCGCTCGACGCCGCGGCACACGAGCGCGAGCGGGCCGAGCATGAGCTGCAAACGCAGACCGCCCAATTGCGCGCCGAATTGATGGAACGATCGGCAAGCGTCGACGAATTGCGCGCGACGCTCAAAAGCATTACCGAAGACAGGGAACAGTTGGCGCAGCAGGCGCGGCAACTTGCCAGCGAAGCCGCGCGCCTGAAAAGCCTGGGCGCTGCGTTCGAGCGTTGGCACGAGCAAATGATCTCGCTGATGACGCAGAACCACGACATGCACGCGAAGAATCAGGAGCTCTCATCCATCGTGCGGCATGTGGTGATCGTGTCGCTGAACGCGTCGATCGAAGCGGCACGCGCGGGTCCCGCCGGCCGCGGCTTTGCGGTGGTGGCGAGCGAAGTGCGCTCGCTCGCCGCGCGTTCCGAGGAATTGTCGAAGAGCTATCGCGACAGCCTGCATCGCAACGACTTGACCACGACTTCCACGTTTCAGGACATTCAGGCCGGCGGCAAGATGATTGCGGCGTCGCTTGCGAGTGTGGAGTCGATGGCCAGTCAGTTTCATTCGAAGCTGGACGAGGTGTCCGCGTGATTACGGCCCACGCCAAGGACAGCTTCGAGCGCATATTTCGCAAGGCTGCGCAGGCGCGCTTGCCTCTGAGTCCGGACGACCACTGCGAGATTGTCCCGATCGCGCAAGCCGACACGGGCGCGGCACACGGCACACAGGTCGTCGTACTGACCATTTCGTCGATCGTGTTCAGACTGCTGCTGATTCTTCATTTCGACGAAAACGACAGCACGCGCGAGTATTACCTGAAGGAAGCCGACGAGCGGCCGTTTCAGGACGCGTTTCTGGAAATCTGCAATCTGTGTTGCGGCGCGATCAATCAGGAGCTGCTGCGCTACTTCCCGGACCTCGGCATGTCGACACCGTACGTGCTGAGCGCGCATTGCCTGCCGCATCTGCACGAGTTGAAGCCGGGGCTGCTGTCTTCGTATTCGGTGATGCTCGGCGGCACCGCGCGGCTTGGGGCGACGCTATGCGTTTGCGCGTATGCGCCTCTCGACTTTGTTGCAGACACGAGCGCCATTGAAGAAACCAGCGGCGAGCTGGAGCTGTTTTGATCTCTGACGGATTGATGAAGGGAAAGATATGTCGAAAATTCTGGTAGTGGACGACTCAGGCACGGTGCGCGACGAAGTGGCCGGCTTTCTGAAGAAGAATGGTCTCGATGTGGACACCGCGGTGGACGGCAAAGACGGCCTCGCGAAACTGAAGGCTAGTCCAGGCATCAAGCTCGTGATCAGCGACGTCAACATGCCGAACATGGACGGTCTCACTATGGTCGAGAAGATTCGCGGCGAACTCGCGAACAAGACGGTCAACGTCATCATGTTGACAACGGAAAGCAGTCCGGCGATGAAAGAGCGCGGCAAGGCGGCGGGTGTCAAAGGCTGGATTGTGAAGCCGTTCAAAGGCGACGCGGTTCTCGAGACGTTCCGCAAGCTTGCGAGTTGATGCACGAGAGCGACGGCAAAGGTGAGGCTTTTCGGGAGCGAGTCGGCGGCGGCTCGAAACGCTCGGCTAGCTGCGCTTCTTGCTGCAAAAACCGCAAAAATTCGCTAGACGTCCAGCCGACGCGGTAATGCAAGAGAGCTTTCCGTCGCGTGTCGTCCGCGCAAAGGTGAGGGAATTCGGGAGTAGTCAGGACGTTGCATCGACCGTGAGCGGCCAAACTCAAACCGCCTCACCGTTCATGTAGTCGCACGATTCGCTGCCGACGACTCCTTCTCTATCGAATCGCGTGCTGCGGCGTCTTACCTGGGTATCCAGATCGTTAGCGCATCCGAAAGGTGAGAGTTTTCGGGAATCGTCTGTTTCTGGCAACCGGTGCCCCGCCCAGTATGGCTTTGCAGCCTGTCCCTTACTGCGAAAGGTGAGTGTTTTCGGGAGTTCGGAAAACGGCGACACCTGCGAAGTGTTGATCGCTTCGTACCGAAGGTGAGGTTTTTCGGGAGCGCGAGCTTCGGCTCCGATTCACCAGCGAGCAGCGAAGCAACGAGCAAAAATCCTCGAATAAAGAGCGTGATTCGCGCGATGACCCCGTCGCCAAGCCACAGGAATCATCGCCCCATGCACGCAAAGGTGAGGTTTTTCGGGAGCGACGATGCTCGCTACACGTCAAGCCGACTTCGCGATTTCGCGAATGTCGGCCACCGGCGTTTCACCGAATGCATCGCTAAGTGCGTAGTCGAGCAACTGAGCCGCGCATTGCTCGGGCGTGGAAAGCTGACCGGTGCGCTTGAGGTCCTCGAACTTCTCACGCATGGGGAACTGTTCGACGCCGGTTCCGCGAATCTCCGCCTGCATGTTCGTATCGATCACACCAGGCGCAAGACTGCAGATGCGCAACGCGCGGTTCGCGTCGAGCGAGACGGCGCGCGCATGGTGATCGAGCGCCGCCTTCGTCGCGCAGTAGATGCTCCAGCCGGCGTAAGCGTTGCGCGCCGCGCCGCTCGAAATATGCACGATGCGCCGATCGCTCGCGTGCGGGCTTGCGGCGGCGAGTGCGCTCGCCAGCATCAACGGCGTTGCCACGTTGAGGCTGACGGCAGTCGCAATGTCCACCACGTCCTGCCCTTCGATTGGACCGATTGGCTGCACCATGCCCGCGTTGTTGATCAGCAGGATAGTGTCTGCGCCGCTAACGAATGCGCGCAAAGCATCGGTCGTCAGCCATTCAGCAACGCGTGCCGTATCGGCGAGTGCGAGTTCGGTTTCTTCTAGCAGTGTAGGAAAGCGCTCTTTGAGCGATGCATGACGCGAGCGCGATAGACCGAGCACCGCGATATCGCGTGCAAGCAGTTGTTCAGCGAGCGCCGCACCAAGGCCGCGCGTGTGTCCGGTGACGATCGCGCGAATCGGAGAAGAGGGGTTCATGTCGTTCCTTGAGCGTTGGCTTGAGCAGAGCGTTATCTTCTCACGCATGATTTGTGCGCGCAGCGGCGCCGCTCATCGACGGTGATCAGGTGGCCCGAAAGCGCTCACGATATTGCATCGGCGTTGCGCCGATTCTTTTCATGAAGACGATCCGCATGCGCTCGGCCGTGCCGAAACCGCAATCGTAGGCGATCGTCTTGAGCGCAGCGCCGCTGCTTTCCAGCAGCTTGCGCGCTGCATCCACACGCGCGCGCTCGACAAACTCATGCGGCGTCACGCCCGTTTCCTGCACGAACACGCGCGCGAAATTACGGGCGCTCATTCCGGCGACGTCGGCGAGTTCTTTGACCGTAAAGCTTTCGTGGATGCGCTCCATGACATGCGCCTGGACTTTTGCGACCGGCGATGTTTCGTCGGCGGGTGCCGTGAGGTACGGGCTGAATTGCGACTGACCGCCTTGCCGCTGCGCGAATACGACAAGACGCTTCGCCACTGCGAGCGCAATGTGCGAACCATGGTCTTCGGCGACGAGTGCGAGCGACAGATCGATGCCCGCAGTCACGCCCGCCGACGTCACCAGCTGGCCATCGCGCAAATAAATGCGGTCGTAATCGACGCGCGCTTTCGGAAACTGGGTGGCGAGTTGGGCCGCGTGTTGCCAATGTGTCGTGACGTTGCGTGCATCGAGCAGGCCCGCATGTCCAAGCGCGAAAGCGCCGGTGCAAATGGAACCGTAACGCGCGCATCGAGGCGCGACGTTGGTCAACCAGTCGAGCAACGGTGCAGCGGGCGGCTCGCCTTCGGGCAGTGCAGGGCCGCCCGCGACCAACGCGAGATCGAACGGCTCGCGAGCGTGATCGAACGTGGCGTCGGCGATTAACGTCATGCCGTTCGACGCGCGCAACGGAGCTTGCTTCGCGCTCAGCAGTGTGACCTCGTAGCGCTCCTGTGGCGTGACGAAGCGGTTCGCTTCTGAGAACACGTCGACAGGCCCGGCGACGTCGAGCGCCTGCACGCCGGGGAAGATCGCTATCGCGACGGTGGGCATCGAATGATTCCTTTGACGATGGGCGAACTGCGAGAGCCTTGGTAGCCAACGCCGTGCGGTTGGCCGCGTTCGACCGGTCGCAGCGCTTATCGCGACAAGCGCGTTCGTGAATACTGAGGCCGATGGAACGATCATGGCGCCCCGCGAAATGACCGGCGATCCAGCATACCAAACGCGCTTTAGCGCTGCACGGCAAGCGGCTCTGTTGATTCGCACAATCACAGACTCGACTCATGGCCATGAATGCCCGCGTTGCCGCTGGGCGATCTCACCACGACAATTCAGGGCTCGGGCTGCGCAGCTGCATGTGGGATGATTAGCACTGACCGAACTGCCGGCGCCGCGCCATGGTGATCAAGAACCTTCTTCGCAAGCTCGACCTTACGACCCTTCAGCTGTTCCTTGCCGTCTACGAGGAGGGCACACTGACGCGCGCCGCGGAGCGCGAGGCGATTGCCGTTTCGGCAGCGAGCAAGCGCCTGCTCGAACTGGAGCAGGCGGTCGGCGCCACGCTGTTCCAGCGCAACGCGCGCGGCATGACGCTCACGCCGGCCGGCGAAACGCTGCTGCATCACGCACGGCGCGTGATGCGCGACATCGAAAACATCGGCATTGAACTCGCGGGACACGCGAGCGGCGTGCGTGGTTACGTGCGAATGATGGCGAATCTGTCGGCGATCGTCGAATTCTTGCCCGAAGATTTACGCGCGTTCCAGCTGGAGCACGAGCGTGTGAAGCTCGATCTGGAAGAGCGGCCGAGCGGTGGCGTGGTCGAAGCAGTGGACGACAGCCTGGCCGATCTCGGCATATGTTCCGGCGACGCCGACACGCGCGACTTGCATGTCGAACACTATCGGCACGATTCGCTCGTGCTTGTCATGCGCGACGATCATCCGTTGGCTACGCGCAAAAGCGTCGCGTTCGCTGAAACGCTCGACGGAGATCACGTCGGCTTGCACGCCGCGAGTTCCATCAACGCGCGCACGCATATGGCCGCGCGCCAGGCCGGCAAGCCATTGCGGCTACGAATCCATGTGCCGGGTTTCGACGCGGTTTGCCGGATGGTACAGGCAGGCATGGGCGTCGGCGTGTTGCCGCAAAAGGTTTATGAACTCATGGGCCGCCCGCTCGGACTGGTCGGCGCGCCACTCGAAGACGAGTGGTCGGAACGCAGCCTCGTGCTGGTCGTGCGCGACGTCGATGCGTTGTCGCCGGTGAGCCGTCTGCTGTTCGAGCATCTGCGTTCGGTGGAAGCGAAGGACAACGCGCGAACCGCGGCGGCTTAATCCGCGCCTCGCGGGAGCGTTCGCCGTTCGCGAACGGTCGTTGGCGAATTGCGGTTGGACGCCGCCGCGGCATGCCTGCAAGCTGTCTCTCAACAGAAAACTGCTATGGAGACAGCACATGAGTGGACCCCTTCAGGGTATCCGCGTCGTCGAGATCGGAACTCTCATTGCCGCGCCGTTCGCCGCGCGCCTCATGGCCGAGTTCGGCGCCGACGTGGTCAAGATCGAAGCGCCTGAAACGGGCGATCCGCTTCGCAAATGGCGCAAGCTGCACGAGGGCACCTCGCTCTGGTGGTATCTGCAGTCGCGCAACAAAAAATCGGTTTGCGTGAATCTCAAATCGGCCGATGGCGTCGAGATCGTGAAGCGGCTCGCGGCCGAGGCCGATGTCATCATCGAAAATCTGCGTCCGGGCGCGCTCGAAAAGCTCGGCATCGGCTGGGACGTGCTGCACGCGATCAACCCCAAACTGACGATGGTCCGTATCTCCGGCTATGGACAGTCGGGTCCGTACCGCGACAGGCCGGGCTTCGGTGCAATCGGCGAGGCGATGGGCGGCATCCGCTACACGACGGGCGAAGTGGACGGCGCGCCGGCGCGCGTCGGCGTGAGTCTCGGCGATTCGCTCGCGTCGCTGCACGGCGTGATCGGCGCGTTGATGTCCTTGCTTCGCGTGAAGACGGGACAGGGCGAAGGCCAGGTGGTCGATGTGTCGCTCGTCGAAAGCGTTTTCAATCTGATGGAAAGCCTCGTGCCCGAGTACGACCTGCTCGGTCACGTTCGCGAGCGCAGCGGCGGTGCCTTGCCCGGCATTGCGCCGTCCAACACGTATCCCACCGAAGACGACGGGTACGTGGTGATTGCAGGCAACAGCGACCCGATTTTCCGGCGACTGATGCAGGCGATCGGCCGCGCCGATCTCGCCGACGATCCAGCATTAGCTCACAACGACGGCCGCTCCAGGCATTGCGCGATGCTGGACGAGGCCATCGCCGCATGGACCTCGCACCATTCCACCAACGACGTGCTGGCCGCGCTGGAACGCGCCGAAGTGCCTGCGGGACGCATCTATTCAGTCGCGGATATCGTGTCCGATCCGCACTATCAGGCGCGTGACATGTTGTTGCAGGCGCAACTGCCTGGCGGTGCATCGGTGAAGATGCCGGGCATCGTGCCGAAGCTGTCGGACACGCCAGGGGAAGTGCGCTGGCAAGGTCCCACGCTTGGCGAACATACCGGCAGCGTGCTGAGCGAACTCGGATTTGCAACCGAAGAAATCGAGCGGCTTCGCCGCGAAGGAGCCGTGCAATGAGCCGAGCATCGAACGGTGTCATGGACACCAAAACTGCCGACAAGCTGATTGTCCAGGAAGTCGCGCCGCGCGACGGCTTGCAGATCGAACCCACTTGGGTCGATACCGCCGACAAGATCGCGTTGATCAACTCGCTTTCGACGGCGGGCTTCACGCGGATCGAGGCCGGTTCGTTCGTATCGCCGAAAGCGATTCCGGCGTTGCGTGATGGCGAGGCGGTATTTCAGCAGATCGAGCGCCATGCGGGCGTGATCTATGTCGCGCTGGTGCCCAACCTCAAGGGCGCCGAGCGCGCGCTGGCTGCGAAGGCGGATGAACTGAACCTCGTGATGTCGGCAAGTCAGACGCACAACCGCGCGAATATGCGCATGAGTTGCGAGTCGTCGTTGACGGCGTTTGGCGACATCGTGCGTCATGTGAAAGATTCGGGCGTATTGCTCAACGCCTCCGTGGCGACTGCGTTCGGCTGTCCGTTTGAAGGCACGATCGACGAGGACCGCGTGGTCGGCATTGTCGATACGTATCGCGAGATGGGCATACAGGGCATCACGCTCGCGGATACGACCGGCATGGCGAATCCGCGCCAGGTGACGCGGCTCGTAACGCGGGTGCTTGAACGCGTGACGCCTTCCGCGCTCACGCTCCACTTTCACAATACGCGCGGACTTGGGCTTGCCAACGTGCTGGCTGCGTATGAAGCCGGCGCACGCCGTTTCGACGCCGCGTTGGGCGGCCTTGGCGGTTGTCCGTTCGCGCCGGGTGCATCCGGCAACATCTGTACGGAAGACCTCGTGAATCTGTGCGACGAGATCGGCATTCCGACCGGCATCGATCTGGAGAAGCTGCTCGCGTTGTCGCGGGCACTGCCAGATCTGCTCGGGCATGACGTGCCCGGGCAGGTGGCGAAGGCCGGACGCAACAGCGACCTGCATCCCGTGCCGGACTACGTGCTGCAAATCTAACTTTCCTTGATCCACTAAACGACCGGACGGCAGCGCCGAATCCGGCATTGGAGACGAACATGAGTGACCTGGGCGCAATCGTAACCGGCGGCCGCGAGCAAAGCGCGGACGGCGCGGCGGCCATTATCCGCAAAGTGGCATGGCGGCTGATGCCGCTCATCATGATCTGCTATCTGTTTGCGTTCTTCGACCGCATTAATATCAGCTTCGCCAAGTTTCAGTTGCAAAGCGATCTCGGGTTATCCGACACCGCGTATGGTCTTGGCGCGAGCCTGTTCGTGATCGGCTACGTATTGTTCGAAGTGCCAAGCAATCTGTTCCTGTACAAGGTCGGTGCGCGGCGCTGGATTGCACGGATCATGATTTCGTGGGGCCTCGCCACGGCGGCGATGGTTTTCGTCAATACCGAATGGCAGTTTTACGGACTGCGTTTTCTGATCGGCGCAATGGAAGCGGGCTTCGCTCCCGGCGTGCTGTATTACCTCACGCTGTGGTTTCCGCCGAGCTATCGTGGGCGTATTACATCGATGCTGTTTCTCGCGTCGGCATTTTCGGGGCTGGTCGGTGCGCCGCTTGCCGGGCTGGTTATCGGGCATATGAATGGCGTGCTCGGTATGCCCGGATGGCACTGGCTGTTCCTGCTCGGCGGGCTGCCGTGCGTGCTGCTCGGCTATCTCGTGCTAAAGCTGTTGAAGGACCGCATTGAGGACGCGAGCTGGCTGTCTCCCGCCGAGAAGTCGTATCTGTCTGAGCAGATCGCGCAGCAAAGCCGTCATCCCGACACCGGGCATTCGCTGCTCGGCGCGATCAGGACGCCAGGCTTTCTCACGCTGGGTCTCGTGTACTTTCTGATTCAGGTTGCGTCGTATGGATTGAATTTCTGGACGCCGCATCTGATCCGTGTGGCCGGTACGCACAATCCGACGCTGATCGGTTTGCTCACGGCGGTGCCATATGTATGCGGCGCGATCTGCATGGTGGTGGTGGGGCGCCTGTCCGATGCAACCGGCGAGCGGCGCAAGTTCGTTTTCGGGCTGCTCGTGATGTCGGCAATCGGCTTTTTTGCCGCGGGTTTCTTCGATAAGCAGACGGGCTTCCTGATCGTCGCATTGGCCGTAATGGGCGCAGGCGTGGTGGCGTCTATCCCGGCGTTCTGGGCACTGCCGCCTAAACTGGTGACTGGGGCGGGCGCGGCTGGCGGCATCGCGTTGATCAATACGCTGGGTCAGCTCGGGGGGATCGTGAGTCCGATCATGGTTGGACGCGTGCGGGATCTGACCGGCAGCACGACGCCCGCGTTGTATGTGATCGGTACGATGAGTGTGATTTGTGCGTTGATCGTGCTGCGCGGGTTGCCGGAGTCGCTGCGGCGCAAGGATGGAGTACGGTGAGGGGCTGTTTCCCAGCGATGCCGTCTCCGGCTGACTGTTGCGGAGACGGCGCGGGATTGCAGTGTGCCATCAAGTACTTGGTGTGGGTTTGCTGAGGTTGTCCACAGGGTTTTGAACAAAAACTGGGGATAAGTTTTCGCTTTGGCTGGCACAGCACGATTGAGCGTAAGACGTTTGCCGTCCCACTTAGCATCGAACCTGCGCACCCGTTGGATCGCTGGTCGGTTGCGTCCCATGGTGCGACCCACTGGCAGCAGCGGCGCGATGATGAGCGCTATGTGACGTTCCCGGCTTTTCCAGATAGTTACTAATGCCCGCCTCGAGCGGGCGTTTTTTCGTGCCTTTCCCTATCTTGCGGACCATCTGGTTCTGTCCAGCGTCAGTCAATCCATTAGATGGCTATGCGTTAAACCTATCCCGATTTTGTTTTACAAAACTGCGACAGTTTCCATCTGTACGCCGGTCGGGATCGATTTGATAATGCAGAGGCCCGAGACCTCAATGGAAAAGGGGGACCTCGTAGAGAAATTTAGTAGGATTCCAAAATGTCTGGTCAGCCAGCGGCATATGAAACATAACTTTTGGAGGGGGCTGACAATGTCGTGGCTTATCCAGCCGCATACGCCGGACACGACCGGCGATGCGCAGACGCAATGGGCGGACGAGCCGCTTCCCACTGTTCCCCGACCCGCTGAAGCGAGGCAAGCATGACCCGGTGGACGACCCCAACGCGCACTCTCACGTTCAGCGGTGCCGCGCTTCCCGAAATCGTCGGCGTCGATTACCGCAGCCGGCAATGCATCGAAACCCGTGAGCCGATGCTGACGGTCCGCAGTCTCCGAGGACGCGAGGCGGTGGGCGAGCTGTTCGAATACGTCGTGGAAACCGAGGTCGAAAACCCGGACTTCCTGCAGGACCCGGCGAGTGCCGCGCAGCTCGACCTGGCGAAGATCGTCGGCACATCGGGCACCGTCGCGATCCAGGTTGCGGGCATCGGCACTTTCCGCGCCGGCGCGACAGGCGATACCGCGCGCGTGAACGTCGGTGCCGATACCCGCCATATCAATGGCGAAATCGTTTCAGCGCGCATCCGGTGCGTTGAGGACCGCGCGGCGGTTTTCGAATTCGTGCTGCGCCCGTTCGTGTTGCGTGCGACGCTGAACTGCGATTCGCGCATCTTCCACGGTACCGTCATCGAGGTGCTTGAACAGGTGCTGCAGCCCTACGAGGGCACCGTCGAGTGGCGCATTGGCGGAATGTGGCCCGGCAGGGTCAGGGCTTATCCCGCGCGCGACATGCTCCGGCAGGCGTGGGAATCGGACTGGCAATTTGTGTCCCGTTTAATGGAGGAGTTCGGACTCTTCTACTGGTGGGAACACCGGAACAACTATCATTCGCTCGTCATCTCCGACCTGCTGGGTGGTTTCCGTCCGCATGGTCTGGCCTATGAAACGCTTCGCTATCACACCGGCGGCCGCATTGACGAGGAACACATCAGTGAACTGTCGATCGCCTACACGCTGACACCGGGCAAGGCGACGGTCAACGACCATAACTACGCACAGCCGCGGCTGGCAAAAAGTCTGGTGCCGAACCGCGAGTCATTCGAGGACGCGCGCGGTACGGCGAGCCAGCGCATCGAGCTGTACGAGCCCGCTGATTTTGCCCAGCCCGAGACGCGACGCACGTCTGCCCATCCGAACGACGAGCAGGTCGAAGGCCAGTACCTTGCCCGGGTCAAGCTCGAAGCGCGGCGCTGCCAGGGGTTGCGCGCAACCGGCAGGGGTCATCTCCAGGCCCTTCAGCCGGGCCGCACGTTCACGCTTGCGGGCTATCCGCAGGAGCGCGCGAACTGCGAATACATCGTGCTGCGCTGTGATCTGGACATCACCGAAGTCGGCACGTCATCGGGCGCATGGCGTCAATACACCGTCAATACGGAGTTCGAACTGCAACCGGCGAACGAGTATTTCCGGTTGCCGCAGATCACGCCCAGGCCACGCATCGACGGCTATGAATATGCGGTGGTGGTCGCGCCGCAGGACAAGGAAATGTTCATCGACCACCGGAACCGGCTGCGCATCCAGTTCGACTGGGACCGGCGGGCGAATCTCGACGGCGCGAGTTCGATCTGGGTACGCGTCATGACGCAATGGCAGGGCGGCGAGCTGGGTGTCGTCGCGCCCGGCCGCGCCGGTCAGATGGTGCTGGTCGCGCACGTGCACGGAGATCCGGACCGGCCTGTAGTCGCGGGATTCGTGGTGGACAGATTCAACATGCCGCCGTGGGAGCTGCCGGCCAATGCGGCACTGAGCGGCATCCGGAGTAAAAGCCTTGAGTACGGTCTGCGCTCCAACCACCTCGCGCTGGACGATACCCCCGGCAGGATGCAGGCGCAGCTTGTGAGCGACCAGGCGAATTCGCGGTTTGTGGCGGGGTTCAACACGCGCATTGACGGCACGAAGGGGCGTACCGAGGCACGCGGTGAGGGGATCGAGATCGCCACCGACGCGCATGCGGTGATGCGCGCTAACAGGGGCATGTTACTGACGACGGAAGCGCGCGCGGGTGCAAGTGCGCCGGTGAAGGACATGGGCGAGACGGTGGCGCGGCTCACGCAGGCGCGGCAGCAGCATGAGGAGCTGTCGCGGGTGGCGACGCAGCACAATGCGCAGACGCCGGGTTTGAGTCAGGGCGACGTCACCGGCACGATCAGGACGCAGAACGAGGCGATCCGGGGCGGGCAGAAGACGGCGGACAACCCGTCGCCCGAGATGACACGGCCGGACGTCGTGGTGGCGAGTGCAGCGGGTCTTGCGACGACCGCGGCCGACAGCACGCACATGGCGAGTGCGAACGATCACGCGATCACGGCGGGACGGGATGTGAGTGTGTCGTCGGGGCGCTCACTGTTTGCGTCGGTGCGCGGAGCATTCAGAGTGTTTGCATATCAGCTCGGCATGAAGCTGATCGCGGCCAAAGGCCGGGTGGACATCCAGGCGCAAAGCGACCAGATGGCATTGGCGGCACTCAAGGACCTCACGATCAGCAGCACCGACGGCAGGATCGTGGTGACGGCGGCAAAGGAAGTCTGGATTGGCGCGGGCGGCTCATACATCCAGATCAACGGCAGCGGGATCGTCAACGGGTCGCCGGGGGCGATTCTGGAGAGAGGCGCGTCGTGGGATGTTCCGGGGCCGGACGCCCAGTTGAGGAACTTTCCGCCTTTTGGTTCGGGGACGCCTACCGATGACTACCTCCATTCGCTGTGACCTTCCTCTCCTGACAGATTCATGATTATCAGCCCTCCCTTTCTTTCAGCCGCCCATCCGCAGCAGAACGATGCAATGCCCACAGCGGATGCGGGCAACACGGTCGTGCCCGATGGTGACGTATGCACGGCCAGCATGCTGGAATGCGCACCGGGCAACGGTGCCTATCCGGTCAGCTTCAACCTCGGCTGGCATGGTGGCGCGCACCTGAGAGCACCGACAGAAGGCGGCGATGCGCTTCCTGTGCGAGCCATCGCGGACGGCAGGATCGTGTACGTGCGCAAGACCGACACGACCCACAAGCCAACGCTCCAGTACCGCAACGTGCGTACAGACGACGGGTGCGTGGTGATCCGCCACGACACCGAGATCGGTGAAGGCGAGAGCGCGAAAATCACGTATTACTCCGTGTACCTGCACCTGCAGCAGGTGATGCCGACGCTCGCTGCCGGCAACCGGATCTACCGCAAGGACGTGGTCGGCACACCCGGCCAGATATTCGGACAGTATCCGCAGATTCACTTCGAGATCATCTGCAGCGAGGCGAACCTGAAAAAGATGATTGGCCGTGCGCCGGCGCCGCTGGGCGATACTCCGGCGCGCCGGGACGCGGTGTACGGCGACATGTGGTTCTTCGTTCCTCGCGGCGCGAAACTCTTTGCCAGTGAGCCGCACCCGTTCCGTGATGATGACAGCGCGCCACCTGTCGCGACATTGCAGCCGCAATCGCCTCTTGGCGCGGCCGGGACCAGTGGCGACCTTGTCATCCGCATGCACTATGAGAAGGACTGCACGCTGACGACCTACCGGCAGAATGCGGACCTGAGCTGGTCCGTGTACGGTGCAATGCCTGCGGAAAGGGACGCCGAATATAGCTTGTACAAACGGGCCACCGCCCTGAACGGCCGCTATACCGACAGCAGTCTCGCGAGCCTGGCAGCGGGTATGCCAGTGCCATCGCCGAGTGCCATCTTCGAGATGATCCGTTTCGGGCGCTGCATCAACGACCAACTTCCCGCCGGCGCGCGCTTCAATCACTGGCGGAAAGTGAAGACACCGGACGGTGACGGCTGGATCAACCTGTCGAAAGCCGGCGTGCGGGCCTATAGCGATGCTGATTTCCCTGAGTGGGCTGGGTGGAGTTTCGTTAACGATGACCCCACGCCCGACAGCCTGTGCGATTCGCCCACGGTGAAACGCTGGCTGGACGTCAATCATGCGGGACACGTGACCCATGCCGATGCCGTGACTGCGCTGGGCACTGATGCGATCCGGCAGCGCATGGCGCGTGCGATTTGCAAGTTTCCATCGGAGTGGAGTCGCGACGGCCTGGAGGCGCGATACAACTGGCTTAAGAGTCCACATGAGGCATTGACCAATCCGTTAGCGGACGAAGCTTTTACGAAGCTGATCGATCATGCGCGCGATCTCGCCTTCTGGGAGGATGTCAGCGATCCGGATTTTCCGCATGCCAATGAGGTGTGGCATTTCCCGCCGACGGCGTTTGTGCGGCATTTCAGAGCTTGTGAATGGTTGAGTCTGAAGGAAGTCACTCAGCTTCTTCCGCGTCGCTATCGACTGGGTCAAGCAGACGCCACCTTGAACTGGGAGACAGCTAATCAAAGGTTGAATGGCGGAACAATACTGTATACAGACCTTTGCAAAATGCTTCGAAAATATCGGATTTCAACTGCGGATCGTCAGATCGCATTCCTATCTCAAAGTTACATCGAAACGGGTTTGCTGAGGCTTTTGGATGAGGAAGGGCTGGGACAAGGCTCAGTAGGAGCCTCACAATATTATAGGGCGTTTTATGGTCGCGGTCTGATGCAGCTCACATGGCCGTCACTCTACGACGATTATGGAAAATTTAGGGGTTTTGCCAACAACAGTTCAGGACACTATTCGGACTCACGAATTACGGCAACATCACTACATCATTGGTCGGGACCCCCAACGACAGACGCCCAAGGGCATGTGCATACAGATGCTCGGCAGTGGTATCCCCGGTATGATCCCAGCATAGTTTCGAATGTTGGAATGAACGCATGCGACAGCGCGGGTTTTTTCTTTGTTTGGAAACACTTCATGGGAAAAACTAACTTGCTGCGTATTGCGGACCAAGGGATCACTACTGAGACAATCGGCAGAATTTCAATATTAGTAAATGGTGGTGGGTATGGATATGACGAGCGTCAACAATATGCCGCCTTCCTTCTTCGGTATCGGGGAGATTCCACAGACACGACCCCAAATATGACTCTGACCTACCATAGGCAGACAATTGTTCCGCATCCGCCACATCCACCCGTATGGGGGCAATTGCAAGCTGAATCCCATGTTTATATTGATTTTAAAGCTCAGCACCCCATGTAATAAGGAACAATAAATTGAAGCCTATCTTTGTAGTGTTGGCTCTCGCCGCAGTGGTGTCGCCGGATGTTGGTGCTGCTGGGAGGTCAATCAATATTGACCAGGTTCCGAGGGTTAGTGGCGCATCGTCAGCGTTAAAAAAATCTCTCAATACGATGCGAAAAAACGTCGAGTCGGACGCACAAAATTGCATTGCCAATGCGCAAGGTTCAGAAGCCCAAGGGAACTACGCTGCGAAGATCAGAAAGGTAATTGATTCGAAAAAAGTAGTTGTCATGGAAGTGACCGGATCTATGATGTGCGATGGTGTTCATCCATCTTCTTATCAATACGGAATTGCATTTGAACGCGCGAGCGGAAAGCGGCTTGACTTGAATAAAATTTACAATATCGCAATTCGAAGTGAAGGTCGCCTCTTCATCCGACCTGAGCTTGTCGATGCAGTCGCGGCAAGTTATAAACAACAGAATGTGAGATTGCAATCCTGCCTTAATAATTCTGAGTTGAAGCAAGATATAGCCACGTTGCCGCTAACATTCTCTCCGGCACCCGACGGTTCTATCTTTCTTTATTATGAGATACCCAGCGTATCCGTTGGTTGTTTCCCGCCATTGCACTTGCCGCGGAATGCGATCGCAAGATATCGCAGTGTAGAACTGGGCTCGCGATATGACCTTCCGTAACTTTTGTCGCCCGTAATACCGGCTTCAATGTTTTGAGGGGCATTAGATATTTGATGTCTTTTCATGGAACCTCAAGATGATTGGCCACATCCGACTAAATGGCGCCACGGAGTACGGCGACTAGGTCGTCACTGCTTCTGGCACGATGCACTACGGCGGACGCTGCGTCGCTCGGAAGGGCGATCTTTATAGAACGCCTTGGCGTCAGTGAACGTATCTGCGGGCCAATCCGTCGTCAGTCTGTCCCATGATCGTGTGACGATCGCGGCAACTTAGCCTATTCAGGTTAATTATGTACCTCAAGTACCTTAGCATTGCCATTCTATTAATTGGCTCCGACGTGTTGGCCGGTGAAGTAGCTGCGGTGCCAAGCGCTTGGCACAACTCGCATTACGGGGCTTGCTATCGATTGTTGGAAACTGGCATGTCGGACACATACGGACCTGGCTTTTCCCAAGACGAAAATATTTTGCAGCTTCGCCGTCAGATAGGATCGCCGAAATTCGTGATCGCGACTGATATCACTTCCGGGACTAATGCACAGAAGACAGTGTTTGAGCAACGTACCTCCACTGAGTGGTGCGTTGTTCTAACTTCCCCCCCTGTTGCAGCCTTAGTTTCCGGCACTGTGTCGCCAACTTTGCGCCGCCCGGTGACATGGACAACTGTTACACAAGCTCCTCCCGGCTATCAAGAGACCAAAGTCCTATACAGGTGGAACGCTAGACAACTGATCTACACCCCGATGAGGTGTTACAGAGGCGAAGAAGGGCGCTGGCAGAAGTTCAATTGCAACCAGGCGTACTCACAGTGACAGCTTAAAGCAGGAAAAAACTTGAACGGAATTGTATCGTCGGCCCCTTGTCCGGCTTGATGGCACCACCGACCCACTATGGCAAAGTCGTCACGGCCGCCGACACGATGCAATACAGCAGACGCCGCAGCGGCCGCGGAAGGTTGAAATGACGCAGACGCGATCACGCAGTGCATGGCGCGGGCCGTGTCACATGTCGCCAAATCCAGCACGATCTGGTAATTGGAAGGTTTCTATCGAAGATATCCAGTACGCCGCCCAAGGCTCGGCACCGGGTTTTCCGATAAAATGTGGAACTGCACTACAGTTCAACGATTTCGGAGACAGCGCAGTGGCTGTTTCTGAATGCTTTACCTACGAAAACAAGCACCGTTTCCTCTCGACACTTACCCGAGTTGATCTCGAGGCACTCCGTTGCCAGGAGGAGAGGCGGTGACCACTGTTTTTATCGAAACGAAAAGCTAACATCGCACAGAACAGACAAATACCGGGGTAAAGCGGGCTAATTGGGAGTACCCGACGAATCACAACATTCAAGTTTCATTGATCAAGCAAAGACCATGAAATACTCCATCGTTTTTGTTTTTATTTTGTTTTCGAACTGCGCTTTTGCTTGCGGATCAGAATTGCAAAAAGCGAAGATGGCTCGTCAGCTCTATGTTGATACAGAAATGCGGCAGTTTGTTTGTGCGAGCGATTCATGCTCTGAGAATGCGTTCGCCGATAGGCTAATGTTTCATCGGTTTGAGCAGGTGTTTCGCGGACACGGGCTACGAGTTTGCTTGGTCGAGCCGGCATTGACTGCAGCCAATTCATATACAGGCGTTTTCGCGGAAACTGGTGGAAATTATAGGCTCCAGTTTATATCGTACGGTGCTGGCGTTAAGTTTGAAAAAAATGGCAGAGGTGTGCCGTTGTTGAAGGAATATGCGATAACCGATCATCGTGACGATTATTCATCTGTATCTATATATCTTTGGAATCAAAGCCACTTCATTTATTCTCGGGACATGTAAGTGCGGTGATGGCCAATTGACGCCCGAGTGCTGCGTTTGATGCGGGAAATTACCCTATCGTTGCAATGTTGGCGTTTTGCACAGCGCCAGATTTGTCGACGTCCCTTAAAGAGTTAGCCAAATGATTGACCTTACGGCGCGCCGGTTGCCCGACAGGGTCACCGTGCCACATGCAATTGCAGCCTGATTTCAAGCATCGTGTGGCCGGCATGTCCACGCCGCAGAAACGGAGGAAAACTCACCTGTTCGGACTTCAGGCAAGTCGCTTACTTTGTCCAGGATGCGGTACGAGGCGGCGTTAGCATGAATCCCAAACGCGACACGCTTCTCGCATGCAGGACCGTCCATCTATAGAAAAACGAAGACTTTTCTATACCGCAGCGTGTCCGGATAGAAAGCCGTGCGGCAATACCAGTCCCTGCACAGCTCCCACGACCCTACGCCGCAGACCCTTATCACACGGTACTATCCGAAGGTCATTGCACCTTTCGATCGAACAAATTTCCACGCTTGCGCGCCGGCGCATGACCCGCGTCGGCACGCAAGACACACCCCTCAAGCCTTCAACCCCGACCCCGCCGCCTCTTCCCTCGACTGCACCTGCAAGACCGCATCGCGCTTATCAAGCAGATGTTGCCGAAGAATCTGACTAAGCCTTTTACCGTCCCGCGCCTCGAGTGCCTTCAACATTTCGTCGTGGTCATGAATGGCGCTGTCCCACTTCGGGATCTGAAAATTGGACCGGAAACGCAGTGCCTGCAAGCGCCGATTCACCGAGATATAAGTCTGCCGAAGCGCTGAGTTCCGCGCGGCCTCATTGATCTTGTCGTGGATCGCCTGATTCCGGCTGTAGTACCCAGCCAGATCGTTTTGCGCGCGGCAAGCGAGCATTGCGTAATGCAACGCCTTGATGTCGGCAAGCTCCGCCGCCGTCATCCGCTCGGCTGCCAGTTCGCCCGAAAAAGCCTCGAGACCGCTCATCAACTCGAACGTCTCGCGCAACTCCGCCTCCGACATCTTCCACACCGACGCGCCCCGGTTCGGCGAAATCTCAATCAGCCCCTCAGCGGCCAACACCTTGAGCGCCTCACGCAACGGCGTGCGCGAAATGCCGAGGGTTTCGCACAATTCTCGCTCGTTCAGCTTCTTGCCCGGCTCAAGTACGCCTTCGACGATGAACCGGCGAATGTGCTCCACAACCGTGTCATGCAAGCGCTGACGCTCCACTTTCGGCAACACGGCCGCCGTGGGCAGACTTGCCTCAAATTCCGAATTTTGCATACAAACTTCCTTATCCACATTGGATTCGATTTTATCGGATCGCCGCGCACAGCGAAACAGCGCGGGTAAACACCTGTGCGCAAAGGCGATTTTGGTCTTTCGCCTGTCCGAACTCGTCTGATATAGTTTTTTGCATGCAAAATTCAATCGGAGGAGCGCAATGTTGAAGTTAGATTTTCATCCCGCCGGCCGCCACTTTCTGCAGATTCCGGGGCCGAGCCCCGTGCCCGATCGCATCCTCCGGGCGATGAGCTACCCGACCATCGACCACCGCGGCCCTGAGTTCGGCGAACTGGGTCTGAAAGTGCTCGACGGGATTAAGAAGATCTTCAAGACACAGCATCCCGTGGTGATCTATCCGGCGTCCGGCACCGGCGCGTGGGAGGCGGCGCTCTCGAACACGTTGAGCCCCGGCGATCATGTGCTGATGTTCGAGACCGGGCACTTCGCAACGCTCTGGAAAAAGATGGCCGAAAGCCTGGGGCTCAAGCCTGAGTTTCTTGGCTTGCCCGGCATCGAGGGTTGGCGCCGCGGCGTTCAACCGCAAATGATCGAAGCGCGTCTGCGCGAAGACACGCAGCACTCCATCAAGGCTGTGTGCGTCGTGCACAACGAAACGTCCACGGGCGTGACGTCAGATATCGCCGCCGTGCGGCGCGCAATCGACGCCGCAGGACATCCCGCGCTATTGCTCGTCGACACGATCTCGGGCCTTGCCTGCGCCGATTATCGCCACGACGAGTGGGGCGTCGACGTCACCGTTTCAGGCTCGCAGAAGGGCCTGATGCTACCGCCGGGCATCAGCTTCAACGCGATTTCGCCGAAAGCCGTGGCCGCGAGCAAGCATGCAAAGTTGCCCCGCAGCTTCTGGGATTGGAGCGAAATCGTCGAGATGAACAAGACGGGCTACTGGCCCTACACGCCGAACACGAACCTGCTGTACGGGCTTCATGAAGCGCTCGAAATGATTCTCGGCGAAGGGCTCGACAACGTGTTCGCGCGTCACGAGCGTCTTGCCGAGGCGACTCGCCGCGCGGTGCGCGCCTGGGGCCTGGAAATCCAGTGCGCCGATCCGGCTGTATATAGCCCCGTGCTGACGGGCGTGATGATGCCCGACGGCGTCGATGCCGACGCGGTTCGCAAGCTGATCTACGAACGCTTCGACATGTCGCTTGGCACGGGTCTCGGCAAGATGAAAGGGCGCATGTTCCGCATCGGTCATCTGGGCGATTGCAACGACCTGATGCTGCTCGCGACGCTCGCAGGTTGCGAAATGGGCTTGCGGCTCGCGGGCGTCCCACTCAAGGGAAGCGGCTTGCCTGCCGCTATGGAGTGGTTGAGCGAGCCGACGCAAGCGTCCGGTTTGAAGGCGGCAGCCTGAACGAAGCGGCAGAACAAGCTGTGCTGGCCACGTCGCAAAACCGGGCCCGCTCAACAAGCCGCAGCAACGCATCGAAAACAGCAGGCCGCAACGAAAGCAGGCATCAACGAAGTCAGTTCCATCACGAAGCCGCGCGCAGAACGCGGCCCTGAACAATGCGATGTCCCGGCGGCGCCTACCGCCGGGCGACGACCAGGCGGGTCATGTCAGGCGCGCCGTCGACACATGCAAATGGAGAGAGACGATGAAGCGGTTTCGTTTGACCAGTGCGACCAGTATCGTTCTAGTGATGCTCTGCATCATGTACTTCATCACCTACCTGGACCGCGTCAACGTCAGTACAGCGGCCGCGGGGTTCGGCAAGGAATTCCATCTTTCGCATACGGAAGTCGGGTTGGTGTTCTCCGCTTTCGCGTATCCGTATCTGCTGTTTCAGATTATCGGCGGCTGGGTGAGCGATCGTTTTGGCGCCAGACGCACGCTGCTCGCGTGCGGCGCGATCTGGGGTATCGCCACGTTGCTGACCGGTTTCGCCGGCGGGCTGATCTCGCTGCTGGCTGCGCGCCTGCTGCTCGGTTTCGGTGAAGGCGCAACGTTTCCCGCCGCGACATCCGCAATGGCGCGCTGGGTCGCCAAAGAGAAACGCGGTTTTGCTCAGGGCATCACGCACGCCGCGTCGCGCATCGGCAATGCGGTTGCGCCTGGTCTCATCGTGCTCGTCATGGCGAATTGGGGTTGGCGCGAGTCGTTCTATATCTGCGGCGCCTTCAGCCTGTTGTGGGTTGTCGTGTGGGCATTGACGTTCACCGAGCATCCGAAAGACCACCCTCGTATCACGACTGAAGAGCTCGAAGTATTGCCCGCGCCCAAAGCAAAGTCGGCGGGCGTGCCTTGGGGCAAGCTGTTTCGCCGCATGGCGCCCGTCACGATCGTGTACTTCTGTTATGGCTGGACACTGTGGCTGTTCCTGAGCTGGATTCCGCAATACTTCCTGCACAGCTATCACCTGGAACTGAAGAAGTCGGCGATCTTCGCATCGGTCGTGTTCCTCGCCGGCGTGGTGGGCGATACGCTTGGCGGCGTCGTGACCGACTTCATCTATACGCGAACCGGGAGCCTGAAACGCGCACGCAGCTGGATGGTGTCGGTGTGCATGATGTTCTGCCTGCTGTCGCTGATTCCGATTATGTTCACGCACAACGTGTATCTGTCGATGGCGTGCCTCGCGTCGGGCTTCTTCTTCGCCGAAATGACGATTGGACCGATGTGGGCCATTCCGATGGACATCGCGCCGGAAGCCTCGGGCACGGCGAGCGGCATGATGAACACGGGCTCGGCGCTCGCGGCGATCATCTCGCCCGTGATGGGCGGCTTCCTGATCGACTACTTCGGCAGCTGGGAGTTGCCGTTCGTCGGCAGCATGCTGTTGATGGCGATTGGTGTCGTGCTCGCGTTCCGCATGCAGCCGGAGAGCAAGTTTGCAGACGATCCCGCGGACAAGGGGCAGGTCTCGCCCCGCATGGGCGTGTAAGCGATGCTTAAGTCCCCTCGCGCCGACGCCATGAAGCTGACCACGTTGCCTCTGAGCCGCTTGCTCGTCGATGCGCGCCGCGATCATGCGACGCTCGACAACCTTCCGCCCAATCTCGCGCCGACCGACGCCAATGCGGCGTATGCGGTCCAGCATGAGATCCTGGCCATTGCCGGCGCGCGCATCGGCGGCTGGAAGATCAGCGCCAAGTCGGACAGCGGGCCGATCCAGGGCGCGCCGTTGCCGGACGTCGACCGGTATCCCGACGGCGCCACTGTGCCGCGCGCGGCCTTCGCGCCATTGGGCCTGGAACTGGAGATCGCGTTTCGTTTCGGTCGCAGTTTCGAGCCCAGCACAACGCCTTATAGTCAGGCCGACGTGCATGCCGCAATCGGTTCATTCGGCGCGACGATCGAAATCGTCGCGAGCCGGTTCGCCGCGTGGCCGGACGTCGACAAGCTCGCGCAACTCGCGGACTTGCAGAACCACGGCGCGCTCGTCGTCGGCGAATTCATGCCGTACGACGAGAGCTTCCCGTTTGTCTCGCCCGCGCTGCGTTTCGATTTCAACGGACGCGATGTCGTGGAATTGACGCCCGCCAATCCCGCCGGCGATCCGCGCCGGTTGCTCACGTGGCTTGTCAATCACGCGACGTCGCGTGGCGTCACCGTGACGCCGGAAATGGTCGTGACAACCGGTTCGTACACCGGCATGTTCTTCCCGCGAAGCGCGGGCACGGCACACGGACGCATCGAAGGACTGCCATCGGTACGCGTCACGTTGTATTGACCGTTCGGGCGCTCGCGCGGTTTGCCGCGCTGCGCCGCGATTTCTGCGTATTGCAACAACACCGACGTTATGACGAATCCCACTTCCGCTTTGCTGGTCAAGCCGATTCATCTCGTGCCGTCCACGGCGCGTCTGATGACGCCGCTCGCGCAACATCTGCGTAAATCGTTGCGTGGTGACGTGCTGTTCGATGCAGCAAGCCGGGGACGTTATGCGACCGATGCCTCGATCTATCAGATCATGCCCGTCGGCGTCGTCGTGCCGCGCGACCAGGACGATCTGCGCATCGCACTCGACATTGCGCGCAGCGAGAAAGTGCCGCTGCTCGCGCGCGGCGCGGGCACGAGTCAATGCGGACAAACGGTCGGTGAAGCGCTCGTGATCGACACGAGCAAATGGCTGAACAATATCGTCGAATTCGCTCTGGAGGCGCGCACGGTGACGGTCGAGCCGGGCGTCGTGCTCGATCATCTGAATGCGTGGCTCAAGCCGCACGGTCTCTGGTTTCCGGTGGATGTGTCGACAGCGGCGCAATGCACGATCGGCGGCATGGCGGGCAATAATTCGTGCGGTTCGCGCTCCATTGAATACGGCAACATGGTGCACAACGTCGAAGCCATCGACGCGATTCTCGCCGACGGCACCGAAGCGCGTTTCGCTTCGTTGCGCGATGCGCCGCAAGGCGCGCGTTTGCAGCAGATATTCGAAGGCGTCAAGCAGATCGCGCAACGCGAGCGCGACGAAATCGTGGCGCGCATGCCGAAAGTGTTGCGCCGCGTGGCCGGCTACAACATCGACCTGTTCGACTGTCAGAATCCGCGCGCTTATACCGACGACGGCGTGGCGAACCTCGCGCATCTGCTGGTCGGCTCGGAAGGCACGCTCGCATTCAGCCGTCAGTTGACGCTGAAGCTCGCGCCGTTGCCCGCGCATAAAACGCTGGGCGTGGTAAATTTTCCGACGTTCTGGCAGTCGATGGATCTGACCCAGCACATCGTCAAGCTGAAGCCGGTCGCGGTGGAGCTGGTCGACCGCACCATGATCGATCTGGCCATGAGCAACCCTGCGTTTCGCCCGGTTGTCGAAAAGGCGCTGGTCGGCGAGCCGCAAGCGGTGCTGCTCGTGGAATTCGCGGGCGAGTCGCGCGACGCGCAACTCGAGTCGCTCAGGCAACTCTCCGAATTGATGGCGGATCTCGGCTTGCCTGGCTCGGTTGTGGAAATGCCGGACGCGAACGCGCAAAAGGCGTTGTGGGAAGTGCGCAAGGCCGGCCTCAACATCATGATGAGCATGAAGGGCGACGGCAAGCCGGTGTCTTTCATCGAAGACTGCGCGGTGCCGCTCGAACATCTCGCCGAGTACACGAGCCAGTTGACGGAGGTGTTTCATCGGCATGGCACCGAGGGCACCTGGTATGCCCATGCGAGCGTCGGCACGCTGCACGTGCGGCCGATTCTCGACATGCGCCGCGATGGCGCGGTGAAAATGCGCGCGATTGCCGAGGAAGCCGCTGCATTAGTGCGCGAATACAAGGGAGCTTATTCCGGAGAGCACGGCGACGGTTTGTGCCGCGGCGAATGGGTGGCGTGGCAATACGGTCCCAAACTCAATCAGGCGTTCAGTGAGATCAAGGCGCTGTTCGATCCGGACAACCGCTTCAATCCCGACAAGATGGTGCGTCCGCCGAAAATGGACGACGCGCGCTATTTCCGTTTCGCGCCCGGCTATCAGGAACGGCCCATTGAACCGGCGCTCGACTGGTCCGCATGGAACGTCGAGCGCGATCCGCTGACTGGCCGCGAAACCGCGCCGGGCAGCGGCAACGACCTCGCAGGCGGTCTCGCGAAGGCCGTCGAGATGTGCAATAACAACGGTCACTGCCGAAAATTCGATGCAGGCACGATGTGCCCGAGCTACCGCGTGACGAAAGACGAACAGCATGTCACGCGCGGGCGTGCGAACACCTTGCGTCTTGCAATCTCCGGTCAGCTAGGCGAGGCCGGCCTTGCGAGCGACGAAGTAAAGGACACGCTCGATCTCTGCGTGTCATGCAAGGGCTGCAAGCGCGACTGCCCGACGGGCGTCGATATGGCGAAGTTCAAGATCGAAGCGCGCGCCGCGCGCGTCAAGCGACATGGCTTGACGCTGCGCGACAAGCTCGTCGCCTTCATGCCGCGCTACGCTGCCGCCGCGAGCCGCATGCCGGGCTTGATCGCAGTTGCCGACAATGTGCCGCTCGTGTCGTCCTTGTTCAAGCGCGCGGTCGGTTTCGCGAGCGAGCGGAGCTTGCCGCGTTTCAGGAAGTCGTTTCTGTCGAGCGCAAGGCCCACGGTGAACGCGCATGGCGCGACGCTGAAGGAAGTGCTGTTATTCGTCGACACCTTCAATAACAGCATGGAGCCCGAGAACGCTAGGGCGGCGCAGAAGGTACTGGAGGCGGCGGGCTACACCGTGCACTTCAACATGCGCGAAGGCGAGCGCCCGGTTTGCTGCGGCCGCACGTTTCTCGCGGCGGGCCTGGTCGACGAAGCGAAGCACGAAGCGAGGCGAATGCTCGATCTGTTCAAGCCTTTCGTGGAGCGCGGCGTGCCCGTTGTCGGTCTGGAGCCGTCGTGCCTGCTGTCGCTGCGTGACGAGTTTTTGCACTACGGCTTCGGCGACGAAGCACAGCGGCTCGCCAAACAGGCGTTCCTCTTCGAAGAATTCTTGGTGCGCGAGGATAAAGCGGGTCGCCTGAAGCTTGCGTTGAAGCCGTTGGATACGCCGCAGGCGCTGGTGCATGGCCATTGTCATCAGAAGGCGTTCGACGCCTTTACGCCCGTGCAAACCGTTCTGAAATGGATTCCTGAGCTGAAGGTATGGACGGTGGAATCGTCGTGCTGCGGAATGGCCGGCAGCTTTGGCTACGAAGCGGAGCACTATGCGACGTCGCAGGCCATGGCCGAGTTGTCGCTATTGCCGGCGGTGCGCAAGATCGACAGCAATACCTTGATGGTCGCGGACGGCACGAGTTGCCGTCATCAGATTCACGATGGCGCAGGCGTGGAGGCCATTCATGTGGCCCGTGTGCTCGCAATGGCGCTGCAATGACGCGCTTAAGCCGGGACAGCCTGCCGGTACGCGGTAGGCGACACGCCCACGCCTTCGCGGAAACGGTGGCTAAAGTGACTCGCGTTTGCATAGCCGCATAGCTCGGCAATCCGCAGAAGCGGCAATGACGTGGTGCGCAACAGCATGCGCGCGCGTTCGAGCCGCTGCTGCGCGATCCACGCAGCGGGCGGCAATCCAAACGACGTGCGGAACATCCGCGCAAGGTGAAACTCCGACAGCGCCGCCACGCCTGCAAGTTCACCAATGGTGAGCGGCTCTGCAAGATGGCTCTCGATGTAATCGCGCAGTCGCCGTCTGGTCGCGACCGACAAACCGCCCTTCAGCGCCAGGCCGGTGCGGCGCACGCCTTGCGAGCGCAACAGCAGGCTCAGCACTTCATGCGCGGTTTCGTTCGTGCGCAGCAAACCGTCCGGATCGTCCCAATGTTCGTTCGCGAGCGACTGACACAGACTGGCAATGCGCGCGTCTTCGAAATAGGTGCGGTCGGCAAGCGTCAACTCGCGCGGCTCGCGGTCCAGTTCCTGCACAGCGCGTTGCGTGAAGTGCTCAGGCAGGAAATAAAGGTGCATGAAATGCATATGGCCGCGCACCCACCAGCGCGATTCATGATCGCCGGGTAATGCGCATAGCCGCGACGGCGCGCCGTAACGCCCCGGCATTTTCTGCCGCTCGGTGCGATAACCGCCATCCAGGTAGCACGAGAGGGTGTGGTGGCCCGGCCGATCGTAGACGGTCTCGGCGACTTCTGTGTCGCGCGTCCACACGGCAATCGCCAGACCGTCGCCGAGCCACGCAAACCGGTCCAGGTTCGCGTTCGAGCTGCCGAGCGTGTGACACACCGACTGAATGCCAAACGGCGTTTCAGTGGCGTCATTCACAGCGACGGGCGGGCTCGGCTTCACGGGACTGGTGTCGTTCTTGCGGGATATGAGCGTAAGTATACGGCTGGCCGCGCCGCGGCACCTATGCGCTCGCGGTTTGCCGCCGAAAATGCGCAATCCTGGACAAGTCCTGGCGCCTGCGTTGCCGCATAGTCGCACTCCCGTATCCGCTGTGCAGGCTTGACCATGAATCTGTCGCTTTATGCTGTTACCGTTCTGATCTGGGGCACCACCTGGATCGCGATCAAATGGCAGTTGGGCGAAGTGCCGCCGCCAGTTTCCATCGCCTGGCGTTTCTGGATCGCCGCATTGGTGCTGTTCGCGCTGTTGCGCATCATGCGCCGGCCGATGTGGCCGCCGCGCGCCGCGTGGCGATTTTTATTCGCGCAAGGGCTCGCGCTGTTTTGCGTCAACTTTCTGTGCTTCTACTACGCCGAACAGGTGGTGCCCAGCGGCCTCGTGGCAGTGGTGTTCTCCACGGCGCCGCTTCTTAATTCGATCAACGGACGGCTTTTCATGGGGCGTCCGCTGCAGCCATCGGCGATTGCGGGCGCGATGCTCGGTCTTGTCGGTATTGTGTGTCTCTTCGTTCAGCAGATGAGCGGACATCTCGGCGACCACGCGGCATGGCTCGGGCTTGGCATCGCGTTTCTCGGCACATTGTGCTTTTCGGCTGGCAATCTGCTGTCGAGCCGCATGCAGTCGATGGGATTGCATCCGTTCGCCACCAATAGCTGGGCGATGTTGATCGGCGCGAGCGTGTTGACCGTAGGAAGCGCGCTCGCCGGCTTCCCGTTCGCTATCGAATCGTCCACACGCTATCTCGGCGCACTGGCGTATCTCGCGGTGTTTGGCTCGGTGATCGGCTTTACCGCATACCTGATGCTGGTCGGGCGCATCGGGCCCGAGCGCGCCGCCTATTCGACCGTGCTGTTTCCGATCGTGGCGCTGGCTGTGTCGACGGTATTCGAAGGCTATCAGTGGTCGGCATTGGCAGTAATTGGATTGCTGCTGGTAGTGGCCGGTAATCTGGTTGCGTTCGATATGACCCGACGCATTTTCGGGCGACGCAGCCACGCCTGATAAACGCGGAGTTTATGCGCACAAAGTGCGCCTTTGCTGGAATGGATTCACAAATAGCATTTGAAGGAAACGATATTGGCGACCTATTGACGCATCGTGACGAGATTGACTGTTTTTGTCACATAACACCGCGAGACCGCAGAAGAACCGGCACGCTGCGCACTCATATGCATACGGGATATTTGTTTTATCAAATTTTTACGATCAATTTTTTTATCAATTAATTCACCTGTTTTCTATGCGAGGATGAAAGCGTCACTTGCAAGGGAACATCGTTGTGAAACTCCTTTCGCGCCTCGGCGCGGCAATCATTTTTTGCCACTGTCTTCTTCCGCTTACTGGCTATGCGCAGTCGCAGCTCACCTACACCACCTCGTGGATCGGCAATAGCTTCGGTTTCGGCGACGGTAAGTGGATGCAGCAGGATATCCAGGCAATCGCGGCGGGCGCCGACGGTACCGTTTTCACGAACGCGCCGTGGGACGAGAGCGGCAGTGAAATAGCCGCGTATCGCGGGGGCGACAAGATCGCCGTCGCCGGTTTCACGCACGGTTGGGGCGCCGCGGGCGGCGATGCCGTCGCGGTCAACCACACGTATCTGTACGCGGCAATGTCGATAGGTAACGAGAACAACAAGCTGGTCGGCGCAGACTATCCACCGGCCGGACAGACGTGGTTTGGCATCACGCGCCGCACGTTGGCGAATCTCTCGGCCGGCGTGCCGTTTAGTGCGGGCGTGGGCAATAGCGCGAACGCAACGAAAAACAGCTTCCTGCCCGTCGATACAGTAACGACCGGTACCGACGCGGCCATCCGCGGACTTGCCGCCACCGACAGCGAACTGTACCTCTCGGACACCTACGCGAACCGCATCGTTGTTCTGAACGCCAATACGATGCAGCCATTGCGCTCGTGGAGCGTCAGCTCACCAGGACGTATCGCGATCGACACCGGTTCGACGCTCTGGGTGATAAGCGGCGTATCGTCCGGAAACCTAACTATTTTGCACTTCAGCGCAGATGGGACCGCGCTCGCCGGCGTCTTGCCGTTGCCCGCCGGCGCAGTTCCGACCGACATCGCCGTTACGCCGGCTGGACAAATTCTCGTCGCGGACAACGGGCCGTCGCAACAGATTCTCGTCTTCAACAAGGACGCCAGCGGTCAACCGCGAGCGGCCTCACCGCTCGGCACGCGCAACGGTATTTTTCATGCGGTCAAGGGTGTGGCGGGCAACTGGCGCTTTAACGGCATGACGGGAATCGCGCTCGACCCGGCGGGCAATCTATATGTCGCGCAAAACGGAGAAGGGCCGCGGCCGGTTGGCTCTGCATCGGTCGGTCAAGGTGCGGTGCTCGAAAGCTATGTGTTCAGCTCGCATGCGTTGAACTGGCGGCTGTATGGGCTGACGTTCGTGGACAGCGCCGCATTCGATCCAGCCACGCCGTCTTCGGTGTACACCGGTTCGAAGCGCTTCACGCTCGACTACAACCAGCCTGTGGGCCGCGAATGGTCGTATGCGGGCTTCACGCTGAATCGCTTCGATTATCCCGACGATCCCACGTTCCATCAGCCGCGCGGCGTGCGCGGCGAGCCGATGGTGCGAAGAATCGACGGCCGGCCGTTTCTCTATACGCTCGATCCGGGCGCGCATTATCTGAATGTCTACCGTTTCGACGCCGCACGTGGTGAGACGGCGATTCCGTCGGGGCTGCTCGCGCAAAATCCGCTGCCGGGCACGTGGCCTTCGGGCCAGCCGGGCTATGGCGAATGGCTGTGGCGCGATGTCAACGGTAATGGCGTTGTGGATGCCAGCGAAATCAGCAGCAATCCGTCGACCGGCAGCACCGTGGGCAACGGCTTCTGGTGGGTGGACGCGCCGGGCAACGTCTGGCTTGCCACACCGCTGAGCGGCATCCGCGAAATGCCTTTGCAGGGGCTGGACCAAGCGGGCAATCCGATCTACACCTACGCGAGTTCCAGAATGTTTGCGATGCCGCAGCCTTTCACGCGACTGGCACGGCTCATCTACATCGCGGAATCCGACACCATGTACCTGTCCGGTTTTACGAGCGCCGTTCCGTGGGACGCGACCCATTGGAAAGAAGCCGGCCCCGTGCTCGCGCGTTATGACAACTGGAGTTCGGGCGCGCCCACGCAGCAGTACGCGGTCGCGCTGCCGTGGAACACGCAGAGCAATCCGCAGACGACCACCGTAGGCGTCGCGGTGGCCGGCGACTATGTATTCGTGGCCGAGTTGTACACGGCGAAGGTCGATGTGTACGACGCGCGCACAGGTCAGCCGGTCGGCTATATGACGCCCGGCGCGAGCGTGGGCAACACGAGCGGTTGGGTGGACGTCTATCTCGGCATCAGCGCGGCGAAACGTGACAACGGCGAGTACGTGATACTGGTAGAAGACGACGCGCGCGCAAAAATTCTGATGTATCGGTGGACACCTTAGTCCGGGTCGTGTTCGCGCCGATCACGAATAGACGGCAACCCGCGATCGGTATATAACAACGTGAAAGGATCGCTCGTTTACCGCTTCATACGGGGAGACGCTTCATCATGACGCAAGACGTAACGCCTACGCCGCCCACCGGCGACCGGCCCAATCTGGAAAACCTCGACGCAGCGCTCAGTCACGTGGATCAGCAGGTATCGTCCGGCAGCATTGCGTCAGGTGCCGCAAAGGGGATTCTGTACAGCCTGATCGAAACGCTCGGCACGTTCGTCGGCGATCCTGACTTGCCCGAACACGCGCGTTCGGGATATGAAGGGCTGCTAGAAGCTGCGCGGGAGCTGCGCGCGAAGCTGGAACACTGAACGTTGGCTGGGCCATGACGCTTGCCATCAGCAATTGGCGTTTAGCGTTTTGCGCCTGACTTTACGGCTAACCCTTAACGACAGCGATCCCTCCTCGCGCCTCGTCGCCAAGCCAGGTGCTGGCCGGGTCGCCGTCTGTGATAAAAAGGCGCACTGTTCTCAACATTGCGCCTTTTCCATGTTCTCTGCGTCCGCTACCGCGTTGTTGGCCGTCGGCATTATCGTCGTGCTGATTACGCCGGGTCCGACCAATACATTGCTTGCGTCGGCAGGTTTGCGCCAAGGGCTGCAGCGGTCGCTACCGCTTATCGCCGCTGAGCTCGCCGGCTACCTGGTTTCTATTTCCGTCTGGGGACGGTTCCTGGCGCAAGCCGCGCATGCGCTGCCATGGCTGCCCGCGTTGCTGCGCGTGGCGGCGGGTTTGTACATCGCGTGGCTGGCCATCGATATGTGGCGCGCCGCCGTCACGCTACCCGACTCGACGCCGCGCGCGAGCGGCATGCGCACGCTGTTCATTGCGACGCTGCTCAATCCCAAAGCCTTGCTGTTCGCGGGCACTATTTTTCCGGCCGCTGCTTTCGCGCATTGGCCCGCTTATCTCTCGGCCATGCTGATTTTCGTGTGCCTGCTCGTGCCGATTGCGCTCGCATGGATCGCGTTCGGCGCGGCGCTGGGCAGCGGCAAGCTGCGTTGGCTCGATCCGGCGAAAATCCAGCGCGGCGCGTCGATCCTGCTCGGCGTGTTTTCGCTGTCGCTTGCATGGTCGGCGCTGCATTGACTGCGCAGGACGGCGGCGCGCTTACTCTTCGACGCACTCATCAACGCTCAATGCGTCCTCCCATTCCGGCGACGCCCATGTGATTTGCAATTGCGGCGTGCCGTGCCAATCCGCGCACCGTTGCAACGCGCGCCGCAGGTCGCCAGCGAGCCGGGCGCTCGGACGCACGCCCGCTTCCATATGCACGGACTTCAATTCGAAAATGCCCTGCGCGCGGTGCGCCTTCGCATCGACGCGGCCTACCAGCCGCCCGCGGCTCAGTAGCGGCAGCACGAAATAACCGTATTTGCGCTTCGCCGCCGGCGTATAACACTCGATTGCATAGTCGAAGTCGAACAGCGCGGCGGCGCGTTTGCGGTCCCACACCACAGGATCGAACGGCGAAAGTACCGTCGTCACCGTCGAGGCGAGTTTGCCGCTCGCGGCGTCGTCGAGCATGGGCGCGAGGTCGCGGTGCACGAACGTGTCCTGCTTCCAGCCGACCACTTGCACGGGAATCAATTCGCCGCGCTCCGCGAGCGCATGAAGCTCGTCGCGATACGGGCGGCGCGGCAGACGGTAATAATCCGCCACCCAGTCGGCCCGCGCGACGCCGAGCGCCCGGCAAGTGCGGCGCAGCAGTTCATCCGTGACGACATCCGACGGCGGCAGATCGCGTGCGTCGTTCCAGTCCGGCAAGACGCGTTCGGTGACGTCGTAGACGCGCTGAAAATTGCGCCGCTCGGCCACCATGAGTTGACCGATGGCGAAGAGCACTTCCAGATGGCGCTTCTCCGGCTTCCAGTCCCACCAACCGTTGCCCTTGCCCGACTCGCGAGCGAAATCCGCCGAGCGCACCGGGCCCGTGGCGCGAATGTGCGCCAGTAGTTTCTCAATGTCTTCGCGATGCTTGTTGTGCCAGTCGGCCGCGTACTTCCAGCCCATGCCGCTCGGGTCCAGCATGCGATGACGCAGCAGGCCGTAGTCTTCGATCGGCACGAAGCACGCTTCATGCGACCAGTACTCGAACAGCTTGCCTTCGGCGAGATGTTCGTCGAGCCATTGCTGCGCATACGCGCCGAGCCGGCTGAAGAGCACGAGATATGGGCTGCGCGCGACAACGTGAATCGTGTCGATCTGCAATTGCGCCATGCGGCGGATCGCGTCGAGCACGTCGGCTTTCACGGCCTTGCGGCGCGGCGGTGTCAGCAGACCTTGTGCGGCCAGATGCAGCGTGCGGGCGGCGGAAAGCGGAAGAGTCTTCACGCGGAGATTGTTCAGTGAGTGACTGCGATGAGAAGGCGCGAGCCTGACCTGAATCAGCAGACGCTACTGTAGCGTGAATGCAAAGCGGAGGTTGATGCCAGCGCGCTGCGCATCAAAGGTGGTGCAACGACGAAGCGGCAGATGAGTCGTGGACTGGCCGAGACTGAGCCCGAAGTGGCCGCCAACCAAGCGGCGGGTGGTCGAGGCGGACGCTGGCGATGGCAAGCGAGTCGCAGGGGAAACGTCAAATGGGCCACCTGAAACCGCCTATGCCGGTGCATGAACGGCCGCGCCTGGATGCGCCACGTCGTCAGCACCACAAACTCGGGAGCGCAGCGCAACCAGGCCTCCGCGGCACGCGCTCAAAGCCTACCAGCCGCGCCCGTGATGCTTGTCCCAGCCGCGATGACGGCCATGGTCGTGATGCCAGCGGTGGCCCCGGTAATAGTCGTCGCGATAGCCGTAACCGTAGACGGGCTGAGGCGCATAGACGACCGGCGGCGGGGCGTACATGACTGGCGGCGCGGCGTAGATTGGGCCCGGCGTGTTGACGAACACGCCCACGTCGACGCGAGCAGAAGCGGCAGTCGATGCGCAGGCGGCGGCAAGTCCGAAGGCGGCGAAGAAGATCGCGCGTTTGTTCATGCTTCTCTCCTGTGTCCCAGCAAGACGATTGCTGTTTCCAACGATCGGCCATTCACTGTCGAATGGCTGACATGGATCTTACGAGACAGAAAGAAAAGCAGGTGCAACGAGTTGAAGGCTTGTGTAACAGAGCATTACCCGGTAGCCTGGCCGGCAGCTCTTGCTACGGACCGCCCGTGTACGTGCGGCGTTCCTCGCCGAAGGTGAAGCTCAAACTCAAGCTCAAGCGACGGATGCGACAGCTTCGTCCGCTGAAACCGCCAGTATCTGGTGAATCTGCGCGACCACCGCCGCGCCTTCGCCCACCGCCGCCGCCACGCGCTTGGTCGAGCCCGCGCGCGCGTCGCCGATCGCGTACACGCCCTTCACGGTCGTTGCGAGATCGCATGCCGACACGCCGTCCGCGCTGGTGCCCGTCAGCACGAAGCCCTTTTCGTCGAGTTCGACGCCGCAAGTGCGCAGCCAGTCGGTGTTCGGGTCCGCCCCGGTGAACAGGAACAGATGCCGCGTGTCGATGTGGTCGGTGCCATCGGGCAAGGGCTTTTTCAGAGCGACCGACGCAAGCCCGCTTTCGTCCGCGACAAGGCGGCCGATCTCCGAATTCGGATGCACGACGACGTTCGGCAGCGAGCGGATGCGGTCGATCAGATAGCGCGACATGGTGGCTTCGAAGCCGCTGCGCCGGATCAGCACGTGGACCTTCGCTGCATGCGTCGCCAGATAGACGATCGCCTGGCCGGCCGAATTGCCGCCGCCTACCAGCACGACTTCCTGGCGCTTGCACAGCTTCGCCTCGACAGGCGACGCCCAGTAGTAGACGCCGCGTCCGTCGAAACGGTCGAGCCCTTCGAGCGCGGGGCGCCGGTACACCGCACCGCTCGCGATCACGATCGTGCGCGCGCTGATATGACCGCCGCACTTCAGCTCGAGCCGGTACGGCGCCTCCCCGCAATGCAGCGCTTTTACGTGGACCGGAATCGCCACGTGCGCGCCGAATTTCTGCGCCTGCACGAACGCGCGTCCGGCCAACGCTTGACCCGAAATGCCGGTCGGAAAGCCGAGGTAGTTTTCGATTCGCGAGCTTGCACCGGCCTGGCCACCCGGCGCGCGGCTATCGAGCACGATGACCGAGAGTCCTTCGGACGCCGCATACACGGCTGTGGCGAGTCCGGCCGGTCCCGCGCCTACAATCGCGACGTCATAGACGAGCGAGGCGTCCAGATCTGGCAGCAGGCCGAGCGAGGTCGCCAGTTCCGGCATGCTCGGATGACGCAGCACCGAACCGTCCGGACAGATGACGAGCGGCATGTCTTCCTGCTGCGCGCCGAATTGCTCGACGAGACGCAACGCGTCCTCGTCGCATTCGTCGATCGTGGAATGCGGATGACCGTTGCGCGACAGAAAGCCTTGCAACATCACGAGGCGCGCGTCGGTGCTGCTGCCGATCAGGATCGGGCCGCCCGCGCCTTTTTCGATCAGCGACACGCGCCGCAGAATCAGCGCGCGCATGATGCGCTCGCCCAATTCGGCTTCGGCCACGAGCAGTGCGCGCAGCTTCTCCGGCGGAATGAGCAACGCTCGCACCGCGCTGAGCGCCATACCGTTGACGAGCGCGTGGCGTCCCGACAATTGGCCCACTTCGGCAAGGAAATGCCCCGGCCCGTGTTCGCCGATCACCACTTCACGGCCGATGCCGTCGCGTTGATAGACCTTCACGCGCCCTTCGAGCAGCACGAACATGCCTGGACCGGTGTGGCCGGTCTCGAACAGCAGTTCGCCCGCTTCCCAGTGGCTCGGTTCACCGAACCGGCGCACGCGATCAATCTCCGCTTCGGTGAGCGCGGGGAACATCTGATGCATGCGCGTGGACAGATTCGAAAACGGCGCGTCGGCGACTACCGCTTCCGATTGTGTTTCGGGTTCTGAAACGGAAAGCATTGAACCGCTCCTTCAGTGTTCATTGATTGACTGAACGAAGGCGCAACGGCGCGCACGCAAAAGCGCGCAAGCGGAAGCGCCGCGGCGTCAAACCGCTTTCGGCGCGATGTGCTCGACTGCGGCCTCGGGCGGCGGCATGCCGGGCAAGGCCTCGACGGGCCTGCCGGAGTCGCGCCAGGCTTCCATGCCGCCGCGCAACGGCAGCACGTCGTCGAAGCCTGCTTCGTTCAACTGCTTGGCCATCCATGCGGCCGAAATTTCATTGGGACACGAACAATAAATCACGAGCTTCTGATCGCGCGGATACGTGGCGACGATCTGATCGAGCTGCCGCTCGTCGGCGAATTGCGAGCCCGGAATCACGAACGGATCGAGCTTGCGCTTCTCGTGCGAACGGATGTCGAACAGCACCGGCGTCTTGCCCGCCTCGACCAGCGTGGCGAGTTCGTCGACTTCAATGCGAGCCGACGCCAGCTTGTTGATCAGCTGACGACGCCGAATCCAGCGATACGCCGCATACAACAGCAACAGCGCAATAGCGACGACGCCCGCGGTGCGGCCGAGGCGCCCGGCGGCGGCGAACACCATGTCGATCTGATGTGCGAACAACGCGCCGACGATAAGCCCGGTGCCTGACCATAACGCGGCACCGATGCTGTCGTAGGTGAGGAACGTGCGATAACGGGTGCCCATTGCGCCCGCCATTGGAATAGACACGATCGACAGGCCCGGCACGAACTTGGCGACGGCCAGCACGCGCACGCCCCAGCGCCCGAAAAACCGCTCGGTTTTCTTCACGCACGTGTCACGCGACAGCGACAGGCGGCAGATGGTTTTCAGCGTGTTGCCGCCATACAGACGACCGGCCAGATACCACGCGCTGTCGCCGATCAGCGTTGCAAAGATGGACAGCACGAGTACCGGCAGCAGTTGCGTGCCGACGGAGCCGGGATGCATGGCGGCCATTGCGCCAAACAACACGAGCGACGGCATAGCCGGTACCGGCAGGCCGATAGAGGCCGCCAGCACGTTGGCAAAAATGAGCGCCGGTCCGTATTGCTCGACGAGATCATGTAGCATCGACTTACATCCGCGGCCTTTTCAGGCACGGTGCGCAGTAGGGAAGCAAAGGAGAATGGAGCGATTATGGACCATTTTCAAGGCGTGCAAAGCCCTTGAAAAACCCCGGTTATTCGGGGTTGGAAGCGTTACCGCCGCGCCTTCGGTCCGCGCGCCGCGCGCGCTGTGAATGTCAACCAGCGCGAGCCGAACAAAATGAAAGACGATTGAATCTCGCGCAGCCTGAACAGAGGTGGCGCGCGACGATGCCGGTAATGGTGCGCGGCGCCTGAAGTGCCGCGCTTTCTACTGCGCACGCGGCGATCACGCTGATGCGCTGCGCCGCGCGATTACGTTATTGACGATGATTGTGCTGCTCGCCCGGTAACTCGGCGCCGTGCGCGCGGATTGCGGCAATCAGCTCGGCCGGCGTAATTTCATAGCGTACTTCCCGATGTATGCCGGGCTTGCGCTCATCGACCTCGATCAGAAGGATGCCTTTGCCGTCTTCTGTCGACTCGAGGCGCAGCGAACGCAGTTCGCGCCCGGTTGCGTCGTCGTATTCGGTGAGCAGGGCCATTGACCCGGAGGACCCGGTAGTGCGCATCGAAGTTGTCCTTAATCCGTTGTTGATCGAACCATTGTACGGGCAGCATGACGCGCCGTCTGTCGCGCAATGTTCACGCTTTGGCGATTGACCGTTGCGTGCGCCTGCTTGCCCGAACGCCGCCGTGCACCTAAGCCCGCGGGCCGCGAGCCCGGTGCGTGCAGTGGCGTTCACCTGTGACAATGAGTTTAACGCGACTCGTTGCGACGACGGGCGCATTTTTCGTGCCCCGTGGCGGTGCAGTTCTTCTCCTGCAATGTCATGCTGCTGACGCGCAGTGTGGTTATGCATCGCGGGAGGTCAGCGAACAGGCGATCGGCAAAAACGCCCGAAGCAATGCTCGGTAGGTCGCGCTCGCCGGACCATAGGCAACGTCCGGCCGTCGCTCCACTACAACGGTCGGTTGTGAGATTCGCGCACGCGTTCCAGGTCCAGCATCTCGGAGGCGCGCAACGGCGCATCGCCGTCGAGAAAGAACTCGTCTAGTTGGGGAGGTGCCGCGTCGGAGCCGCTCAACATCGCATGAACTTGCCCGCGATGATGGATCTGGTGCACGAAGAGATGAGGCAGCCCCTTGCCGATGCTCTCCCGTTGAACGCCGACCGACGGACCGCGGTCGATCTCCACCTCACGGTTCAAGTCGCTGCCCGTCAGCGACTCGCAAAAGGCCAGCAGGTCGCTATCGCTTCGAGCCTGGGCGTCCCACAGCTGAGTCGCGCGTGGATAGGGCAGTTCGTCGTCGAAAATCGTGAGACCCTGGCCGCCGCCCACAAGCGCGTCGTAGTAGTAACGGTCCACGAGCAGAATGTGATTTAACGTGAGTTGCAACGAAGGGAAGAAGCTCACCCTGCGCGCGGCGAATGCTTCGTCGGTCAAGCTCAGGCACGCGCGGTAAAGGCGCAGGTTCGACCATGCGTTGTTGCGCGCCATGGCAGTCAGATGCAAAGACAACGGATCGCGTGAAGCGGCGCCTCGCGAGTTGGACTCGATCATCTGTGTCTCCGTCAGTAGCAAGCGGCATGAATCTGCGAGCAGGAAGGCGCGCATCGACGTGCGCGCTCCAACAGCATAGATCGCGCGAAAAAAAACGGCCCGTCTGTTGGGACGGGCCGCTCAACGCCGTTGTTACTCGGGTCAGTCTGTCCATACATCCATTGGGCAGCGACGCTTGCATGGTGAGGCGTCAATATCCCGCTGTCGAGGTAGGAGTAATGCCGATCTATCGGATCAATGCGGCCTCAATGCAACGTCGATGCGTCATTAATGAACAACCGGGACCGCCTCGTCATGCTCCGCGGGATGAGCATCGCGCTGTCCATGCGCAAGCGTGGCTGCTGATGCTGGCTCGTGCGCCGCATTGGCTGGCGCGCGCTGACGCGTGCGAGCAACAACGCGCGATGCAGGCGCCGTGTCCGCAACCGTGAACAGACGGACTGCCTCGCTTAGCACGTCAGCCTGCGCGGCGAGACGCTGCGCCGTGGACGCCGCCTGTTCGACGAGCGCGGCGTTCTGCTGGGTCGCGCCATCGAGATGCGAAACAGCCTGGTTCACCTGGCGAATGCCCTCGGCCTGTTCGCTGCTCGCGTTCGCTACTTCCACGATGATCGACGACACGCGCTCGACCGCTTCGTCGATTGCACGCATTTGAGATGTGGTGCGCGCTACGAGGTCGGTGCCCGCCGCGACTTCCGCCGCGCTTGCCTCGACCACGGATTTGATCTCCTTCGACGACGCCGCGCAACGTTGCGCAAGCATCCGCACCTCGCCCGCGACCACGGCGAACGAGCGGCCTGCTTCGCCCGCGCGCGCCGCTTCGACGGCGGCGTTCAGCGCCAGAATGTTGGTCTGGAAAGCGATGCCGTCGATCACACCGGTAATGTCGGCAATGCGCCGAGATGCGGCCGTAATGCCCGCCATGGTCTGCTCGACCTGGCCGGCGATCTTGCCGCCTTCGGCAGCCGCGGCCTGCGCGTCTTTCGCGAGGTCGAGCGCGCGCACGCTGGCGTCGGCGTTCGCTTGCACGGTGGTGGTCAGCTCTTCCATCGTGGCGGCGGTTTCTTCAAGCGACGCGGCCTGCAGTTCCGTACGGCGAGCGAGGTCCACGTTGCCGCTCGAGATCTCCCGCGCGTTATCGAGCATGCCGTTGATCTGCTCGCGCACGTCATAGACGATCGCTGCCAGGTTGGCCTTCAACTGATTCAATGCTTGCAGCACATCGCCCAGGTCGTCGTGACGCGCGATCTCCAGATCGACAGTCAGATCTCCTGCGGCGAGCCGGGTCGCGAATCCGCTCATGTCGCGCACCGGCGCAGCCACATGCCGCGCGAGCAGACGCCATGAAACCAGACTGACGGCACTGGCCACGCCGAACGCGATCCAGAACGGCGTTGGCGGCGCGCCTTGCCACGCCGCGAGGCCGGCCGCCGCGAGCGCGAGCGGCGTGAGCGCATAGCCGAAAGCGGCGCGCGTCGCCACGGGCAGGCGTGTCAGTGCTTGCAGCCGACCAGGCAAACCCGTGCGCACGATCATGCCGCGACGCAGCTTTATCCCGCGTGCTTCGCCCGTGCGCATGCGGGAGTACAAGGCTTCGGCCGCGCGCACGGCGTCGCGCGCCGGCTTCACGCGCACGCTGAGATAGCCCACCACGGCACCTTTCTTGACCACCGGCGTGACGTTCGCATGAACCCAATAGTGGTCGCCGTTCTTGCGGCGGTTCTTGACGAGCGCAGTCCACGGACGCCCATCGCGAATCGTTGCCCACATGTCCGCGAACGCTTCGCGCGGCATGTCCGGATGACGGATCAGATTGTGCGGCTGGCCGACGAGCTCTTCATGGGTATAGCCGGACACGGCGATAAAAGCCGGATTGCAATATTCGATGCGGCCGGTCAGGTCGGTCGCGGAAACAAGCATTTGCGACGACGGGAATTCGTACTCTTGCCCGGTGACAGGCTGGTTATTGCGCATGACTTTCCTTGCTGATGCTCACCCCGCACGGTGCGCGGTCTTACAGTGTTGCAAGGAATAACGGCATGAAGTGCGGGTGCCTTGAGGGTTTCCCACTAATCCGCTCAGGTTTAAGCCCATGGCGCCGTTAATGCAGGGTTCGGCAACGCCTTGGCGGCAGACCGCGTTAAAAGTGCCGGATGCATCGCGCGACACCGTCAAAGCGACTACACTGCGCCGATACAGGCCAGCAGACGCAGTCCGCTAAAGACCGCAGTGGTCTGCCTGCGCGAACCGCACGCACGTGATCTGATGCAGAAAATCCTTGATCGAAGTCAAGAGTCGCTCGAATACGCGTTCGCGTCGCTCGCGAAGACTGCGAAGCGCCAGCAACGGGTCTATCTCGCGACAATCGGCTCATTGATGCTGATGGTGGCTGTTTTTGCGCTGGTCATCGCGGTCGTGGCTGCGTTCAAGCAGCTGGAATATCGCCGCACGTTCACGTCGCAGAATGCAACCGACCTGTCGTTGCTGCTGCATCGAGAAGAGTCCTTCCTGCGGCGCGCCGAATTTACCCTCGACTACTACTACGGCGCAACGGACGTGCGGCGCGCGCCCGAGGCGGTCGAGCAATCCATCGCACAGACGGGCGCGGCGCGCGGCACGGTGGACAGAGTCGACGCGGAGTTTGACGTCGTCATTGGGCAGTCCACTCGCGCCGCCTGGGGCGCCCGACTCGGCGACAAACTGGGGCGGCTTTATGAGTCGGCGCAATCCACGCTTGTCACGCAACAGGCGTTCGAACTCGAACAGCGGGCGACGCTGATCGGCGTCGATGAAGACTACGCCGTAATTCTTCCTTCGCTGGCAGGCTCTGCCGCCGGGCCGAACAGCGGGGCGGCGCGCTTCGCCACGTCTGCTCAGCAAGCGGCGCTCGCAGGTGTGCTGAGGGAGACGATCGAGCGCGAACTCAAGTCGCAAACCGGCAAGCGCGTGCCGGGCAAGGGTGAGCGCCTGTGGGTCGGACCGTATCGAGATCCTCTGCAAAACACGCCGGTGATCTCGGCGGTAAGCGCGTATTACGAGGGCGACAAACCTGTCACGCTCATCAGCGCGAGCGTTCCGCTCAATGTGCTCGCCGCGCGCATTGCGCCGCCCGGCAGCGCGGGCGCCACATTGCTGATGGCGCCCGATCGCCGCATTCTGGTGTCTTCCGCTGCGCTCGACGCGCAAACCGGCGCGATGCTGCAACGCGCAGTGGCCGCGACTCCGCCGCACGTTTTTCACTATGAGCGCGAAGGCGCAATCTTCTACGAGCCGCTCATGCCGGGCTTCGGCTCGCTCGTCGGCTATGTGCCTTGGGGCGGGTTGGCCGCGGCGCTGGGCTGGCAACTGGCAGTGATCGGTAGCCTCGCGTTTCTGGTCATGCTGGCCATTGCGCTGACCGCGCGTTTGTTCGGCCTGCGGCTTTTGCGCAGCGCGTTTGCCGAGACTTCGCGCGCGCTGGAAAGCGACACCCTCAACCACATTCTGGTAAGCGCGACGCCGATTGGACTGTGCATCGTGCGGCGAAGCGACTATTCGATCTTGACGGCAAACGCGCTCGCCGCCGAACTGCTGCAAATCGAGCCCGGCACAAGCCGGCTGCCGCCGCATATCGCTGCCGGGTTTCTCCCTCAGGCACCCGAGCAGACCTCGGCCGCCGAGTATGGACGGATCGCCGCGTTTGTTGCGCCGGCGCAGCCGCCATCTGAGCCCGCGACGCTAGTGCCCGCGAATGCGCAGGCAACCGCGGCGCCAGAAGCCGGCGCCGCGCCCGCGCAATTCCTGCACTTCACCTACGCGCCCGCCCGCTATGCCGGCGAGCACGTGCTGTTCTGCGCGATTCTCGATGTGACCGCGCAGCACGCGCTCGAACAACAGTTGCGTGACGCGCAGCAGGCGTCTGACGCGATGATGCGCGCGCGCACCAACTTCTTTGCCGCGATGAGCCACGAAATTCGCACGCCTCTGAATGCGCTGCTCGGCAATCTCGAACTCTTCGCGCGCACGCCGGGACTTGAAGCGCACGCGCAGCGGCTCGCCGCGCTGAATGTGGCGGGTGATGCGCTGCGCCGCGTCGTCAACGATATTCTCGACTTCTCCAAGATCGATGCCGGCGAAATGCTTTTGGTGCGCGAACCGTTTGCTCTACTCGAGGCGTTCGAGAGCATTGCGCTTTCCTATGCGGCGATGGCCGGCGATCGCCCTGTCCGTTTCTTTTCACTGCTTTCGCCGGCGCTCGACCGAACGGTTGTCGGCGACAGAATGCGGATCGCACAGGTCATTAACAATCTGTTGAGCAACGCATTCAAGTTCACGTCGAGCGGCAAGATCATGCTGCAAGCCGACCTTATCGACGATGCGCAAGGCCGTCCGATCCTCAATTGCCGCGTGTCGGATTCCGGGCCAGGCATGACCCAGGAACTGGTCACGCGGCTTTTCAAGCCGTTCGTGCAAGGCGAGGCTGGTGCGTCGCGCGGCGCGGAAAGTACAGGTCTCGGACTCGTCATCTGTGCGCGCCTCTGCCAGTTGATGGGCGGCACGATCTCGGCCGAGAGCGTGGTGAGCGTCGGCAGCGTATTCAACGTGTCGATCCCGCTCGCTGTCCCGCCGGATGAGAAGCCGTCGAAGCCGGCGCCCGTCGCTGAGAAGCGCGGAATGCTGCTCGCGCTGTGTCAGGATTCCCAGGTCGCCGAACTGCTCCGCCGATGGCTCGAGCACTTCGGCTGGAGCGCGCACGTGGTACCCGCGCTCGCGGCCGCGCGGGCGTGGCTGCAAGTGAACCGCCCGACGGCGCTGATTGTTTCGGGCGCATACGACCTCGAAGTCATCGCCTCGCTGCGAGCGTTGCAGCCGGTGCCTGCTGTCTGGGTAACGCGAGCGGGTCCGCAACGACCGCAAATGCGCGCGGAAGGCGTACTCGAAGTGACGGAGTTCAGCGGAACGGCAGTCCGGACTGCGATCGAGCTGGCCGTCGAGGGCAAGCCGGTTGCCGCGCCGTGCGAAGTGCCGGCGGCACCGCGAATAGATTCGGCGGCAGCGACTATGCTGACGACGCATCCCGCGCTGCAAGGCCTCGCCATTCTCGTTGCGGAAGACAATCCGCTGATTCAAACCTTGATCGCGGAACAGCTTGCCACGCTCGGATGCGCGCCGACCATCGCCGGTGACGGCAGAATGGCGCTCGGCTTTTTCGAACGGACGCATTTCGACGTCGTACTGACCGACATCCACATGCCGGCCATGGACGGCTTCGAGTTCCTCGCCGCACTGCGCAGGACGGACGTCGACGTGCCGGTGCTTGCCTTCAGCGCGGTGGCCGAAAATCAGGAAGCGCAAAGCTGGCATGAGCGTGGTTTCAGCGGTTACGTTTCGAAGCCTGCTTCGTTGGGCGAACTTCAGGCTGCACTGCTCGCTGTGGCGCCTGCCGTGCCGGAAAAGGCCGCACCGGGTGCCGCTCCTGCGTCCGTCGCCGCAACGGGCGCCACGCTCGCCGCAGACGAGAAAGCGCGTTACACCGCCATGCTCAAGGAGCACTTGAAAAACGATCTGCCACGGCTACTCGCCATTGTCGATGAAGAAGACCGGCAGGCGTTGGCCGGCTGGGCGCATAGCGCGAGCGGCGCGTTCGTGATCGTGCAGGAGCCGAGGTTCGTCGAAGAGTGCAGGCAGCTACAACGGCTGTGCAACGACAGCGAAAGCTGGACGACCGAAATGGACGAGCGCGCCGTGTCGTTGCACGAGGCGCTGTGCGATCACTACGGCGTGGACGAGCCGTCGACGCATTGACCGCATTGACCCCGCATCGACCGCATTGACCGCGCGCACCGTTGCCGCTCAGCCCGGCCGTCGTGCGATGAAGTCGATTTCCACCAGTGCGTCGCGCGCCAGCGCGGTCACGCCGATGCAGGTGCGCGCCGGCAGCGCGTCGGCGGGAAAGTACACGCGGTAGATTTCGTTCATCGCGGCGTAATCGCGCTTGAACTCCGTCAGGAAAATGCGTGCGGCGACCACGTGTTGCAGGCCGAGATCGAGACCCTTGAGAACCAGCACGAGGTTGTCCATCACGCGACGGGTCTGCGCGACTACGCCTTCTGGAAGCGGTGCGGCGTCGTCGGTGGGGGAGGTCGGCATCTGGCCCGTGAGGAAAACCCAGCCGTCGGCTTCAGTGGCGTGGGAAAACGGGCCGACCGGCGTAGGAGCGCCGGGAATCATCCAGAAAGCGGGGGTTGAGCTCATTGGGAATGCCGGTCATGGCTTCGAATGTCGGGCTGACAAGATAACCGATCAAAACTCACGATGCCGGCGAGGTAGCCGGCATCGTCCCCCGCAAGCCCGCGCTTAAACGAGCCCGGTCGTGTAATAAACGGCGATCACGAAGAAAACAGCCAGCGTCTTGATGACCGTCACCGCGAAGATGTCGCGATAGGACTGACGGTGCGTCAATCCGGTCACCGCCAGCAGCGTGATGACCGCGCCGTTATGCGGCAGCGTGTCCATGCCGCCGCTGGCCATTGCGACCACGCGGTGCAGCACTTCCATCGGAATATGCGCGGCCTCTGCGCCCTTGATGAACACATCCGACATGGCCGCAAGCGCGATGCTCATGCCGCCGGACGCAGAACCCGTAATGCCCGCCAGCGAGCTGACCGACACGGCTGCGTTGACGAGCGGGTTCGGAATGCTTTTCAGCGCGTCGCTCACCACGAGGAAACCCGGCAACGCGGCGATGACACCGCCGAAGCCATATTCGGAAGCGGTATTCAGCGACGCCAGCAGCGCGCCCGCCACTGCCGCCTTGGTGCCGACTGCAAAGCGCTCGCGCACCCGGCCGAACGCTGTCAGCACGACCATGACGATGCCGAGCAAGAGCGCGCCTTCGACAGCCCAGATCGCCACGACTGTCTTGATCGTCGTGGTAAGCGGCGCGTGGACGCCCGGCAGGATGTCCGGCGCGACGGTGTACGAAACGCCGTACGCCGTGGGAATCCAGCGGGTCAGCACGAAGTTCGCGACGCCGACCAGCACCAGCGGCGCGACCGCGAGCAACGGATGCGGCAGCTGCTTCGACTCGACGCGTTCCGGTTCGTTGACGAGTTCTGTGCCATAGCCTTCGCCGGTTGCCATCGCGGCGCGGCGGCGCCACTCGAGATAGCTGAGGCCGACCACGATAATGAACAGCGAGCCGATCACGCCGAGCGCGGGCGCAGCCCACGAGGTCGTCTTGAAGAACGTCGTCGGAATGATGTTCTGGATTTGCGGCGTGCCGGGCAGCGAGTCCATCGTGAACGAGAACGCGCCCAGTGCAATGGCGCCAGGCATCAGGCGCTTTGGAATATTGCTCTGGCGATACAACTCAGCGGCGAACGGATAGACCGCGAACACCACCACGAACAGCGATACGCCGCCATAGGTAAGCAGCGCGCACACAGCGACGATCACGGCGTTCGCGCGTGAGCGGCCAATGTAGCGAATCGCGGCTGCCACGATCGACTCCGAGAAACCGGATAGTTCGATGACCTTGCCGAACACGGCGCCCAGCAGGAATACGGGGAAGTAGAGCTTGACGAAGCCGACCATCTTCTCCATGAAGATGCCGGTGAAAACCGGTGCAACGGCGGCCGGATCGACCAGAAGGACGGCGCCGAGAGCGGCGATAGGTGCGAAGAGAATGACGCTGTAGCCGCGATAGGCGGCGAACATCAGAAACGCCAGCGCGGCAAGGACGATGACAAAGGACATTGAGTCTCCAGAAGCTTGGTTTGTTCTACGTGTACGCCGTCTCAGCTAGACACGGCACGGCGCCCGCGAATGCAGGTTCCATGCCATGCGCCCGATAACGGCTCGCGCGCCGATGCGCGGGGCCGTAGCGGACAAAACCATGAGACGTGTTGCCGCAGATTGTACCTAAACGTCTCCAAACGGGGACGTGAATTGCTCCGTGCGCACGCGCGTCATGGCGGGACCGTTGTTGTACAGGCTTGTCGGCGATCTCTTCGATGAGATAAGCTTGTCCACGAATGGAGACAAGCGACTAATAGAACGATAGCCGGAGACAGCGACAACATGATGAACGACTGGGCGGGGCTTCCCGCCACCTATAGCGACGTCCTGCGCCGCGCGATGGATTCGCTATTCCGCACTTTCGAGAATTTCAGCGAAGGCACGTTCATTGTCGACGCCGAGGCGCGCGTCGTCTGGATCAACAAGCGTTATGCGGCGCGGTTCGGCTTTGCGGACCCCGAGCAGGCCATTGGCCGGGATTGCGAAGCGGTAATTCCAAACAGCCTGATGCGCGAAGTCGTGAAGACGGGCAAGCCAATTTTGCTCGACATTCTGGAAACGGATCGCGAGCCGCTCGTCGTCACGCGTCTGCCGCTGAAAGACGACGCAGGCGAAACCGTGGGCGCCGTCGGTTTCGCGCTGTTTGACGAACTGAAGGCGCTTACACCGCTCTTTTCTCACTATTCGCGCGTGCAGGAAGAATTGATCGCGACGCGCCAGTCGCTTGCGCAGGCGCGCCGGGCTAAGTACACCTTCGGCAGCTTTGTCGGCACGAGCGCGGCCAGCCTGGAGGTCAAGCGCCAGGCGCGCCGTGCGGCGCAACTGGAATCGCCGGTTCTTCTGCTGGGGGAGACCGGCACCGGCAAGGAACTGCTCGCGCATGCAATCCACGGCGGCTCGGCGCGCGCGAACCAGCCACTCGTGACGGTGAACGTGGCGGCGATTCCGGACACGTTGCTCGAAGTCGAGTTCTTCGGCGCGGCGCCTGGCGCTTACACGGGCGCGGATCGCAAGGGCCGCGTCGGCAAGTTCGAACTGGCGAACGGCGGCACGCTTTTCCTCGATGAAATCGGCGATATGCCGCTGCCGTTGCAGGGCAAGCTGCTGCGAGTTTTGCAGGACAAGGAGTTCGAGCCGCTCGGTTCGAACCGGATCGTGCGCGCCGACGTGCGGATCATCGCGGCGACCTCTGCCGATTTGCCCGCGCTCGTGGCGGCGGGACGTTTCCGCGCGGACTTGTTCTATCGGCTGAACGTATTGACGATCCACGCACCGCCTTTGCGCGAGCGCGCTTCAGACATTGAAGCGCTCGCCTACGCAATGCTCGAAGACCTGTCGACGCAGGCGCGCGGCGGCAGTCACTACGAATTGCAGGACGATGCATTGCGCTTGCTGTGCGCCTACGCATGGCCGGGCAATGTGCGCGAATTGCGCAATACGCTTGAGCGGGCCGTGATGTTGTCCGACAGCGAGCGGATCGATGCGCGTGCGCTTGCGCCGTTCGTCGGTTCGGGGCAGGGCGGCGCACTCAGCGCGAGCGCAATACAAGGCGCGCCGCACGCCCAGCCGCCGGCTGTGGCCGAAGCGGGGAATCCGGAGATCGATCCGTCGTCGTGGAACGAGGCAATGGCGGCATTCGAGAAGCGCTTTCTCAGCGATGCATTGCGCGCCAACGGCGGGCGCGTGATCGACACCGCCGCGCAGATCGGCATGGGGCGGGCAACGCTTTACAAAAAGATTGCGGCGCACGGCATCGAGATTTGACAAAGCCGGCCTTCACCGGGCACGCAGCGCAATTGGCGCGTGGCACAATCGTGTGATCCAAAAACAAGACGTGATCGGGGTTTCACATGAACCGCAGCTTCTCTTTCTTCGCGCGCCGTGCCTCTGTGTTGGCAGTCGTTGTTGCGAGCACGGTACTGGGCGGTTGCAGCAGCAGCGCGCCGCTGTTTTTGCCCGACGGCCGTGTCACCACACTGGTTGAATGTCCAGCTGGCTCCGACTCCTGCTCGCAGCAGGCGGCCGCAGGCTGCGGCGGCGCGTTCGACACGGTTCGCCAGTCCACGAACAATGGCACGCTCAGCCTGATCTACGCCTGCCGCGCAAAGTAATAGCGCTGCGGCCGCGCCCTTGCGGGTGAGGACCGAAGGCAGTGTTCGACTGCCTTTGGTCCAATAGTCTTGCCGGGACTGTGCCGCCCAATTTGTACGCCGGCCCCGCATAACTCCCTATTCAAAATGCTTACGGCCTTCAGCGGCGAACTATTGCGCCGAGGGCGCGCTTTCAGAAGTGCACGAACGTCATAAATATATGCGTCTAATGCGTGGGAGACAAAACCGTGTCTATGCCACTCGCATATTAATCAGCGACGTTGGTTTTTATTCCTAATGGATCGACATCCATAAAAAGTCACGGTATTTTTTCGCACTGAAGCGAAGTCGGTGCGGCAGGTAACGGAACATGAAATCCCGCGGCAGTATTCTGTTTTCACAGGTTCGCCAGCGCATGCGACCAGCAGCTTTTGCCGAATAAATAGACCACGCGGCAAAAGCGAGGAAGAAGTTGCCGACTAACGGAAGTAGACGTTAGAAACGGCACAGTTGTGCTTTTTCATTGCGTTTCGAATTAAGTCAACGAGTATTCCGGGGAAAAGAATGAATCATCACCAACTCGAAAAAGACATCCAACATCTCGAACACGTCATTTCGCACATTTCCGCCGAAGACCGCATACCGCTGTCGTATTGGCGTAACCGCATCGATTCGGTTTCCGGCTCGGTTCGCATGCCGACACAGGCCAGTCGCATCAAACGTCTTAATGCCGCACTCGCGGCGTTGGAAGAGCGCCAGAAGGCCTGACCAGCACTGCGCGCTGCAAACTCGCTGCCATCTCGTTATCGTCTTTAGACGACGCTTAAGCCAGGACACACTATCGACATGCAAGCAGCTGGATTTTCGTCAGCTCGGCTGACAGCCCTGACGCGCACCTTGCAGGATTACGTGGACCGGGGCGATGTGGCCGGCGCGGTGGCGCTCGTCTGGCGCCGCGGCGAAACCGGCTACTTCGAGGCGCTCGGTCTGCGCGACGAAGCCGCGCAGTTGCCGATGGAGCGCGACACGCTGTTTCGCATCGCGTCGATGACCAAGCCGGTGACGAGCGCCGCCATTCTCATGCTGATCGAAGAGGATCGGCTCGCGCTCGACGCGCCCATCGCGCAGTGGTTGCCCGAACTGTCGTCGCCGCGCGTGTTGCGCGATCCCGGCGGTCCGCTCGATGCGACCGATCCTGTGCGCACGCCGCTTACCGTGCTCGATCTGTTGACGCATCGCGCGGGCTTCGCCTACCACTTCACCGCGACCGGCCCGCTGGCACAGGCGTACGCGACGGCTTTCAACGGCGTCGATGGGCACGGCGACGTGAACGCGTGGCTCGAGCGCATCGCCCAATTGCCGCTGATGTTTCAGCCGGGCTCGCGCTGGCATTACGGCATCGCCACCGACGTGCTCGGCGCGCTGATCGCGAGAGTGAGCGGCATGCCGCTGGGGGAGTTTTTCCGCACGCGCATTTTCGAGCCGCTGGGCATGCGCGACACCGCGTTCTGGGTGCCCGAGCCGCAGCTCGCCCGTCTGGCTACCGCATATGGCGTCGATCCGGAAACGCGGCGGCGCGTGGTCGAAGATCATGCGTCCGCGAGCCGCTGGGCCAATCCGGCGCGCTTTCAGAGCGGCGGCGGCGGGCTCGTCTCCACCGCTCAGGACTATCTGCAGTTCGCGCAGTTGCTTTTGCGGCGTGGACGTGTCGACGATGTGCGCATGCTGTCGCATCGCTCGGTCGATCTGATGCGCTCGAATTTTCTGACTCGCGATCAACGCCGCCTCCCGGCGTTCGGTCATGTGATGTGGGCGGGCCAGGGCTTCGGCCTTGGTTTGTCGATCGTCGACGATCCGGCGCAGCAACTTCCGCAAGGCTATCGCTCAGCTGGCTCCTTCGGTTGGCCGGGCGCTTTCGGCACGAGCTGGTTCGCCGATCCGGTCGAGGACATGATCGGCATCATGCTGATCCAGCGCCGTTCGATCGAGCCGTTTCCCATGGCAGTCGACTTCGAGCGCCGCGTGTACGATGCAATTGACGATTGAGTGCGCATGCTTCGGCGATGACCGGTCGCACTTTTAGCGCCGGACAATGAAGGGCTCTCTATCCGGCGTTTTATTTGTCTGATAGCGTCCGCACTTCGGTTCGCCACAATCAACGGGAGCATTCGCGATGGCCTCATACAAACAGTTGACCGCTCAGCTCGAAAAGCTTCACAAGGAAGTTGCGGCGGCTCGTGACAAGGAAGTCGCGCAAGCGATCGCCGACATCAAACAGAAGATCGCCGAGTACGACCTGACCGCCGAAGAGCTCGGTTTCGCGAATACACGCACCGTTGCGCGAAAAGCCGCTTCGGTCGCCAAGTATCGCAACCCGAAAACCGGCGAAACCTGGAGCGGCCGCGGGCGCTCGCCTGCGTGGCTCGCGGGCAAGAATCGCGAGCGTTTTCTGATCGAAGTGTAGGGTGCCGTTAGCAGGCTTCGTGTCGTCCGCATTCCTGAAGTGATGCTGCGCCCGGTTTTTTCTGCACCGCTGCCAGGCCCCGAAAACGCTCACCTTTAGATCGAAACCTGGAGTCCGCACACTCGACCGGCGCCTCCGGTCCACATACTTCGGTGAGCCTGGCTTCTTCACCGGGCGCACCCAGTCCGAGGTGAGTGCGAAGTAGGGACCGCGCCTCACCGACATGTCCGAAACCCGCGCCAGCCTTTGCTGGCGGGCGTTCCCAGGCTGTGCGAAGAATCCTTCGCAAAGATAAAAACGCGGCTCTGCGTTCGCTTCGTCGATGCCGACGCGCAAGCAACGCCGCGTCGTTGGTGCAAGAACCTCTTCGTGCGTGCTCACCTTTCGCCGTCGTGCGCGGCGCGACGTCGTTAGTCCCGAAAACCCTCACCTTTGCGTGCGTTCCGCTTGCGCGAACACGCCGCTTTCTCTATGCGGTCCGGACAAACCCGGAGTTGAGTTCGCCTCATACCCCGGATCAAAACTCATCGATACATGGTCGCGGATGCCGAACGCCACAATCGGTCATCCACTCAACTTGACGGAAAGACCATGAGCGTATCGACGGACAAACAGCTTTTTATCGGCGAAGGATTCGAAGGACCGGGCGTCAACCTCGCACATATCAACGTGCTGGTCGGCCCGCGTAACGGCCCGGCGGGTCAGGCGTTCGCCACCGCGTTGGCGACGCCTTCCACGGGTCACGCACCGTTCGTCGTGATCGCGCGTCCGGGCGTGCCGACCAAGCCTTTGACGCTCTACGTGAACAAGGCTCAGATCGGCAGCGACTTCCATGGCAACGCAACCTGGGGCGCGTCGCAAGCCGGTATCGCGAAGGCGGTGGCCGAGTCGTTGGAGAACGGCACGCTGCCTCCGGAAGCGGAGAACGATTGGGTTGTCGTGTCCGCGAACTGGGTCAATCCAGCGACCGACGATCTCGACGCCGTCTTCGACAACAACTACCGCGCGTGCAGAAACGCGATCCTTGCCGCGATGAAAGGCTTGCCGCATCGCGACGAAGTGTTCGCCGCCGCGGGCGACGTCTCGAACCCGTTCTACACCCCCAAACAACGCTGATCGCGGCCTCGATCGAAGGCAGCCGCATCTGATCTGCAAGGAGACACCTTTCATGGAATACATTCGCCTCGGCCAATCCGGCCTGAAGGTTTCGCGTCTGTGCCTCGGCACGATGAATATGGGCACGCCCCAATGGAAGCCCTGGATTTTCGATGAGGCGCGCAGCGAGCCGATCGTTCGCCATGCGCTGGAAGCCGGCGTCAATTTCATCGACCTCGCGGATTTCTATTCGACGGGCGTCGGCGAAGAAGTCGTCGGCCGCATTCTGAAGCGCCTTGCGCGCCGCGAGGAGATCGTCGTGACGACCAAAGTCGGCTACGACATGGGCGCATACCAGAACGCTGGTGGTCATTCGCGCAAGCACATCATGGACGGCATCGACGGGTCGCTCACGCGCCTTGGTATGGATTACGTCGACATCTACATGCTGCATTTCTTCGACGTGAACACGCCGGTCGAGGAAACCATGGGCGCGCTGAACGACATCGTGCGTGCGGGCAAGGCGCGCTATATCGGCGTCTCCACGATGTACACGTGGCAGTTCGCGAAGATCATGCAGGTTTGCGAACGCAACGGCTGGCATAAGCCGATCAACATGCAGTTGCAGTTGAACCTCGCGTATCGCGAGGAAGAGCGCGAGATGATCCCGTATTGCAGGGATCAGGGCGTCGGTGTCTCCGTATTCAGCCCGCTTGCGCGCGGGTTGCTAACAAGCGACGCCAACTCGACGCGCAATCAGACCGACTTCTTCACCGCGCAAATGTATGGCGATGACGTGTCGCGGCAGATTGCGTCGTCGGTGGCGCGCGTGGCCGCCCGGCGCGGCGTGTCCGCGGCGCAGATCGCGCAGGCGTGGGTGCTCAGGCACGAAGGCGTGGCGAGCATGCTGGTCGGCGCGGACACGCCGGCGCAGTTCGACAGCGCGATAGCCGCGCTCGGCACGGCGCTCTCAGACGAAGAGGTCTTCGAGCTCGAACGCAATTACACGCCGTGCGATCTGATCAACGACTACACCGCTGGCAAGCGCATCGCGCGCGAGCCGAGGCTTGCGCAAGACGCGTTCGCCGAGAAGCTGGAGGAAGCGGCATGAACGAATTTCTCCGGACAGGGTATTACATCGGCGGCGAGTGGTACGAAGGAGCAAGCACTTATCCCGTGCTCAATCCCGCGACAGGCGAAGTGATCGCGCACGTGGCTAAGGGCGGCGCGGCGGAGGCGACGCAAGCCATTGCCGCCGCGGAACGGGCGTTTCCCGCGTGGCGCTCGTTGACGGCGAAAGAGCGCAGCGCGCGCGTCAAGCGTTGGGGCGAGTTGATGCTCGAGCATCGCGATGCGCTTGCTGTGCTATTGACCCGCGAACAAGGTAAGCCGCTCGCCGAAGCGCGTGGCGAAGTCGGCTATGCGGCGAGCTTCTTCGAATGGTTCGCCGAAGAAGCGAAGCGCGCATATGGCGACGTGATTCCGAGTCCGAATCCGAACGCGAAAATCATCGTGACGCGCGAACCGGTCGGCGTGGTCGCGGCCATCACGCCGTGGAATTTTCCGCTCGCGATGATCACGCGCAAGGCGGGCCCCGCGCTGGCGGCGGGTTGCACGATGGTGCTCAAGCCCTCCGAGGAAACGCCGCTGTCCGCGTTGGCGCTGGCCGTGCTCGCAGAGAAGGCGGGCATTCCGCCGGGGGTGTTCAACGTGGTCTCCGGCGATGCCGTCGCAATTGGCGGCGCGCTCACCGAATCCGACGTAGTGCGCAAGCTCTCGTTCACGGGCTCCACGCGCGTGGGCAAGCTGCTCGCGAAGCAGTCAGCGGATACGTTGAAGAAGCTCTCGCTGGAGTTGGGCGGCAACGCGCCGTTCATCGTGTTCGACGACGCGGATCTCGACGCCGCCGTGCAAGGCGCGATGGCGTCCAAGTTCCGCAACACGGGACAAACCTGCGTGTGCGTCAATCGCTTTTACGTGCAGGACGGCATTTACGATGCGTTCACGCTGGCGCTCGCGCAGGCGGCGCGCAAGATGCGCGTGGGCAACGCGTTGCAAGGCGACGTCGAACAAGGGCCGCTGATCAATCAGGCCGCGCTGACGAAGGTCGAGGCGCATGTGGCCGACGCGTTGCAGAAGGGCGCGAAAGTGCTGACCGGCGCAAAGCCGCATGCGCTTGGCGGCACATTTTATGAGCCGACGGTTCTGGTCGATGCAACCAGTTCAATGCTGATTGCGCAGGAAGAGACCTTCGGACCGGTCGCCGCGTGTTTTCGCTTCAAGACCGAAGACGAAGCCGTGGCCGCGGCCAACGCGACGCCGTTCGGGCTGTCCGCGTACTTCTATACGCGCGATCTGGCGCGTGCATGGCGCGTGGGCGAGGCGCTCGAAAGCGGCATGGTCGGCATCAACGAAGGGATTCTGTCCACCGAAGTCGCGCCGTTTGGCGGCGTCAAGCAATCGGGCCTCGGCCGCGAAGGATCGAAGTATGGGCTCGATGAATACACCGAACTCAAATACATGATGATGGGCGGGCTCGGACGCTGATCGTCAGACCTCATACGGGCGGGAAGCGCATCGCGTTCGCCGCCCGAAAAAGCCAATAAATCAAGGAGACAGCGTGAGTAATCAGGATGTCCAGGCGAGCCCTCTCGGCCTCGCCCCCACTTTCCCGGCTGCGGCGCCGTCCGCGAACCGCCCCATTTCCATCGACGACGTGCCGTTGAACGCGTTCCACGTGAAGATCGCCGGCCTCACGTTCGGCGCGCATTTCACCGAAGGTTTCGCGCTCGGCACGATCGGCTACGCGCTGGCCGCGATGAATCGTCAAATGCCGCTCGACGCATTCTGGATGGGCATGATCGGCAGTTCGGCGCTGATGGGCATTTTCTTTGGAAGCCTCGTGTTCGGTTGGCTGTCGGATCGGCTCGGGCGGCAAAAGATCTTTCTGTTGAGCTTTGTCATCATCACCGTGGCCGCGTTTGCGCAGTTCTACGTGCACTCGCCTTTCGAACTCTGCTTGCTGCGCGTATTGATCGGCTTCGGCATGGGCGGCGATTTTGCGGTGGGACATGCGATTCTCGCGGAATTCTCGCCGCGTAAGCATCGCGGAACATTGCTCGGGTCGTTCAGCGTCGTATGGACGATTGGTTACGTGGTGGCGAACGTGCTCGGCATGCATTACGCCGACGCCTCGCCCGATGCCTGGCGCTGGCTGCTCGCCTCTGCGGGCGTTCCGGCGCTGATCGTGCTGGTGTTGCGCATGGGCACGCCCGAGTCGCCGCGCTGGCTGCTCGGCAAAGGCAGGATTGCGGAGGCGAGGTCGGTCGTGCTCAAGCACTTCGGCGAGAACGTCACGCTCGACGGCGCTCACGACCAGCACGCGCAAACGGCTGGCGGCTTCATGCGTCTCTTCGAGAAAGACCTGATTCGCCGGACTATCTTTAACTGCGCGTTTTTTGTGTGCCTCGTGATTCCGTATTTCGCGGTTTACACGTTCTTGCCGACCATCCTGAAGGCTATTCATCTGAACAACGATTCAGGCGCGGATTTGCTGCTGAACGGCTTTCTCGTGCTTGGCGCGCTGATCGGTATCTGGCTCACGATCAAACTGCCGCGGCGCGTTTTCCTGATCGGCTCGTTCGCGGTGACGTGCGTGTCGCTGATCGCGCTCAGCTTGCTGCCGGAATCGGCGACGCTCGCCATGATTGTCGCGTTCGGCATTTTCACGCTGACCATGTCGGCATTCTCAAACCTGGTCGGCGTGTTCCCGCCCGAGTGCTTTCCCACCGAAGTACGCGCCTGCGGCGTCGGACTGGCCATTGCTTGCAGCCGTCTCGGCTCCGCAGTGGGCACGTTTCTGTTGCCGCTCGGCATCGCCACGCTCGGCTTTCACATCACAATGTTCGTGCTCGCGGCCGTGCTGCTGGTCGGCATGATCGTTTCGATTGCCTGGGCGCCGGAGACTAAACATTTGACGTTGACCGAAGCAAGCGGCGGCTAGTAGGACACGAAGCGTGCAACCCGGCGGCGGCGCGGCTACGGGGCAAAGGTAGCCGCTTCACCGCCCGGCGAACGTTTCTGACAGTAGCGCCGGCCGGCCGCCCCTTGCGGGCGGCTTTCCCACGTCTGCCGTCCCGGCGTGTATCATTCGTTCCCTGCGCTGTTCTGCGCTGGCGATTATCCGTATTGTCGAACGCTCGTTCCCGACCTGTTTTCCGACGCGGCCCGGTTGCCATAGTGATGCGGGTTCCCGACCCGACTCCCGCAGCTCGACGCCGCCGCGCCACGCGTGGCAGCCCGGAGGCCACAAGCTTCCGAAGACCGCCGAACCCCTATCCGTGACCGCCAGACCCGATGTCAGTCTCCGAACTCAAACGCCGCCGCACCTTTGCGGTCATTTCCCACCCGGACGCGGGCAAAACCACGCTGACCGAAAAGCTGCTGCTGTTTTCGGGCGCGATTCAGATTGCGGGCACCGTTAAGGGCCGCAAGAGCAATCGCTACGCGACTTCCGACTGGATGGAAATCGAAAAGCAGCGCGGCATTTCCGTCGCGAGTTCGGTGATGCAGTTCGAGTACGGCGATGCGGTTATTAATCTGCTCGACACGCCGGGCCACGAAGACTTCTCCGAAGACACGTATCGCGTGCTCACGGCGGTGGATGCGGCCGTCATGGTGATCGACGGCGCGAACGGTGTCGAAGCGCAGACGCTGAAGCTGCTCGAAGTTTGCCGCAGCCGCAAGACGCCGATCGTCACCTTCATCAACAAGCTCGACCGTGAGGTGCGCGAGCCGCTCGAACTGCTCGACGAGATCGAGCAGCATCTCGGCGTCGCGGCGGTGCCGTTCACATGGCCGATCGGCATGGGCAAGGAATTCCAGGGCGTCTACGACATCCAGCGCGATCAGGTTCGTGTGTTCCGGGCCGGTCAGGACACGGCCGGCGGCGCGGTTGAAACGCTGCAAGCGTTGAGCGATGAAGAAGGCGAGCGTCGTTTCGGCCACAGCTGGACCAAGGCAAAGGAAGAGATCGACCTGATCACGGGCGCAACGCCCGATTTCGACCGCGAGCAGTTTCTTGCCGGTCAGCAATCGCCGGTGCTGTTCGGCTCGGCGATCAACAACTTCGGCGTGAAAGAAATTCTCGACGCGCTGGTCGACCTGGCGCCGCCGCCGTCGATGCGCATGACGGTGCAGCGTCCGGTGATGCCGGACGAGCCGAAGTTCACCGGCGTCGTTTTCAAGGTGCAGGCGAACATGGATCTGGCGCACCGCGACCGCGTGGCGTTCATTCGTGTGTGTTCGGGGCGTTTCGAGCGCGGCATGGCCGTGAAGGTGACGCGTTCGAACAAGACTTTTCGCGCGAATAACGTTGTGACGTTCCTGTCGCAGCGGCGCGAGACGGTGAGTGAGGCGTATCCGGGCGACATTATCGGTATTCCGAATCACGGCACGCTGAGCCTCGGCGATACGCTGACCGAAGGCGAGGCGTTGCAGTTCGTCGGGCTCCCGTTCTTCGCGCCGGAAATCTTCCAGACCGTCGAGGTGGTCGACCCAATGCGCGCAAAGCAACTCGGCGAGGCGCTCAAGCAGCTTGGCGAGGAAGGCGCGATTCAGGTGTTCCGTCCCGAAGTGGGCGGTTTGATGATTCTGGGCGCGGTTGGCCAACTTCAGTTCGAAGTCGTGTCGCACCGTCTGTCGACCGAATACAAGGTCGACGTGCGCATGGCGCCCGCGCGCTACCGCATGTCCCGCTGGGTGACGTGCGACGACCCTGCGGAACTGCGCCGCTTCACCGACTCATATGCCGCACGCATCGCGCTCGACGCATCCGACGCGCCCACGTATCTGGCCTCGCATGTGTCGGAAATCGAAGTTGCGCAGAAGGCATGGCCGAAAATCGTGTTCAACGAGCTGCGCGAGCATTCGGGCGCGCCGTTCAAGAAGGCAATGTGACGAGTTGAGCCCGTCCGCCAGCGCATGTGGCTGGCGGAGCCTGTTCAGATCAGAGAAAGCCGCGTGTCATGCACGCGGCTTTTTTATTTGGAGGCGCGCTTTCGGCTCGCCATTGGACGGAATGGCCGCTAGCCCATGTTCAGTACTTGTTCGCGCAACCATCCCGCGAACGCCTGCACATATTCGAGGGCGGCGTGCTGAGGCGCGACGTCGAGCCAGTAGCCGAACGGGCCGGCCACTTCGACATCAGAGAACTGCGCGAGGCTCCCGTCCGCCAGTTCCTCGACGATCATATTTCTGTCGACGATAGCGAGGCCAGCGCCTTTGCGCGCGGCGCGGATCGCCTGTTCCAGCGTCGAGAATTCAATGCCGTTGTCCGCGTAACGCGCGGGCAACCCCGCCGTGGCGAGCCAGTTCGGCCACAGGTCCAGCCTCGCGTCGTTGTGCAGCACGTGTAGTGCGGGCATGTGTTCAAGCAGCCTGTCGAGCGGCTCGCCGAGCAGCATTGGCGCGCCCACCAGTGCATGGCGTTCGGTCATCAGCAATTCGGAGTGTGCGTCGGGCAATGCATGACGGCCGAAGCGGATCGTGCAGTGGCAGTCTGCGGTCGGCTCGGTGCGAATCGACAATTCGACGTCGGGCATCTCATCGGCGAGTGAGCCAAGCCGTGGCGAGAACCATTGGGTCGCGAAGGTAGGCGGTACGGCCACCACGAGACGGCGCCGGCCCTTTGCCGCGGTGATTTGCCGGAAACCGCGCTCGATGGTGTCGAACGCGTCCGACAGACAAGGCAGGAATTGCAGCCCCACGGGCGTCAGGCGAATGCCTTTGTGATCGCGCTCAAACAGCTTCGCGCCGAGCGATTCCTCGAGCAGTTTGATTTGCCGGCTAACGGCGCCTTGCGTCACGCATAGCGCGCTCGCCGCGCGGTTAAAGCTCATGTGGCGCGCTGTTTCCTCGAAAAAGCGCAACGCGATGAGCGATGGCAAGCGTCGCATACATCACCTTCTGTCTCTTGGATCGTGCGGGGCAGTGCGGCCGATGTGAAGGCGCGCGGATCGCCTGCAATTGTCGCATTGAAGCACTGCATTTTGCCTGCGCGCGCTAAAAAAATCCCAATGCGCGGTTGCGCCGGTCAACCTCCGATTGCCAGGGCTGTGGCTCGTGCGCGAGAAGCGCCGCGCGATGGCCGCTCTTCGCCTATGCTGAGGAACACGCGCGCGTCGACGTCCGAGCGGCGCGCCATTTTCATCTGCGGAGCGCCTGTGACCGTTCGCAATCTCGACGCGTTGTTCCGACCCAAATCTGTCGCCGTGATCGGCGCCTCCGAGCGGCCGGGCAGCACCGGCGCGATGGTCTGGGCACGCTTGCTGGAAGGCGGCTTCGAGGGCCCGCTGTGGCCGGTCAATCCGAGATACGAAACGCTGAGCGGGCACCCGGTAATCGGCGATGTCGGCGACTTGCCGCAAGCGCCCACCGTGGCACTTATCTGCACGCCGGCTGCTAGCTGGCCTTCCATCATTCACAAACTCGGCGGTTTAGGGACGCGCGCGGCGATCATTGTCGGCGAGATGCGCTGCGACGATGACAGGCTCGCGCTGCGGCATGCGCTGGCGGCGGCGCGGCCGCATCTTTTGCGGATTGTTGGACCGGGCAGTCTCGGCGTAGTGACGCCGGCGCTGCGCGCGCATTTCGGCGCGCCGTCGTGCACTGTGAAGGCGGGCGGCGTGGCGTGGGTCTCGCAGTCGAACGCGCTGACCAACGCGGTGCTCGGCTGGGCGCATGCACGCGGCCTCGGTTTTTCGCACGCGATCGCGCTGGGCGGCGAGGCGGATGTAGACGCGGGCGACGTGCTCGACTATCTCGCGAGCGACCCAGGCACGCGCGCGATCCTGCTCGAACTGGACAGCGTCAAGGCGGCGCGCAAATTCATGTCGGCGGCTCGCGCGGCGGCGCGCAACAAGCCCGTGCTTGCTCTGCGCTCGGGCCGCGCCGATCCCGCCGACGGGCTTTATACCGCCGCATTTCGCCGCGCCGGCATGGTACGCGTCGACGCGCTCGACGACCTGCTCGACGAAATCGAAACGCTTGGCGTGGGTCGCGTCGCAGCGGGTGCGACCGCGACGCTGATCACTAGCGACCGTGGCCTCGCGACGCTTGCGTGCGACGCCTTCGCCGCCGCTGGCGATACGCTCGCGCCGTGGCCGGAGCAAGCGTCGCAGGCGCTGCAGGAGGCGCTGCCGCACGCGGTAGGCGGCAACCCGCTGCAACTCGGCGACGACGCTCGTCCCGAGCACTTCGGCACGGCGCTGAAGCTGCTTGCCGAACATCGCGGCACCGGCACGGCATTCGTCGTGCATGCCTCGACACATGGCGCGCCGGTCGGCGACGTGGCGCAGGCGCTAATCGAAAATCAGCGGTACGCGTATCGCGGACTGCTCGCATGCTTCTTTGGCGGACTCGACGCTGCTACGCGCGACGCGTTGCATGCGCAAGGAATTCCGGTTCACACGACGCCGCAGCGGCTCGCCCGCGCATTCGCGCGTCTCGTCGATTACCGGATGGGGCGCGAATTGCTGATGCAGACGCCGGAGGGCTTGCCAGCCGAAGTCCCCGACGCGATCGACGCCGCGCAAGCGCAGGCTCGCGCCGCGCTTGCTGCGGGGGAACGCGAATTAACGGGTGAAGCGGCAGCGGATTTGTTGAAGCGTTTCGGGCTCGACATAGAAACAGTGCCGACAGCGAATACAGCGGGCGCGGGCGAGCGTCCCGACGCGGCGCAAAGTTCGCGCGAATCGGACTGCGCGGAAACCAACCCGGCGTCTGAGCGCAAGCCGGTAGTCGACATCGCCGTGGAGCTTCATGACGACGACAACTTCGGTCCTGTGTTCCGCTTCACGGCGCCGTCCGCCGATGGTGTTTCCGAGCCGCTGCGACTCTATGGTCTGCCGCCGCTCAATCCGACGCTCGCTCGCGACATTGTCACGCGGTCGCCGTATGCGCGGCTGATCGCGCCGGAGCCTGCGTTAGCCGCGTTGACGGCGCTCTCGCAAGCCGTCTGCGACGTCAGGGAAATCGTTGGTCTTACGCTCACGCTGCGCGCGTACCGCGATCATGTGACGGTTGTCGCACCCACGCTGAGAATCGCGCCGACGCGCAGCCGCCTCGCGATCATGCCGTATCCGCGCCGCTTCGAGGAGACACTCGACTGGCAAGGTCTGCGTATAACGGTCCGACCGATTCGCCCCGAAGACGAGGCCGCGCATCACGACTTCGTCGAAGCGATGACGCCCGAGGATTTGCGGCTGCGGTTTTTCGGTGCAGTAGGCAGCTTCGATCATTCGCAGCTCGCACGCATGACGCAGATCGATTACGACCGTGAAATGGCGCTGATCGCGACGGTGCAAAGCGACGAGGGCCTGGCGCGCACGCTCGGCGTGGTGCGCGCGGTGGCGGACCCGGATAATGAAACGGCGGAATTCGCAGTTGCCATTCGCTCGGATCAGAAAGGGCGACGGCTTGGCCGGTTGCTGACAGACCGAATCATCCGGTATGCGCGTGCGCGCGGTATACATTGGCTTGTCGGCGAGGCGTTGCGCGAGAACACTGCGATGATCGCGCTCGCGAGATCGAGCGGCTTCACGATCACGCCAACGGAAGACCCGAGTGTGGTGGGCTTCCGGATGGCGCTCGAGAAAGAAGCGGAGCAGGAGAAGAGCGCCGCGACTGTGCGCGGCGCGCGTTGATTCGAAGGTGCGAGCACCTGAGCAGCAGCAGGCGATCAGGCCGGCAGCTTCGCAGCCGCTTCATCGACCTGCGCTCGCGTGACGGCCAACTCTTCGAGCCACGCATCCGCATACATCGCACCGGTTTCGCGTTCCAGCCGCGCGATGGTTGCCGCGCAGCGGCTCGAATCCTTCGGCGTCGCGATAAACGACTTCACCGACTGCCCCGCCTTGAATGCATCGAACAGCGGCACGCGGATATCGTCCGGCAACTGACGCGTCGTCCATTGATACGGCTTGCCGTTGAACGTGAACGAGGGCGGCAGCACGCGTTCTTTCTTGGCGGCGGGAATCAGGCCATACGTGCGCGCGGCTTCACCAATCTGCTCAGGTGAAAACAGTTCGTCAGGGCTGATGTCGAATTGCTGGATGAAAGTCTCGATGCTCTTCATCGCTGCCGCACGGTCGTCACGCCGCTTTTGCGCGTGAGCGACGATGTCGCGGAGTTCGTCGGCTTCTGCAGGCGTGATCGTGAAGCTCGATTGCTTCTGCTGGAGTTCGGAAAAACGCTGGAATTCGGAATCGGTCAGAAGTTTCGCCATTGCTTATCGAAGGGCGCGCATGAACGGATTCATGCGGCGACATTTTTGAGAGGGTCGCCATTCTAAACCATGCGCGCGAGCGGCCCGCATCGGGTCAGGCGGCCGCGCGTCAGACACCCTTCTCACTGAACATGGACAGCGCCTGAACCGTCTCGCGCAGCAGCGTAGTCGCGGCTGCGAGCGTAGGCGCGACGTATTCGTCGATACGCTTCAGATAAGGGCACGTGAGCGCCGCGATTGCCTGGCCGGACGGGCCGAGAATCGGAAACGTCACGTCGGTCACGCCGAACGTCTGCTGACTGTCCTTCTGCGAGAAGCCCGCCGCGCGAATCCGTTCGCACGCTGCTTCGAGTGCGTCGCGGTCTATCGTCACTTCGCCCTTCACCTTGGTGTGCTCGGCGAGCATCTGCGCGCGCTGCTCGATCGTCTGGAATGCGAGCATAACGCGGCCCGAGCCGGTGTCGATCAGGCCGACCCGCGATCCGAGCCGCACCGACATGCCCCAGGTGCCCGGTCCGTCCACTTGCGCGATGACAAGCAGATTGCCGCGGTCATACACGGCAAGGTGACACGACTGTTCGGCGGCATCTGCGAAACGTTGCATGAGCGGCAACGCCTCTGAGATGAGCCGGTTCATCGGCGGATGACGATGGGCAAGCGCATACAGCTTGAGGCTGAGCGAGTAACGATCGCCGCTCGCGGAACGCACCACGTATTGCCGGGCGACCAGACGTTCGAGCATCCGGTACATCTCGCTCGCGTTGCGTCCAAGCAGCTTGGTGATCTCGGCGCGCGTGAGGCCTTGCTTCTGCTCTGCAAGCAACTCCAGGATGTCGAGACCTTTGTCGAGCGCAGGAGCGCGATAACGGTCGGCATCGTCTTTGTCTTCTGCGTCCATCGTAAGGTCATTCCGTGGGCTGTTCGTACCTGGCGCTTGAGTGTAAGTGCGGCGGCCGATTCCTGCGAGCGGATGCGTCCAGGGAAAACACGGACCATTGGTGCAGTGCACTTCCCTTGACTTCGAAAAGTGCATATATGAATAATGCGTTCATTGGTGAATTTAGCATGTCCGCTCGTAGCATGCGTCGCCACGTCTAACGGAGAACTCATTTGACCAGTCGCCCGCAAACGGATCCGCGTCTGATCCTGCTCAGTCCCGAGGACAACTGCCTGATCGCGGCGGCGCGGCTCGACGCCGGCACGCAACTGGAGATCGAAGGGGAGAGCGTGACTCTCACGCAAACCATCGAACTCGGGCACAAGGTAGCGCGCCGCGATCTGGCGAAGGACGACAAGGTGCTGCGCTACGGCGCAGTGATCGGCCATGTCACTGAAGCGGTGCAGCGCGGGGCGCATCTGCATACGCACAACCTCGAAAGCGATTACCTGCCGACCTATACGCACGACGCCGGTCATCAATTCGTACATCACTGATTCGCGCATAACGACGCGGCTTCGCGCTGCGGTGGAACGACCATGACTGACACTTCCGTAGCAACTGCCTCCGCGCAGCAGCCCATGCTGCAAGGCTATCCGCGCAGAGACGGCCGCAAAGGCATTCGCAATGTCGTCGCGGTCGCTTATCTGGTCGAGTGCGCGCATCATGTGGCGCGCGAGATCGTCACACAGTTTCGCGAGCCGTTCGAGGCGTTCGGCGACACGCTTGCCGACGGATTTGCCGGGCGCGAGCCGCCGGTTCATCTGATCGGCTTTCCCGGCTGCTATCCGAATGAGTACGCGGAGAAAATGCTCGAGCGGCTCACAACGCATCCGAACGTCGGCGCGGTGCTGTTCGTCTCGCTGGGATGCGAGAGCATGAACAAGCACTATCTCGTCGACGTGGTTCGCGCGAGTGGCCGCCCCGTCGAAGTGCTGACGATCCAGGAAAAAGGCGGCACGCGCAGCACGATCCAATATGGCGTCGACTGGGTTCGCGGCGCGCGCAAGCAACTCGCCGCACAAGAGAAAGTGCCAATGGCGCTCAGCGAACTGGTGATCGGTACGATCTGCGGAGGCTCGGACGGCACGAGCGGCATCACCGCGAATCCGGCGGTTGGCCGCGCGTTCGATCATCTGATCGACGCGGGCGCGACCTGCATCTTCGAAGAGACCGGCGAGCTGGTAGGCTGCGAATTTCATATGAAGACCCGCGCCACGCGGCCGGAATTGGGCGACGCGATTGTCGCGTGCGTCGCGAAAGCGGCGCGCTATTACTCGATTCTCGGCCACGGTAGTTTTGCGGTCGGCAACGCGGACGGCGGCCTCACCACGCAGGAAGAGAAATCGCTAGGCGCGTATGCGAAGAGCGGCGCGTCGCCGATTGCGGGCATCGTGAAGCCGGGCGATATTCCGCCGACCGGCGGCCTTTATCTGCTCGATGTGGTGCCGGACGGCGAGCCACGGTTCGGCTTCCCGAACATCAGCGACAACGCGGAAATCGGCGAACTGATCGCGTGCGGTGCGCATGTCATTCTGTTCACGACCGGACGCGGTTCGGTGGTCGGCTCGGCAATTTCGCCGGTCATCAAGATATGCGCGAATCCCGCCACGTATCGCAACCTGGCTGGCGACATGGACGTGGACGCAGGCCGTATTCTGGAAGGCCGCGGCACGCTCGACGAAGTGGGACGCGAAGTGTTCGAGCAGACGGTGGCAGTGTCGCAGGGTGCGCCTTCCAAATCTGAAATGCTGGGTCATCAGGAATTCATTCTTACGTACAAGACGTTCGAGCCGGTCGGGCCGGCATGCTTGCCGTCGAACACCGTCGCGCCTCGACGCGTGGTTACTGTGGCGCCGCACTGAGCGTTGCCTTGCCGTGTGATAAAAAGAGCATGCAACAGCAACCACTTGCATGCGACTGGAGCAAGATGGAGACACGCTCAATGACTGCAACGAACGGTTCGAAAATCCAGCAACGCCGCCGCGTTGGCCGCAGCGCATTGCAAGTAACCGGATTGAGCCTCGGCACCGCGCCGCTCGGCGGCCTCTACCGCGATCTGTCCGAAGAAGAAGCACACGCCACCGTCGCGGCCGCCTGGAACGCCGGCGTGCGCTATTTCGACACCGCGCCGCATTACGGCCACACCAAAGCGGAGCATCGTCTTGGCGACGCTTTGCGCCGCTATCCACGCAGCGAATACGTGTTGTCAACGAAAGTGGGCCGCCGTTTCGTACCGCGCACCAATCCCTACGACGGCAGCGAAGGCTGGCAGGATCCATTGCCCTTCGAAGCGATTTACGACTACACGCACGACGGTATTCTGCGTTCGTTCGAAGATAGCCAACAGCGCCTGGGTATCGTCGATATAGACATTCTGCTGGTCCACGACATTGGGCGAGTCACGCACGGCGAGAACAATCCTCACTACTGGCGGCAACTGACTGAAGGCGGTGGTTTTCGCGCGCTCGACGAACTACGCTCGGCCGGCGCCGTCAAGGCGGTGGGACTCGGCGTCAATGAAGGCGCTGTAATACTCGACGCGATGGCCGAGTTCGATATCGATTGCGCGTTGCTCGCGGGCCGTTATACGCTTCTCGAACAGGCGACTCTCGACGACCTCTTGCCGGCGTGCGAAAAGCGCGGCGTCAGCATCCTGTTAGGCGGTGCGTTCAACTCGGGCATTTTGGCGCGCGGCGTCGAAGGCGATCTGAAATTCAATTACGGCGAGGCGCCGCGCGAAGTCATCGAGCGAGTGGCGCGACTGGAGACAGTTTGCCGCAACCACGGCGTGCCGCTCGCCGCCGCAGCCCTGCAGTTTCCGTATGCGCATCCGGCGGTCGCCACCGTGCTGACCGGCGCGCGCAGTGCCGACGAATTGCGTGAGAACGCTGCGTCGTTCGAGTTGCCGATTCCCGGGGCCTTGTGGTCCGCGTTGCGCGAGGAAGGCTTGCTCGACCCTCGTGCGCCCGCGCCACAGAACTGAACGTGAAGATGCATATCGACGCTCACCAGCACTATTGGGACCCCGCTCGCGGCGACTATGAATGGCTTACGCCGGAGCTCGAAATTCTGTACCGCCCTTTCGGTCCCGCGGATCTGAAACCGTTGCGAGAGAGGGCGGGCATCGAGAAAACGGTCGTGGTGCAGGCGGCGCCGACCATCGACGAAACGCGTTATCTGCTCGACATTGCGCGCGACGAGCCGTCCATTGCCGGCGTGGTCGGCTGGGTGCCGCTCCTGCTGCCTACCGCCCCGGCTTTGATCGGCGCGCTCGCGCAAGAGCCCAAGTTCAAGGGCGTGCGGCCCATGCTGCAAGACCTGCCCGACGATACATGGATTGCGAATCCGGATCTCGCGCCTGCCATCGAAGCGCTGATCGCGCACGACCTCGCCTTCGACGCGCTGATCTACGCACGGCATGTCGACCACGTGGAAACGTTCGCGCGGCGTTTTCCGTCGCTGCGCATCGTGGTCGATCACGGCGCAAAGCCGCCCATCCGCTACGGTCAGGCCGGCTGGCAAACATGGGCCGATGCAATCGCGCGGCTCGCGAAGCTGCCGGGCGTGCACTGCAAGCTGTCGGGGCTCGCGACCGAGGCATCGCCGGGCTGGACCGAAGAGACACTACGCCCATACGTCGAGCACTTGCTCGCTACGTTCGGCCCTGCGCGGCTGATGTGGGGCAGCGACTGGCCCGTGCTCGAACTGAACGGCGATTATCTGCTGTGGCATTCGGTGGCCAATACGCTGCTTGCGTCGCTTGACGACGGCGAGCGCGAAGCGGTTTTCGGCGGCAACGCCGCCGCGTTTTATCGACTGTGACGTGACGAACACGTTTAGCCCATTCAACTGGAGTCGTAGATGACACAAAGACTGGCCGGCAAGACAGCATTGATCACCGCGGCGGGACAGGGCATCGGCCTCGCAACCGCCGAAATGTTCGCGCGCGAAGGCGCGCGCGTGATCGCCACCGACATTCGCATCGACGGGCTCGCGGGCAAGCCCGTCGAGGCGCGCAAGCTGGACGTGCTCGATGGCGAGGCCATCAAGGCGCTGGCCGCAGAAGTCGGCCCGATCGACGTGCTGTTCAATTGCGCAGGCTTCGTGCACGCGGGCTCGATCCTCGAATGCAGCGAGGAAGACTGGGACTTTGCGTTCGACCTCAATGCGAAGGCAATGTACCGGATGATTCGCGCATTCCTGCCCGCGATGCTGGAGCGCGGCGGCGGCTCGATCATCAACATGTCGTCGGCGGCGTCGAGCGTGAAGGGCGTGCCGAATCGCTTTGCGTACAGCGCGTCGAAGGCGGCGGTGATTGGGCTGACCAAGTCGGTTGCCGCGGATTTCGTCACGCGTGGTGTACGCTGTAACGCGATCTGCCCGGGCACAGTGTCGTCGCCGTCGCTCGAACAGCGGATCGCGGCGCAGGCCGCGGCGCAAGGTGCAACGCTCGAAGCCGTGCAGGCGGCGTTCGTCGCGCGCCAGCCAATGGGCCGAATCGGCAAGGCCGAAGAGATTGCTGCGCTGGCGCTCTATCTCGCGTCGGACGAATCGGCGTTCACCACGGGCCACGCACATGTGATCGACGGCGGCTGGTCGAACTGACGCATAGACACAGGGCGTCGCAAGCCGGCGCACTGACGTAACAACCGAACACCACTGAACCCAGAGGAAAGTGCAACGATGAAACTGCTTCGTTATGGGCCGAAAGGCCAGGAAAAGCCGGGCTTGCTCGACGCGCAAGGCAAGATCCGCGATCTGTCCGGCGTAGTTGCCGACATCGACGGTGCGGCGCTGACCGACGAGGGCCTCGCCCGCCTGCGCGCGCTGGACCCGGCTTCGCTGCCGGTTGTTGACGGCAATCCGCGCATGGGCCCGTGCGTCGGCAAGATCGGCAAGTTCATCTGCATCGGTTTGAATTACGCGGATCACGCGGCCGAGTCGAATCTGCCCGTGCCCGCTGAGCCGGTCATCTTCAACAAGTGGACTAGCGCGATCTCCGGTCCGAATGACGACGTGGAAATTCCGCGTGGCTCGAAGAAGACCGATTGGGAAGTGGAACTTGGCGTGGTGATCGGCAAACCGGCCAAGTATGTGGACGAAGCGAACGCGCTCGATTACGTCGCAGGTTATTGCGTGATCAACGACGTGTCGGAACGCGAATGGCAGATCGAACGCGGTGGCACCTGGGACAAGGGCAAGGGCTTCGATACGTTCGGCCCGATCGGCCCGTGGATGGTAACGCGCGACGAAGTCGCCGATCCGCAGAACCTCAGCCTGTGGCTCGAAGTGGACGGACACCGCTATCAGAACGGCAGCACGAAGACGATGGTGTTCGGTGTTGCCAAGCTGGTGTCGTACGTGTCGCAGTGCATGAGCCTGCAACCGGGCGACGTCATTTCCACGGGCACGCCGCCGGGCGTCGGCATGGGCGTCAAGCCGAATCCGGTGTATCTGAAGCCCGGCCAGACGATTTGTCTCGGCATTGAAGGTCTCGGCGAACAAACGCAGAAGACTTACGCAGCGGAGTAAGTCACTGGGAGCCGGCGGCGAGCGTTTGAAGCTTTAGCGTTAATTCGCCGGTTCGTGATCGCCGTTCTCGCCGATCCGGTTGACCGTGCCTTGCGCGACCGCGACGAGTCTTTCGCGGTTGCCGTCCATCACAAAAATGTTGCATTGGCAGGTCGCCTGATGGCGGCCCGCATACACCACCTTCGCCCGCGCGATCAGCGTGCCGTTCACCGCAGGGCGCAAGTAATTGATCTTGTATTCCCCCGTCACGACCTTGGGCCCGAGCGATAGTGCGCCGGCAAAGGTCAGCGCGTTGTCGGCGAGATAGCTGACTACGCCGCCATGCACGAAGCCGTGCTGCTGCCGCAACTCGTCGCGGATCGGCAGGCTCAGCGTCAGTTCGTCGGTGCCCGTGTGCATCAGCTCTGCGCCTAACAGCATGCTGAACGGCTGGGCGTGCAGTGCGCCGCGCGCCCGGTCGAGTAGGTCGGTCATTGTGATTCCTTCGAGGAAGGCCTGCGGTGGCAGTGCGCACTGGCGTACGCGCGTCAGTCCCTACCAACTCTAGGAAGCGCCAACGCGCGCCGTCAAGGTGAATCGGAAATATCTGCCCCGCATTGTTGCTTGCCACGGTAGGAATGCAGACGTTGGCCGACATAAACGCGACGTAAGGCGATCTTTGGAGTTTTTGACCTTAAGCAAAGAATGGTGCTGCCGTTAACCCTGAGGTACTCCCCGTCATTCTCTGCCTTCAGGTGTTCACGATGTTCAGCAAGATCAAGGTCGCATCCGGCCTGTTGTGTGTCCTGGCCGCATTCTGCGTTTTCCAGCTTGTCACGGTAGGTCTCGGTTTCTGGTCGCTCACGCGTACCCATGACGACGTTGGCGACCTTTCGAACATCGCGCTCAAGCAGGTGGATGCAGTCAACGAAACCACGCAGCATCTGATGGACGCCCGCATCAACCTGTCCCGGGCCGGTACGCGCATGGTGCGCGGCGGCGCGGAGCCGACCGAAATCGTTCAGCATGCGCGCGAGCAGCTGACGGCCGCCGAGCAATCGTTCAACGCGTTCATGAGCGCCCCGAAAACGAGCGACGAAAACGGCGCCCGTGCCGCAGCCCTCGCCGAGCGCTACAAGAAGCTGCATGGCGCGCTCACGGAACTGGCGCAGTTTCTGGACGCAAACAACATTCAGGCGTTTCTCGACCAGCCGACGCAATCGTTCCAGGACGGCTATCTGACCGAGTTGCATAACTTCACGCAGTTCGGCAATTCGGCGAGCCGCGCGTCGCTCGATTCCATCGACGCGCGTATGGCCGCGTTCCGGGTCGTCAGCATTGTGATTCTGCTGGCGCTGGTCGGCGGGACGTTCGCGGTGCATATGGCGTTGCGCCGTGGCGTAGTCGCACCGCTGGAGGAAGCGGGCCGTCACTTCGACCGGATCGCACAAGGGCGTCTCGATCAGCCGATCGCAGCCCGGGGCACCAACGAAATCGGCCGGCTGTTCTCAGGACTTGCCAAGATGCAGGCGAGCGTCGCGCGCACCGTGCAGACCGTTCGCGAGTCGGCCGACTCCATTCACCTCGGCGCCGATGAAATCGCGACCGGCAACGCCGATCTTTCCGCACGCACTGAAAACCAGGCCGCATCGCTCGAAGAAACGGCGTCGAGCATGGAAGAATTGACTGCCACAGTGCGTCAGAACGCCGATCATGCGCGCGAAGCAAACGCGCTCGCCGAAACGGCCCTCGAGGCGACCTCGCGCGGCAGCGAAGTGGTCGACAAGGTGGTGGACAAGATGCGCGGCATTGCGCAGAGCTCGGACAAGATTGCCGAGATTATTTCGGTGATCGACGGCATTGCGTTCCAGACCAATATTCTCGCGCTGAATGCGGCCGTCGAGGCGGCGCGCGCAGGCGAACAGGGCCGCGGCTTTGCAGTCGTGGCAGGCGAGGTTCGCGGACTGGCCCAGCGCAGCGCGCAGTCGGCCAAGGAAATCAAGACGTTGATCAGCGAATCGGTCGCGGAGATCCAGGGCGGATCGGCGCTCGTCGAGCATGCCGGCGAAGCGATGAGCAACGTGTCCGCCTCGATCTCGCGCGTGACGCAGATGATGGCTGAAATCAGCGCGTCGTCGCTCGAGCAAAGCACGGGCATCGAGCAGGTGAACCAGGCGGTCGTGCAAATGGACGAGATGACGCAGCAAAACGCGGCGCTCGTCGAGCAGGCTGCGGCGGCGGCGGCTTCGCTGCATCAACAGACTCAGCAATTGAAGCAGGCGGTTTCCGTGTTCGAAATTTCGGCGGCTGTGTTGCGCACACAACAGATCGACGAAACGCCGGCGGAATTCGGGCAATTTGCGGTGTCGGGAATGCGCGCGATTTAAACGGTTCGCGCTCAAAAATAGGGCAGCCGGAAAAGAAAAATGGCCCGCGGAAGCGGGCCATTCTTGTATTAGGCGCAAGCGCCTACGCGTGCCTCAATGTACCGTTGGTACTTAGGCCGGCGTGATGTTCGCAGCTTGCTTGCCCTTCGGGCCCTGCTTCACTTCGAACGACACTTTCTGGTTTTCCTGCAGGGACTTAAAGCCGCTGCCTTGAACTTCCGAAAAGTGTGCAAACAGGTCTTCGCCGCCGTCGTCCGGCGTGATGAAACCAAAGCCCTTTGCATCGTTAAACCACTTCACAGTACCTGTTGCCATTTTTGATCCAGTAAATGTTGTGTATTGCATTCGCGACCGCTATTTCTCAAATCGAGATCGAGCGCGAAGTACGAGTTGTATCACGTCTTTATGATGGACGCCAATCAACCAGTATTCGGGTATTCCCCGGCTTCGGCCTTTTCGAGGCGTCGAGGGCACAAAAAAGGACGTGCCTCCAGGTAGGGTAAACTGCTTGTATTACTCTTCCAGGAAAAACATTGACACATTATTTGCAAGAAGAACTTACGTCGTTCTGGAGCCGTTTGACCCCCTATCTCGCGGTATTGGAGTCTAAATCACCTCAAGACGACGCACCGGACCCCGTCGGCCGAATCACCGTGGATGCCGACGACCGCCAGGCTTTTGCCCTCCACACCACCGACCGCAAGCCGCAAGGCGGCACGTCCGACACGCCTACTGGCCAAAGCGCAACGTATATGCGGACCAGATCGGTCGGCGCCGATTGGGGCCCTTGGCAGCGCGAAGAGTATTGAGCGACTGGGCGGCTGGAGTGAGTCGCGCCGCGGCGAATGTTTGGCGGATCTCGACTGAGGGCGAGGCCGCTAAAAAGAGCGTTCGCCTCGCTTGTACGTCGGCCTGCCGTGTCAGGCCGGCAACGCGTTGAAAGCCGTTGCGAGGTGATAAGGCGTGGTCGACGGCATGTCGGCGCGCGCTACTTCACCCGTTGAAGTTTTGCATTCGAACCAGCCTTGCGGCCGCAAGAAACGTTGCTGGAACAGTTCGATTTGCCGCGGCAGATCGGCCCGCACGACGGCTTCGTCGTGGCTCGCTAGTGCTCGCAAATACTCCGTTTGCGCCCAGATGCGCTGAGTCGGATCTTTGATCCGCCCGTTTACATCGAGTGACGCACAGACGCCGCCTGTTTCCTGATCCACACCATTGCGTTGCGCAAAATCGAACGCGCGCGTCAGTGTTTCCATCAGATCTGATCCCTCGAATAGCGCGCCTGCCCGCTTGGCCAGCCAGAACCATTCGAACTGATGCCCCGGCTCGAGGCGATTGTCGTCGATGCCAATCGGCAATTCGGCGATGCAGCCCGACGGCGCATGCACGAAGTGACGAGCGACCGCGCCGGCCAAGCGCCTTAGTGCGGCGTCGAAAGCGTTGTCGCGCGTAGCTTCGCGGGCCGCGAGCCAAGCCTCCGTTAAATGCATCAACGGGTTCTGAACCGGTGTGTCGGTTACTCCGGTGAAGTCGGCCGTGAGTGCAGCATTGAAGAGATTGTCTTCAGCGGAAAAATGCGACTGAATCAGCGCGGACGTGCGATGCACGATCTCCAGCGCGTCGCGATTGCCGGAGCGTCGGCCATATTCCGCACAGGCGAAGACGACGAACGCATGTGTGTACAGGTCTTTCGCGGTGTCGAGCGGAGCGCCTTGCTCATCGACGCTGTAGAACCAACCGCCGTGTTCCGTGTCCTGAAAAGTGTGCGTAAGGGAATCGAACAGGACTTGTGCGTGAGCTGCGTCGCCGGCTTCGGAGAACACAAAGAGTTGGCGCGCGCAGGCCATTGCCCGATAGCGTTGCGCGGGCTCTGGAAGGTGATGTTCCGCGCTGAGCGCTTCGTACGGCAGCTTGAGCGCTCCGTTGAAACCGGGCCCGCGCCACATCGGCAGGATCACGTTGTTGAAGTGTTCGCGCAGTCCCGCGGCGAGCGCGATGGCCGGGGCGGCGTCAGGGTTGTTGCTGGGCATAGTTATGTTTCAAACGCGATGTTCAAACGCGGTGTTTCAATGCGCTCGTGTCAGCGAGCGTACGTCAAGCGGTAGTGCAATTGTCGGCCGCACCGGCACACGTGCTGAGATTGCAGACGCGGGGCAAGCATGGGACACGCATGGGACAAGCGTGGGGCAGCGGCGGCCTGCGGCTTAGCATAATGGAAACCGAACGCATCCGGCGCCCAAAATCGACGAGGAAAACGCTCAAATAATTTCAAGAAGGAGAGAACGCGATGCTGGGTAACCTCGAACTCGTCTCCCGCCTGGTGTTGGCCGCGGCGCTCGGCAGCGTCATCGGCTTCGAGCGCGAACGTCTTTCGTGGGCGGCCGGATTGCGCACGCATATGCTGGTATGCGTGGGTTCGGCGCTGATCATGATCGTATCGGCCTATGGTTTCGCCGAAGTCCTCACAGGCGAGCATGTCGTGCTGGATCCCTCGCGGATGGCGGCTCAGGTTGTTTCGGGCATTGGCTTTCTCGGCGCCGGTTCGATCCTGCTGCGCGGCGAAATCGTCCGCGGGCTGACGACGGCGGCAAGCCTGTGGTCGGTCGCCGCAATCGGGCTGGCGGTCGGCGGCGGGCTCTACACGGCGTCGATCGCGGCGACCATCATCATTCTGATCATCCTCGCGGGCATCAAGCCCCTTGAGCGGCGGTTCATCACGGTCAAGCAGCGACGCCAGGTGACCATGCTCGTCGAGCGCGGCGCCGTGACGTTTCACTCACTGCATGACGAACTTGGCGCAGCGAGCCCGCGCGTCAAACAGTTCGTCATGCAGCAAAGCGACGAAACACCCGAATGCGACGAGGTCATGATTACGCTGAATCGCGTGTCGAATGTGGAGTACGAGGCGATCTGCACGCGCTTGCGCCAACTGCGCGGTGTCAGGGAGTTCAGGCAGGACGACGCGTCGTCTTGAAACCGGAAAAACGTCGGCGAATGGCTTCGGTGGCGGGGGGCGCCATGCGACAATGCGGTCTCGAAAAATTCCAATGGCATTGACGAGCGGTGCCGGCGCCCGCTCCCTGCGACGACCGCTCTTTTCTCTATGGCAGATTCCGCAGTATCCACGCAATCCCGGCCTCGGCGCGACGCTTCCACGAAGAAGCGGCGCGAGGCCACGGTCTCGACCGAAACCGAAAAAAAGCTGGCGCGCGCCGCGCGCTCGGCACAACGCCTTGCACAACTGAGCGACGTCTCGCGCGACGACAGCACGCTCGACCTGTTCCCCGACGATCCGACGCGTGCCACGCTGGAAGCGATGAACATCGACGTCCGCCAGGGCACGCTGCACGGCTTCGAACTGCCCGATGTCGTGCTGGCCGCCGTGGGCGCGCTCGATACGCCGAGCGACAGCACGTCAGCCGACGCAAAAGCGGCGCGCCGTGCACCTCGAGCAGCCCGGGCCGATGAACCGGCCCGGATAGACGCGCAATTGAGCGGTCTCGAAACCGAGCCCTCGACAGTGACCGGGCCAGACGCTGCGCATCCGGTGCCGGCTGCCGGTTTGAATGACCAGAATGACGCAGTAGTATCGCCGCGCGAGGCTATTCCTCCGCTGTCCCCCGCGATGGCCGCCGCGACGGTGGCGCGCAGTGTCACCGCGCTGCGTCAGGCAGCCGAGCGGGAGGTCGAGACGGTGGGATCCGCGGTGGGCAACCGGTTGGAGGCTGGCGGCAAATCTTCGCAGCGTTCGGCTTCGGGCAGGAAGATGGGAGCGGCGGTTGCAGATCAGGCGGACTTAGCAGAAGGGTCCGCCGCGAGCGCACAGGGGGAAGTCAGTGCACCGGCATCGGCGCGCAACGCGAACGAATCGGCCGAGGTGGACCGCTCCACGCGTGAGACGCCGGCCACTGCTTCATCCGCCGACGTGGGCTCAGCGTTCGCCACACCCTGGCAAGAAGCGCAACGAGCGGAAGCCGCTGCGGCTGCCGCTGCCGTGCAGCGCGCAGCCCCGGAACTCGATCGTGCGCGGGCAACGGCCTTTGCCGACACCGTCGACGCGCTGTACGGCGTGATCTCCGACCAGCGCCGTGCAGCGACGGACCATTCGCGTCGGATGAAATGGATGCTGTCGATTGTGGTCGGCGCGCTGCTCATGACGGTCGCGATCGGCATTACGCAGACCATGCTGCTTATGCGCCTCACCCGCGAAACCACCGCGCAACAGCATCGGATCGAACAGATGTTGCAAAGCCAGCAGACCGCGATGGCCAGCGTGCTCGACACACAAATGGCGATGGCCAATGCAGCCGCCCATGCCGCCCCGCCCACGCTCACACCGGCGCCCGCACCGCAGCAGGCGCTCATGGCTCCGGAATCCGCGAACGGCCAGCGCGCCATGCACGCGCGGCACATCAGAAAGCCGAAAACGGCAAATTCGCACTGACAACCTGCGAACAGCTGCCTGCCGCGCCGGCGAAACGCCGGCCGCGGCGGCAGCTTCTCCCCTCGCCCGACGCGGTCCACGGTAAAAGGAGTGCGAACGCCTCGGGAATCCTCATGTCCATCGCCGCGCAACCGAAGCCGTCGATAAAAACAGGGACGTTGTAATGCTGCAACGCAATATCGCTGCCTAAAGGCCGCGACAGCGCGTCGCATCGAATTAATGTTGCATTGCACTAGCTTTTGCCTAGGGAAAACCCTATAATGCTTCTTAAGGGAAAACCCTAGCAAATGCAGTAATCAACCGGGAGTCGCCATGAGCTTCATCTTTGCATTGTTCCAAAAGGTCAGCGACCTCTTTGCGTCGCCCCACTTGCCGCTTGACTCGGACTACTCGTACGCAGCGCGTTCGCGGGAAGCAGAGCGTCAGCGCAAGGCGCAAGCCACGCTGTTCGGCATTAAGCTGTCCGACTAATAGCAGGTCTGGAAACCGGGCGCGGTCGTCGCGCCGGGTGCGCATGTCAATGCGCGTGCGTCATTCAAGCCACGGTCCGCGAAGGCGCACCGTGGCTTTGTTTCATCTGGCATTCGTTCGGGCGTCGATCTATCTTTGGCGACGCTGTTTTCGTCGCCGAATATTTCCCGGCCGAAATGAATGTAACGGCGCCTCACCTATTGGCAACCCGCAAGCCGGACGAATTGCCGCGAAAGTCTTATGCGGACTGACGCCGGAACCGAAACATCAGTTCCCCAATCCGTCCCCTTCTTTGAAATGTGCGCTTACAAGTGCTCACGTCTTCATGCGAGTTGCGTCGCTAAAGTTGGTTTCAAGCGCAGGGCGTCCTTGACGGGCCGGAACTTCGAAGCCCGATCTGCAAGGCGCTGGCTCGATTCAACCTTGACGGGAGAGAACTATGAAAGCCTTCAACAAAACATCGCGTTCGATCATTGCAGCTTTGCTCGCGGGCGGCGCCTTGCTGGCAGCCGGCGGCGCGTCGGCACAAGAACGCGTGATCGTGGAACGCGGTCCGGGTCCGGTCGTGTATGGCGAGCCGCACATGATGCCGGTAGGCGTGTCGATCAACATCGGCTGGCATGGCGACCGCTATTACGACGGTCACCGCTATTGGGATCACGACGAATGGATGCGCCACCATCCGCGCGACTATGATCCGCGTCACCACGGTCGTGACGAACATCGTCCGCCCCCGCGCTACTAATTCGCACATGACCGCGTCGCTTTGTGCGGCGTGAACTCGGCAAAGCCGGCTCTTCCTCGCGGAAGGCCGGCTTTGTTGCATTCGGCATTGTCGGATTGCGTACTGCGCTATCCTTTAACGCTTTCGTCGATGTCAGCAAAGGGAGCGGTCGTGAGCAAGGCAGCGAAGGCAGTAATAGGAGTGGTTGGGACGGGATTGATGGGCGTCGGCATCGCCACGCAAAGTGCATTGCACGGATACCGGACTGTCGTGCACGACGTGGACGCGGCGCGTCTTGCGAGCGTCGCGCCGAAAGCGGAAGCGGTGCTCGACGAATTGATCGACGCCGGCCGCATCGACTCGAAGGCGAAAGAGGCTGCGCTCGCTCTCATCGAGACTCACGCGGAACTGGACGTCATGCGGTCGGCGGATTTCGTCATCGAAGCGATCCCCGAGGTGCTTGAGTTGAAGCACCGTCTGTACGAGAAACTGACTGTGCTTCTCGCCCCGAACGCTATCCTGGCCAGCAATACGAGCGGCTTCCCGCCGGATCAGCTCGTCGCTCCGCTGGTCGCGAAAGAGCGTTTCGTGATCGCGCATTTCTGGAATCCGCCGCACATGATTCCGCTCGTCGAAGTGGTGCCCGGAAGCGCGACTGCGCCCGACGTCACGGCCAAGACTGCAGAATTGATGAGCGCAATCGGCATGGAACCGGTGGTTCTCACAAAAGCGATTCCTGGATTCGTCGGCAACCGCTTGCAGTTCGCGGTGTTGCGCGAGGCGCTCAATATCGTGCGCTCGGGTGCCGCGACGCCGGACGTGGTGGATCGCGTCATGAAAGCGTCGCTGGGCCGCCGGTGGGGAATAGTTGGGCCGCTGGAAGCCGCGGACATGGGCGGGCTGGATACTTTCCTCGACATCTCCACGCATCTGATGCCCGAACTGGCGAAGGACGAAAACGTGCTCGACCTGTTGCGGCAACAGGTGCAGGGGGGGCGTGTCGGCGTGCGCAGCGGCGCGGGCTTCTACGACTGGGACGACGCACACCTCGCGCAAGTCAAGGCAGGCCGCAAGCGCGTCATTGCTCAAGGGTAGCGAGCGAGGGCTCGGCACTTGCACAAATGCCACGAGAGGGCGGGTGGCTGCCGTGGCGTCGTACGGCAGTCATCGCCAGTTTTCGGACCGGCCCACTGTGCCGCCCGTCAGTCTGCGGTATAAATACCCGTCGCCTTTTTCACGCTCCGCTCCATGTCCCATTACTTTTACGACCCCGCCGCCGGCCACAACCTTGCGCATGACCCGTTCAAAGCCATCGTCGCGCCACGGCTGATTGGCTGGATCTCCTCACGCGACACCGAAGGCACGCTGAACCTCGCGCCTTACAGCTTCTTCGGCGCGTTCGCGAGCTCCCCGCCGATCATCGGTTTTTGCAGCGAGGGCCGCAAAGACAGCGTTGCCAACATCGAAGCGACCGGCGAGTTCGTCTGGAACCTGGCAACGAAACCGCTCGCCGAGCAGATGAACCGTTCATCAGCGCCCGTTCCGCCGCACGTCGACGAATTCCAACTCGCCGGGCTCACGCCAGCGCCTGGGCGCAACGTGCAGGTGCCGCATGTCGCAGAATCGCCGGCCGCGCTCGAATGCAAACTGCTGCAGGTGGTGCGGCTGCATAGTCTCGACGGCAAGCCGATGGACAACTATCTATCGCTCGGCCAGGTGGTCGGCGTGCACATCAACGAGGCGTATCTGAAGGACGGTCTGTTCGATACTCACGCCGCGCAGCCCATCATGCGCGCCGGTTATCGCGGGGACTACGCCGAAATAGGCAACATGTTTCAGATGTTCCGCCCGACCGCATAAACGGCGCCGCGTCCAGACGGCGCGTGCGAGCGGGCTTTCACCCCGTTGCCGGTGGCCGTCGACGCGATGCCCGCGGCTTCGCGGTCGAAGCGGCAGCGCTGCTTTCCCCCGAATCCTGCGCATTCGGTACAACCACCGCTTTCGCATCCAACTGTTCGACGGAATCCACCGCGGACGCAACTGGCGCCGCGGCCATGAGTTCGGCGGCAACGGCCGCGGCGGCGGGCACCGGCCGGATCGTACGCGCATGCGAACTCACCAGCACGGCGCGAGGTTCGTTGTCGTAAATCACGGCCCGCACTCGCGGATAAATCTGCCGCTCCCATCGCTGTCCATTGAACACGCCGTAATGCCCAACACCGGTCTGCACATGATGTGTCTTCAGGTATGGCCGCAACTTGTCGCACATGTCCTGGGCGGCGAGCGTCTGCCCAACCGCGCAGATGTCGTCCTTTTCTCCTTCAACGGTAAGCAACGCAGTACGGCGTATTGCTGACGGATCGACCAGCCGGCCCATCACCGTGAGTTCGCCTAACGGCAGCGCGTGCCGTTGAAAAACCGTATCGACGGTTTCCAGGTAGAAATCGGCGGTCAGGTCCATCGTCGCGAAGTATTCTTCGTAGAACGAGAAGATCGTGTCGGCTTTCGCCGGATCTCCTTTGGCCCGTTCGTAATGCATGGTTTCGAACGAGTCGAGATGTCGGCTCAGATTCATCGACATGAACGCGCTCAGCTGCACGAATCCCGGATAGACGCGCCGATGCGCGCCTGCAAAGCCGAACGGTACCGCGCTGATCAGGTTTCTCTCGAACCACTCGATCGGTTTGCTTTTCGCCAGTTCGTTGACCCGCGTCGGATTGATGCGCGTGTCGATCGGACCCGCCATCAACGTCATGCTGGCGGGTTGCGCGGGATTGTCGTCAGCGGCCATTAGCGCGACGGCGGCTAATGCCGCAACGGTCGGTTGACAAACGGCGAGCAGATGCGCGCCAGGTCCAATCGTTTCGGTGAAGTCGATCACGTGCTGCACGAATTCGTCGAACCCGAAGCGGCCCTGACTCAGCGGTACGTCGCGCGGGTTATGCCAGTCGGTGATGTAGACGTCGTGCTCGGCGAGCATGGTGCGCACGGTGCCGCGCAGCAGCGTCGCGAAATGGCCGGACATCGGCGCGATGACGAGCACGCGCGGCTGCGGCGCCGGCACCGTCGTCTGCTTCCGAAAGTGCAGCAGTGAGCAGAACGGAGTGTGCGCCGCGACTTCCTCGACGACCGGAACAGGCTTGCCGTCCATCATCACGCTGTCAATTTCGAACGGTGGCCGCACGGGCGTGAGGCCCGCGAGCGTCAGCAGATCGCAAGCCGCGCGAAGCGACCGTCCATGCGAAGTCGCGCCGAACTCGGGCCACGTGTCGAGCGAACGGTTCATCAGCGCCGCGCCGTGACGCATGGGCAGCATCATGTCCGCGAACGCTTGATAGGTTGGATAGGCGAACAGGTTCATGCATCCGCGCGCGAGCGTTGAAATGAAGGAGCCCGAATAGAAGGCAAGTCACATGCCATTGCGTTTGCAGGCAGCAGTCGCGTCGGCACATTGGCATAGCATTTGCGCGCGTCGTGAAAGCGGTCCGGATTTGCCGCGCTTTGGTGCACCGGCGCACGGCAACGTGCATGTGCGCCGTCGGGCGTCGGTTGAACGCCTCATCAGGAGAGGATAGGTATGGCGAATACCACGCTCACCATCAGCAGCAAGAATTATTCGTCGTGGTCGCTACGCGGCTGGCTGCTGACGCGGTTCAGCGGCTTGCCGTTCGAAGAGATCGTGATGCCCATCGACGACCCGGCGGCGCGCGCCGAACTGCTACTTCTGTCGCCTTCGATTCTCGTGCCTTGTCTGTTTCACGACGGCATCAAGATCTGGGACACGCTCGCCATCGCCGAATATCTGAACGAAGTCAGGCCTAAAGCAGCATTACTGCCGGAAGACATTCGCGCGCGAGCGCATTGCCGCTCGATTTGCGGCGAGATGCATTCGGGTTTTGCTTCGCTGCGTTCCGCGCTGCCAATGAACCTCAAGGCGCACTTCCCCGACTTCAAGGTCTGGGCGCGCGCGCAGTCGGATATCGACCGGATCGTGACTATCTGGAACGAGTGTCTGGAACAGTACGGCGGTCCGTTCCTGTTCGGCGAGCGTACTGCGGCGGATGCCATGTATGCGCCGGTCGTGACGCGTTTCGTGACATACGACGTGAAGCTCGAACCGCATATCGCTGAATACGGGCAGCGCATCATGGCTCTGCCCGACATGCAGCAATGGATCGCGGACGCGCAGCAGGAAGCCGACGAGATCGACGAACTGGATGTCGAATTCTGACGGCCGACGCTTCTGCAACTCAACCGCGATCCGCGGCGACTCAGTCCCGCCCGCTTTCCAGTTTGAAGACGCTGACCACTTGCGCAAGACGCGCGGCGTGATCCCGTAGTTCGGCAGCCGCGTCTTCCGCTTCGCCGACAATCGTCGCGTTCTGCTGTGTGGCTTCGCCGATCTGCGTGACCGCGAGGTTCACCTGCTCGATTCCGCCCGATTGTTCGCGCGACGCAACGCTGATCTCGCCCATGATCGCGCGGACCTGGCCGACCTGCTGAACGATGCCTTGCATCGTCGTGCTGGCCTGCTCGGCAATCTGGAAGCCGCTTTGCACGGTCGCCGTCGATTCGGCGATCAGACCTTCGATCTCCTTGACCGAAGCTGCGCTGCGCTGAGCGAGCGCGCGTACTTCGGAGGCGACCACCGCAAAGCCTTTGCCGTGCTCGCCCGCGCGGGCCGCTTCGACGGCTGCGTTCAGCGCAAGAATATTGGTCTGAAACGCAATGCCTTCGATCACGCTCGTGATCTCCGCAATCTTTTGCGACGAGCGGCTGATCTCGCCCATCGTCGACACAACGCGTTCCACTGCACGGCCACCTTCGAGCGCCGCGTCCGCAGCGCGCGTGACGAGGTTGTTCGCTTGTGCCGCGTGGTCGGCGTTCTGCTGCACCGTCGATGTGATCTGCTCCATGCTCGCTGCCGTTTCTTCAAGGCTGCTCGCTTGCGTGGCGATGCGCGACGCAATGTTGCCGCTGCCCGTGGCGATCTTCTCGGTGCCGTGCGACATATCGGTGGATGCGCTGCGCACTTGCGAAACAATGCGTGCAAGTCCTTCGCCGATGCCGTCGATCGAGCGCATCAGGCGACCAATCTCGTCGGCGCGGCTGCTCGCGCTTTTCGCCACGCGTACGCTCAGATCGCCCGAGGCGAAGCGCTCAGATGCCTTCGCGGCTTCATCGAGCGGCCGGCTGACGAGGCGCCGCACCGCAAACAGGAACACGACCGCGAACACGCCAACCAGCACAAAGCCGAGTACCAGGAAGCGATTGCGCGTGGCGGTGATATCGGCCATTACTTCGTCGCGCGGCGCGATGCCGCCTACCAGCCATTGCCACTCCGGCACCGTGATGAACGAAACGAACTTGCTGCGCCCGCCTTTCTCGCCGAGCGTGGCGTCGGCGGAACTGTATTCCAGCCGGCCTTCCTTCATGTCGAGCATCTGCTGATACGGCGCGTTCGCATTGTCCGCGGCCTGGCCGGCGGCGGCCGGATGCACGATCAGCTTGCCCCGATCCGGGCCCTTCGACGCGTTGAGCACGAAGTAATACCCGCTGTCGCCGATCTTCAGGTTGCGAATGCCGTCTTCGACCTGCTGGATTTCCTGATCGACGTTCACGCCGACAAAGAGCGCGCCGATCACGCGGCCGCTTGCATCGGTAACCGGTCGGTATTGCGTGATCCAGCGCTTGCCGAATAGCGCTGCGAGCCCCGTATAAGGTTTGTTCGCGACGAGAAGCGCGTAAGCCGGCCCTTTGCGGTCGAGCAGCGTGCCGATCGCGCGCGAGCCGTCCTGTTTCTTCAGCGATGTTGTCACGCGCACGAAGTCGTCGCCGGTGCGGGCGAAGATGGTCGCGACTGCGCCGCTGCGTTCGAGAAACTGGTCGGGAATGCTGAAATCCATGTTCAGGACTTTGTCGCCGGCCTTGAACGTGGGCGTGGCCACACCGTTTACGTCGATCTTCTGCGTTTCGTCGAGCGTGTAGGTAGTGGGCAGGAAGCTCGCGAACATCGACGTAGAGCGGTCGACTTCGGTGGACAACGCCTTGTCGAACAACGTGATCATTGCGGCGATCGAGCGGTCCTTTTCGGCGATGCGCTCGAGCACCTGGTCGCTGACCTGCTTGCCGGCGCTGCGCGTGAGCGCCCACGTGAAGGAGGCGAAAATCAACGCCACCAGCACGCATGACAGAACGGCGAGCCGGGCGCCGACGCTGGCGCGGCGCAAAGAGAGAAATTCCATGGGCGTATGCGGAGTAAAGAGGGACAAACGAGGCACGGCTAGTGCGGAGGCACTCTCCGGCAACGTGTCTGGTTTACGGCCGCAATCGGCGCTTTCTTTAGGAAAGTGGAAGCCTTCTGTAATAGTGAGGCGCTCGTGGCGAGCGCCTTGGCGTCAAACCTTCGCCCGCCACGTGCGCAACAACAGCGCATTCGTGACGACGCTGACACTGGAGAACGCCATTGCCGCGCCGGCCAGCATCGGGTTCAACAAGCCGAAAGCGGCGAGCGGAATGCCGATCAGGTTGTACACGAACGCCCAGAACAGGTTCTGCTGGATCTTGCGCCAGGTTTTGCGAGAAATATCGATCGCGTCGGCGACGAGCGCCGGGTCGCCACGCATCAATGTGATGCCCGCTGCGTGCATAGCGACGTCGGTGCCGGTTGCCATGGCGATGCCGATGTCGGCGGCGGCCAGTGCGGGCGCGTCGTTGATGCCGTCGCCGGCCATCGCTACGATGCCCGCGCTGCGCATTTTCAGGTCGCGGATCACGCGGGCCTTGTCGTCCGGCAGCACTTCCGCATGAAATTCGTCGATGCCGAGCGCTTTTGCAACGCTCGCCGCACTGCCCCGGTTGTCGCCGGTGACGAGCACGCTTTTGACGCCCATGGACCGAAGCCTGTCGATTGCGGCGCGCGCCGTCGGCTTTACCGTGTCGCCGAATGCGATCAGCGCGAGCGCGACACCTGATTGTGAATCGCGCTGCATGAGCCAGGACACGGTATTGCCCGCGGCTTCGAGTTCGCGGGCGCGCGCCTCGGCTTGCGGCGACAGGCCGATGCCAAGTTCGCGAAGCCAGCGCGCGCTGCCGAGCGCTAGCGCGCGGCCTTCGACGTCCGCTTCGACGCCACGACCGGCAACGGCCCGTGCGGCGCTCGCAGTAAGCACTCGCGCACCGGGCGCCGCCGCTTCATGTGCCTTGACGACGGCTCGCGCCAACGGATGATCGCTTTGACGCTGCACGGCGGCGGCGAGCGCCAGCGCTTCATCGCGGCCCATGCTGCCGACCGGTTCGAACGCGGTCACCGATGGTTGGCCGATCGTCAGCGTGCCGGTTTTGTCGAACGCAACAACATTCACGCGATGCGCGGTTTCCAGCGCCTCGGCGTCTTTGATGAGCACGCCGTGGCGCGCCGCGACGCCGGTTCCGGCCATGATCGCTGCGGGCGTCGCGAGTCCGAGCGCACAGGGGCAGGCGATCACCAGCACCGCTACCGCGTTCAGGATCGCCGTTTGGCCGCCGGCGCCGGCCAGCAGCCAGCCGATCAGCGTGAGCGCGGCAATGGCCAGGATCGCCGGCACGAAAATCTCGCTGACGCGGTCAACGAGCCGCTGGATCGGCGCCTTCTCCGCCTGCGCACTCTCGACGAGGCGAATGATCCGCGCGAGCGTCGTTTCGGCGCCGATCGCGGTTGTCGTGACCGCTATGGCGCCTTCGCCGTTGATGGAGCCAGCGGTCACCGCGTCGCCCGTCTGTTTGGCCACCGGCATGCTCTCGCCGGTAATCAGCGATTCGTCGATGTGAGTGCGGCCTTCCAGCACCGCGCCATCGACCGGAACCCGTTCGCCCGGCCGCACGATCACGACCGTACCCACCTTGACTTGCGTGAGCGGCACTTCGCGCTCGTCCGCGCCGACGCGAATGCGGGCCCGGTCGGGACGCAGCGCCTGCAGTGCGCGGATTGCGTCGGTGGTTTGGCGCTTGGCGCGCGCTTCGAGCCATTTGCCGAAGCGCACCAGCGTAATGACGACGGCCGAGGCTTCGAAGTAAAGGTGCATCGCGTCGTCTGGATGAGTGGCCAATTGATACACGCTGATGCCATAGGCCGCCGACGTGCCGAGCGCCACCAGCAAGTCCATATTGCCGGCGCCGGCGCGCACGGCGCGGTAAGCCGCGCGATAGAAGCGCGCGCCGAACACGAACTGCACGATCGACGCGAGGCCGAATTGCAGCCACGGCGGAAGCATCGCGTGCACGCCGAACCATTCGCCCAGCATCGGCACGATGAGCGGCAACGTCAGCAACGCGCAGACGAGCACGGCTACCAGTTCGCGACGCGTCTGGCTGCGTTTGCGCTCGGCGGCGGTAGGGACGGCGGCGCCGGCGGTCGTTTCGGGAGCGCTCGCAACGTCGGCATCGGCTGGTTCCGGCGCTGCATCCGGCGGCGCGAGCAGCGCGGCTTCATAGCCGGCTTTCTTGACGGCGGCGATCAGCGCGTCCGACGCGGCTGCTGCGGCTGCAGTCAGATTGACGCTCGCGGTCTCGGTGGCCAGATTCACCGATGCGGAGGCGACGCCCGGCACCTTCGCCAGCGCCTTCTCGACGCGCATCGCGCAAGAGGCGCAGGTCATCCCGCCGATTTCGAGTTCGGCGGTACGAGTCGGGGTGGCGTCGGCGTCGTGTGGAGCAGTGGCAAGTTCGGTCATGGTGGGCAGGCTGGCGGCATTGAGCGGCATGATGAAGCCTAGTATCGACCTTCCCATGATGGGAAGGTCAAGCTCATGCCTGAAGCGCGACTGCAAAACATTCCGGAACAGGCGGCGAGCCGCCGTTACCGGAAATCGCGCCGCGCTTCGGAAACAAAATGCTATTCACGCCTTTGCGCTTGCCTGAGAAGCGCGGATACGATACAACGCGATGTTGTCGGCGATGCGACGCGGACTGGCTGCGCTGGGTTTTGGGAGACCGCGCGAGCACCGTTGCGCTCGCGCCGGCGTCTCCCTTTTGGACAGCATGTTCCGCCCACTGAACGAATGATAAAAAATCGCCGAGCACTGTTTTCGAATTACTGGACCTGCGCATCCGTCGCAGGCCTCGCATTCCTCACCGGTTGTGCGTCGACGCCTTCCACGACGCAAAAATCCACTGGCTGGATCAAGGACGAAGTCGCCGATTCATACGTGTTCGGCTATCCGTTGGTATTGATGGGCGTCGCACGCGACGCGGCAGTCGGCACCGACCCCGGCCGGGCGCCGCTCAATACGCTGCGCCATGCGCAGGCGCTGCCGCCCATCGGCGCGGCCAATCCGATGCAGCCGAGCCTCGATACGCTGGATTCGACCGGCTGGCTGGATGTCGGCGCGGAACCCGTGATCATCGCGCTGCCTGATTCGCATGGCCGCTACGTCGACGCTCGTGTGCTCGACATGTGGACCAACGTGGTCTGGTCGACGAGCGATCAGTTCGCCACCCGCGCGGCTGGCATCAAGGCTCAAGCCATCGCCTTCGTCGGACCGGGTTGGCAGGGCGATCTGCCGAAAAACGTGAAGCGCGTCGATGTGCCGACCCGCAACGCATGGGTGAGCGTGCGCATCCAGTCGAACGGCAGCCGTGATCTGACCGCGGTTCGCAAGCTGCAACGGGCGATCCGCGTCGCGCCGCTTTCCGTCTATGTGGGCGACGCGCGTTCGGCGTCGATTACGCCGCCGCGTAGCAGTGCCGATGCCGCCGCTTCCGCGAACGCATCGGGCACGCCGGCCGCGCAAGTCGCAGCGCTCGACGCGAACGGCTTCTTCAGCCGGCTCGCGCAGGCGCTGGCCGACAACCCGCCCGAGCCCGCCGATCCGCATGCGCTGAAAATCCTCTCCGACCTTGGTGTGACGCCGGACCAGCCCGTCAAACTGCCTGGCGCATCGGAGGCAATTGCAGCCGGGCTCGCCGACGGTCACGAACGCGTGGTCACGCCGCCGTCGAACTTGCTGACCGGAAATGGCTGGAGCTGGTTCGGCGATGGCGTGGGCAACTACGGCCCCGACTACGCACTGCGCGCATACGCCGCGTACGCGCAGCCCGGCATCGGCACCAAAGACGACGAAGTGCGAGCGGTCGTCACTCAGGACAGCGACGGTCACGCACTCAACGGTGCGAATCGCTACGTGATTCACTTTGAGCCGAATCAGTTGCCGCCGGTGCGCGGCTTCTGGTCGATCACCGCTTACACGAAAGACGGCGCCCTCGGCGAAAGTGCGCCGGCGCGTATTGCGGTGGGCGATCGCAACGGCGCGCGCCGCAATCGCGACGGATCGCTCGACGTGACCGTGTCGTCCACGCGCGGCAAGGGCGGCAACTGGCTGCCGGCGCCGCGCGCGGATCTGCAACTGGTGCTGCGTTTGTACGCGCCGAAGCCTCAAGCCACCGACGGCACCTGGCAACCGCCGGCCGTCGTGCGTCAGTAATTCGCACGAGTCTGCTGCACGCTGGTCCGGGAGATTCGAAGGCCGATCAGCGCGTCCGTCACTGCAGCATATGAGTGACGGACGCGCGGCTCTATCGCGCGAGCAATTGTGTAAGCTCAGCTTACATTTATATCCCACGAAAGATTCACGACTTATACTGCCGCTTGCGGGATTTTCGTTTAGCGGCGGGCTTGCCGCCGCATTACCCAAAACCGAGCATGGCAAGCATTAATAAAGCATCATTCGCCTCTTCCATGCGGACCATGCGCGACGTCGCGCAATCGCGGCGCACAAGGCGCGTCATCACAGGTCTGCTGATCTTCATCGTATTGTTCGGTCTGCTGGGCTTTTTCGCGGCGCCGCCGCTGATTCGCCACATCGCCGAACAGCAACTCAGCAAGCAGCTCGACCGGCCCGCAACTATCGGCCGCATTGCGCTCAATCCCTACACGCTCAAACTGGAAGCCGACCGCGTACATATCGGCGAACGCGGCGGTGCCGGCAATTTCGTGGATATCGAGCGGCTCATCGTGCAGCCGTCGTGGAGTTCGCTGTTTCGCGCAGCGCCGATTATTGACGAAGTTCAGCTCGACTCGCCGCGTTTCCATGTGGTTCGCTACGACGCGCAGCGCTTTAATTTCACCGATCTGATCGAAAAGTTTTCGAAGCAGCCGAGCACGCCAGATACCAAGCCGACGCTCTTTTCTGTATCGAACATTCGTCTCGAGAACGGCCAGATCACATTCGACGACAAACTGCTCGGCGCCACCCACGTAATCGATCAATGGAAGCTCGGCATTCCGTTTATCGCTACGTTGCCTTCAAAAACCGATATCTTCGTCGAGCCGTTGCTGCGCGCGCGGATCGACGGCAGTCCACTTGCCATCGACGGCAAGACGAAGCCGTTTGCTGCGTCGCGTGAGTCGGAGGTGTCGTTGCGCTTCGACGGGCTAGACGTCCCGCGCCTGATCTCATACGTGCCGACAAAGCTGCCCGTGATCGTGCAGTCGGGCAAGCTGTCTACCGATCTGAAACTGAACTTCGTCATGTCGAACGACGCGCCGACGCTGCGCGTCGCCGGCACCGTCGATCTGAACGACGTGAACGTGCAGGACCCGGGCAAGGCGCCGTTTTTTGCTGCGCGCGCCGTGCATGTCGCCGCCCGCACGCTCGAACCGCTGAAAAGCCTCTACCAGTTCGACGATATTCGTATCGACGCGCCAAGCGCAAATCTCGCGCGTGACAGAAGCGGCGTGCTGAGCGTGGAGCGGATGTTCGCACCCGCGCCGGCCGCTGCAAAAGCGGTAGCTGAGTCGGCGAGCGCGCCGGCGGCGGCATCGAGCGCAAGCGATGCGAACAGTGCCGCAAAGACCGACGCCACGAAAGACGCCACGAAGCCTGCACCGCCGCTCGATCTCTCGATCAAACGTTTTGTGCTCAATGACGGTACGGTGAACGTGCGAGACGAAGCCGCGTCGCGCCCCGTCGACGTCGGTCTGGAAAAGCTCGCTGTCACGCTGACCGATTTTTCCACGCTGGCCACCGCACCCGCGCATTACACGCTGAATACCGACCTGAAGCGCAGCGGCGGTTCGCTCGGCCTGGCCGGGGCATTGAGCCTCGCCGCTAAGACCGCGAGCGCGAAGCTCGACGTCAAGTCACTGAATTTGCCGCTGCTGCAACCGTATCTCGACGCCGCGACCACTGCGCAGGTGACGGACGGCGCGCTTTCCACGACGGCGAATATCGGCGCGAACTGGTCAAAGTCCCCGGCTGCCGTGATGATCGCGGATACGCAACTCGACATGCGTTCGTTGAAAGTGGCGGCGCGCGGCGGTAGAGAGCCGCTCATCGCGCTCGCCCAAGGCAGCGTGAAGGTCAAGCAGGTGGACCTGAATGCCCGCACGGCCGACGTCACGAGTGTCGACACAACAGGCCTCGCAGTCGACGTGCAACGCCTGAAAGACGGCAGCATCAACCTTGCGTCGCTCGGGGCGGCTCATGAAGCCGAGCCGACGCGCACGGCGATTCATGCGGCGAAGAAAGCACAAGCCGAAGGACCGGCGTGGCGCTACAAGATCGGCGAACTGAATGTCAAGGACGCCACAGCCAATTTCACCGACAACACCACGCCGCAGCCGGTGAAACTGGGCATCACGCCGCTGCAGTTGAAAGTGCAGCAGATCAGCAACGACCTTGGCCGCCCGCTGCCGGTCGAACTGCAAGCCACGCTGAATGGGAAAGGCACGCTCGACCTCAAGGGCGACGTTACCGCAACGCCGCTGAAAGTCGCCGTCAAGGTGAACGCGAACCGGCTCGACGCGGCGGCTTTCGAACCGTATTTCGGCAGCAGGTTGAACGCTGCGATCGCGAGCGCGCTGCTGAATGCCAGCGGCGATCTTGCGTTGAGCCAGGCGAAGTCGTTGAAGGCGAGTTATCGCGGCGACGTTGCGCTTGTCGACGTTCGGATGCTCGACAAGGCAACGTCGGACCCGTTCGCGGGATGGCGGTCGCTCGCGCTGTCGAAGCTGAAAGCGGATTACGACGAGCACGGCACGTCGGTGGACGCGGAGCGCGTCACCTTCACAAGGTTCTATGGCCGCGTGCTGCTCGACGCACAAGGCAAGCTGAATCTCACCGACGTGGTCGCGCACGAAAGCGGCGCAGCGCAGTCGCTCACGCGCGACAAGAACAACAAGGGCGGTGCCGAACCGGTGCCGTTGACGCCGCCCACGGCGTCGGCTGTCGTCAACTCGTCGGCGCCGGTGGTGGCCTCCGCGTCTGCGCCGGCGTCGTCCGCTGCGCCGGCGACAGTGACGGCCGCGACACCTCCGCAAAATCCGGTCAAGCTGCATTTCGGCCAACTCGTCTTGCAGCAAGGCCGTGTAACGTACACCGATAACTTCATCAAGCCGAACTACACGGCGAACCTGGTCGGCATTCAGGGCACGGTAGGCGCGTTCGGCACACAGTCGACCACGTCTGCGCCTGTTGAGATCGCGGCGAAGCTGGCGGCCAACGGTCCGCTGTCCATTCGCGGCACGGTCAATCCGCTGATTGCGAAGCCGGCGCTCGATCTGACCGCAAGCGCGCACGACATCGAACTGACTAATCTCACGCCGTATTCCGCGAAATATGCCGGGTATCCGATCACCAAGGGCAAGTTGAACGTCGATTTGCATTACAAGCTCGAGAACGATCAGCTGAACGCGGACAACCATTTGTTCATTGATCAGCTGACGTTCGGCGATCACGTCGAAAACGACACGGCGACCAAACTGCCGGTGCGGCTCGCCATTTCGCTGCTGAAGAATTCGCGCGGCGAAATCGATGTGAATCTGCCCGTGTCAGGCTCGTTGTCGAATCCCGAGTTCAGCATTGGCGGGCTGATTTGGCATGCGGTGCTCAATCTGCTGCAAAAGGCGGTCACCGCGCCGTTCTCACTGATTGCCCACGCGTTCGGCGGAAGTGGCGAAGAGTTGGGCTATGTGGAATTCGAACCGGGCTCGGCGCAACTCACGGAAGACGACAACAAGAAGCTCGACACGATTGTGAAGGCGCTCGGCTCCAAACCGTCGATCAAAATGGACCTGATCGGCCGCGTGGATCCGAAACTCGACGAGCCCGCATTGCGCGCGCGCTATGTGGATCGCCTCGTCAAACAGCAGAAAATCAAGGACGTAGTGGGCAATGGCCAGAGCGTGGACTTGTCGAGCGTCACCGTCGATCCGAAGGAATACGACAAGTACCTGACCAAGGCTTATAAATCCGCGGACTTCAAGAAGCCGCGCAATTTCGTCGGCCTGACGAAGAGCATGCCCGACGACGACATGAAGAGCGCGCTCGCGGCCAACGCGCCGATCGACGAGGCCAGTTTGCGGCAGCTCGCGCAACAGCGGGCGCAGAGCGTGCAGCAGTATCTGGACGGCAAGATCGACAGCAGCCGCGTGTTTATCGTCGCGCCGAAGCTGGACGCAGACGGCATCAACGATAAAGGTGCGACGACGCGGGTCGATTTTGGTCTCAAGTGAGCGACGCCTTCGCGCGCTCCCCCTTGCATCGCCCTCAGGCCGCGCGCGTCGGCTTCTTCAGCGCCGTCTGCTCGATCACGCGCGCGAGCGTGTCGAACGCCGGTCCGATCTTTTCGTTCGGCACGCACGCGTAGCCGAGCAGCAGTCCGCGCATGGCGGGCGGATCGCTGCTGTAGTAGCTCGCGAGCGGCCGCACGATCACGCCGGCGTCGAACGCTGCCGCCGTGACCGCGCGATCGTCGGCATGATCGGGCAGTCCGAGCACGAGATGCAAACCGGCCTCGTCGCCCATGACGGGCAGTTCGGTGCCGAACCGCGCTGTAATCGCATCGATCATAATCTGCCGGCGCTCACCGTATAACGCTCGCATTCGCCGGACATGCGAGGTGAGATGACCGTCCATAATGAAGTCTGTCATTACCGCCTGCTGCATCAACTGACCTTCGCGATAAAGCTCGGCGATGCCCATACGGAATGTGTCGACGAGATGCTCCGGCGCGATCATGTAGCCCATGCGCAAGCCGGGAAACAGCATCTTGCCGAGACTGCCGACGTAGATCACCTGACCTGCGTCGTCGAGACCCTGCAGCGACGCTAGCGGCCGGCTGCCGTAGCGAAACTCGCTGTCGTAGTCGTCTTCGATGATCCACACGTTGTGCTGGCGCGCGTATTCGAGCAGCGTGCGGCGGCGCGCGAGGCTCATCACCATTCCAAGCGGATATTGATGCGACGGCGTGACCAGCGCGAGACGCGGCGGCTGCTGCAAATCCTGCTCGCGCGGATTGAGGCCTTCTTCGTCGACCGGCACTGGAACGAGTGTGATCCCCGACGACTGCAGCACGCTGCGCGCGCCCCAATAGCACGGCTCTTCGACCCACGCGCGGTCGCCGACGTCGGTCAGCAATCGAACCGCGAGATCGATGGATTGGTGAATACCCGTAGTGATGATGATCTGATCCGGCGTGCAATTCACCGAACGCGCGACCCGCAAATAGTCGGACAACGCGCGGCGCAGCGGCCGGTAGCCGCCGCCCGGCGCATAGGTCAGCAGATCGGGATTGGCTTCTTTCCACAAGCGCGCTTGCAGGCGGCTCCAGGTTCGCGCCGGAAATTCGGCGACGTCGGGCACGCCGGGCATGAACGCGCCCCACTGTTTTGCAGACACGCCCGCCTGACCGATCAGGCGCCGGCCGCGATTGGACAGATCGTTCAGATCGCGCTTCGCCGTCTTGCCCGGAACCGCGACCGGCTTGCCTTCCGAGTCCACCGCCGTGACCGCCGGCTTGCGCCGCGCGTTGACGGCGGCTGTATCCGGCTGCGTGTCGGCGACATACGTCCCGCTGCCCGTGGTCGAGATCACATAGCCTTCGGCGGTAAGCTGGTCGTACACGTGCAGCACCGTATTGCGCGCGATACCGAGGTCTTCGGCAAGCGTGCGCGAGCTTGGCAGCTTGGTGCCCGGCGGCAACTGGCCGGCGAGGATCGCCTGCTGCATCAACCGCAAAGTCTGCCGGTAGATCGGCTCGGCGGCCGCGCGATCAAGCCTGGCGGCGAGCCAATCCGACAAGATGATCGTATCCAAGTGGTTCTATCCGGAATAATGAAATGGTTCCATATTGTAGAACCGTAACGGTCTATAGTGGGCCACGCAATCGATGCAAGCCCGCTGCTTATCGAAGGCAGCCGGCCGGACAGGCAGAGGAGACTACGGCGATGAAAACGGATGAAGTGATCGTCAGCTTTCGAGGCGTGCGCAAGACGTACGACGGCGAAACGCTGGTCGTCAAACAACTGGATCTGGACATCTATCAGGGCGAATTCCTGACGCTGCTCGGGCCGTCGGGTTCCGGCAAAACAACCTGCCTGATGATGCTCGCGGGTTTCGAATTTCCCACCGGCGGCGAGATCTGGCTCGACGGCACGTTGCTCAATACCGTGCCGCCCCACAAGCGCAACATCGGCATGGTGTTTCAGAACTATGCGTTGTTTCCGCATCTGACAGTCGAGCAGAACGTCGCGTATCCGTTGACGGTGCGCAAGCTATCGGCTGACGAGCGTGCTCATCGCACCAACAACGCGCTGAAGATGGTGCGCATGGAAAGCTTCGCTAAGCGATATCCGGCGCAGCTTTCCGGCGGGCAGCAGCAGCGCATCGCGCTCGCGCGGGCGCTCGTGTTCGAGCCCAAGCTCGTGCTGATGGATGAACCGCTCGGCGCGCTCGACAAGCAGCTGCGCGAGCACATGCAATACGAACTGAAGTCGCTGCACGAGAAGCTCGGCGTGACGTTCGTGTATGTCACCCACGATCAGGGCGAGGCGCTGACCATGTCCGATCGCGTCGCCGTGTTCGACAAAGGCATCGTGCAGCAACTCGACACCGTGGACCGTCTGTACGAATCGCCGTGCAACGAGTTCGTCGCGAACTTCATCGGCGACAGCAACAAGCTGCGCGGCACGATCGCAAACGTGGACGGAGAGTATTGCGAGTTTCACCTCGTCGACGGTACGCGGCTGACTGGCCGCAACATCGGCGGCGCGCGAGCGGGCACGCCGGCAGTCGCGTGCATCCGTCCTGAACGCATGAAGCTCGCGAGTCACGGCAACGGCGCGGCACGGGCGGGCGCCAATGCGCTCAGCGGCGAAGCGCGTGGACTCATCTATTTTGGCGACCACGTGCGCATGCGTTGCGGCTTGCCGCAACAGGACGAGTGCTTCGTCAAGGTGCCGCTCGGCACCGATGCACTCAATACGTTCGCACCTGGCTCGCCCGTCGCGCTCGAGTTTGCGCCCGAGCATCTGCGGGTATTCGCGGGGGCGTGATTGCGTGAAACGCGCGCATGATTGCATGAGAAGAGCGGTCAGCAGCACATAAAAAAGTCGCATGAATGATGCTTGAAACCACCACCAAAGGAGAGCAACACACCATGAACAAGATCGGGAAATCGCGCTGCGCCGTCGCTGTCGGTGCTGTGGCGCTCGCGCTCGGCGCGGCGCAGGTCAATGCGGCCGAACTGACGGTCGTGAATTTCGGCGGCGCGAACGGGGACGCACAAAAGGCGGCCTTCAACCAGCCGTTCGAATCGCAGAGCGGCAGCAAGGTGACCGCTGTCGAATACAACGGTGAGCAGGCCAAGGTCAAGGCGATGGTCGAGGCCAAGCACGTGAACTGGGACGTGGTGGAGGTCGAATCGGGCGACATCGGCCGAGGTTGTGACGAAGGTCTGTACGAGAAGCTCGACTGGTCGAAGATCGGCAAGAAATCGGATCTGATTCCGGAGGCGCCGCAAACTTGTGGCGTCGGCTTTTTCGTGTGGTCGACGGCGCTCGCCTATAACGCCGACAAGCTGAAGACTGCGCCGTCAGGCTGGGCCGACTTCTGGGACGTGAAGAAGATCCCTGGCAAGCGCGCGATGCGCAAGGGCGCGCGTTACAACCTCGAATTTGCGTTGATGGCCGACGGTGTTGCACCGAAAGACGTGTACAAGGTGCTGGCGACCAAGGAAGGTCAGGACCGCGCATTCAAGAAGCTCGATGAGTTGAAGCCGAACATCCAGTGGTGGGAAGCGGGCGCGCAGCCGCCGCAATTCCTCGTGGCCGGGGACGTGGTGATGTCGACGGCGTACAACGGCCGGATCGATGCCGCGCAGAAGGAAGGCAAGAACCTGAAGGTCGTGTGGAATGGCAGCATTTATGACCTCGACTATTGGGGGATTCCGAAGGGCTCGCCGAACAAGGCGCTCGCCGAGAAGTACATCGCCTTTACGATTTCGTCGAAGCCGCAGCAGGACTACGCGCACCACATCGCCTATGGTCCGGTGAACGTGGCGGCGATCAAGGCGCTCGACGCGAAGACGCTAGCGAACCTGCCGAACTCGCCGGCCAACGGCAAGAACGCGGTTCTGCAGAATTTGTCGTTCTGGACGGATCATGGCGACGAACTGGAGCAGCGTTTTTCGTCGTGGGCTTCGAAGTAGGAAGCGGGTCATGTGAAGAAGCGCGCGCAGGGGTGGGTTCGGCGCGCGTGGGTTTTAGTGCATGGGATGGCAGTAAGTGCTAAAGCGCTAACTGCCGTCGACAGCTTTGCATGGGACGGCAGTAAGTGCTAAAGCACTAACTCCCGTCGACAGCTCTGCATGGGACGGCAGTAAGCGCTAAAGCGCTAACTGCCGTCGACAGGAGAACGGGTGTGACTACGATGACGATCGCCGCCGATTCGACGCCGGAATCGACCGGCCGGCTCAAGCGTGAACTGAAGGCCGCGGAAGCGAAAAAGCGCGCCACAGCGTTGCTGCTTATCGCGCCGCTTGCGATTTTTCTGCTGCTGATCTTCGTCGTGCCGATCGGCGCATTGCTGACGCGTGCCGCGCAGAATCCGGAAGTCGTGAACGCGCTGCCACATACGCTCAGCGCTCTGAGCGCCTGGGATCGCAAGACGCCGCCGCCCGATACCGCATACGCCGCGTTGGCGACCGATCTCACCGCGATCGCCGACAGCGACGGCATGGGCGCGCTCGCACGACGGCTCAACGTGGAGATTCCCGGCTATCGGTCGCTCGTTGCCAAGTCGGCGCGCGCCATGCCGTTCGTCGACGACAACAACAAGCCGTTGCAACTATCTCCCGCCCAGTTCCACGCGAAGTTCGCCGAACTGGACGAACGCTGGAGCAACATCGCGTACTGGCAGGCCATCGCGAAGAACGGCAGCCCATATTCGCCGTTCTATCTGCTTGCTTCGCTCGACCACAAGCAGGACGCGTTCGGCCATATCATCCCGACCGATCCCGACCAGCAGATCTATCTCGCCGTTTTCAGCCGTACTTTCGTGATCGGCGCGGCAGTCACGCTTTTTGCGCTGCTGCTCGGTTACCCGCTTGCTTACTGGATTTCGACGCTGCCCGAGCGTCGCGCGAATCTCGTGATGATTCTCGTGCTAATTCCGTTCTGGACATCGATCCTGGTCCGCGTCGCCGCATGGATCGTGATCTTGCAGAGCGAAGGGCTCGTGAACAAAGCGCTGATCGGCAGCGGCTTGTTGCACGATCCGCTTGCGCTGCTGTTTAACCGCACGGGTGTGTACATATCGATGACGCATATCCTGCTGCCGTTCATGATCCTGCCGCTTTATAGCGTGATGAAGTCCATTCCGCCCACGTATCAACGCGCGGCGGTCTCGCTCGGCAGTCATCCGTTCGCCGCATTCTGGCGTGTGTATGTGCCGCAGACTTATCCGGGCATCGGCGCGGGCGCGTTGCTGGTTTTCATTCTGGCCATTGGCTACTACATCACACCGGCGCTGCTTGGTGGACCGAACGACCAGATGGTCAGCTACTACGTCGCGTACTTCACCAACGTGACGATCAACTGGGGCATGGCATGCGCGCTCGGCGGGCTGCTGCTTGCCGCCACGCTCGTGCTGTATGCGATCTACGGACGCTTCACGCGCTCATCGCTGAGCCTTGGCTGAACGGAGCCCACCGCCATGAAACTCGCCAAGCCCCTTTTTGCGCCACACACGTCGCTGGTTGAGCGCGTATGGTATTTCGCGTTGCGCGCGCTCGCCGTGCTCACGCTGCTGTACCTGATTCTACCCGTGCTCGCGATCGTGCCGCTGTCGTTTTCATCGAGTACTTTTCTGGTATATCCGATTCCGGGCTGGTCGCTGCGCTGGTATCAGAATCTGATTGCGTCTGATGAGTGGCGCATGGCGGCTAAGAATAGTTTTATCGTTGCGCCGTCCGCGACGGTGGTCGCGACCGTGCTGGGCACACTCGCCGCAATCGGGCTCACCAAAGCGAATTTCCGCGGCAAGGGGTTGCTCATGGCAATCCTCATTTCGCCGATGATCGTGCCGGTGGTCGTGGTGGGCGTCGGCATGTATCTGTTCTTTGCGCCGCTCGGTCTCGCCAATACGTATATCGGCCTGATTCTCGCGCACGCGTCGCTCGGTGTGCCGTTCGTCGTGACGACGGTGGCCGCGACGCTGCAGGGTTTCAACTACAACCTCGTGCGCGCGAGCCTGTCGCTCGGTGCGAATCCGGTGAAGACGTTCTTCCGCATCACGCTGCCTGTGATCGCGCCGGGTGTGATCTCAGGGGCGCTGTTCGCGTTCGCGACATCGTTCGATGAAGTCGTCGTCACGCTGTTTCTTGCGGGCGCCGATCAGACGACGCTGCCGCGACAGATGTTCACCGGCATCCGCGAAAATATCAGCCCGACTATTGCGGCGCTCGCCACCATCCTGATTGTCTTTTCGACGTGCCTGTTGTTGGCGCTCGAGTGGCTTCGTGGCCGCAACGCGGCGCGGGCGATCAGGGCGTAATCGCGGGCCGGCGTATATCGCCAGATCCATTGAGGCAGCACGCCATTCGACAACTCTTGACATTGTTCTAAGATTCATCCCATTCCGCGGGCTTGTCCGTCTCGTCATACTTTTATCCCTCGATAAGAAGATGCGCGAGACGCAGACATTTAATGAAAACCCCGCTAACCGTGCTTGTGTGCGCGCTGACGCTGACAGCTTGCGCGGACCACGCCGCGCGCGCCCGGCTCGGTATCCAGGATTCCACTCTGCTCAGATCCGGCGTTGGCGCTTCGCAAGACGAGGCCGCAGGCGCCGCCAACCCGCAATGGGTCCAAACCTACGCAATTGTCCATAACGGCGCTTCGGCGCTGGCCTCGTTGCAAGCGCGACTCGACCGCATGCCGCCGCAACCGAACGGTTACTTTCGCGCGAAGGCGCAATGCTGGATCAACGCTGCCCAACAAACGCGGCAGGCTGGCGACCATTGGGGTTTCGCCGAAGAAGCCATCGGCGAGGCGGCCGTCATTACCATGGGCCTGCAAAGCGGCACACCAGTATCCGCCGCTAATCCTGCGCTGCGCACCGTGTCCACTGTGCGGCCCGATCTTTGGCAGATCGTCAATACCATCAAGTCGGATCCGGCCGTCGCGTCGTGTCACGAGGCGCAACCGCCGCTGGCGTGCGCCGAAGTAGAGCTCATGCAAGCTGGACACGACGCATGGATGCGAAGCTTCTCCAATGCCGAAAAGCGTCTGCCAGATATTCAGGACAACTTGCGTAAGTCAGCTGAAAGGGTGTTGCAATGCAAGCGGGACGTCGCCACGAGTGCAGCGGCGCCGAGTGCAAAATCGCCCAGGACAGTCACGTTACGCGCCGATGCTTTGTTCCGTTTCAACGGCAGCAACGACGTCGCAATGCTGCCTGCCGGACGACGCGCGCTTGACGCAGTGGCACGCGGATTAAAGTCGGATGCGGCGCCTGGCGGTTTGACAATCACCGGCTACAGCGACCGTCTCGGCGACACCGCACGTAATCAGAGCTTGTCACTGCAACGTGCAGAAACGGTAGCGCGGTATTTGCGCACTCGCGGCGTAACCTTGCCGATTGCGACTCGCGGCCTGGCCAGCGCGAATCAACTGGTCGAGTGCCGACAGGCCAGGCGTGATGATCTGGTGCGGTGTCTCGCACCGAATCGCCGCGTGGAGATCGAGCTCGCCGTTGCCGCTCCCTAACGTGCCTTTGTATCGCCGCCGGACGTCGTAGTCCATCACGCATGTGGCGCGACGGCAGCAGACGGCCGCAATGGTCTGCAAGGGCCGTGATGGGCCGCAACCGGCATTGGATGTTTTTCAGGAGGAACGCAACACATGTCAACTATTCTGATTATCGACGACCACCCCGCGTTTCGGATGATCGTCAGGTTGCAGCTAATGCAATTGCTGAGCGTCGAACAAGTGATCGAGGCGGACAACGGACAGACCGCCGTCGAAATGGCTCGCCAGCACAAGCCCGACCTCGTCATACTGGATCTCGACATTCCGCGTATCAGCGGACTTGACGTCATTCCGCGGCTCAAACTTGCACATCCGTCGATCCGCGTGATGGTGCTGTCGGGGCACGACCCGGCCACTTTCGCGCCGCGCGCAATGCGCTCGGGCGTTCATGGTTTTGTGGGCAAGTCGCAGGAGATGAAGGAGATCATGCGCGGCGTGGAAGCGGTGCTCGCAGGCTACACCGTATTTCCGGTCGCGCCCGACGGCGCGACCATTACGCCGGGCGTGTCGCCAACAGGTGATGAGGGCAGAATCATGTTGCTCTCCGACAAGGAACTGGTCATTTTGCAGATGCTTTCGAAGGGCATGTCGAACAAGGCGATCGGCGACGCGCTGTTCATCAGCAACAAAACTGTGAGTAGTCACAAAACGCGAATCATGCACAAGCTCGGCGTTAAGTCACTAGTTGAACTGATCGATCTGTCGCGGCGCTGCCGGATTGCGTCGGCGTGACGAGCGGGACAAGCGCACCGTGAATACCGAAATTTCCTGTCCCGATCCGCATTCGCTTTGGGAAAAAGCGCTGGATCTGGTTGGCGACGACGAGCATGCCGCCGCCCATCTACTTGTGCTGATCGCCGACACGAACAAAACGACGCTGGCGTCGTTGCATGAGCACTTCGAGGTGTCGCGCTGGGAAGGCGTCGGCACTGCGGCGCATCGCATTGCCGGTTCGGCTCGCATGCTCGACTGCGGTGCGTTGATTGCGCTGCTGACCGCTCTTGAAGCGGCGGCGCGCGCGCACAACGGTGAGCTGGCAACCGCGCTCGTGCCGGTGGTAGCCGAGGCAGTCGCGACGCTCGATAACTCAATCGCAAAAGCGCTAAGGTCAGAACCGGACTCGACAGAGTGAGTGTCCGGCTGCAGATTGTCGTGTCAGTGTCTGACTGGCGAAGCGACCATGAAGAAGCGGCCATTAGCACGTTCGGGCGTTTCTTCTCCGAACCTCGTAGCCGTTGAAGAGGCTGCGTTACGATACCCGTTGCGATACCAATGGTATCGGGCCATGACCTTCGGCACGTAGGTCATCGTTTCCGCATACGGTGGAATTTGCCCGCCATACTTCTGCACGGCGCCTTCTCCGGCGTTATAAGCCGCCAGCGCGAGCGACAGATCGCCGAACTGGCGCATCAAGTCTTTCAGATAGCGGGCTCCCGCAGCGACATTCTGACGTACGTCGAAAAGATCTGACGCACCGAGCCTCGCGCCTGTGCCGGGCATCAACTGCATGAGCCCTGTTGCGCCTTTCGGTGAGACCGCCTGCGGATTGCCGCCCGACTCAACCTCGATCACCGCCATCAACAGCGCGCTGTCCAAACCGACGGCGCGTGCGGCCTGGTCGATGATGGGTGAAAGTGCGATCACGCGCGCGGCTGCGGACGCGGTCGCTTGCTGTACGAGGTCAGCAGACAATGGACCGCGGGGTTGAATCACGACGGACTGTCGGTCGTTCGTTTCGTCAGGCCCGGAAGCGCTCCAGTTTGACGCCGTGCCAACAGATAAAGCGGCGGACTCCACCGCTCCTCCCATTCCACCGACCATCATCACAACGCCGGAGGCGGCGCGTGCACGCGTCGTGACAATGTCGACTGCGTGAGCAAGCAGCGGGAAATAACCGCTGCCCGCTGCTACGGCGATCAGAAGCCACCGACGCACCGTCAATTGCCCGTCGGATTCGGCGAGTCGTTCAGCGCCGATTCCCTAAGCGGCGACTGCATGCGAACAATCGCTTCCGAGTCCAGCGAGATTGGCCAGCGGCCCGTCTTAATGCCGTCCACGAGCTGGACCTTGCACAGCGTGTCGCCGTTCTTCGGAAAACCATAAGGATCGAGGTCGGGCCGGGCGGGCTCGCGGGTCAAGATTCCGCCCGTGCCGATAGGGCCGATTACGTTTGCCGCGTAGTAGATCACCTTGTTTACTAGCGGCACGTACATGTCGTAGCAATAGTGCACGTGTATCTTCAGGATGTTGGCATCCTGAATGTTCATCCGCGACGATGCGCCAGACGATATCGAGGAGTCGCGATACATCAGCGAGTCGTTTGGAATCTCGGTATAGGTCGCTGCCTCGTCTGGATAGTAGCGTGGCCGCGCATAGTCGCTGATCGCAGCGGGCGTGGGGTTGAGCACTTTGATGACGCTGAAATTGTTCGCGTCGGCCTGAGCTTTTGCAAGCGCGTTGGCAACGCCTTCGGCGCTCGCCTGGCGAGCGTAGATTGGCGCGAGGCCGCGTGCGAGTCCCGAGCGCATCGACTGCATCGAGCCGTGATTGACCGCGCCTTCGCGCGCGGCCTCAAGCACCGCAACATCCAATGTCGACTTCGCCTGGTAGAGCAGCACGAACTGCAGCGTGCCAAAGCAAACGAACAACAGTAAAGGCGCGATGATGATGAACTCCACCATCGACTGACCCGACTGCTGGAGCTTGCGTGCGCCGCTGTTCGAACTGGCGCGGGACCGCAGTTTCGATAAAAAGAATGAGCGAGATTTCACGAGGTCGCCTCGAAAACGAAATGATCGCCGACCGCGAAGCCGTGCCTGCCAGCGGCGCCAGCCGGCATTTCAAGAGTGTGGGCCGCGCGCAGGTTAAGGAGTACGCGACGCTTGCCCACGCCGTGATGAATCGCGACGACGCGTTCGCGCCGGTCGAGAAACAGCACGTCGATGTGAAAGCGCATGCCGAACGTGTGCACCGAGCCGCAGCGTTTCAACAGAAGCGCTTCGCACGGCGGCAGCGACTCACGGCCGAGCAGGCCGCGCATGCGTTCGCGCATGGTCTGCGTGACCGAGACCTTGATGCCTGCGTCGTTCCCGTGGACCTTCAGGGATGCCAATTTCACAAGAAGCCCTCCTGCACAAACTTCATTGCAATCGGAAATCCCAACACGATGAAGGTAATTGGAAAAATGAACACGAGCAGCGGAAACACGAGTTTCACCGGAGCTTCCATTGCCTTTTTTTCCGCTCGCTGAAAGCGCTCCGAGCGGCGCTGCTCGGATTGAAAGCGCAGCGATTTGGCGAGACCGGCACCCATTCGCTCGGCCTGCACCACCGCACTGACAAAGTTCGTGACTTCCTGGATGCGCAAACGGTCGTCAAGGCGGCGCAACGCTTCGGTCCGGTTCAGCCCGGATTTCAGGTCGCGTAGTACGTGCTCGAGTTCCCAGCGCAAAGGGCCTTCTGGGCCTTTTTCGACGGCCTTCTGGATTGCGCCGTTGATGTTCAGGCCGGCTTCCACGGCGAGCGTCAGAAAGTCCAGGTAGATCGACAGGTGCTTGAGAATTTGCGCGACGCGGCGTCGCCGTACGTCGCGAGTCCAGATGCGCCGATAGAAGTAACCCAGCATGGTGGCGCCAAGCAGCACGAGCACCGAGAAGCTGCCGAGCGCGAGCATAGCCAGAAGCGCGAGCAGCGAAGCCACCACCGCGCCGATGATCGACAGCGCGATGAACTGATGCGCGTTCATCAGAAACGTGAGCGACGTCAGGCGCAATTGCACAGCGGTTCGTTCAACGAGCTTATTGCTGAATCGCGAGCCGAAATGGTGAACCACGAAATTGACGAGTGGCCACAGTGGACGCAGCGACTTCGGCAGCGGATCGAGAAACGTGCGGTCTTCTTGCGGCACAACGCCGATGAGGCCGCTGACCGACATGTAGCCAATGCCGATAATGACAACTAGCCCGATACTGACGGCGAGAGCGATGAATAGCAGCATGATCAGACGTCGATATTGGTAATCTTGGAGATGGAGAAATAGCCGAGAAGCTCCATCACGCCGATCACTGCGAGCGTGGCCCAGCCGACCGGCTCAGTGAAAAGCGGCGCCATGGCCTTCGGCTCCATGAAGCGCAGCACCAGCATCAGGAACAGCGGCAAACAGGTCATAACGATGCCTTGCATCCGTCCTTGCGATGTGAGCGCTTTGATCTTTCCTTCCATCGTCAGCTTTTCGCGCAGCGTGCGCGCCACCGACTCCAGCGCTTCCGCAAGATTGCCGCCCACCTCGCGCGCGATCGTGACGGCTGCTGTCATCATCAGAAAGTCGGGAATGGGAATGCGCCTTTCGACGTTGCGCATGGCAATATCCAGGTCGATGCCCAAGCGGATTTCCCGCATCAACAGATCGAATTCCTGCGAGATGGGAGCAGGTGTCTCGTGCACCACGGCTTCCAGAGCCGTTGGAAAACTGGCACCGGCACGAAGCGCGCCGGACATCATGAGCAGCGCGTCGGGCAATTGCTTCTCGATCGCTTCCGTGCGCTTCTTATGCATGCGCGCGAAATATTTGCGCGGCAACAGCATGGCGATTGGAATCGAAGCCGCCGCGATGAGAAGGCTGTGGCTCAACACGAAGACGACGACCGGCAAGCCGACAATGACGACCATGCTCCAGGCTGCGGCCTTCTGCCGGTTCACGAACACGAATGCGTCGGCGAGCGACGACTCTATCTCGCCAGCCATCTGACGCGAACTGGCCTGCAGCGTGGACGTACCCATGCGTGTGGCGAGAAAAATCAGGAACAGGCTGCCGAAGAACGCCAGCACGAGAATGATCGGAAGGCTCATGGTCGACCTCTCAATCCGGGCGCGTGAATATGTCGGTATTCACGGGAATGTGCCTGCGAATCAATTCCTGATAGAAATCGGGAATATAGGCAGTGGGCACGAACTTGCCTTGAATCTTTCCCTGTGCGCTGAAGCCCTCTTCCTTGAATACAAAAACGTCCTGAAGCGTGATGACGCCGGACTCCATGCCGCTCACTTCGCTGACATGTGTCACACGGCGCGAGCCGCATGAAAAGCGGGACTGCTGCACGATGATGTCCACCGCCGAGCAGATCTGCTCGCGAATGGCCTGCACCGGCAGATCCAGCCCGGCCATCAAGGTCATCACTTCGAGACGCGCGATACAGTCGCGCGGCGTGTTGGCGTGGGCGGTAGTCAACGAGCCGTCGTGGCCGGTGTTCATTGCCTGCAGCATGTCCAACGCTTCGCCGCCACGGCACTCGCCGATCACGATACGATCCGGGCGCATCCGCAAGCAGTTCTTCACCAGATCGCGAATGTTGACTGCGCCTTTGCCTTCCATGTTGGCCGGACGCGCTTCGAGCGAGACGAGGTTCGGCTGCGATAGTTGCAGTTCCGCGGCGTCTTCGACGGTGACGATGCGTTCGTCGTCGGGAATGTAGCTCGACAGCACATTGAGCAACGTTGTTTTGCCCGAGCCCGTGCCGCCCGAAATGATGATGTTGGCTCCTTGCTTCACCGCGGTTTGCAGGAACTCGAGCATTTGTGGCGATAAGGTGCCGAATTTGATCAGGTCTTCGCCGACAAGCTTGCGCTTGGAAAATTTCCGGATCGTAATGCTTGGCCCTTTCAGCGCGAGCGGCGGGATCACGGCGTTCACGCGCGAGCCGTCGGCGAGACGTGCATCGACCATCGGCGAACTTTCGTCGATGCGGCGGCCGATTGGCGCGACGATTCGTTCAATTGCGCCGATTACCGCGCGGTCGTCGGTGAAAATAACGGGCGAGCGGGTCAATTGTCCGTTTTGCTCGATGAAGATTTCGTTGTGACAATTCACCATGATTTCAGACACGGTGGGGTCCGCAATCAGCTCTTCCAAAGGTCCCAGTCCGATGATTTCGTCGAACACGCTTTTCTTCAGCGCATCGAGCGGAATGTCCGGCGTTCGGAAACTTGCATCGTGATTCAGGATCTCGTCGAGAGCGACGCTGACCGTATTGCGCAATTCGTCTTCTTCCATGCGCGAGACGTTCAGACGTCGCAGATCGAGCGCGGCGATCACTTTCATATGAGCTTGCTTGCGCAACTCAATGCCGAGCGGGCTGTTGATCGGTGCAACCGGCAATACGCCGGTTACCGTTTTCCTGGAGGCCGCGGGCTGGCTGCCGAGCGCGACATCGGCTGCCGGTTGAGGATGGCTTGCCGCTTCTTTCGACGCAGCGAACGATAGTGGGGCGTGTCCCATCGCATTTGCATGAGCATGCGACGCAGCTGGCACTGTTGACGTTGCTGCGTCTCCCGTTTGCAGGCGTTGTGTATCTGCCCCCGCTTGAGCGTCCACGGGCGACGCCGCTCGATGCAACTCGGCAGGCGCGGCTTCTTTGAACTGCGCGGAGTGCATATCTTGCGATGACTGCGCGCCGGGAGCGGAGGGAACAGTTGCAGCGGATGGTGCCGGCTGTGCGGCGGCGCGAACGATCTTGATTGTCGTCATGCCGATTTCGATCTGGTCGGCCTCGGTCAGTGGACCATACCGTGTAATCGGTGATCCGTTGACGAGCGTTGCAGCTATTCCGCCTTGGTCCTCGATGTAGTAAGCATTGTGCTCGCGCACGATGCGCGCTTGCAGCTTACCTATCAGCAGTCCCTTGACGTTGATGTCGCAACTTGCATCCTTGCCGATCGTGCAGCCGTGATCGACCTGGAGAGCGCGCATCGTTGCATTGCGCGCGTGTATCTGAAGATTGAGCATTATGGTTCTCCGCGAGACGCGTTCAGTTCGGCGCGTTGCCGAGGACGCCCACTTGCTGCGGCGGCACCTTGCCGTTCGCCGTGGACTGACCGGCATTGCTCGGAGCAGCGGGTGCCACTGACGTCTCCAGGCCGGCGTTAAGCATGCGAAGCGCCTCGGCGACGCCTACCGGGGGCATGCTTGTCGATGACGTTGCCGGCTGCGGCGCCGGTTGAGCAGGCGCGGTAGGGACTGCCTGAGCTTGCGAAGAAGCGGGCGACAAAGGCAATTGCGATGCCTGTCCGGAAGCCCCGCCGGAAGCCTCAGCAGGAGCTTGAGGTCGCTGAGATACCGGCGTCGTCGCCGGCTCCAATGCCGGCGCACGCGGCGGCGTGCTGCGGATAGGCGAGGGCAGCAGCGCGGGCGTAGGCGCGACAGGAGATCGCGGTATAGCGACATGAGTTGCCTTTTCCGCATCGGCGATAAGCGGCTCGGGGTTGCCGTACTTGTTCCGGTAGCCGCTGTCTATTCCATTGGCGCGCGCCAGCAGATCCGAGTTAGGTGCCAGTGCCGGATCGGAAATGAGCGGCGTCACGAAGATGACGAGATCGCTTTTCTTCGCGCGGAAGCTGTCCGAACGGAACAGCTGACCGATGACCGGTATCTGGCCGAGAAACGGCATACCGTTGCTGTCGTTAGCTGCATCGGCACTTATCAGGCCGGAGATAGCGAGCGTCTCGCCGGCCCGCATCGAAATGTCCGAACTGGTGCTACGGGTCAAGAAGCCAGGCAGACCGCCATAACTGACCGTTGGATCGATCTGGCTGATCTGAGTGGTCAGATGCGCGGAGATAATGCCGTTTGCGTCGACGACAGGATTGATGCTCAGCTTGACGCCATAGTCCTTGTACATCACGTTCGTGGTGCCGAGCGCCCCCGACTGCGGAATGGGCACTTCCCCGCCCGCCAGGAAACTCGCGGTGCCGCCGCTCTTAGTGTTCAGTTCGGGCGCAGCGAGAACGAATGCATCGCCGTTATCGACGGCAAAGTTGATCTGCGAAGTGATGTTCGACGCGATGCCCGCAAGAAAGTAACTTGTGCCCGCGGTAATCGCTTTTGCGGCACCTGTTGCGACGCTCGCGGCCCCGCCGATCTGCGGTCCCCTGAAGGCGCTATCCCACGCAATGCCGAGGTTTCTCTGCGCATTGCGCGTCACTTCCATGATCTGCACCTTGAAGTGGACCGTCTTCCTGAGCGCATCGCCTTCGTCCAAGGTTGTCGTGTCAATCACGTTCTTCATGTCTTGGGTTGCCGATTTGACGATCCCGATCATGTCGCGATGCACGACGCCCGACAGAACAATATTTGAGCCGATTGCGTCGATGCGAAGGCCGGACACGGACTTCAGCACCGCACGCAACTGTTGCAGCGACGCGTTCACTTCGGCCTTTGCGACACGTACCGTGGTTTGCAGGGCGATGCCTTTCTCGTTCCACACAACGAGCGATGTCATACCGTCCTGCTCGCCGAGTAGCATCAGACTGCCGTCGACCACGTTCGCAGTGATCAGCTTGCCGTTACCTATCGCGATGCGCTTGATGGTGCCGCGCACATGGAGAATGCGCACCTCGCCGCGAAACATTTCCAGCACCTGCGTGTTTGCGGATAAGTCGTCCGACGTCGAGGGATAGGCGGTCTGAGCTAACGCGAGCGGCGCGGCTTCGCACAACAACATGCCGATCACAATGGACGGCAGTACCCGGCGGCGCAATTGCGCCGCGTTGTATTTGACTTTCATGGTTTGAAACCTGTGCTCAGTACTTTAGTTCTGCTCAGACGCGCTGGCCGCAGCGGCTTTTTGCAGCTGTTGGGCGATGGCGTTGGCCTGCTCGTAGACGCTTGTTTGGCGCTGCGGCACGACGGGCGCTGGTTGACCGGCGACAGGCGGCGCGTTGGCAGCCGCCGGCGGCTCGTGCGTGGAATCCGACTGCACACTCGGAACGATGCTGGCATTTGTCGCCCCGCCACCGGAGATCACTTCGACAACCTGTGACGTCGCGGCCTTGGGATTCGAGGTCCCCAGGTACGCTGGGTCCGTGAACACGTCTTTTTCCTCGACCAGCGATGGTCCGTCGTTAGCCTTGTCGTCAGGGTTGCGCAAGATAAGACGCAAGCCGCCGATTTTCTGCGCGAGCGCGATGCGCCCGACATCCTCTGCCGGCACTTGCAGCGTCACGGTCGTGTAACCCATGCCTTCCTGCCGGCTCATTGCGCTGCTGTTCGCATTCGCCTGATCGTGCTCGGCGGCCTCGCCCGCGTCTCGTGCGCGAAGGTCCTGGCCGGTGGCGAGGACCAGTGCGTTCGGCATCATCAATTGCGCCACCTTCTTATCGTCCGAGGTGTGATCTTGATGGAACGCTTTGCCGATCCAGTACACGTCGACGCGATTTCCCGGCCGGAGCATCAATGCAGTCGAATTAACCGTATCGATTTCGACCGTGACGGCACGTTGCCCTGCGGGTAGCACGTCGGAAAAGTCGCGGCCGCGGAGTGCGTCGATGTCGGCAGCGCGCAAAGGCAGGCCGCGGCGCACCGGTTTGACGAGGCGCGACGTGCGGTATTGCCCGAAATTGTCGGGACGTACCATGTCGTCGTAGACCAGATCGGCCTGAATTTCGCGTGACACGAAATCGCTGCTCGACAGCGGTGTTCCGATCGGCAGATCGCGTGCCGGTACGACGACTTCTACACCAGCACGCACTTTCTTTCCGGCCATTTCGGCTTTCAGTTTGTCTTCGCGGTCGTTCAGATATTTATAGAGGAGGAACGTCAGACCGCCTGCAACGCATACAGCGAGGAACAGCAGTACCCATGAGTTCGCGAGAAGCGAGCGGATTTTAATTTTCTTAAGCATGACCAATCGACCGTTACCGGTCAGGGAAGCGATAGGGTGAAGCTGTACGCGCTGAAGAGCGACTTGAAACTCGAGACGAGCGCTGTGAACGGTGCGACGGTGTCGCCCGTCAGCAGAGAAATGATGACGATCAGGGCGGCCGTAACCACGAGGTATTCCGCGTAAGCCTGGCCGCGCTGCCGGCTGCGCCGCGCGAAGCAATCAAAACGTTGGCGCATCTCAACGGTTCCTGGTTGCATTGATGACCGCGACGGTTCTTCCGTCCCGGTCCGAGAAGCTGGCGTCGACACTGTCTTTTCCGCGTTGCATGGCGAATGCCTTGCCTTGCGGCGATTGCATACCGACGGACTGATATTCCGGTTCGCGGCCTACGTTCACCCACCCCTGCGAGACGAGACGGTTGCGGTAGCGCTGCGCGTTCCAGCGCGCTTCGCCGGGAATATCGAGCAGCCATGTCCGCCCTGTCTGACCGCGATCGCGGCTCTCGACATCGGACAAAACCTTGCTCTCCTCAGGCAGTGGAATCGCGGAATCGGGAATCTTGAGATTGGCCTCGCCAGTGCCCAGACGGATCACGCTCATCAGGCCGCGGGTGTACGCACGTTCCTGCGGTAAAGGCAGGTTCAGCAGATAAAGGCAATTGCCGTCGACGGCGCTAAGCATCAAACCTGACGCAGTGCTCCGACCTTTTGCCGGCGCGTTCTCGGCGGTCCAGAATGCACGGAATGCCTTCGACACATCGTCGATGGTCCCGTCGAACTGCATGCCGACGACTGATATAGGCACGCCGTTGACGATCATGTCTCGCCCAATTGCTTCGGAACGTTGTGGCGCGACGGGCGTCTTGTCACATGCAGTGCCCGCGACTGCGGCGCCGGTAAAAAAGATCGAGGCAGCGATCGCGCTGCCCACGAGTTGACGGAAGTGCTTCATGGTTTCAAGCGACTCGGCGGTACGACGTCTTGCTGGATGCGGCCGAACTGAAGCGTTGAAATTTCGGGCGCGTACTTCTGCAGACTCTGATAGGTATTGGGCGGAACGAGAGTCACGTTGGCGGCGGCGACCGCCGGACTAAACACGGCCTTGTTGCTGTCGGCGCCGTCAGGTACCCACGTATTCGTCATTAGCACGTTGGTGTCGGAGAACGTCAGGCCGCTAAACGCAGGCAACACATGGTCTTTTAGCCAGAGGCGTTTAAGCACCTCGCTATCTTGAGCAATGGCGACGCTGACGGCGCTGCTTTGCAGCGTGCGCGTGGGCAGGCTCAGTTGGGCTTCGTAGCTCCCGCCCGTAGCGCCAGGCACCGGCCACTTGTTCAAGGCCTTAGTGGTGTGACTGCTCTCGGGATCGGCGGCCGCGCTGGTGCTGACCTGGACGTCCGACGCGGACGCCAGCAAGGGGTTGCCGCCATAGTCATTCCACATGGCCGGCTGAGTCGCGGCTAGTTGAGTCTGATTGCGGTCGGTGCCAGAGATGGCGGCACCGTCGCCGACCATGATGCGTTCCAGCACTTCGCCTTTGATATCCGAATCTGTCTTGCTCGCGGCGAGCGCAGCGCTGCCATACTTGCTCGACCAGCCTTCGGTGGTGGATGGGTCGCCGGCGAGATTTTTTGCTGGATCGCTGTCCGTCCACACAGTGCGCTCCCATGCTGCGTAGCGCGAGCCCATCAGCGTGCGGTTACGAACATCATTGAACTTGCCGAGCATGATGATGGCGAGCATCAGCACGCTCATCACCGTGATCATTGCGACGAGAAATTCCACCATCGCCTGGCCAGCTTGCGCGGCCGCGTTTCTAAAGTGCGTTCGTTTCATCGCTTTTGCACCTGCACTTCTGCCGGTATCTGGTTGGCCTGTGCAGCTTCGCGCTCCGCCGCACTGACCGGTGCGAGCGTAGCCTGCCAGTACGGGCTGAAGAGACTTGGATATTCAGTGTGATGGTCGGCGCGCGCCCATTGGTCCGCATGCATCAAGCCGCCGATAATGGAGTTGCTGAGCGACGTCTCGTCGGGGCGCACGAAGTAGGCGTTCGCACTCGACAGTGCGCGCATCGCACCGCCGGCCGCGTTGGTAACCACTTGCATTCGTCCGCCACCCTGTAGGCCGATGGTTTTGACGAGCGTATCGCTGTTGCGCGTGACTTCTATGGTGATGCGTGGCGCTTGCGCTGCCAGTTGTACGCCGTTGACTTCCTGATAAGGCAGCAGTCCGCCGTTGGAAGGGTCAAGCGAGGGCCCGGGGCCTTCGCGGAACTGTTCCGCCATCGCGTCAGGCACTTGCCATCCGGGCCTCGAACTGCCGGTGTAGCCGAAGTTGAAATAGCCGCCGTAGCCTTGCCAATCCTGCCATGCAGCGAACGGTGGATGGGTCATGTAGTTCGTAATGTTGCCGTTGGCGCTGCCGCCGTAGCCGGCTTCCGATTCGATCGGTCCAAGGCAGCTGATCCGAAGGTGAGCGGTACTCGCGTCGATTGATTGCCATCCGCTCTTGTCGTTACGTAGTTGCGTGCCGCCGTCATGCGTTACGTTGATGGTGAACGAACTGCCGCTCCCGCAGATTTTATTGGCGCTGTCGTTCAGTTGCTGAAAGTTGGGCGCGACGCTGCGCACCGAGTCGCGATTTTTGACGAACCCGTCGAGGGTGGCGGCGTTCGTCACGACGTCGGCGAAGTCGTCTTGTCCGAGGGTGCCTGCGGGGATGACCGTCGCCGTATATGAGCTCCATGCGGCGAGCTGCGCGGCATTGCGGGAGCTCGTAAAGTACCCGGCGGTAACGTGCGTGTCTGGCTGATTCAACTGCGCAATCGCGTCAGTTGCATCGGGCACCGCGGTGAACACTGCTGCGTGGTAACTGGCTTGAGCATCGCTCAGCGCGCGGTTAAGTGAACCGATATTCCTCGCGACAGTAGGCAGCAGCGCATCGAGAGTGGCGCGCACCGGCGCGATGTCGGCCTTGCCGATCTGCTTCGGTGTGCTCCATTGAGCAGGATGATCCGCGATGACGTTGACGGTATTGTCGACTTCCGACAGGGAGTAGGTGGCGTCGAGCTCGTCGATCCACGATTTCAATGCGACCACCTGCGCGGCCGTGACCTGATTGGCGATCATTGCGCGGTTCGTGTAGGCAGAGAAGTTGTAATCGCGCGCCTGCAAGACGGCTGCGCTGTATGCGGCGGCGTCGGCAGTGTTCTGCAACTTGATTTTGGCGCTCGTCATCTGGAACGAGTTGAATGCCACGTACAGGCCGATGCAGCCGATCAGCAGGAAAAGCAGAGCAGGGACCAGCGCCTGCCCGCTAGCGCCGGCAACCCCGGCCCTGCCCTTGCGGGCAGAGCGTTTCATGATGGATATCGCTAATCGGATGGGATTAGTTGCCGACGTTGTTAGAGTCGTTATACGTACCCATGTTTTTCGTCTTGTTGGCGTTGGTAGTCGCCGTGTTGGCGTTCGTTTGCGCCGTCGAGATGTTGCTCTGCGCGTTCTGCCCGGACATTTCAACGGCGAGGCCGGCGGTCTGGTTGCGCAGCGTCTGGCCGAACATCGAATACACGCCAATCGCGGACACAGCGATTAGCGCGACGATGATGATGTATTCCGTCATGCCTTGACCTGACTGCTTATCTTTGCGGCGGATCTGCGTAAGTTTCATGATTTTCTATTGAAGGATATTAAAGGTGTCTCGACACGGCTGTGCAAGCGGTTTTGTCCTGGATATTCAAATTTAACCAAGACTTTTTTGCTTGAAACGTATCAGCGACAGTGTCGGGCAAAGTATAAGAATGTGAGTTGCATATGAATGGGTGAAATTTCCCAATCTCGACAACGTAATTCCTCTATTAGCGTCGCGAATAAGCGCAGACCATCTTTCGGTTTTGTCAGAAATGGTCGTTCCACTGTCGGTGCGGCACGGCTGGCAGCGCAGCTGCAGTGCTTCGCGTCGCACTATATGACGTGCGCATTTTTCGATGAGCGCGGCCGTCCGTGCTAGCTGAATGGACGGTTTCCGCGGCCTATGTATTCTCCGAGCATTAATGCAGAAAATTCCTACGCGTTTTTCGTGTTTCCTGATTTTTAAAGATAGAGCCCAAAGTTAGATTCGCGATGCGCGAAAACTTTGTATCGAGCTTTAAACGTGCCGGTCGGTTTTTTTGCGGGGAACGTGTGCGCACGGTTTCTCAAATCGAACTGCAAGCGGGGCTTGCCCTCTATCTAGGGAATTTATGAATAAGTCGTATATCAGCGTCTGGAATGACGTTACCAGAACATGGGTGGCTGCGCCCGAGACTGCGAAGGCGCGCGGGCGTGCGACAGCTTCGTCCACTACCATCCCGGCTGATGCCGGTGTCGAGAGTCGCCCGGCAACCGCGTTGCAGGCCGCATTCATGCCGATTGCCATGGCGATCGGCGCAATGGGCATGTCCATGTTGCCGGGTACGGCAGCGGCACAGGCGACCACGGGGAACGGTGGTCTTGAGTTGTGCCCTGGGCAGATGGGAACGGATGGAATGGGCTCGGCTTGGGGGCCGCTATCCAGCACCGTCGGCATGATGTCCTGTAGTCCTATCGGGACCGGGAATGAAGGGATGTCCTTCTCCTTGAATAACGGGGCGGCCGACAACGGCGCGTGGGGCTACGCTGACAACGCCATCACCGCTCGTGTCACCGGGTATGCGGATGGTCGCCTGGAACTCGTTGGGCAAGGTGGCATCTCCGTGCTCAACACCATGAACATGAGCGGTAACAAGATTACCGGCCTGGCAGCGGGCAATGTGTCATCGGGCAGTTCAGATGCGATTAACGGCGCGCAGCTCTATCAATACACCCGGTATTTTCAGGCGAACTCTCCGTCGTCCGAGCCGGCTAGCAGTGCGCTGGCAACAGGGGCGAGTTCGGTCGCTTCCGGGCCGTATGCAATAGCGCTTGGTAGCCACTCGAGTGCATACGGTGCAAACACCGTCGCACTGGCGTCGAACTCCGTCGCACTAGGTGCGGGTTCGGTTGCCAGCCGCAGCGATTCCGTATCCGTCGGTTATTTGTCCGCAGACGGTGTATCGCAGTACACGAGACAGATCACGAACGTGACCGCAGGCGCTGCGGGCACAGACGCCGTCAACGTCAACCAGTTGAACGCGGCTATCGCAAGTGTCAACGGCGGAGGAGGCGGGCTTGCGGATAATGCCGTCGTCTATGACAGCTCGGCAGCTGCCCTGATTACGCTCAAAGGCACGAAGGGTACGAAGATCACGAACCTGACGGCCGGCGACATTTCATCGGGCTGGAGCACGGACGCGGTTAACGGCTCGCAGCTGTACCAGACGAACCAGAACGTTACGAACGTTGCAAATAACGTTGCCAACGTCGCAGGCAATCTGGCCAACGTAACCAATGTAGTCAATAACATCGTAAACAACGGCATCGCGGGCAATCCGCTCGTCGTTGCATACGACTCGTCGGCTCGCGACATCGTAACGCTGGGCGGTACGACGCAAACGGCGGCTGTCAAGCTGACGAACGTGGCGGCCGGCGACATTTCATCGGGCACGAGCACTGACGCGGTCAACGGCGGTCAGTTGTACACGACCAACCAGAACTTGAATGCTCTGGCGAACAACGTGACCAGTGCCGTGATTAACATCTATAACCACGGCGTCAAGTATTTCCACACGAATTCGACGCTGGCCGATTCGTCGGTCATCGGGGCGGAATCGGTGGCGATCGGCGGCCAGGCCATCGCATCGGCGGACAATTCCGTGGCCATCGGCTCCAATTCGTTGGCCGATCGCGCCAATGCGGTGTCGATCGGTTCATCAACGACCCAGCGCCAAATTATCAACGTTGCCGCTGGTACGCAGAACAATGACGCAGTGAACCTCGGCCAGATGACCGCTGCGATCAACGCCGCCGCGGGCGGTGGTTCGCCGGACGCAGTGGTGTACGACTCATCCGCGCACACGAAGCTTACGCTTGGTGGCACGGCTGCCACGACGGCGGTCGGCTTGACAAACGTGGCGGCCGGTCAGGTTATTTCGGGCAGTACAGATGCGGTGAACGGCTCTCAGTTGTACAACGCGGCGAGTAGCGTGGCGAACGCGCTGGGCGGCGGCGTGACTGTGAAGAACGACGGCACGATCACTGCGCCGGCCTACGCTATTAGCGATACAACGTACAGCAACGTTGGTGACGCTCTCAATGCGCTCAGTACGACTACCGGAGATCTGGTCAACGCCTCTCAGTACATTAAGGTTGTTTCCGGTGCCAGAGCGGCGCAGGCGACTGGAGCGGAATCCATTGCCATCGGCGGCAGTGCAATGGCAACCGGCAGTTCTTCAGTGGCAATTGGTTCGGGCGCGAGCGCCAAGTTCGCGAATTCGACGGCGATCGGTGTCAACGCTGTCACGGACGCTGCAAACACGGTTTCCGTCGGCAGTCGAGGCGCTGAAACGCGCATTACGCACGTGGCAAACGGTGTAGACGGTACTGACGCGGCTACGGTTGCTCAGTTGTCCGCATTGCAAACGCAACTGCTGCAGGCCCAGCGGCAAAGCGGAGGCTTGAAGTCGACGCTGCTGGGCGCCACCGTTCCGGTGACAAATTACATCGCCGTCAGCGCGAATGTCACCACGGGTTCCAATACCTCTGCGTCGTCCGATCTGAACGCAATGGCCATTGGCCCGGTGGCATCGGCAGCGGGGATCGACGCTCTTGCGGTTGGCGCGGGCTCCATTGCTGGCGCCGATGGGGCGACGGCGGTCGGAACGCGCGCACAGATTGCGTCCGTCAACTCCACGGCGGTCGGCACCGGCGCAACGGTCGGCGCGCTGTCGGACAATTCGGTGGCAATCGGCTATAACAGCTACGCACGCGGCATCGGGGCGATGGGGATGGGCTCGTATGCCAGCGCTTCAGGCGCTGGTTCGGTCGCGATCGGCTACAACACGTTCGTCAACCCGTCTGCCACAAACGGTATGGCGCTAGGCATGAACGCGTCAGTGTCGGCGGTAAACGGCGTCGCGATCGGCTATAACTCCATCGCGGATCGTGCGAACGCGGTTTCGGTTGGCAGCAGCTTGCAAAAGAGTCAGATCATCAACGTTGCCGCGGGCACGAGCGGCACTGACGCAGTGAACGTCACCCAGTTGTCCGGCGTGACCTCCGCGATCGGAGGCGGCGCGGCAGTCAATTCCGATGGCACGATCAAAAAGCCTAGCTTCACGATTGGCGGCCAAACGTACACCGACGTTGGTTCAGCGATCGCGGCTGTCTCGAACGGCACTTCGAACGGAGTGCAATACGATACGACGTCGCGCACCAAGGTGACATTGGGCGGTGTGGGTGCATCGACAGCAGTGGCCCTAACCAACGTCGCAAACGGCGTGGCGGCAAGCGACGCGGTCAACGTTGCGCAGTTGCAGGCAATGGGTGGCACGTTCAACAGCAGCGGCGTGGTAACTAACGCATTCGTTGCCTATGACGACACGACGAAGAGCAAGGTGACATTGGGCGGCGCCGGCTCGACGAAGGCGGTGACGCTGACCAACGTGGCAAACGGCGTGGCGACGAGCGATGCAGTTAACGTTGCGCAGTTGCAGGCGATGGGTGGCACGTTCAACAGTAGCGGCGTGGTAACGAACGCATTCGTTGCCTATGACGACACGACGAAGAGCAAGGTGACATTGGGCGGCGCGGGTTCGACGAAGGCGGTGACGCTGACAAACGTCGCAAACGGCGTGGCGACGAGCGATGCAGTTAACGTTGCGCAGTTGCAGGCGATGGGCGGCACGTTCAACAGCAGCGGCGTGGTGACGAACGCTTTCGTTGCCTATGACGACACGACCAGCGGTAAGGTCACGCTGAAGGGCACGGGCGGCACGACGATCACGAACTTGAAGGCCGCCGCTGTCACGGCGATCAGCATGGAAGCAGTCAACGGTAGCCAGCTGTATCAGACGAATGCGAACGTTGCAAACGTGGCCGGAGACGTGGTGAACGTGACCAATACGGTCAACAACATCGTCAACGGTGGCGGCATCAAGTATTTCCACACGAACTCGACGCTCGCGGACTCATCGGCGACCGGTACGAACTCGGTGGCGATTGGCGGTGCAGCGAGCGCGTCGGCAAGCAATTCGGTTGCGTTGGGTTCGAACTCGGTGGCCAGCCGCGCGAACGCGGTGTCGGTTGGCGCAGCCGGATCGGAACGTCAGATCATCAACGTGGCGAACGGTACGAACGGCACTGATGCGGTGAACGTGCAGCAGCTGCAGGCGATGGGCGGCACGTTCAACAGCAGCGGCGTGGTAACGAATGCATTCGTTGCCTATGACGACACGACGAAGAGCAAGGTGACGCTGGGCGGCGCGGGCTCGACGAAGGCGGTGACGCTGACGAACGTGGCAAACGGCGTGGCGACGAGTGACGCAGTTAACGTTGCGCAGCTGCAGGCGATGGGCGGCACGTTCAATAGCAGCGGCGTGGTAACGAACGCATTCGTTGCCTATGACGACACGACGAAGAGCAAGGTGACGCTGGGCGGCGCGGGCTCGACGAAGGCGGTGACGCTGACGAACGTGGCAAACGGCGTGGCGACGAGTGACGCAGTTAACGTTGCGCAGTTGCAGGCAATGGGCGGCACATTCAACAGCAGCGGCGTTGTAACGAACGCATTCGTTGCCTATGACGACACGACGAAGAGCAAGGTGACGCTGGGCGGCGTGGGTTCCTCCACGGCGGTAGTGCTTACGAATCTCGCAGCTGGGCAGATCAACGCGTCTAGCCGCGAAGCTGTGAATGGCTCGCAGTTGTACAGCACGGCCAGCAGTGTCGCGCAAGCGCTGGGTGGCGGAGCGGCGGTCAGTAAGGACGGCACGATCTCGGCGCCGGGCTACTTGATCAGCGGCACGACATACAACGATGCTGGCTCGGCATTTGGCGCGATCGATGGTCAGCTTGCAAGCATCAATGAAAACTACGCCAGCAACCTCAAGTATGTGAAGGTTGTTTCCACGCAGTCGGCCGCGCAGGCAAGCGGTCAAGAAGCTATCGCTATCGGCGGCAGTGCAATGGCCACCGGCAACTCCGCGCTGGCGATTGGTACGGGTGCAAGCGCCAAGTTTGCAAACTCGACGGCGATTGGTGTCAACGCTGTTACGGACGCTGCCAATACGGTCTCCGTGGGCAGTCGCGGCGCTGAAATGCGCATCACGCATGTGGCAAACGGTGTTAGTACTACAGACGCGGCCACGGTCGGTCAACTGGCCGCATTGCAAACGCAGCTCGTGCAAGCTACGCAGCAAAGTACTGGTCTGAGGTCGATGTTGCTGGGCGCTGCTGTTCCGGTGACAAGTTACATTGCCGTGAGCAGCAATGTCACCACTGGCGCCAACACGAGCGCCTCCACCGATATGAACGCAATGGCGATAGGCCCAGTGGCATCCGCTGCGGGCGTCGACGCCCTCGCACTTGGCGCAGGTTCTATCGCTGGCGCCAGTGAATCTACCGCGATCGGAGCAAGAGCACAGATCGCGTCTGACTTCTCGACAGCGATCGGCGCGGGTGCAACGATTGCGGCCCACGTCGATAATTCAGTGGCGATCGGCTACAACAGCTACGTGTCGGGAGTGGACGGATTGGCGTTGGGCGCGGCTGCCAGCGCGTCAGGCTCCAATTCTGTAGCGATAGGCTATAACACATTCGTTGCCCCATCAGCCACTAACGGCGTGGCAATGGGCACCGGTTCCTCGGCTAGCGCCGCGAACGCTGTCGCAATCGGCTACAACGCAGTTGCAGACCGTGCAAACGCTGTTTCGGTTGGTAGCAGCACACAACAGAGTCAGATCATCAACGTCGCTCCTGGTACGAAAAATACCGACGCGGTGAACCTGGCCCAGATGAATACTGCTATCGCAGCTGTTGCTGGCGGCGGCGCACCTAACGCGGTGGTCTATGACACGTCACTGCACACCAAGGTGACGTTGAACTCCGCAGGCGCGCCTGTAACCGTGTCAAACGTGGCAGATGGTGTGGCCAACAACGACGCTGTGAACGTCGAGCAGCTGAAGGCAATGGGCGCAACCATCGGCACGAGTGGCAACGTCACGAATGCATTTGTTGCGTACGACAGTACGAGCAAGAACCAGGTCACGTTCGGTGGTACTGCCTCGACGACCCCAGTCGTTCTCGCAAACGTCGGCGCCGGCCTCGTGACGTCGAGCAGCACGCAAGCAATCAACGGTTCGCAGCTCTATGGCGCGATGAGTAGCACTGCTGCTGCGCTGGGCGGCGGTTCATCGGTAGCGGCGAACGGCACGGTCACGAAGCCAAGCTATCAGCTCAACGGCGGGACATACAGCGACGTAGGTGCGGCATTGATCGCGATCGCATCGGCCAACGGCACGGGCTCGCCTAATGCTGTGCTGTATGACACTTCTGCACACACGTCGGTGACACTCGGCGTCACCGGTTCGCCGGTGAAGGTGTCGAACGTCGCTGATGGCGTGGCTAACAACGACGCAGTCAACGTCGCGCAGCTGAAGGCAATGGGCGCGACCATCGGCACGAGCGGCAACGTGACGAACGCGTTCGTCGCATACGACGATACGAGTAGGACCAAGGTGACGTTCGGTCTTGGCGGTTCCACCACGCCGGTGATTCTTTCGAACGTCGGCTCGGGCCAGGTGTCGTCAAGCAGCACCCAGGCAATCAACGGCTCGCAGCTGTATGGCGCGATGAGCAGCACGGCAGCCGCGCTGGGCGGCAGTTCGTCGGTGACGGCGAACGGTGCGATCTCCAAGCCGGCTTATTCGCTGGACGGCCAAACGTTTACCGATGTCGGCGCAGCGCTGACGGCGGTGAACGCTAAGGCGGCTACTGGGTCGGTGAACGGTGTGGTGTACGACTCGTCGGCGCATGACAAGCTGACCTTGGGTGGTGTCGGTTCCACCATCCCGGTGACGCTGGCAAACGTCGCCGACGCCATGAGCGATGACCAGGCAGTCAACCTCAAGCAACTGAAGGCGGCTGGCTTGAACGTAGACCCGACGGGCAACGTGACGAACTCGTTCGTCGCATACGACAATGCTACGAAGGCTACGGTGACCTTTAACGCGGGCGGCGCGCCGACCCAGTTGAAGAACGTAGCTGCCGGTACCGACGGTACTGATGCGGTCAACGTCAACCAGATGCAGACGTACGTCGATCAGAAGACGGGCGGCGGGGGTAACGCGACGAACGCCGTCTCGTACGACGATGCTTCCAGGACTCAGGTGACGTTGGGTGGCGCAGGTTCGGCTACGCCGGTCACGCTGACCAATGTGGCTGACGGCAAGAACGCAACCGACGCTGTCAGCTACGGCCAGTTCTCTGCCTTGGAAAACACGGTGAAGAATATTTCGGATACCGGTTCGACCTACGTCAACATCAACAACCCCGGCTCCAATGGCACTGCTGCGGTTGCTTCCGGGACGGATTCGATCGCAATCGGTAACGGTGCCGTTGCGTCGGGTAGCGAATCGATTGCAATTGGCAAGAACACCAAGACGACGGGTGACAGCTCGGTCGCCATGGGTTCCGGTGCTTCTGCTACCAATGCCAACGCGGTTGCTCTCGGTGCCAACTCGACAACGGATCGCGACAACACGGTATCGGTGGGTTCCACCGGAGCCGAGCGTCAGATCACCAACGTCGCGGCGGGCACTCAGGCAACCGACGCCGTCAACGTGGGCCAGTTGAACAATGCCATGGGCAACATGAGCAATACGATCAACAACGTTGACCGGAGTGCTGCCAAGGGTATTGCTGCGGCATCGGCGCTGAACATCGTCACGCCGTACCTGCCGGGTCGCACCACGCTGAACGCGGGTGTCGCGAACTACCGTGGCTACCAGGCCGTCGGTCTGGGCGTGTCCCGCTGGAACGAGAAGGGCACCGTCAACTACAACCTTGGCGTGTCCACCTCGGGCGGCAATAGCACCATCGTTCGCGCTGGTATCGGCATCGTCCTCGGCAACTAAGCAATGGCCGTAAGGCCTTCAATAGAAGCTTGAGACGTTAGCTGTCGGGGTCGCACGGGAAGTTTCCGTGCGGCCCCTCTTTCCATGAGAAAACAGACATGAAGTACTCTTTAATTGCCATCGCGTTTGCCGCGATGCTCGCCGGCTGCTCGTCATCTGCGACTCGCGACCGGTTGCAGATTCAGGATCCCACAGTCCTGCAGGACGGCTTCAGCACCACGCAAAGTCAGGCTGCCGGGGCTGCAACGCCGCAGTGGATCGAGACATATGGCGGCATCAAGAACAATGCACTGATGGATGCCGTCCAACGCCGCTTGCAAGCGCTCGGCGAGCAAAAAAAGAATTACTTCGGCGACAAGGCGCAGTGCTGGCTGAACGCCGCAAGCGCCGAGCGATACAGCCGGGATAACTGGGGTTTTATCGAGGAAGCACTAGTTCAGGCCAATCGCCTCACTACCGCGCTCGAGAGCGGTCAAGGCCTGTCTGTCGACAATCCTGAGTTGCGGACCGCTTCAGTTATCCGCCCCGACCTGTGGAAGCGGATTCTTGAGGTGAAGACCTCGCCGCTGTTCCCACAATGCCAGGAAGCGCAGCGTTTGACGGCGTGTTCCGAGGTCGAGATGATTCATGCCGGCCACGAGGCCTGGACAAGAAACTTCGATCAGAGTCAGCGGCTGGTAGATGGTGTAGAGAAAGGACTGCCGGGTATGGGCGCCGCGCTCGCAGCCTGCACCCCGCCGACGGCCGCCGCGCCGATGCCGGTCATGCTCAAGAAGATGACGTTGCAAGCTGACGCGACGTTCAAGTTCGACAGGAGTGATTCGGGCGGCATGCAGCCCGCCGGCAAGGCGAAACTCGACCAGCTTGTCCGCGATTTGAAGCAGGCCGACGACGTGACCGGCATCAGGATCGAGGGTTACACCGACCGCCTCGGTAGTGACAGCTACAACCGTCAACTGTCCGCGAAGCGCGCAGAGACAGTGAAGCGTTATCTGCAAAACGGCGGCGTCACTGTACCGATAGGCTCGCGCGGCCGTGGCAAGGAAAATCACGTGGTTGAGTGTAACGAGCGCAACCGCGAGGCTCTGATCGACTGCCTTGCACCGAACCGTCGCGTCGAATTGGAATTCGCGCGCGGTGACGCACAGAAGCCCGTGCTGTCAAAAAGCACACAGATGCAAAACCAGCAGGAACAGTGAAACTAGGAATGGCCCGTCCGGCGATGTGGCCATTCCTTTTCACGCAGTTGCGATAAGTATCAGGGGCGCAGAGTTCGCGCTCCGTCCCGATCCGCTCGCCGCCGTTTTCGGCCTGCACATGCAGTTCTGCGCTGTGCCGACGTGGGTTCACTCTCGGCGACAGGTACATCTTTCCTGCAAGAGGTTGCAAATTACTAACGCGGGACCGGGCTGCCGCGGTAATTCGCGGTCTGGCTTGCTGATCTCCGCGGAGCGCGAAATTTCCACTACTCGTTTAGGAAATGTCCCAAGCATATTGCAGAGCTATCGCTTCACGCTGTGGAAACATGTTCGCAAGGCATTGTTAAAATCAATGTGAGTTTCGCTGCGCTATCTCTGTTTTATTTTGCGCCCCTTGATTAATAAGAAAATAAACGGAGCTGAAAATGAAAAGAATTGCGATCATTGACGATCACCCAATAATTCGTGGAACGATAGCCAGCGTACTGCGCGCCGACCCGGAACTCGAGATGGTGGGAGAGTGCGGCGACGGTGAAGAGGGCCTGCAGATGGTCCTGAAAGAAAAGCCAGATCTCGTGATTATTGATCTCGATCTTCCTAGACTCGACGGACTATCTATCATCCGGCGCATTCGCGAAGAAAATCTGAAGATCTGCATTCTAGTTCTTTCGGCGAAGCCGGAAGATGTGATGGCTGGATATATGAGAGCCGCTGGTGCAAATGGCTATGTAGGAAAGGGCCGTCAAATGAGCGAATTGATCACGGCGCTTAAGACTATTCTGTTCGGCTACGACTGTTTTCCGGCTGATGCTACTGGCTCTATGCCGGAGAATCCGTTGAGCGCATTGTCGGTGCGTGAAGTGGAAGTATTGCAGCACCTTGCTCGCGGTGCGAGTAATCGCGATATTGCCAGCCGCCTATTCCTGAGCGACAAAACAGTGAGCACCTACAAGGGCCGCATTCAGGAGAAACTTGGGCTGTCGTCGCTGGCGGCGTTGATTGAGTTCGCATCGTTGCACAAGTTGGTCGACTAGATTTTTTGCGGTATGGATAAGACGAATTTCAACTGTGCTTTCGAGCCCGTCGAGTTTTCTGAGCCGACGGAGCCTTTCGATCCCGGCTATCTCGACTCGCTCGCAACCGAAGGCGTCGACCTCAACGCGTTTCTGAACGGCTGGTGTCGAGCGATGCGTGACGATCTCGGCCGCCTCAGCGACCTACGTTGCGAACTCGAATCGGCGCAATTGCCGGCCTTGCTGCACAGAGTGAGTGGCGCGGTGGGTCTCGTGGGCGCACAGCACTTAATGCACGCACTGCGGCACGCGAGTACCGCGCCGTCTGAGCGCAGTGCCGGCTCCATTGACGCACTCATAGCGCGTGGAAGGACTTTGATCGCGCAACTGGAAGCAGCGTCTTATCCACACCGGAACACATCATCATGAATAGGCCGCTGGCGTTGATACAGGGCGCTCTGGCGCTTCCCAGTGCACGCCCGCTGTCGGGTCTGCCTCCGCCTTTCGGATCGTGGCGGCGGTCGACGTCGCACAGACAGCAACGCGCGCCTCAAGCGGCGATCCCGGGCGTGCCGCGATATGCAGCATCTGCGAACCATCGCGGTCGAATTCCGCAGAACCCAAGAATTCTGTTCCTCTACAAGCTGCCACAGCGGCGAGACGATTCGCATCGGTTCGATGAACAATTGGCTGAAGCGAAACGTTACCTCCAGGCAGATCACACACGGCCGAGGTCGTCACGGTCGGACCATATTCTGAGCGCGGCCATCTTCGTGAGTTGCAGCATAGCGCTCGCCTGGCTACTCGCGACATGTTCCACACACGAAGTCGCCGGCAGCTTTGAACCGGCGGCGAGACCGTCTACCGCGGCGATACAAGCCGGCCCCGTCATAGTAAATCCGTTAGCGAATGTTCGGCCTGAGTTGGCCCAAACCGCGTCAGAAGCAGTAGAAACGCATTCAACGATTACGCACGCGTTGTCGTCAGTAAAGGCTGCGTCGCCGGATGCCGTGCATCCTGTCGAGACGCCAAGCCTGTCCCAGCGCGCGGAGTCGCAACGGTCAGCGAACAAGTCCCGCCATACCGTCGCGGCTGACCGTGTCGCGAAGCTCCGTCGATCGACTGCGGTGGGTCACGCAATCGACGCAGAGATCGAACAGCATGCACGGTTGAGTCGTCCTATCGAATCTCCGGTGCGCCTCTCTCTGCCGAGCCAGCCGGGAACGGCTACATCGCAATCGTCTGCGAACGATTCCGTGGAGCGCGCCGCGTTGCGCGATTGGGCTGTGCAGCAGCGGCGCGCAAATGTCAGTGTGCGTGCAAGTGGGCCTGCGCCGGGCGACATCGACTGGAATGCGCACATGACGCAGCGCCGGATCACCGACAACCCGGCGGCGTTCCAGACGGGCCACTCACAGTAATAATCGACGAAAAAAAAGCCCGACCAAGGTCGGGCTTTGAAAGTCGGCTGCGCCCTCCACAGGACGCAGCCCCTGCAAAACAGCCAAGCTGTTTGCGTTGCCGCGATGCTTAAGCGGCCAGCAGCGAACGCAGTACGAACGGCAGAATACCGCCGTGCTTGTAGTAGTCCACTTCGATCGGCGTGTCGATACGCAGCAGCACCGGAACGCGTTTCTCGCTGCCGTCCTTGCCGCGAATCACGAGCGTCACTTCCTGCTGCGGCTTGAAGTCTGCGCCGAGGCCTTCGATGTCGTACGTTTCTTCGCCGGTGATGCCGAGCGACTGCACGCTATCCGAGCCCTTGAACTGCAGCGGCAGAACGCCCATGCCGACCAGGTTCGAACGGTGGATCCGCTCGAAGCTGCGTGCGACCACAGCCTTCACGCCCAGCAATTGCGTGCCCTTTGCAGCCCAGTCACGCGACGAACCGGTGCCGTACTCTTCACCTGCAAACACGATGGTCGGCGTGCCGGCGTCGATGTACTTCATCGCTGCGTCGTAGATCGACAGTTGTTCGCCGCTCGGCTGATGAATTGTCAGGCCGCCTTCCACGCGCGAGCCGTCAGCCTTCGCCGGGATCATCAGGTTCTTGATCCGGACGTTCGCGAACGTGCCGCGCATCATCACGTCGTGGTTGCCGCGGCGCGAGCCGTAGCTGTTGAAGTCGGCCTTCTGCACGCCGTTTTCCTTCAGCCACTTGCCTGCCGGCGAGTCTTCCTTGATCGAGCCAGCCGGGCTGATGTGGTCGGTCGTGACCGAGTCACCGAAAATGCCCAACGCGCGCGCGTTTTTGACTGCCGCAATGCTGTCGGCCGGCGTCATCGAGAAATCGTTGCCGAAGAACGGCGGCTCGGCGATGTACGTCGACTTCGGCCAGTCGTAGACCTGACCTTCTTCGCCTTCGATCTTGCTCCACAGGTCGCCCTTCTTGGTCAGCGACGCGTAGTTCTTGCGGAACGCGTCCGCGTCCAGCGCAAACTTGAGCAGGTCGTTGACTTCGTCGCTGGTCGGCCAGATGTCGCCGAGGTACACGTCCTTGCCGCCTTTGCCCTTGCCGACCGGTTCGGTCATCAGGTCGCGCGTGATATTGCCGGCGATAGCGTAAGCCACGACCAGCGGCGGCGAGGCCAGGAAGTTCGCGCGGATGTTCGGGTGAATACGCGCTTCGAAGTTACGGTTGCCCGACAGAACCGCTGCCGCGACGATGTCGTTCTTCGTGATGGCTTCGTTCAGTTCCGGCGTCAGGTCGCCCGCGTTGCCGATACAGGTCGTGCAACCGTACGCAGCCAGCGTGAAGCCCAGTTTGTCCAGGTACGGCAGCAGGCCGGTTTTCGTCAGGTACTCGGTGACGATACGCGATCCCGGAGCCAGCGACGTCTTGATGTGCGGAGCGACCGTGAGGCCGGCTTCGACAGCTTTCTTCGCGAGCAGGCCGGCGGCCAGCAGCACGCTCGGGTTCGACGTGTTCGTGCACGACGTGATCGCGGCGATCAGCACGTCGCCGTTCTTCACGTTGACGCCGTTGCTCGTGGTGTACTGCGCGTCCAGATCGGCTTCCTTCTTGGCAAAGCCGTTTTCTGCCACCGGCTTCGAAAACAGGTCGCTGAAGGTCGACTTCACATTGCCGATTTCGATGCGGTCTTGCGGGCGCTTCGGGCCAGCCAGCGACGGCGCGACGGTGCCCAGATCCAGCGTCACGACCTTCGTGAAGTCGATGTCGCCTTCCTTCGGAATACCGAACAGGTTCTGAGCCTTGAAGTAGTTCTGGAACGCCGAGATTTCAGCGTCCGTGCGGCCCGTGCCCTTGAAGTAGTCGATGGTTTTTTCGTCGACCGGGAAGAAGCCCATGGTCGCGCCGTATTCCGGCGCCATGTTGCCGATCGTCGCGCGGTCCGGCAGCGACAGCGAGCGCGTGCCTTCGCCGAAAAACTCGACGAACTTGCCGACAACCTTTTCCTTGCGCAGCAGTTCGGTGATGGTCAGCACCAGGTCGGTCGCCGTCACGCCTTCGCGCAGCTTGCCCTTCAGGTTCACGCCGACCACGTCCGGCGTCAGGAAGTACACCGGCTGGCCGAGCATGCCGGCTTCAGCTTCGATACCGCCCACGCCCCAGCCCACTACGCCGATACCGTTGATCATCGTGGTGTGGCTGTCGGTGCCGACCAGCGAATCCGGGTAGTACACGGTGTCCGCGCCTTCGGCCTTCTTGTGCACACCGCGTGCGAGGTATTCGAGGTTCACCTGGTGAACGATGCCGACGCCCGGCGGCACGACCTTGAACGTGTCGAATGCCTGCATGCCCCACTTCATGAACTGGTAGCGCTCGTTGTTGCGCTGGAATTCCAGTTTCATGTTCAGGTCGAGTGCATTCTTTTCGCGGAAGTGATCGATCTGCACCGAGTGGTCAACCACCAGATCGACCGGGACCAGCGGTTCGATCGACTTCGGATTCTTGCCCACGCGTTGCGCCACGCCGCGCATTGCCGCGATGTCGGCGAGCAGCGGCACGCCGGTGAAGTCCTGCAGCACGACACGCGACACGACGAACGGGATTTCGTCGACGCGCGGAGCGGTCGGCTTCCAGTTCGCCAGTTGCGTGATGTGTTCTTCGGCGATTTTCTTGCCGTCGTAGTTACGCAGCACCGATTCCAGCACGATTCGGATCGAAACCGGCAGGCGGTCGATCTTGATGTTCAGTGCCTTGCCGAGTTGCGGCAGGGAATAGAACTTGCCTTTGCCGGAACCGCTGTCGAATTCCTTGAGCGTTTTGTGGAGGTTGTGGGCCATGGTGTTTTCCTTGGTTTGATCGCGGAACTACAGTACTTAACTTGACTAGATGACGTACAAATCGACGTACTCATTGACCGGCATGGCTTCGAGCCGTGCCTGATCCAGCGACACGTCGAGAATCGCCAGTTGTTGCTTGACCGGGAAGCGGCGCGCGAGGTTGGTCTTGAACTTCTCCACCAGCAACGGAATTCCGTCTTCGCGACGACGCTTGTGACCGATCGGGTATTCGACTACGACTTCGTCGAACTTTGATCCGTCGTTGAATTCGATCGTCAGTGCATTGGCGATCGAACGCTTTTCGGGATCGTGGTAATCCTTTGTGAACTGCGGGTCTTCCACACATGCCATTTTTGCGCGCAGCACGTCGATACGCGGGTCTTGCGCGACTGCGTCTTCGTAATCCGCAGCCGTCAGTCGGCCGAAGATCAGCGGCACAGCAATCATGTACTGAATGCAATGATCGCGGTCGGCCGGATTGTCGAGCGGACCTTTTTTATCGATGATACGTAGCGCGGCTTCGTGCGTGCGGATCGTGATCTTGCGGATGTCTTCCACGCGCCTGCCTTGCAGCTGAAGCTGCGCATGCAACGAAATCGCCGCTTCCACGGCGGTTTGCGCGTGGAACTCGGCCGGAAACGATATCTTGAACAGCACGTTTTCCATCACATAGGAACCGTACGGGCGCTGGAATTTGAACTCGTTACCCTTGAAGAGCACGTCGTAAAAGCCCCACGTTTTCGCGGTCAGCACCGACGGATAGCCCATCTCGCCCGTCTTCGAAATAAGCGCGAGACGAACCGCGCGCGAGGTCGCGTCGCCCGCGGCCCACGATTTGCGCGAGCCGGTGTTCGGCGCGTGGCGGTACGTGCGCAGCGCTTGCCCGTCGACGAGCGCCTGCGAGACCGCATTGATCAGTTCGTCGCGCGTGAGGCCGATCATTTGACCGACTACCGCCGTCGACGCGAGCTTTACCAGCAATACATGATCGAGCCCGACCTTGTTGAAGGAGTTTTCGAGCGCGATGCAGCCTTGAATTTCGTGCGCCTTGATCATTGCGATCAACACGTCTTTCATCGCAAGCGGCGCTTTGCCGGCTGCGATGGCAGTGCGCGAGAGCCAGTCGGCTGTCGCGAGAATTCCGCCCAGATTATCCGACGGATGCCCCCATTCGGCGGCGAGCCAGGTGTCGTTGAAGTCGAGCCAGCGGATCATGGCCCCGATGTTGAAGGCGGCCTGAACGGGATCGAGCTGAAACGACGTGCCCGGCACCTTTGCACCGTTGGGGACGATCGTGCCCGGCACGATGGGTCCCAACAGCTTGGTGCAGGCAGGGTAGGTAAGCGCCTCGAGTCCGCAGCCGAGCGTATCGATCAGACAATGACGCGCGGTTTCCAGCGCGAGCGTGCCGTCGATCTGATAATCCAGAACGTAATCGACGATATCGACCAGGACTTTGTCCGGATCGGGTCGCACGTTGGAAATCGGAGCGGACATCGGGGAGCTTTCCTGACGACGTGATTAGTTGCCGAGCTTGTTGATTGCGTTCGACTGCGTCGGGGCCGGTGCGCCCTGCGCCATCGCCGCCGTTTGGCATTCGTCGGCCAGACGCGAGCTGTCCTTGTCCTGGAACAGCATGGCCTTGGTCGGGATCACGACCAGATCCATACCGGTTGCGGCGTCGTGGAAACGGTCTGCGCCCGTGGTGGTCGCTTCGCGCGGCAAGTTGTAGTTTTTGTTCGCCCAGTGAACCGTGACGATCTGGTCACGCTTCATGTCACCCTTCAGTTCGAAGGCCAGACCTTCCTTGCACGACCACTTTTCCGCGCCTTCCGGTACCGGATCGACCTTGGCTTCCTTGGCGGGGTTTTCCTTACGCTTGATGAGGCGGCGCGGTTGCGGGCGCTTTGCAACAGCCTTCTTGGCAGCCGGCTTTGCGGCAGTCGCCGTTTCTGCGGCGGCGTCGGTCGCGACGGTCAACATTGTGGTGGACAGGGCGCCGACGACGGCGGCGATCAACAGCTTGTTCATGGGAGAAAACCTTTCTATCTAATTTCAGTTAAACATTGCGCGGGCTACCGGTCCTGGCGGCCGCGGGGTTGAACTGCACGCGCCTTGAAAGCGCACAGCGACCGCTATTTTCTCCTATTTAGCGGCACGTACTTCAAATTCTCAGGTCCGGTGTAATTCGCGCTCGGGCGAATGATCTTGTTGTCGATCCGCTGCTCGATGATGTGCGCGCTCCACCCGGCCGTGCGGGCAATGACGAAAAGCGGCGTGAACATCGCCGTGGGCACGCCCATCATGTGATACGAGACGGCGCTGAACCAGTCCAGGTTGGGGAACATTTTCTTCGCTTCCCACATCACCGATTCGAGTCTTTCCGCGATGTCGAAAAGCTTGTTGTTGCCCGCTTCCTTCGAAAGCTTCTTCGCCACTTCCTTGATGACCTTGTTGCGCGGGTCCGAGATCGTGTAGACCGGGTGACCGAAACCGATCACCACTTCCTTGTTCTCAACGCGCCGGCGGATATCGCTTTCCGCTTCGTCCGGCGTCTGGTAGCGCGACTGGATCTCGAACGCGACTTCGTTTGCGCCGCCGTGCTTCGGTCCGCGCAGCGCGCCGATTGCGCCCGTGATTGCCGAGTAGATGTCAGAACCGGTGCCCGCGATCACGCGCCCCGTGAACGTCGACGCGTTGAACTCATGTTCGGCATACAGGTTCAGCGACACGTGCATTGCATCGACCCACGACTTCGACGGCTCGACACCGTGCAGCAGATGCAGGAAATGGCCGCCGATCGAATCGTCGTCGGTTTCCACTTCAATGCGTTTGCCGTTGTGCGAATAGTGGTACCAGTACAGCAGCATCGAGCCGAGCGACGCCATCAGTTTGTCGGCGATATCGCGCGCGCCGGGCAGGTTGTGATCGTCCTTCTCCGGCAGCACGGTGCCGAGCACCGAGACGCCGGTGCGCATCACGTCCATTGGATGCGCGGCAGCGGGAATCCATTCGAGCGCGGCCTTCACATTGGCGGGCAGGCCGCGCAACGCCTTGAGCTTCGTCTTGTAGGCGGTGAGTTCGGCCTGTGTCGGCAGCTTTTCGTGCACGAGCAGATACGCGATCTCCTCGAACTCGCAATTACCCGCGATGTCGAGAATGTCGTAGCCGCGGTAGTGCAGATCATTGCCGGTCTTGCCGACCGTGCAGAGTGCCGTGTTGCCCGCGGTCACGCCGGACAGCGCGACAGATTTCTTCGGTTTGAAGCCGCCTTGTGCGCCGGCGGATTGCGTTGTCTCGCTCATCTCCCGCACTCTCCTGTTTGTTTGCTCATTGCGCTGCTTCCCCGAAAAGCGGCGCTGCATCTTGCGGAACGGCCCGGCCAGTAGATTGCGCCCGACGCAGAACCGACCAGTAATAGCGGTAGCTCGCGCGGTCATGCAACGTGTCGCGATAGCGCGTGGGTCCCCATTGGGCGGACTGCGCGGCCAGCAGAATGTCGGTGGCGGTGGCGATTTCTTCGTCGCGTGGAGCGAACGCGGCCACGATTACCTCGACCTGCGCAGGGTGAATGCTCCACATGCGCGTGTAGCCGAACTCGTTGCGTGCACGTGCCGCGTCGTTTGCAACCACGCTCATATCGCGCACTTCAGTGCTGACGTTGTGCGACGGCACCTTGCCGTACGCATGGCACGCGGCGGAGATTTCGAGCTTCGCGCGGCGCACCAGCGGATGATCGAACTGTCCAGGCGAGCGCATGGCGGTATCGGGGATCGCGCCGTCGTGCGCCGAAACAAAGTCCATCAGACCGAAGCTCAACGCTTCGACACCGGGCAACGCGGCAAGATCGAACACACGCGTCAGCGCGCCGTGTGTTTCAACCAGCAATTGCACTGGCACTGCTCTGGCGACGCCAAGCTCGCGCCGCGTGGCCTCGATATACGCGACCATTTCGGCGGCGTCGGGTACGTTGCGGATCTTGGGCAGGGTGATGTAGGCGGGAGCACGCTTTGCCGCGCGCAGAATCAGGCGGACGTCGTCGCGCCAGTGCGGGTGGTCGAAGTCGTGAATCCGCACCCCGACGCGGCCGAAGCGGTCATGCTCGCTGCCGAGCAGCGACGCGACGAGTTCCGCGTGCTCCGCTTCGCGGCCGACCTGCGCGCCGTCTTCGCAGTCGAGCGTGATGTCGAACACCGGGCCAAGTTGCTGCTGTAACGCGAGCGATTTCAGCATCAGCTTTTCGCTGCCGGCGTAGTGGTCGCAGGCAGGCAGCACAGCGGGCGGCACTTCGCCGTCAAACAGCACTTCGGCGGGTGTGAGGGCGCGCATCTTCGGCGTCAGGAGCGTGGGCTTTTGTTGAGGGAAAACCGATTCGGGCGCGTTCTGTCCGATCGTACAGACAGGCAAAACGCGTTCGAATCAGGTGCGAACCGCGCGAAGCGCCAGATTGGCTCGCTTCGCTCGATTTGCACGAAAAAAACCGGAACCCGCTGAGATGAAGCTACGGGGTTCCGGTTGTTCTGCATCAGGTGCTTAGCCGAGCAGATGCTGAACGCCTTCGCGCTCTTCCAGCAATTCCTGCAGCGTGGCGTCCATCTTCTCGCGCGAGAACGCGTCGATTTCCAGACCTTCCACGCGCTTGTATTCGCCGTTTTCGCAGATCACCGGCACACCGTAGATGATGTCTTCAGGAATGCCGTACGAACCGTCCGACGGGACACCCATGGTGACCCACTTGCCGTTCGTGCCGAGCACCCAGTCGCGAACGTGGTCGATTGCAGCATTAGCCGCCGACGCTGCCGACGACGAACCGCGTGCCTCGATAATCGCCGCGCCGCGCTTGCCGACGGTCGGGATGAACGTGTTGCGATTCCATTCGTCGTCGTTGATCAGCTTGGTCAGGCTCTGGCCTTCTGCGGTTGCGAAGCGGAAGTCCGGGTACATGGTCGGCGAGTGATTGCCCCACACAGCCAGCTTTTCGATCGAAGCGACCGGCTTGCCCGCCTTCGCGGCCAGTTGCGACAGCGCGCGGTTGTGGTCCAAACGCAGCATGGCGGTGAAGTTCTTCTTCGGCAAATCGGGTGCCGACTTCATTGCGATGTAGGCGTTGGTGTTGGCCGGGTTGCCGACCACCAGCACCTTCACGTCGCGGCTCGCGACTTCGTTCAGCGCCTTACCCTGAACCGTGAAGATTTCAGCGTTGGCCGACAGCAGGTCCTTACGCTCCATGCCCTTCGAACGCGGACGTGCGCCGACCAGCAACGCGACGTCAGCGTCCTTGAATGCGACCTTGGGGTCGTCCGTGATCACGACGCCCGACAGCAGCGGGAATGCGCAATCATCCAGTTCCATCACGACGCCTTTGACGGCGCCTTGCGCTTGCGGCAGGTCGAGCAGTTGCAGCACAACCGGCTGGTCCTTACCGAGCAGATCACCATTGGCGATGCGGAACAGCAGGGAGTAAGCAATTTGACCTGCGGCGCCGGTGACGGCAACGCGCTTTGCGGGCTTAGCCATTGAGAAATCTCCAGGACGATGCGTTAGACGCTAGGGAAAACGCCATTCTATATGCGCGTTCCTCGAAGCGTTATGAAACACGGCGGAATTCAGTGTTTGCGGACGCCCGCTGTCAGCCCATGAATTGCGGACCGACAGCGGCGCTGCGCCAAGACCGCCATGCCGGAAACCTGTACTGCCGAGCGCTCTCAGGCCGCCGTTTCGCGGCTGGTCCGGCCCGCACGCGAAAACTTGGGGGCGGCCCGGTATTTCTCTGAGAGAGCGGGAGCGGACCAGCGAGGCGCCGCGTAGCCGCTGCACCGTGCGGCTCCTGCAAACAGCGCGTTTCGGCGAGCGTCTGACCAACGAATGGCGGCGAATCGAAACCTGGACTGCGTGGGAACAGCATGGTGCAGAGTGGCTGCCGGTGCGTCGCGTCGCTGCGAAACGAATGCAGATCGCAACTGCCGAAAAACCCCGCAAACCCTTGCTCGACAAGGAGTGTAGGAGTCGGCAGACGCAAAGTCAACCTTATCTTATGTCTTATATAAGACACATCTATTGCCGGGGAAACGCTGGACGCGGCCCAGCCCTTTATGATGAAATGCGCGCATGAATTCCAACCCGGCCAACACCACGAATCCGAACGGTCAAACGGCCGCTGGCGAAGGTGTATCCGCGAACGTCCCCGCTGCGTCGCCCACTTTTAGCCCTCTGTATCAGCAGATCAAGGGGCTGATAACGCAGAGCCTCGAAAGTGGCGAATGGAAGCCCGGCGAGATCATTCCTAGTGAAGTCGAATTAGCGGCCAGATACAAGGTCAGCCAGGGCACGGTACGTAAAGCGATCGACGAACTTGCCGCCGAGAATCTCCTCGTGCGCCGTCAGGGCAAAGGCACGTTTGTTGCGACGCACAATGAGGATCGTGCGCAGTTTCGCTTTCTCCGGTTACTGGCTGATGACGGCGCCGAGCATCCGCACGTGAGCCGGCTGCTCGAATGCCGGCGTCTGCGAGCGTCGGCGGAAATCGCGCGGCAACTCGATCTGAAGCCGGCCGATCCGGTGGTTCTGATCAAGCGTCTGCTGCAGTTCGACGGCGAAGTCACCGTGCTCGACGAAATCTGGCTGCCTGGTGCCGTATTTCGCGGACTGACGCTCGAGCGGCTCTCGGATTACAAGGGGCCCCTGTACGCGATGTTCGAGACGGAATTCGGCACGCGCATGATCCGCGCTACGGAGAAAATCCGCGCGGTCGCGGCGGAGCCGTCGGTGGCCGATCTGCTGCACGTGCCGCCGGGTTTCCCGCTGCTGTCGGTGGAGCGCGTGTCCTATACCTACGGTGACAGGCCGGTGGAAGTCCGGCGAGGTTGGTATGTCACAACCGGGTATTACTATCAGAACGATCTGAGCTGAATCGGGCTGAATGAAGGCGTGGCATCTCGTGTGCGCGCCTTTTGACGGTGCCTTTATTGCGCGTGCTGCAAGGGACCTGTCGGGGTTTTCGCTGCAGCGCGATATGAAAAGGCGCTAAAATTGCGGATTAGTGTGACTACAAGTAGGGGTCTAGCATGGCTGAAGCCGTAAAAAAACCGAGGCCGGAATTCCGGAACATCGGTATCGGGCAGATATTGACGGCGTATCGCCTGCCGCTTGCAGGGCGCGTGTCGATTCTTCATCGCTTGAGCGGTGGTCTGCTGTTTGTTTTCCTTCCGTTCCTGCTGTACCTCTTCGACCAGAGCCTGACTTCCGAACTGAGCTTCGAGGTCTTCAAGGGCTTTCTCTCCAACATCATCGTCAAGCTGATCACGCTGGTGCTGGCCTGGGCGTTCCTGTTTCACTTCTGCGCCGGCATCCGTCACCTCGTGATGGACACGCACCGCGCGGTCAACAAGGAAGGCGGCAGGCAGACCTCCATCGTCGTGTTCGTCGTGTCCTCGCTTCTCACGCTCGCCTTCGCGGCGAAACTCTTCGGAGCATTCTAAAAAAATGGCAGCCCCTAACCGAATCGGTCCGAAGCGTCTGGTCGTCGG
>Ga0209674_100103_pt1 | contig 154966 bp, 135 predicted proteins | sample AraplaCvi_mMS_r2_FD_184279 | JGI IMG/M metagenome (GOLD analysis project Ga0209674, IMG submission 184279) | Arabidopsis root microbial communities from North Carolina, USA - plate scrape CL_Cvi_mMS_r2 (SPAdes) (version 2) | ecosystem: Host-associated > Plants > Roots > Endosphere | place: USA... | reverse complement strand
GGCGTTCGAGCTTGCCGAGGTTTTCAACAACGTTAGCCATGGCTTCAATCGTCCTAAAATTATTCGAGCGAATTCAGTTATCTTCTCCGTGCCGCATTTGCGCGCCTGCGCCGCGGGCTTGCAGGCCGCCGGCAGCACGGTTGGGTCCAAAGAGCCAAATATTTTAGCAAACTATTTGCACAGCTAGCCGGGATTCGATGCCTGCGCGCGTTTTTATCGCGATTCAGGCCCATTCAGGGGCGTTTCCGGGCCGTTTTTCTGGCGGTTTTGCGTTTCCCGGACAATTTCGCCGCGCGTTGCCTTGCAACGCCTGCCGCATGCGTCGCGAGACATGACGATGCCCACTATGCCGTTCGACATATTGGGCCAGCGTAGGCATGCTGCTAAGCTAGCGAACGCGCTCGCAGCCGCGCCGCATCGGCCGCATCGGCCTCATCGGCTTTAACCGCCGGCCGCTTCGCCTCTCGCCACGACTCCAACCATTCAGAGACATCATGCCGAATTCGCCGTCCACGCCTGTCGTCGTCATCGCCCCCGATTCCTTCAAAGGTTCGCTCAGCGCCGAACAGGTCGCACAGGCGATCGCGTCGGGCGTACGGCGCGCCCGCCCGGACGCCGAAGTCCGCATCTGCCCGATGGCGGACGGCGGCGAAGGCACGCTCGACGCCATGCTGACGCGCGGCGGCGAGCGCCGCACGCTGAGCGTGCGCGGCGCGGCCGGCCCGGTGCGGGACGCGCTCGCGGGCGTGTTCGCCGACGGCAGCGCGATCGTCGAAACCGCGGAGGTCGTCGGCATTACGGACCCGGTTGGAATGGGCGTCCCGGTCGAGGCGCGCAGCACGCGCGGCATGGGCGAAGCCATCGGCGCGCTGCTCGACGCCGGCGTGCGGCGCTTCTTCGTGGCGCTCGGCGGCAGCAGCACCAATGACGGCGGCGCGGGCCTGCTCGCGGGGCTCGGCGTGAAACTGTTCGACGCGCGAGGCAACGCGCTCGAGCCCACGCCCGAACAGCTCGCGCGCGTTGCACGCGTGGACGTGTCGCAGCTCGACGCGCGGCTCGCGGACGCGCACTTCATCGGCATGTCCGATGTGGACAATCCGCTGACGGGCGAGCACGGCGCAACGGCTGTTTTCGGTCCGCAAAAAGGCGTCAAGCCGGACCAGGTCGCGACGATCGACGCCGCCCTCGCCCGCTATGCGGATCTGCTCGAAGCGGCACTCGGGCGCACGGCGCGCGAGCTGCCCGGCGCGGGTGCCGCGGGTGGCCTCGGCTTCGCGTTGCACTTGCTCGGTGCACAGTTCGAGCCGGGCGCGGAAACGGTCGCGCGGCAGATCGGCCTCGACGCGGCGCTCGCGGGCGCGAACTGGCTCATCACCGGCGAAGGACGCTCCGACGTGCAAACGCTGCACGGCAAGGCACCCTTCATTGCCTGCCGTCATGCGCAGGCGGCAGGCGTGCCGGCCACGCTGCTTTCGGGCGCCGTGGACTCCGCCGCACTGCCGCGGCTTGCCGACTATTTCAGTGGCTGCTTCTCGCCAGCGCCCGGTCCGATCACCCTTGAATTCGCGATTCGCGACGCCGCGCGACTCCTGGCGGATGAGGCCGAACAACTGACGCGTTTGAAGTACGGCGCGCGTTGACCCGGCGGCATGGTTGCGGCAACAATCACAGCGCCACAACCGCGCCACTCATCACGGGATGACCATGAAGGACTCCGCCAAAGCTGGCCTGGAACAGCTCCTCACCTATCGTCTGCATGTACTCAACAAGCTTGCTGAGCGCGGTATCAGCGAGCGTTACCAGGACAAGCTCGGCGTGACATTGCCGGAAGCTCGCGTGATCGCCTCGGTGGGATCGTTCGGACCGTTTTCGATCATGGAGCTCGCAAGGCATGCCAATCTCGACAAGAGCCAGGCGAGTCGCGCCGCCGAAGGGCTGATCCGGCAGGGACTCGTCAAACGCGAAGCGAGCGCAGAAGACGGCCGCGTGGTGCTCGTCTCGCTCACCGCCGAGGGCCGCGCGCTCTATCGCAAGGTGATGCCGATCGCGCGCAAGTGGAACGGCGATCTGTTCGATTCTCTGGACGAAAAGGAAAAGCGCGCGCTAGGCGAGGCGCTCGATAAGGTGATCGCAGCCATCACCGGAGGCGACGCGTAAAGCGCGGCTGCATAACGGCATCGAAGAAAACTGGAAATCGAGGCGTGCCAGCGGCCCGCATGACGGGCGTCGCCGGCGTTCCGCGGTCAATGCTTCGCTCATCAACACATCATGACGCGCACAGTTGGTTGTGCGCGCACACAGTTCAGTCGTTGTCGTCGCGCTGAGGTCCGGCTGGTGTTGCACCCGCCGCACTCGCCCCACTCGCCGTACCACCGGCCGCTGCGTTCTGCGGCGCGGCACTAGCAGTGCGGACTGCATCGGTTACCCCAGCCGCCGTCTCGCCAGGGCCGCTCGCCATCGCCCCGGACACACCCGGCACACTCGACACGCCGGCCCCGTCGCCAGCCGGCACGCGATGCGACACGCTTCGCGCAAGACGCCATGCAATCGCCCCGAGCGAGCCGACGGCCAGCAATAACGCGGCCCACAGCACATAGCGGCGGTAAGCGTCCGCATTCGCCGGCGCGAGCCCGTTGCCGTTCTGTGCAAGCGCGAGCGCCTCTCCCACGCGCGCCGTCGCAATGACGGACGACGCGCCCATCAGCAACTCGTCGCGGCCAACCGCCGTCGACACCGCTGACGCACTGCCCACACCGAGCGTAAAAGGCGCCGACCCGCGCGCGACGAAAGTCAGCGTCGCCGGCCGCCATCCCGCCGCGACGGTCAGCGCGCCGCTGCCGAGCCCGCCGTTGCGCGTATCGACAACCACCCGCCAGTGACGATCCGTATCAGGCGTCAATTGCAAAGAAGGATTGTTCTGTTCGACCGCTCCGTTATGCAGGCGAAAGAGCGTCGCGCTCGACACCTCGCGCCACGCGCCGCCCAGCTCGCCGCGCGAATAGACGACCGCGGGCGCCACCGTGTTCGGCTGCGGCAAGTCGAGCCGCAAGCGGTCGACGGGATACGGTCCGCCCGTCGAAAAGAAATACTCGCCCGCCTTCGGTCCCGCCTGCGCGACGATGCCTTCGCGCCATTCGCGCCGGCTGTCGGCGAGCTGCGCGCGCCCCGCGCCGGCCGCCTGCACTTCCACGTCGATCGATTCGAGGAACGGCGCGCCGTCCAGCCAGTGCAGCCGCAAATAGCGCGCGTGGGCGCCGTTCAGTTCGATGCGGTCCTGGCTCAGCGTGCTGCCGTTGTAGCTGACCTTGAGCAGTTGCGCGTCGCCGGCGGGTTGCCAGTTGCGCAGATCGTCGCTCGATTCGACCGACACGCGCCCCTGATAATTGTCGTCGCGCAGATGAACCAGCAGCGCGCTCGCGCGGCCCTCATGCGACGCCGCGCCGGCATCGATCAGATCCGTGTCGTGCTGCGCGCGCCCGGGCGGCGCGGCGGTTGCGCGCAGCGAGCCGTCGGCGGCGATCGTCACGCCGAGCGGCGCGCCGGCCTGGCCCGCGGGAGCGGGCCGCAGCGGGAACCATCTGACTGGATGCAGCGACGGCGGCGTGCGGGCCGGCTCGCGCGGCGCCTCGAGCGAGTACGGCACGGGCTCGCCTGCGCCGTTGAAGATGCGCAGGTCGCCGAGATCGTTGCGCTGGCTCGCGGCATAGACCGCGGCCGGCACCGTCACGCTGTAGTAGGCGGCGCCCTCGTCGAGCTGGAGCGCAAAGCGCCGCGCAAAATCTTCAGCGCAGGCAGGCGCCGCGGCATAGGCGGACACGAGCGCGACACACCAGCCCGTCCGCTTCAGAAGATGCTTCATTGTTCAGTTTCCCCGACCATCAGCTTGGGCGGCAACGGCGAGAAGTAGCCGATCAGCAGCAACATCAGTCCGATACCGATAAACGATACGATCCGCTCGATGCCGCTCACGTGCGACAGGTCGAACAGGAACAGCTTGACGACGGTCGCGCCGAGCAACGCGCCGCCGATGAACCAGACGATCCGGCTCGCGCGCCGCGTCGCCCAGATCATCGTCGCGAGCGCGCACAGCGTCCAGAAGACCGAGACCGACGCCTGCACCAGCATCGACTGCGACATCTGTTCGAACTCGTAGGGCACGCCGATCCAATGATGCAGCGTGCGCAGCAGCATCGCGTTCAACCAGATGAAAGCGGTTGCGCCGGCCGCGACCTGCAGCGGCAGCCGGTAGTCGTCGAGCGGCACGCCGAGACGGTGCACGCGCCAGAGCCAGAGCGCGGCCAGCGCGAAGATCACGGCCTGCACGAGATCGAACGGATTGAGCAACGGCAAGCGCGCCCACGCGCCGCCGTCCTGCGTCAGATTCGCGTAGAACGTCCAGAGCCACATCACGAGCACGAGCGGTGTCGAAGCGATCGCGCACAGCCGCACGATGCTGTCGCGCCGCGCGAGCCACAAGCCGGCAAATGCAAACGCGCTCCAGCCGACGAGGAAAACCTGCTGCAGCCCGAACGACGCCAGCACCGCCGCCATATCGTACGCCGCATCGAAATGATGATGCAGCGTGCGAAGCAGCAACGCATTGAACCACACGAACACGGTCGCCAGCACCGCGTAATCGAGCGCGCGCGGATGCCACTGCACGCCGAGCGCGCGAAGCCGGCGCAGCCACACTGCGCCGGCCACGAACACGAGGATCTGAGCCACGTCGAGCGGATTCACAATCGGCAGCCAGAAAAGCGGCGCGGCGCTGCCGTCGCTCGTCACGCTCGCGATGCTCCACGCCCACAGCAGCGCGGCGAGCGGTGCCGCGGCCCACACCTGATACGCGCGCGTGAAGCGCGCCACGGGCCAGCGCAAACGCTGCCCGGCGCCCGCCAGCAGCAATAGCAACGCGCCAAAGCCGTACGCCCACGCGCTCCAGCTCCACGCGCCTTCGGGTACGTAGGCACGCAACGCCCAGTAGCCTTCGAGCGCGGCGAGCGCGCCGGCGCTCCAGAACATCAGCGTGTGCAGCGGCGCAAGAAGGCGATCGCCGACCTCCCGCTGCTGACGCCATAGCAGCGTGTAGGTGGACACGGCGACCAGCAGACAGACCAGCCAGCCATAGCCGCTGACCGGCTTCATGTCCAAGGCGAAAAGGCCGACGGTAAGCGCAGCCAGCACAGGCACGAGTAGCAGCGCCGGCCATTCGGCGAGCGGCCAGCGCAGCTTGCGGCGCGCGCCATGAGCGAGCCACGCGCTCAGCGCGGCAAAGAGCGCGGCCAGTGCCGCGCCGACACGCTCACGGTCGTCCGGCACGAAGCTGTGCACGTACGCGTGAATCTCATTGAGTCCGCCCGCCACCCACCACGCGAGCCCCCACACGCTCGCAACCACGCCGAGTTGCGGCAGCGAGGCATGCCAGTCGCCCGCTTCGCTGCGGCCATGCAAACGCCATCCGGTGAAGATGCCGGCCAGGGCCATCAGCACCGTCGCCAGATACGCGCCGTTCAGCACCGGCAGCGCGGCCGCATCACCGGCCGGCACGATGCTGCCGACGGCAAACGCGCCCGCAGCGGCCAATTGCATGAGCAGGCCGAAAGCGAGTGCGACAAGGCGCCGTTGCCGCACGGCGAGCCACACGAGCGCGGCGCCTTCGATGGCCCACGTTGCGCTCGTCGTCGGCCCGGTGAACGCGAGCGGCACGGCGAGCGTGGCGAAGATCACGGCGAGCGCGAACATCGAGTCGAACAGCATGCCAAGGCGTGAGCGGCGCGGGGCAAGCCAACCCGCTATCGCGAGATAGAAGAGCGCAAGCGCGACGGCGCTCCACGCGAGTCCGAACTCGACGTTTCTCATCAGCGCGGCTTGCAGGCCGATTGCGACGAGCGGCGTGCCGAACACGAGCGTACCGTCGACGTAATGCTTAAGCGTCAGTTCACGGCGCACCGCGTAAAGCAGCGCGATGCCCACGTACATGACGAAAAAGAGAATCAGAAACGGCTCGGTGCTGCCAAGCAGTTCGGGACGGTAGGCCGTCGCGCCCCACGCCGCGCCGATCGAAAACGTGAAGACGAAGCCGAGCAGATTCAGCGGGCGCCACGCCTTGAACCACGCGATCGCGAAGATGCCCGCGTTCAACAGCGCGTAATAGCTGAACAGCATCACATGACTGCCGCCGCCCGTGGACAGCAGGAGTGGCGCGAGAAAGCCCCCGGCGCTGCCCATGAACGCGAGCGAAGGCGCGTTCTGACGCACGGCGAGAAAGGCGCTCAGTGCGCAGATCGCGATCATCAGCGGCAAGGCTGCGGCGGCGGGCAGCAGAGGGTACAGCCGGGTTGCCGCGAACACGGTCAGGTACAGCGCGCCGACGCCGCCGCCCTGCAGCACGAGTCCGTACGCGCCGCGGCTCTCGCCGATACGCCAGCCGAGCACGAGCAAGGCCGTCGCTGCCAGAGCGACACCGGCGAGCCGGAATTCGATCGGCAGGAGGCTGTTGTCGGCCGCATATTTGAGCAGGAAGGCGATGCCGAAGAACAGCACGACAATGCCGACGCGCACCACCGTATTGCCGCCGAAGAGCCAGTCGCGGCCTGCTTTGACAAGGCGCTCGACGACGCCCGGGCCGCGCGGCGGTGCGGGCGCGGGCGCGACTTGGGGCGCTTCGACAGTCTCGACAGTCTCGACAGTCCCGGCGCGGGCCGGCGTGGCGACGGGCGTCACGGCCGAAGTGCCGGCTTCAATTCGCCGATCAGTTTCAGTCGATGCGTCGGCCTCCACGCTTGCGGATGCATGCGCTGCCGACGCGCTCTCCTGCAGTTCGACGGGCGCCTGCGGCGGGATGGCATAGGGATGACTGCTGGCGGCCGCGAAAGCCGCGCCGGGAACCGTCGCGAAGCCAGCAGCGTGGTCGGGCGGCGCCGCTGGCGCGGGTGCGTCGCTGTCTGCCGGAGCGATACCCGCGGCTTCGCGCAACTGTCGAATCTCGCCGCGCAGCGCAACGACCTCGCGCTCCAGCCACTCGACGCGGCTCGCCAGATCGCGACGCGCATCCGATTCGGCGGGCGTCGACACTGGCCGATGCGCGGCATTCGCCGACTTTCTGCTGCGCAGGCGTGCGAGCGCGAACCCCGCCAGCGCGCCGAAGAATGCGCCATACCCGAGCGGAATATCGTTCGACAAGGAAACCAGCAGGCCGACCACAGCGCCCAGCACGGTAAATATCACGCTCATCGCAACCCTCTTTTATTGTCTTGTGCGGCGATATCCGTTTGATCGCAAGGCGCTCCCGCACGGACTATTCGCGAATACCGCAGTGGCAAGCAGCGCAAATCGGCGCGCAGAATAGCATGCGCCGCGGGCTTTTCAAGCGACTATCCGCTCGAAGCTCATAACGGGCGGCAATGACGCCAATTGAAATTCGGTTTGCCGCGCGTCCGTCGACAACTGCTGGCGTGTCACCGGCCATTATGCGACTAATGCGCACCGATTAATCGAGCGGATCCACCGGATCGCCCGCGAATCAAAGTGGGCACAAACGGCCATTACCGGAACAATGACTTGAGCGAACGGCACGCGATTATGCGGGCGTTACGTTTCTTTGATCGCGCCACTGCCTTCGCACCGACATGCCAGCCGTGTCAAAATTCGAGACCCACCGCAGCAGACATCGGCCCGGCTTTATGGGCGGTTGTCAACCCGCGCGGCGCACCACTCCAGTCATCCAATCTATTCAGGGAAGTTTCAGTGGACATCAACAAACAGGTCGCGGCGCTGACCGCCTCGGAACTCCAGACAGCCGGCGCGAGCCAGGCGACGGCGATTGCGGTCAGCGTGCTGCTGCGCCATCTGCGCTCGCCGGAACTGGCGAAGCTGTTGTCGTCGGCATTCGAAAACCATCAGGCGGTCATGCTCCAAACGCCGTGGCCCGATCAGATGTTGCAGGCCTTCGAATCGACCCGGCGCTTTCTCGAAGGCGCCGCACAGGCCGACCTGCCCGGCAGCGCCGACACGCCGCCCGCGCCGCAAGCCTGAGCAAGCTTGGCCACGCGGGCGCCACAGATGCCCGCCAAACAAAAAACCCCGCGAGTCCAATGACTTGACGGGGTTTTTCGCTACAGATGAATGGTGCGAGGGAGGGGACTCGAACCCCTACACCCTTGCGGGCGTCAGGACCTAAACCTGGTGCGTCTACCAATTTCGCCACCCTCGCAGCCGGGCAAGCGTTGTGCGTCTCGCCCGATGTCTGCATGCTCTGCGCGGCGTCCGGAGGTACGCGCCCAAAAGCGTAAGCGCGAGATTCTAACGCATTGATTCGCGCTTGTCTGCAACTGCCACACATACGGCCGCACGCCTGCGGCGCCTGCGCCGATGCTACAATTTTCGGCTTCGCGCATGCACGCCGTGCGCTCATCGCCCGCCCTTCCCCACATTCCAAGCCGTGAATTTCGACGAATATTGCCAGCAAAAAGCGGCGCCGCCAGGATCGAGCGTTTACTATGCGCTCCGCCAGGCGCCCGCAGCCAGTCAACCGCGCCTGACCGCACTGTACGCACTGCGCCGCGAGTTCGAGGAAACGGTTAAGGAAGTCAGCGACCCCGCCATTGGCCGCACGAAGCTCGCCTGGTGGCAAAACGAACTGGGCGCGCTTGCTTCGGGCGCGCCCACGCACCCGGTTTCGAAAGCGCTCGCCGCCACGCTGCCCGACGTGAAAGCCGAATACCCGGCATTGCAGGCACTGCTGAGCGGTTTCGAAATGGATCTCGACCAGGCACGCTACCTCGATTACCCGAACCTGCGACGCTATGTGCAGGCGGTGGGCGGCACGTTCGCGGGGCTGGTGGCGCGCGCGGCGAGCAAGGCGGTTGCCACAGACGGCACGCAGGCGCCGGCCTGGTCTACGCCCTTGGGCGACGCGTTGCTGCTCGCGCAGCTCGTGGTGGAAACGGGCAACGATGCGCGCCACGGCCGCATCTACATCCCTATTGACGAAATGCAGCGCTTCAATGTGACAGCTGCGGATCTGATCAATCGAAAATATACCGATGCGTTCGCGGAGCTCATGCGCTTTCAGACGAAGCGCGCGCGCGATGCCTTGCATGCCGCGCTCGCTGCGGTGCCGGGACGCGAGCGCCGCTCGCAGCGCACGCTGCTTGCACAGGGCGCGCTCGCGTTAGCGTTGCTCGAGGAAATAGAGCGCGACGGTTATCACGTGCTGCATCAACGCATCGCATTGACGCCGATCCGCAAGCTCTGGATTGCCTGGCGCGCGAGGTAACACAGCGGACGACAGCGGGCGCCGCCGTTCGGCGCTTACCGCTTATACAGCTCGCGCACGGCGTCTTCGATATGCTGCCTCAGCAAACGACGCTCGTCCGGCGTCATATGTCCGTCGCGACGGCGCTGATCGAGATCGGGGGGAACCGCGGTGCGCAACATCACGTCTGATGCTGGCCGCTCGGTGCTGGAGTTGTGACGGTTTGCCTTTGAAGTGCCGGGCCTGGACGCGCGCTCGCTCGCAGCTCTGTCGGCAGAAGGCTGGGCGTGGGCGAGCGTTGGTCCCAACGTGCCTGCGAGCGTACCGGCAACCGCCAGTGCAATCACGCTCAGGCGCACATTCGGCCAAACCCCTCCCTTCATGTTGTTCCCTTCGTGGCGCGGCAACCGGCTACCTCAAATGCGTGTGACAAACCCGGTAACGAGCCGGGCGCGTGGGTTTTAGTCGAGTGAAGTATCCACCGAACAGCCGCATTCAGTAAAGGAGTCTAACTGTCGCCGCTTTACGCCGTGCCACAGGCCGGGTAAATTTTGTAACTGACTGTAACTCGATAAATGATGCAACCGCGCACTACTTTCTAATCGCGCTAAGATGCCGACCATGGAAACCAAAAACCCTTCGAAAATTCTCGTCGTCGACGACGATCCGCGCCTGCGCGATCTGCTGCGCCGCTACCTCGGCGAACAGGGCTTCAACGTGTATGTGGCCGAAAACGCGCCGTCCATGAACAAGCTGTGGGTGCGTGAGCGCTTCGATCTGCTGGTGCTCGACCTGATGCTGCCGGGCGAAGACGGCCTGTCCATCTGCCGGCGTTTGCGCGGCAGCAATGACCGCACGCCGATCATCATGCTCACCGCGAAGGGCGAAGACGTCGACCGTATCGTCGGCCTTGAAATGGGCGCGGACGACTATCTGCCGAAGCCATTCAATCCGCGCGAACTGGTGGCCCGGATTCACGCGGTGCTGCGCCGTCAGTCGCCGTCGGAGTTGCCGGGCGCGCCGTCCGAAACGACCGAAGTTTTCGAGTTCGGGGAGTTCGCGCTCAATCTCGCGACCCGCACGCTCACCAAGGCCGGCCAGGAAATTCCGCTGACCACGGGCGAGTTTTCGGTACTCAAGGTGTTCGCGCGTCATCCGCGCCAGCCGCTGTCGCGCGAGAAGTTGATGGAACTGGCGCGCGGCCGCGAGTATGAAGTGTTCGACCGCAGCCTCGACGTGCAGATCTCGCGTCTGCGCAAGCTCATTGAACCGGACCCGGGCAGCCCGCGCTTCATTCAGACGGTGTGGGGTCTTGGCTACGTGTTCATTCCCGACGGCGCAGCCTGAGTTTGTTCACACCTCCTGCTTTTGTTTTCAGATAAGAAGGGCCCATGCGGATCGACCGGCGCCTCCTGACGCTCGCGTTCGGCGGCCTTTTCTGGCGGACCTTTCTGCTGATCGCGCTGTTGATCGCGGTCAGTCTCGCTGCCTGGTTCCAGAGCTTCCGGGTGATCGAACGCGAGCCGCGCGCACAGCGCGTGGCGCTGCAACTCGTCGCCATCGTCAAGCTCACGCGCACCGCACTCCTCTATTCCGATCCCGACTTGCGGCGCGCCCTGCTGCAGGACCTGGAAAGCAATGAAGGGGTGCGCGTGTATCCGCGCGAAACCACCGACAAGTTCAAGCTGCAGCCGGACGAGTCGCTGAACCGGCTGATCGAGCATGACATTCGCGGCCGTCTCGGCGACGACACGGTGATCGCGCAAAGCGTGAACGATATCCCCGGCGTCTGGATCAGCTTCAAGATCGACGACGACGACTATTGGGTCGCGCTCGACCGCGATCAGCTCGACAATGCGACAGGCCTGCAGTGGGCCGGCTGGGGCGTGTTCGCGCTCGCGCTGTCCCTCTTCGGCGCGGCCTTCATCACGAGTCTCGTGAACCGGCCGTTCGCCCGCCTCGCAATGGCCGCGCGCAAGGTCGGCTCGGGGCAGTCGCCCGAACCGCTGCCCGAGCGCGGCATGGGCGTAGCCGCCGAAACCAATCGCAGTTTCAACCAGATGGTGCGCGACCTCGAGCAACTGGAAGCCGACCGCGCGCTGATGCTCGCGGGTATCTCGCATGACCTGCGCACGCCGCTCGCGCGGCTGCGGCTCGAAACGGAAATGAGTCCGTCCGACCAGAGCACGAAAGACGCCATGGTCGACGACATCGAGCAGATGGACATGATCATCGGCCGGTTCCTCGACTACGCGCGCCCGGTGCAGCGCGTGCCGGAGCCGGTCGATCTGTCCGTGATCGCGAGCGAGCTCGCCGCGCGTATGCAAAGCGAAGACAGCATGCGGCTCATCACGCGGCTCGCGCCCTCGGCGGTGATCGAGGCGGACGAGACCGACATGCGGCGGGTCGTCGGCAATCTGCTGGAAAACGCGCGCAAGTACGGTCTGAGCGACGGTGACGGCATCCCGCACGTCATTCTGGAGACGCGCGTGTCGCACTCGCGCGTCGAGTTGTCGGTGGTCGACGAAGGCCCCGGCATTCCGGAAGACCAGCTCGCGCTCGTCACACGCCCGTTCTATCGTGTCAATTCCGCGCGCACGCAGGCGAACGGCACAGGTCTCGGCATGGCCATCGTGCAACGGCTCGTGGGGCGTTATCGCGGCGCGCTGCGCCTGCGTAACAGAACGCCGGGACCGGGCCTCGAAGTCACCATCGAATTCCCGCTCGCCAAGGGCGTGTGAGCCGCATCGCATCCGCCGCGGGATGCCCGCACTGCGGATGCCTGCTCCGTTGAATAATAACTATCCCACTCGTTAGGAAAAAACTATTGAGCCGATAGTTCAATAGAGCTATAGTTTAAAACCCTGACACGCGCTCGTGATGACGAGCTGGTAGCCTCAACATGCTGTTTTTTCCAACACACGAAGGAGCACTCGCATGAAAACCGTTGGCGACAAACTCGAAGCGTTCACCGTCACCGCTGCCAAGCCTGGCTTCAACAACCATGAGGAAAACGGCGCCTCGGCGTTCGAAGAAATCACGGAGCAGTCGTTCCCGGGCAAGTGGAAGATCATCTATTTCTATCCGAAGGACTTCACCTTCGTGTGCCCGACGGAAATCGTCGAGTTCGCCAAGCTGGCCAAAGACTTCGAAGAGCGCGACGCCGTGCTGCTCGGCGGCAGCGTCGACAATGAGTTCGTGAAACTCGCCTGGCGCCGCGAGCACAAGGATCTCAGCAAGCTGAACCACTACTCGTTCGGCGACGTGAAGGGCGAGCTGATCGACCAGCTCGGCGTGCGCGACAAGGAAGCAGGCGTCGCGCTGCGCGCCACGTTTATCGTCGATCCGGACAATACGATCCAGCACGTTTCGGTCAACAACCTGAACGTCGGCCGCAATCCCGAGGAAGTGCTGCGGATTCTCGACGGTCTGCAAACGGACGAACTCTGTCCGTGCAACCGCGCAGTCGGCGGCGCAACGCTGTAAGCCGTGCCCGCCCGAGCCCGCCACGCTTGAAAAAGCAGCGGGCTTTTTTATCGACAACCCGATAGGAGATGACAATGGAATTCTTGTCTTCCATTAAGGCGCTCGTACCCGACTACGCGAAAGATATCCGGCTGAATCTGGACGGCACGATCGCGCGCTCGTCGCTAGAAGGCAACGACGCAGTCGGCGTCGCGCTCGCGGCGGCGTTCGCCGCGAAAAGCACGGCGATCGTCAATGCGATCCGCAACGCGGGCGTGCTCTCTCCCGAAGAAACCACGGGCGCGCTGACCGCCGCCGCGTTGATGGGCATGAACAATGTCTGGTATCCGTACGTGGAGATGGCCGGCAACGCGGACCTGAAATCGCAACCGGCGCAGTTGCGCATGAACGCCTATGCATCGCATGGCGGCGTGGACAAGCGGCGCTTCGAGATGTACGCGCTCGCGGCCTCGATTATCGGCAAGTGTCATTTCTGCGTGAAATCGCACTTCGACACGCTGATCGCCGAAGGCATGAGTGCCACGCAGTTGCGCGACGTCGGGCGGATTGCGGCGGTGATCAATGCCGCCGCGCAGTGCATTGCGGCGGAGCAGGCTCCCGGCTAAAAAGCCCGTCAATCCTTGACCAGCAGCACCACGGCTTGCGCCTCGATGCCCTCGCCGCGGCCGAGATAACCCAGCTTCTCGTTGGTCTTGGCTTTGACGTTGACTTTTTCGGTGGGCAGGCCGAGGTCGGCGGCAATGTTCGCACGCATGCCCTCGATATGCGGCGCGAGCTTCGGCGCCTGAGCGACCACGCTGCTGTCGACATTCGCAATCGAAAAACCGGCGGCCTTCACGCGCGCCACGCACTCGCGCAGCAGCACGCGGCTGTCGGCGCCAGCGAATTTCGCGTCCGTATCGGAGAAATGACGGCCGATGTCGCCGAGCGCGGCGGCGCCGAAGAGCGCGTCGGTGATTGCATGCAGCAGCACGTCGGCGTCCGAATGGCCGAGCAGGCCGCGTTCGTACGGAATCGTCACCCCGCCGATGATCAACGGACGCCCCGGCACCAGCGCATGCACGTCGTATCCCTGTCCAATTCTGAAATCCATCTGCGTCAAGTCCTCAGGTCCACAAGTCTGTTAGCTGAAAATCAACCACTCACAACCCAACCGTTACGTGGCCGAAGGCCGCAGCAGGATCGCCTCGGCCAGATCGAAATCTTCCGGGTACGTCACCTTGAAGTTGCGCAGGCTGCCTTGCACGAGCCGCGGCGCATGGCCGGCCCATTCGATTGCGCTGGCTTCGTCGGTGAGGTCGTGACCGTCGGCCTGCGCGCGCAGGATCGCTTCGCGCAACATGCCGATGCGAAACATTTGCGGCGTTTGCGCCTGCCAGAGGCCGTCGCGCGATTCGGTGCGGGCAATGCGGCTGTCCGCCGACGCCTCGTCGATCCGCTTCAAGGTATCCGCGACCGGCAAGGCCATGATGCCGCCCACCGCGTCGTCCTTGAGCGCGCCGGTCAGGGTGCGGATCAGGCCCGGCGTGATGCCCGGCCGGGCGGCGTCGTGCACGAGCACCCAGTCGTCGTCGCGCGCATTGAATTCGGTGAGCGCGTGCAAGCCGTTGAGCACCGACGCCTGGCGCGATGCGCCCCCGCAGCGGCGCACCGCAAAGCGCAGGCCGCCAAAGCGGCGCGCGTCGAAGTGCTGGTCGTCCGGCGCGATCACGACGAGCGTTTGCGCGAATTCGCTGCAGGCGTCGAATGCGGCAAGCGAGTAATGCAACATGTCGCGCCCGGCGACGGTGCGGTACTGTTTGGGCATCGCGGCACCGGAACGGCTGCCGGTGCCTGCGCACGGAATCAGGGCAAATAGACGGGAAGTCACGAGTGCGGATGCCGCGAGGTGAAAGTAAAGGACGGATTTTATAATAGGTCCTTCGCATCCACGCCCCGACACGCGTAAACTTGGCCGTTCGAGTGAGCCCGAGGCCGCCTTTTCTTTTCTATGCCAGATATCGCCGCATCATCGCAGTACTCCTCGCCCGTCGCGCTCGTCAAAGCCGGCCAGCGTTTCGCCTTCGACGGCACGCACGGCTCGTCCGACGCCCTGCTGATCGCCCGCTACCATCTCGCCTACCGCGAGAAGGTGCCGTTGCTCGCGGTCGTGTGCGAGAGCGCCGTCGATGCGCAGCGCCTGTCGCAAGAAATCGGCTTTTTCGCGCCCGAAGCACGCGTGCGTCTTCTGCCCGACTGGGAAACGCTGCCTTACGACACGTTTTCGCCGCACCAGGACCTGGTTTCCGAGCGTCTTGCCACGCTGCACGATCTCGGCGAAGGCCGCTGCGACATCCTGCTCGTGCCGGCCACCACGGCGCTGTACCGCATGCCGCCCGCGTCGTTTCTCGCCGCCTACACGTTCTCGTTCTCGCAGGGCGAGCGCCTCGACGAGGCGAAGCTGAAGGCGCAGCTCACGCTCGCGGGCTACGAACATGTGAGCCAGGTCGTGCGTCCCGGCGAATATTGCGTGCGTGGCTCGCTGCTCGATCTTTATCCGATGGGCTCGCCCCTGCCCTACCGGATCGACCTGTTCGACGACCAGGTGGACTCGATCCGCGCGTTCGACCCCGACACGCAGCGCAGTCTCTATCCGGTCAAGGACGTGCGCCTCTTGCCGGGCCGCGAATTTCCCTTCGACGAAGCCGCGCGCACCGCGTTTCGCAGCCGCTGGCGCGAGACGTTCGAGGGCGATCCGAGCCGCGCGTCGATCTATAAGGACATCGGCAACGGCGTCCCGTCGGCGGGCATCGAATATTATTTGCCGCTTTTCTTCGACGAGACGGCCACCCTCTTCCACTATTTGCCGCCCGGCGCGCAACTCGCGTTTGTCGGCGATCTGGACGCGGCGATCCGGCGCTTTAACAACGACACGAAGCAGCGCTACAACTTCCTGTCGCACGATCGCGACCGGCCTATTCTCGAGCCGCAGCGCCTCTTTCTCACGGACGAGGACTTCTTCACGCTCGCCAAGCCCTTCGCGCGCCTCGTGCTGCCGGTCAACGCGGGCGGCGGCTGGTCGACGCCTTTGCCGAACCTCGCCATCGACCGTCACGCGGACGATCCCGTTTCCGCGTTGCGCGCCTACCTCGACACGACGCCGAACCGCGTGCTGTTCGCCGCGGAATCGGCGGGCCGGCGCGAAACGCTGTTGCAACTGCTCGCGGACAACCATCTGAAACCTGCGTCGAGCGACAGCTTCCAGGACTGGCTGACCGGCGACGCGCGCTTCTCGCTCGGTGTGGCGCCGCTTGCAAACGGCTTTGCCGTGCCGGCGGACGGCATCGCGATCATCACCGAGACCGAGCTTTACGGGCCGCTCGCGCGGCGCGCGGGGCGCCGCCGCCAGGAACAGGCGAGCAACGTCGACTCGATGGTGCGCGATCTGTCCGAGCTCAAAGTCGGCGATCCGGTCGTGCATTCGCAGCACGGTATCGGCCGCTACATGGGCCTCGTCACCATGGACCTCGGCGAAGGCGAGACCGAGTTCCTGCACCTCGAATACGCGGGCGACAGCAAGCTCTACGTGCCCGTCGCCCAATTGCACGTGATCTCGCGTTATAGCGGCGCCGACCCGGAAAGCGCGCCGCTGCATTCGCTCGGTTCGGGCCAATGGGAAAAGGCCAAGCGCAAGGCCGCGCAGCAGATCCGCGATACCGCCGCCGAGTTGCTGAACCTTTACGCGCGCCGCGCGGCGCGCTCGGGTCACGCATTCGCGCTCGAACCGAAAGACTACGTGAAGTTCGCCGAGAGCTTCGGCTTCGAGGAAACGCCGGACCAGGCCGCGGCCATCGCGGCGGTGATCGGCGACATGACGAGCGGCAAGCCGATGGATCGCCTCGTGTGCGGCGACGTGGGCTTCGGCAAAACCGAGGTCGCGTTGCGCGCGGCGTTCATCGCGGTGATGGGCGGCAAGCAGGTCGCGCTCCTCTCGCCCACCACGCTGCTCGCCGAACAGCACACGCAAACCTTCACGGACCGCTTCTCCGACTGGCCGGTGCGCATCGCCGAATTGTCGCGCTTCAGGTCGACGAAGGAAGTGAACGCCGCGATCCAGCAGATCAACGAAGGCAGTGTCGACATTGTGATCGGCACGCACAAGCTGCTTTCGTCGGACGTGCAGTTCAAGCGGCTCGGGCTCGTGATCATCGACGAGGAGCATCGCTTCGGCGTGCGGCAGAAAGAGGCGCTCAAGGCCTTGCGCGCGGAAGTCGACGTGCTCACGCTCACCGCTACGCCGATTCCGCGCACGCTCGGCATGGCGCTCGAAGGCCTGCGCGATTTCTCGGTGATCGCGACGGCGCCGCAAAAGCGCCTTGCGATCAAGACCTTCGTGCGTCGCGAGGAAGAAAGCGTGATCCGCGAAGCCATGTTGCGCGAACTGAAGCGCGGCGGCCAGGTGTACTTTCTGCACAACGAAGTAGAGACCATCGAGAATCGCCGGCAAATGCTCGAGGCACTCGTGCCCGAAGCACGCATCGCGGTCGCGCACGGGCAGATGCACGAGCGCGAACTCGAACGCGTGATGCGCGACTTCGTTGCGCAGCGCGCGAACGTACTGCTGTGCACGACGATTATCGAAACCGGCATCGACGTGCCGAGCGCGAACACGATCCTGATTCATCGCGCGGACAAGTTCGGGCTCGCGCAGCTGCATCAGTTGCGCGGCCGCGTGGGACGCTCGCATCACCAGGCCTATTCGTATCTGCTCGTGCACGATCCGCAGGGACTGACGAAGCAGGCGCAGCGCCGTCTCGAAGCGATCCAGCAGATGGAGGAACTCGGCTCGGGCTTCTATCTGGCCATGCACGACCTGGAAATTCGCGGCACGGGCGAAGTGCTCGGCGACAAGCAGTCGGGCGAAATTCACGAAATCGGCTTCCAGTTGTACACGGACATGCTCAACGACGCGGTGAAGGCGCTGAAGGACGGCAAGGAGCCGGACCTGACCGCGCCGCTCGCCGCGACCACCGAAATCAATCTGCACGCACCGGCCATTCTTCCCGCCGACTATTGCGGCGACGTGCAGGAGCGTCTGTCGCTCTACAAGCGGCTCGCGAATTGCGAGCACAACGATTCGATCGACGGCATTCAGGAAGAGCTGATCGACCGCTTCGGCAAGCTGCCGCCGCAGGCGCTGGCGCTCGTGGAAACCCATCGGCTGAGGCTTGCGGCCAAGCCGTTGGGCATCTCGAAGATCGACGCGGGCGAAGCCGTGATCGGCCTGCAGTTCATTCCGAATCCGCCCGTCGACGCCATGCGTATCATCGAGATGGTGCAGAAGCACAAGCACATCAAGCTGGCGGGCCAGGACAAGCTGCGCATCGAAACGCGCAGTCCCGATCTTGCCGTGCGCGTTGCGACCGTGAAGGAGACCTTGCGCGCGCTCGGTTCGCCGAGCCGCGGCACCGCGGCGGCCACGGCGGCGCGGTAGGCGGCCGCGAGGTTGCATGGATAGGGCTGCGTCATCGCTCGCCGCGCGTTGTCCGCCACTGTGACCACGGTCACGGCAACGCAGAAAACCGCAGGACGTCTAGCGTGATTCGGCAATGTTGCGGCGCGCCATGCGCGCGCCGCAACATGAGCGCGGTATGCCGACGGCGCACTGGACGGCATACGGCACGGCATTTTTTGGGTATGATCGAAAGACTCAAATGCCGGAGCCTCGTCATGTCTCACGTCGCTGATTCAGCGCAGTCCTCGCCAGCATCCGCCAACGCTTCATCCGCTTCCGCCTCCGGCGTCACGCCTGTCTCGCTTCCCTGGGTTACCCGTCTCGTGTCGATGGACACGGTGAGCCGCAACCCGAATCTCGGCCTGATCGAAACCGTGCGCGACGAATTGCGCGGCGCGGGCATTGAAGCCACGCTCACGCACGACGAGAGCGGCAAATGGGCCAACCTCTTCGCGACGATCCCCGCGCACGACGGCGAAACCAACGGCGGCGTCGTCCTGTCGGGCCATACCGACGTCGTGCCCGTGGACGGCCAGCAGTGGGACAGCGACCCGTTCAAGCCGGAAATTCGCGGCGATAAACTCTACGGCCGCGGCACCTGCGACATGAAGGGTTTCATCGGCGCGGCGCTCGCGCTCGTGCCCGACATGCAGCGCGCAAAACTCGCCAAGCCGATTCACTTCGCGCTGTCGTTCGACGAGGAAGTGGGCTGCGCGGGCGCACCGCTCATGATCGCCGATCTGATGAAGCGCGGCGTGAAGCCGGACGGCTGCATCGTCGGCGAACCGACCAGCATGCGGCCCATCGTGGCGCACAAGGGCATCAACGCTTACCAGTGCTGCGTGCGCGGCCAGGCGGCGCATTCGTCGCTCACGCCGAAGGGGCTGAACGCCATTGAATACGCGGCGCGCCTCATCTGCTATATCCGCGACATGGCCGATCGGTTCCGCGAGCAGGGTCCGTTCGACGAACTGTACGACGTGCCCTTCACCACCGCGCAGACCAGCACGATCGTCGGCGGCAATGCGATCAATACCGTGCCGGCCGAATGCAAGTTCCAGTTCGAGTTCCGCAATCTGCCCACGCTCGACCCCGAGCCGATTTTCGCGCGCATCGAGCAATACGCCCGCGAAACGCTGCTGCCGAAAATGTTGCGCGAGCATCCGTCGGCCGCGATCGAGATCACGAAGATCGCAGCGGCGCCCGGACTCGATTCGTCCGAACAGGCAGCCATCACCCAGCTCGTGCGCGCGCTCACCGCGGACCAGGACAAGCGCAAGGTCGCGTATGGCACGGAAGCCGGGCTGTTTTCGCTGGCGGGGATTCCGAGCATCGTGTGCGGGCCCGGCGACATCCAGCAGGCGCACAAGGCAAACGAGTTCGTCGCGCTGGATCAGCTCGTGGAATGCGAGCGCTTTTTGCGCAAGTTCATTCACAGCATGTCGGTGGAAGCGCAGGCGCATTGAGTGCGGCGCGTGGGTCAAGCGCGAGCCGCGAAATAGACGCAGGGAACAGACGCCTCGAGCGTTCTTCATCAACCCATTTCCGTCCACGCCATGTCAACCGCCACGCCGCAGCACACCGACCATACGATCGACGGCGAGCCGATCCCCACGCTCGACGATATCGCCGCGCAGCATTTTGCGCTGACGCCGTGGGTGTCGCGAACGCCGGTTTTCGACAGGCAGGACTTCGCGTCGCTCGAAGGCACGGTGGTGAACTTCAAGTTCGAGCTGCTGCAGGCGGGCGGCAGCTTCAAGGCGCGCGGCGCGTTCACGAACCTGCTCGCGCTCGACGAAGCGCAGCGCAGCGCGGGCGTCACCTGCGTGTCGGGCGGCAATCATGCGGTGGCGGTCGCGTATGCGGCGATGCGCCTCGGCATCAGCGCCAAGGTCGTGCTGTTTCGCGCGGCCAACCCGGCGCGGGTCGCGCTGTGCCGCCACTATCGCGCGGAGATCGTGTTCGCGGAAGATCTCGCCGAGGCTTTCGAGCTCGTGCGCCGCATCGAGGCGGAGGAAGGCCGCTACTTCGTGCATCCGTTCAACGGCTATCGCACGGTGCTCGGTTCGGCCACGCTCGGCTACGAATGGACCACGCAGACGCCCGACCTCGAAGCGGTGATCGTGCCGATCGGCGGCGGCGGTCTTGCGGCCGGCGTGGCCACGGCGATGCGCCTCGCGAATCCCGACGTGCACGTGTTCGGTGTCGAGCCAGAAGGCGCCGACGCGATGAGCAGGAGCTTCGCCGCGAAGCACACGGTCAAGATGGGCCACATGCACAGTATCGCCGACTCGCTGATGGCTCCGCATACCGAGGAATACAGCTATGAGCTGTGCCGCCGTCATATCGACGAAATCGTGACCGTTTCCGACGATCAGCTCCGCGCGGCCATGCTGACCTTGTTCGGACAACTGAAGCTCGCGGTGGAACCGGCTTGTGCGGCGGCCACCGCAGCGCTCCTCGGACCGCTGCGCGAGAAGCTGCAGGGCAAACGCGTGGGAGTTCTGCTGTGCGGCACGAACACCGACCCGGTCACTTTTGCGGCGCACATCGAACGCGCGCGCCACAGCGCGTCGCAGTTTCCGGACTAAGTCGCGCTTTGCCGCCACGCTGAATCAAAACGATCCACGCGCATCCAGTTTCGCGGCCGAAGGGCTAGCCTATCCGTCTCAGATTGGTATGATTAAGTCATCGATATTCGGGAGGAAACCCCTATGAGCATGGTCAAGGAATTCAAGGAATTTGCCCTCAAGGGCAACGTGATGGATCTGGCGGTCGGTGTGATCATCGGCGGCGCGTTCTCCACCATTGTCAATTCAGTCGTGAAAGACCTGATCATGCCGGTGGTCGGCGTTGCCACGGGCGGCCTCGATTTCTCGAACAAATTCATTCGCCTCGGCGCCATTCCGGCCAGTTTCAAAGGCAATCCCGAATCGTATAAAGACTTGCAGACAGCGGGCGTCGCGGTATTCGGCTACGGCTCGTTCATTACCGTGCTCATCAACTTCATCATCCTCGCCTTCATCATTTTCCTGATGGTGAAGTTCATCAACAATCTGCGCAAACCGGCCGACGCCGCGCCGTCGGAACCGCCCCCGCCGCCCGAAGACATCGTGCTGTTGCGCGAAATCCGCGACTCGCTGAAAAACTCGCCGCGCTAAGCGTAGCCTCGCGGTACGCCGGCGAAAGCAAAAGGCATGTTGCGACACCGTCGCGACAGGCCTTTCTCTTGATGCACAGGCATGGAAGGCGGAAGGCGCCGCGCGCTAGCTTGCCTTCTGCGCCTTCAGATTGATCGCGTTCTCGATCATCGTTTCCAGCTGCGCGAAGTTGACGGGCTTCGTCAAATGCGAGGTGAAACCGGCGGCAAGGCAACGGCGTACGTCTTCGTCGGTGCCGAACCCGGTCAGCGCGACCGCCGGCACGTCGGAACGCTCGCGGTACGCCTTGATGAAGTCGAGGCCCGTGCCGTCAGGCAAGCCGACATCGCTGATGACCAGATCGAAAGTCTGCAACTGGGTGGCCGCGAGTGCGTCGTCCACGCGGCCCACGGTCGTCACGTCGTGGCCGAGCGTGCGAATGAGCTGCCCCATGACTTCGGCGGTATCGACGTGATCTTCGATCAGCAAAATGTTAAGTACACCGGCCGGATGGACAGGCTCGGGCATGACCGCTTGCGAGGTCCGCGCGGGCGCGGCCGCGGTGGGCAGCGTAATCGTGAACGTCGCGCCGCAATGCGCGCCCGGACTTTGCGCGGTGACGGTACCGCCATGCACGTCGGTGAGCGCCTTGGTGATCGCGAGCCCGAGCCCCAGGCCGCCAAACTGCCGCGTCATTTTCTGATCGCCCTGCTCGAACGCATTGAACAGCTTGCCGATCTGTTCGGGCTCGATGCCGATGCCGGTATCTTCCACCGAAATCTGCACGTGCATGCGCTCGTCGCGCGTGCGCACATAGATATGGCCGCCGTCGGGCGTGAACTTGGCGGCGTTGCGGATCAGGTTCCACAGCATCTGCTGCAGGCGCGCGCGGTCGGCGAGCACGTAGTGATGCGTCGCGTCCTTGTGCACGTGCACGTCCTGCTGCTTCACCTGGATTTCGCTGCGAAAAAGCTCGAGCACGCTGTCGATCACCTCGTGCACGTCGACCGTTTCGAGAGACAGGCGCAGCTTGCCGTTGGCCACACGCGTGAGGTCGAGCAGATCGTCGATCAGGCGCGCTTCGAGTTCCACGTTGCGGCGAATCATGCGCACGCTCGCGCGCGCCTGATCCGGCAGGTCCGGAATCATTTCGAGCACGCTCGCGCCGGCCAGCACCGGTGTGAGCGGCGTGCGCAATTCGTGCGACAGCATCGCGAGAAAGCGGTCTTTCGCGCGGTTCGCTTCTTCGGCGGTCTGCCGCGCCGCCTGTTCGGAAGCGAGCAGCCGTTCGCGCTCCTGCATCGCCTCGCGCTCGGAATGAACGTCCGTGCAACTGCCGAACCATTTGCTGATGTTGCCGTCGTTGTCGCGCGTGGCGACCATGCGTGCGTCGAACCAGCGGTATTCGCCGTCGTGGCGGCGAATCCGCAGTTCGTGCCGATAGGTGCCCGCGTGACCGGCCACCGCCTTGAGCCAGCTGCGGCGCACTTCTTCGCGATCCTCGGGATGCACGGCGTCGAGCCAGGCGAGACCGTGCGAGCTGTTTTCGGCGAGCCCCGTGTAGTCGTACCACTGCTTGGAGAGGAAATCACAGTCGCCCGCGGCATTGCAGGTCAGCACCAGATGCGGCAGCGCTTCGGAAAGATTGCGGTAATGCTGCTCGCGATCGCGCAGCAAGAGCGCTTCGTCCGACGCGCGTTGCAGACGCACTTGCGAAAGCACCCGCTCCACCGCTTCGGGGAGGTAATCGAGGTAATCGCCGGATTTCGGCACCACGTCGGACACGCCCGCGCGCAGCGCTTCGATCACACGCGATTCATCCGTAAAACCGGTCACGAGGATGGCCGGAATGCGCACGCCTTCCGCGCGCAGCCGGCGAAAGAAATCGAGGCCGGTTTCCGGTCCGCTCAACTGGTAGTCGAGCACCAGCAGATCGAGCCCGCCTAAGGCGAGCCGTTCGCGCGCAGCCTCCACGCTCGCACACACCGCGACCCGGCAGCCGGCGCGTTCGAGCGATTTGCGTGCGAGCCGCAAGATACCCTCGTCGTCGTCGACGACGAGAATGGAGGCGGCCGGCTGCGGAGACACGTCTTCGGTCATGCGCAATCTTTGTGTAGTCGTTTTATAGAGTATGTAACCAATTCGCGCACGTCATGACGACGACGCGAACCGATGCCCGGACGGCAGCTTGACCACCTGCAGGAAAAACCCGAGGCGGCGCACGGCTTCAATAAATGCATCGTACTCGACGGGCTTCGTGATGTAGACATTGCAGCCCAGTTCATAGCAGCGGGCAATTTCGCGCGGATCGTCCGTGGTGGTCAGCACGATCACAGGCACGGGTGCGGTTTGCGGCGACTCCTTCAGACGCCGCAACACCTCGAAGCCGTCCACGCGTGGCATCTTGAGGTCGAGCAGCACGACGGAATTCCTCAGATCTTCCGGTTGCGGATGCGCGCCCGGCGCACTCTCGCCGCCTGCCTCTCCGCCGAAGAAATAGTCGAGCGCCTGCTGACCATCGCGAAAGCGCATAAAACCATTGGAAATGCCGGCACGGCGCAGATTGCGTTCGACGAGCGTGGCGTGGCCGTCGTCGTCTTCGATCAGTACGATGCTGACCGTTTCCCCGTGACTCATATGCCCTCCGTTCTCCCAGTTCCCGCCCGGTTCCTGCAAGGCGGCGCCGAGGTCGTGCCGCCCGAATCGCGCGGTGCAAGTTTCCATTGCGCCCCGCGCAAGCTAGAGACGCGCGGGCTGTTCCGGCAACACCACGAAAAAGGTCGACCCCGCGCCTTCCGCGGACTCCACCCACACTCGCCCGCCATGCCGCTCCACCGTGCGCCGCACCACTGCCAGGCCGACGCCGTCGCCGCGCGCCACATCCACGTGCAGCCGTTGAAACGCGCGGAACACCTTCGACATATACGCGGCCGGAATGCCGAGGCCGTTATCGCGCACGTAGTAGGTGCGCATGCGCAGCGGGCGCGGCCCGCTCGCCTCCACGGGTTCCGGTTCGAGCGCGCCGATTTCGATGCGCCCGCTGCGCGCCGGGTCGAGGTAATTCAACGCATTGCCAATCAGGTTGCTGAAGATCTGTTCTATCGCGGCCGGGTCGCCCCAGGCCGGCGGCAAATCGCGCACGGTGATCACCGCGCCGCGCGCCTCAATGGCGCTTTGCAGATTGTCGACGATGCGCACTACCACGCGCGCGACGCTCACCCGTTGCCACTGATATTCGAGCCGGCCCGCACGCGAAATGCGTAACAGCGCCTCGATGATGGCGGCCGCTTGCGTAACGGCACCCCGCAAGTATTGCAGGGATTCGCGCACGTCGCCGTCGAGAATATGCGCCATCCGTTTATGCTCCGCTGCCGGCAGGCCTGCTTCCACGACGATGCGGTCCAGCTCGTCGCACGAAACCTGCAGCTCCTTCGAGAAACCCTGCAGGTTCACGAGCGGCGATCGCAGATCATGCGATACGCTGTAGATAAACATTTCGTTGTCTTGCGTCTCCTGGCGCAGTTCCTCATTGACGCCGACGAGTTCCTGCGCGCGCGCTTCGAGACGCTGCTTGAGCGAGGCCTGCTCGGCCTCCGCCTCCCGCAGACGCGCGCCCGTCTCGTGCAGCACGGCGTCCAGCGCCGCGATTTCGTCCGTGCCGGACAGGCGCGCGGCGAGCGGCCGCCCGTTGCCCAGGCGCTCCGCGTTGTCGGTCAGCACCTCGAAACGCCGGCCGATGCTGCGCGCGAACACGACCGCGGTGCCGGCCCAGATCAGCATGGAACCGATCACGGCGGCGATCAACGCATATTGCTGACGCTCGCGGCGCCGCGCGAGCGCCGCCGAGCGCTCGGCATCGAGACGCGAGGCCTCTTCGCCGAACGCCGCGAGTTCGTCGCGAAACACGACGATAGGCTGCGGCAGCGCCCCGCTCTCCAGCGCGGCGAGCGACCGCGGGCTCTGCCCGTCGTGCAACGCCTCCGAAATCCTGACGGTCTGCGCGCGATAGGCGTCGACCGCGCGTCTCATGTTCTGCACACGCTGCACTTGCTGCGGCGTGTCCGCCACCAGTGCGTCGAGCTTCGACAAACGGTCGCTCACGTCGATCCACACCGTGTGCCGATCGAGCAGCGCGGCGTCACCGATCACCATGCCCGTGCGAACCCGGGCGGCCTGACGCAGCAGCGGATCGACGAGCGCCGACGACTGATAAAGAATCTGCTTGCTGGTGGTAACCCATTGCGCGGCCTGCGCTGTCTGCTCCTGCGTGTCGAAGACGACGCCGAGAAGCGCCAGTTCGACGAGGCTAGGCACTGCGATCAGCAACAGACCCTTGGTGACTAATTTCATGTTCGCCCGAAGGTCGTTCACGCTGCGGCGACTCGCGGGAACGCGCCAGCCGGACGGGCCATTATCGACGTGAATCGGCAAGATTTCAACGTGAGGCAAGAATGTCCCGGCGCACATGAAAATGACTTTTTTATTGGTACAAGATGTTTTTTCGGCGCCCCGTGCGTCTATGATGGAGTCAGATGTGCTGGAATGCTCAGGCGCGCGGCGAGGCGGTTCGGCATGATTCGTGCGGGAGGCGGTGAGGCGGCGGGATCGTCGAATCATCGTGAATCCGGCCTTGTCGTATGCTATAAAAGATCGACGTGCGGCGCGCGAAGCCGGGAGTTGTCGCATGAGGACGCTGCGTTTCTTGCAATTCTTTTTCAGGCGAATTTTTATGTCCTTCCCGAAAAAGCGTAGACGCGCGAAGGTGGACGGCGATGAGTCGTTCCTCGCGGTGCTGCGGCATTTCAAGCCCTTCGGTCAACTCGACACCAAGATCGCACGTGCTCGCGCTCAAGACGAGCCGGTCCTGTATGCCCATGTGCTACCTGGGCTCGACGTGCTTCTGTGCAGTGTGCGCGGCGCCCATCCGCCCTATCCGGCTGCGGCGGAATTGCGGCGGCGCTGCATCGAATCCATTACCAATGCATTGGAACAACCGCTCGACGGTCTCGAGAACGGCGGCTATTGGTATGAAGCCGATGGCTTCGGATTCCTGGTATTTGCCAGCCGTGCGCGCGGCAAAATCCTGGCCGAGTTCGGCGCGACACGCGTGGGTGCGCGTCGCGGCGTGCGCCGGCAGGACGCAGCAGGCGACGCAACGCCACGCTCGTTGCGCTAGGCGACTTGCGTTTTCCACCGGCGGCGCAGGGGAGCGTATTGGGCGGCGCCTCGGTGCCGAAATTCGTTCGCACGATTCGTTCGCGCCAATGAGTCAGTTGCTTTCGACATCGGCGTAATGTCGAAGGCACGCTGAACCGCAACAGAAAGAAGAAAGAAAGCTCGCCGCCGAATTCCCCCTCAACACTTGTCAGCGGAAACAGGAAAGCGCCTCAGCTTCCCTTGTATTCGGCTGCGCTCGCGGGCGACGCCGGTGCCGCCTTGCGTTGCGCGGGCGCAGGCGCCGAAGCTGCGGACGCCGCCGCGGCGCCATCCGACGAACGCTTGTTGACCGGCGCGCCCTCGAGCGAAATCGCCGACTTGGGCGGCTGCTTCATGCCCGGCGGCGGCGCCTTCGGCGCCTGCCGCACCTGCGACAGCAGTTGCGCGCACGGCAACGGCTTGTTGTTGCTCGGCGCGAGCAGCGGCAGCAGCGCCGCAAACGGATTGATGAGACCGAGGCCGACTGCCGCGCCGCCTCGCAAGGCGAGCGCGGCGGCGTTCACGCCGACATGCGGATTCTTGAAAGTGCCCTTCGCATACAGCGGCGAACGCAGCGAGAACACCCGGAAGCCTTTCGTATGCGGATGCACGCCGAGGTCCATCGTCTCGTCGCGCAGGTTGACGGTGCCGTCGATGTCGATCACGGCGTCGTCGGTATCGAGCGCGAACACACGCGATTCCAGCACCCCGTTGGTGGCGACGAAGTCGGCGGCCGCGCAGTTGATCTTCACGTCGCGGTTGCCGAAAAGCTTTTCATACACGACGTTCGCGACGTTGAGCCCTGCGGCTTCCATCAGCAAACGGCTCACCGTGCCCTCGGTCACGAGCGCCTTCACCTCGCCGTTGGAAGTGGCCGCGAGCGCGGCCGGCGAATTGCCTGTCGCCGTGAGCGAGGCGTCGCCATTGATTTCGCCGAGCGCGTTCTGCATGGTCTTGAAGTTCGGGAACAGCTGCTTCAGCTTGAGATGCCGCGCGGCGGTCGCAAAGCGCGCTTTGAGCGGCGCGCCGCTGCCGTCGAGGTGAATGTCGGACGCGAGCGTGCCGCCGGCCACGCCGAACTTGAGCGGCTCGAGCGACAGCACGCCGTCGGTCATCACAATGTGCGTGTACAGGTCGCTGATCGGCAGATTGACGTTCTTGATGATGCGCCGGCCGGTGAACTTCACGTCGGCGTCGATCGCCTTCCAGCGGTCGGTGCGGAACTCTTCGACCGGCAACGCCTTGTCGGCAGGCTGCCTTGCCGCATCGCCACGCTTTGCCTTGCTCGCGTTCGAGTCCGCGCCAATCACCGGCGCGAGATCGGAGAACTGCAGCAGGCGCGACTCGAGTTCGCCCTGCAGCAGCGGGCGCGGTCGACGGGCGGTGTACGTCAGCGAACCATTGAGGTCGCTGCCGCCCACGCGGCCTGTAAAGTTTTCATACTTGAAGACGTTGCCGCTCGTCTTGAACTGGCCGACGAGACGTCCTTCCGTGGCATAAGGCGGCGTGTCGGGCAAGGTCACGCCCGTGAGCGAATAGAGCTTCGCCATGCTGCTGCCTTGCACCCACAGGCGCAGATCGACAGCGGCGAGATGCGCGGGGTCGGTGATGGTGCCGACGAGGCCCACGTGCAGGTCGCCGGCCTTCACGTCCGCCTGCACGGGAAACGGCCGGGTTGCGTCCTGCAGCGCCAGCACGCCGCCCACCTTGCCGCTGCCTGAAACCGGCGTCTTGTTGTAGGTGCCTTTCAAGGTCCAGCCGATCGCATACGGTGGAATATCGCGCGGGCCGCCGCGCGCCGCGCTGGCATCGCTGGCACTGCTCGCCGCCCCCACCGCTGGCGTGCTTGCGCCCGCCCGCTCAGCCGCGCTCGCGCCCTTCGAACCGCCGGCGACGAGCCCACCCGACGCGCCCGTGGCCGCCGTGGTGCCGGAAGCATGGATGTCGGTAGCCGACGCCCCGGACGCCGCCGCGGCAGACGCCGCCGACGCGGCGGAGGCCGCCTGCGCCTCGGCCTGGGCGCTCAACTTCTTCGCGCCCTCCTTGCCTACCGCTTCCGCCGATGCCTTGCGCGACGCGTCTTCCTGCTGCTTCATCGCCTCGCCGATCGGGATCGGCTTGCCGAGCGTATCCACCACGATCTGCGCGTCGACCTTCTTCTGTTCGTCGGAGAGCGCGATGTTGCCTTTCGCGAACACAATGTCATGCAACTGCAGCTTCCACTCGGACGGCTTTTTCGATTTGGGCAGCTGAAAGGTCCAGGTGTTGCGGCCATCCGCCATGCGTTCGAGATCGACGGAAGGATTCACGAGGTTGATGGCGGGAATGACGATGTCGTGCGCGAGGAGCGGCAGCACCTTCACCTGGAAGTCGATTTCGTCGACGGTCGCGAACTGCGGGCGCCTGGCCCACTCCGGGTTGGCGATCGTGATGTTCGCCGCCGAGAAGCGCGGCCAGGGCACCCAGCTTTTCCAGCCCGTCTCGCCGACGGCATGACGAAAGCCGACTTTCAGATCGCCGTTGATCGTGAACTGCCGGCCGATAGCCTGCGTGACCTTGTCGTTGACATACGGGCGCGCGCGGTTCCAGTCGAACGTCAGGATGAAAACCGTGAGCGCAACGACGAGAATGACGATGATCGCCACGATCCATGCGGCGACTTTGCCGACCCGTCTTCCGATTGTGCCCGACCCTGCCATTCAACGCTCCCGCGCTTTTTCTGGTTGTGGACAGTCCAGCAGATTTTGTGCCCGCTTCCAGCGTACGCTTAATGCTGCGATTGCGTGAAGGAGCGTCACTTGCGCACCGCGGCACACGTCGCGCGCCATGCCTTTATCATGCTGCATCGCTCAACGCGGGCCGCGCCCATTCTTTGCCATGACCGACGTCCCCCTCATTCTTGCCGACGGCATCGTGCGGCGCGACGCACTGCGCGGCGAGACGCTATTGCAGCCCACGCAGTTCGCGCTCCACGCGGGCGACCGCGTCGCCATCACCGGTCCGTCGGGCTCCGGCAAGAGCGTGTTCCTGCGCGCGCTCGCGCTCCTCGATCCGCTCGATGCCGGATGCATCCGGTGGCACGGCGCGAGCGTCGCCCGCGCGGCGATTCCGCGCTACCGGCGCAGCGTCGCGTATATCCGGCAACGGCCCGCGCTGATCGACGGCACCGTCGAAGACAATCTGCATTATCCGTTCGAGCTGCGCGCCTATCGCGACGTGCGCTTCGAGCGCGGCCACGCGGCGAGTCTCGCGGCGCAGGCGGGCCGCGGCAGCGACTTCCTCGACAAGCGCGCAAGCGAGCTGTCGGGCGGCGAAGCGCAGATCACGGCGCTCATCCGCGTGCTGCAACTCGCCCCGGAAGTCCTGCTGCTCGACGAACCCACTGCTTCGCTCGACCCCGAGTCGTCGCGCGCGATCGAGGAGCTCGTGCGCGCCTGGTTCGATGCGGCGCCCGACGCGCGTGCTTCGATCTGGGTGTCGCACGATCCGGCGCAGGCCGCGCGCATGAGCGCGCGCCATCTGACGATGCGCGCCGGCACGCTCGACGAGCCCGCCGTCGTCTGCCCCCACGGAGCATCCAGCCGATGACCCTGCAAAACCTGAGTCTCTGGGACGTCGCAATCGCCGCGTTGCTGATCGTTGTGAACGGCGCGGTATCGGTCGCGCTCAAGCTCGATCTGGAACGCAAGCTTGCGTGGGCTGCCGTGCGCACCGTCGTGCAGCTGCTCGCCATCGGCTATGTGCTCGGCTGGGTCTTCCGCTATGACCACTGGTTCGTCGTGCTGCCGTTGATGATCCTGATGACGCTGATTGCGGGCTTCGCGGGCGCGCAGCGCGGCAGCCGCACCTACGCGGGACAACGCGCGGACAGCGTGCTGTCGATCTGGGTCAGTTCGTGGCTGGTGGCCGCGGTCGGCCTTTTTGTCGTGATCCGCATTCGCCCTTGGTATGAGCCGCAGTATGCGATTCCGATTCTCGGCATGATCCTCGGCAATACGCTCACGGGCGTCTCGCTCGGCATCGAGCGCATGACCGAGGAACTGACCGCGCGGCGCGACCGCGTGGACATGGCGCTCGCGCTCGGCGCGACCCGCTGGGAAGCCGCGCAGGCGCCCGCGCGTCAGGCCGTGCGCGCGGGCATGATGCCGACGCTCAACCAGATGGCCGTGGTCGGCGTGGTGAGCCTGCCCGGCATGATGACGGGCCAGGTGCTGGCGGGCCAGTCGCCGCTGCAGGCGGTGCGTTATCAGATCGTGATCATGTTCCTGATCGCCGCTTCGTCGGCACTTGGAACCGTGGGCGCGGTGCTGCTCACCTACCGGCGGCTCTTTTCGGCGGAACACCGCTTCCTGTCGGCGCGGCTTCTCGAGCGAGGCGCCGCGCGGCGCTGAACCGCGCGGGCTTTTATCGGCGGTGCAAAGCGGGAGCCGTGTCAGCGTTTCGCGCTGATCGCGACCGTGGTGCCGTCGCTAAGGGTCAGGGTTTTGGTGCTGCCGTTCACCGGCATGGTGAAACGCAGCACCTGGCTCACGCTGACATCGTTCGGACACTTGATCGATTTGCCGCCGGCCGTGACCGTCTTCGTGCCGTCCGGCTTGTGCGCCTGAAAGCTCAACTGCACGGTCGCCGTGCCATCTTCGCCGACGACGGGCGCAAGCCGTATCTGCGTCTGGCGAATCATCGCGCCATTCGAGTCGAGCGGCAGCGACGCGTAGTTCGGGCACGCATCGCTCGCGGGAACGGCGCCGCCCGGCGGCACGGTTTTCCACGTGAAGTCGTCCGACTGCCCCGAGCGGATCGTGCGGGTTTCCTGCGAATTGCCGAACTGTTTCGATGTGACGCGCACCGTGTAGCGAATCGGACCGTCGAGCGCGGATTGCGACGTCACCGTGATCGGCGTGGCCGCGTAGGCGGCAGGCGCGAGCATGCCGCAAGAAAGCGCGCAAGCGAGAGAAGCGACAACTGGAACGGCGGAGAGTTTGAAGCTGGAGCTCATACTGTCACCTCGTTGTTGTGCCGCTGCGTGCCCGTGCGAACGCTGCCCTCCGCGCGTGGTCCAGGTGCTGCTCGCGGGAGCCGGCGGCGCACGCGAGACACGCAGCCGTTTTAGCATGATGCGTCACCAGTCTACCGCCAAGCGCTGCGGCGCGCGCTCGCGCGGCATCGGGTGTTACCCCGCTTGCGCTGCCGCGTTTTATCAGGAGCCGCGTATAAAAGGCCGCGCATTGGAGCCGTGCATCAGAACCCGCAGAGCACCAGCTTGCCAATCGCGCGTCCTTCTTCGAGCAGACGATGCGCGCGGCGCAGGTTGGCCGCATTGATCGCGCCGAGATTCTGCCCCACTGTCGTGCGCAAAGTGCCGGCATCAACGAGACGGGCGACCTCGGTCAGCAGCTTGTGCTGTTCGATCATGTCGGGCGTGCCGAACATCGAACGCGTGAACATGAACTCCCAGTGAAACGCGGCGCTCTTCGCCTTCAGCAATTCGACCGGCACCGGCTGACTGTTCTCGACGATCGTGCAGATACCGCCCTGCGGCTTGACGAGCTCGGCGGCTGCCGGGAAATTCCGGTCGGTGTCGTTGAAGATCAGCACATAGTCCACCTGCTCGATGCCGAGCTTTTTCAATTGCGCCGGCATGTCGCCGAAGTGATCGACGATATGATCCGCGCCCAGCTCCGTCGCCCATTTCGCCGACTCGGGACGCGACGCGGTGGCGATCACCTCGAGCTTCGCGAGCTGTTTGGCGAGCTGAATGCCGATCGACCCGACGCCGCCCGCGCCGCCGACAATCAGCACCGTGCGGCCTTCGTGCGCGCCCTGTGGCGACACGCCAAGGCGGTCGAACAAGGCCTCCCACGCGGTGATCGCGGTCAGCGGCAAGGCGGCCGCGTGCGCGAAATCGAGCGACGCGGGCTTGCGCCCGGCAATCCGCTCGTCGACGAGATGAAATTCGCTATTGGCGCCCGGCCGCGTAATGCTGCCCGCATAGAACACAGGATCGCCGACCTTGAAAAGCGTCACCTCCGGACCGACCGCGACAACGGTGCCGGCGGCGTCCCAACCGAGCACGCGCGGCTGCTGCTCGACCGTGTCCTTCGGGGCGCGCACTTTCGTGTCGACCGGATTGACGGAGATGGCCTCGACCTTGACCAGCAGGTCGCGACCGGTGGCTTGCGGCTTCGGGACCTCGACGTCGATGAGCGCTTCTTCGTGGTCGATAGGCAGATAGCGATAGAGTCCGACAGCTTTCATGAGTGACATGCTCCTTGTTCCGTTCAGAGAGATTCCGGGAACGGCGGCATAGGCGGAAATCGCCGCCTGCCGCTGATTCGTCGACGTGATCGTAAGCCGCCTCTTCCTGCGATAAAAGCGGCATAATCACTGAAACATCTTTTTGGTTTTACGAAGAATGGACCTTCCCGCTTCGTCGTCGGCCGAGCTGCGCCAACCACCCTCGCCGCCCGAGCCGCGCCCCGCCGCCCGCGAGCGTGAGCGCCTCGATCTGCTCGACGTCGCCCTCTTCGTGCGGGCCGCGCTGCTCGCGAATGTGTCGGCGGCGGGACGGGAGTTCGGGCTGTCGGCGGCGGTCGCGAGTTCGCGCCTCGCGCATCTGGAGAAGCTGCTCGGCGCGCGCCTCCTGCACCGAACCACGCGCCGCATCAGTCTCACGCAGGACGGCGAAGTGTTCATGACCCGCGCCGAGGCGCTGCTCGACGCGGCGGCCGCGGCGCGCGCGTCGGTGGGCCGCGGCCAGGCGGAGCCGCAAGGCCGCTTGCGGGTGTCGATGCCGTCGTCGTTCGGAAGGCAGCACGTGTCACCTGTCGTCAGCGAATTTTTGCGCCGTTATCCTGGCGTGAGCGTCGATCTGCGGCTGACCGACCAGGTGATCGATCTCGTCGACGCAGGTATCGACGTGGCAATCCGGGTCGGCGTCCTGAAGGATTCGTCGCTGGTTGCACGACGGCTTGCAGTGAACCGGCGCGTGTTGTGCGCGGCACCTTCCTACCTCGCGGAGCGCGGCACGCCGCGTCATCCGTCAGACCTCACGCAGCACGAGTGCATGATTCTGTCGGACCAGCGCGACTGGGCCTTCGAAACGCCGGCCGGCCCGCTCGACGTGCGCGTGAGCGGGCGCATCGTGACCGACAATGGCGAAGTGATCCGCGACGCGCTGCTCGCCGGCTTCGGCATTGCGCTCAAGTCGACATGGGACGTCGCGCCGTTTCTGCGCAGCGGGGAGCTTGTCAGCGTGCTCGACAGCTACCCGCTGGCGGAGAAGGTGGCGATCTGGGCCGTGTATCCGAGCCGCGCGTTCGTGCCGCCGAAAACGCTCGCCTTCATCGATTTTCTGGCCGGCCATTTCGGCGACCCGCCATATTGGGACGTCCCGCCGGCGTGAGCCGTGCGCAGCGCGGCGCAACTCAGCGTTTGCCGCCCTTCGCGCCGGACGATTGGCTGTCCGAATTGACGTCGGCGTGCGCGTCGTTCTGTGTCTTCTCCTGGTACTCGCCGCCACCGCGCCGGTCGGTGTCCTGCAGACCGCGCTCGACGTCGCGATGCGCCTGTTTGCCGACGCGCCGCGGATTTTCGTCACTCTGCGCCTGCGCGTTCTGATCGTTCTCATGCGGTAGCGGCGCAGCCGTTTCCTGCAGCGAGTGCGGGTCCTTCGGCGCGTGGGGGTTCGCTTCCCTTGCGCTGTCCGACGATTGCGGTGTGCTCTTCATAGTTGCTCCTTTGGCCGCGAACAGGTCTGAAACGATGCGGCGGATGGCTCTGCGTGAGGCTCGGCGTGACCGGGTCAGGTTTCAGCGACATTTGACGACATTCGGCTACGCGCCGCTCAAACGCTTTCTCATGGCCGCCGTAATGCGCTGCCGCGTCTTGGCATAGTCGGCCCATGGGTCGCTCTTCAGATCAGCGAGGCGCTCGTGCAGGTTCTCGATATTCCACTGAGCGCCGCCAGTGGTCTGTGCGAGTTCGTCCCACGCGAGCGGCACCGACACGCCGAGTCCCGGCCGCGCCCGCGCCGAAAACGCAGCGACGGTGCTGGAGCCGCGGTTATTGCGCAGATAGTCGACGAAAATTTTCTGCTTGCGGTTCTGCGCGCCCATCTTCGCGCTGAAGTATTTGGGCAGCGTGCTCGCCATGTGCTGCGCGACGGCCTGCGAGAAGTCCTTCACCTCGTCCCAGCCCGCGTGCTTCGACAGCGGCACGACGACGTGCAAGCCCTTGCCGCCGCTCGTCTTGCAGAACGACGTGAGGCCGAGTTCTTCCAGCAGCGAGCGCGTGAGCAGCGCGGCCTCGATCATCCTGTCCCAGCCGAGCGACGGATCGGGGTCCAGGTCGAACACGACGCGGTCGGGCTTCTCGATATTCGACGCCACGCCGTTCCAGGTGTGAAATTCGATCGTGCCCATTTGCGCCGCACCGACAAGCGCCTTCGCGCTGTCCACGGTGAGAAGCGGCGGATGCCCAGGGTCGAGTCCGGGGTGCTGCGTGATGTTGGGGATCGAGAGCTTCTGCGTGTGCTTCTGAAAGAACAGCTCGCCGCCGATGTCCTCCGGCGCACGCACGAGCGACACGGGCCGGTCGACCAGATGCGGCAACATCCATGGCGCAACCGATTCGTAGTACTGCACGAGATCGATCTTGCGCGCACCGGTGCTTTTGTCGATCACGCGGTCCGGATGCGATATGCGGACACCTGCGACTTCCGTCGGCGACGAGGTTTTGTTCGCGCGGGACGTGGCGGGTGGGCTCGCGGTTTCGCCGGCCGCGCTGCGTTTCGGTGAGCCGCCGGACCTGGACGCGGTTTTAGCGGCGGTTTTAGCGGCGGTCTTAGCCGCAGGTTGCGCCTCGGCTTGAGCCGTGGCTTTCGCCTGCTTATCCCCCGTTTCCTTTTCTGCTGCTTTCACGGTTGCTTTGCCGGTTCCTTTCGCGGCGCTCTTCTTGCTCGCGCTCCGCGAGCCGGCATCGCCCACGCCTGCTGCCGCCCCGCCGCCCGCAGCGCGTTTTTTCGGCGCCGCGTCGGCTTCGATATCGGTTTGCTGTTGCACGTCGTCCCCTTTGCGTGGTGCTTCCTTGACGATCTGGCGCGCCGGCTTGTCTTTGCGCAGACTCACGAACGACGCCTGCCGCACGATACCCTCGCTCGTCCATTCGGCGAAATTGCATTCCGCGACGAGCACCGGCTCGACCCAATGCACCGGCGTGCGGCTGCGCTCGCGAGGCACGCTCGCGAACGGCATGCGCTTCGTTTCGTGCGCATCGAGTTCCTTCTTCACCGAGCGCAGCAACGCGGCGTCGAAGCCGGTGCCGACGCGGCCGGCATACTGCAGTTTGCCCTTGCTGTCATGCACGCCGAGCAGCAGCGCGCCGAACGCCGCGCGGCTGCCCGACGGCTCCGAATAGCCGCCGATCACGAACTCCTGGCGCCGCCGGCACTTCAGTTTGATCCACGTGGCCGAGCGGCCGGACATATAGCCGCTGTCGCGCCGCTTGCCGATGATGCCTTCGAGCGCCATGTCGCAGGCGCTTTTCAGGAGGTCCTCGGCGCTGAACTCGAAATCGTTCGAAAAGCGCAGCACGCTGTCGTCGACCGGTTCGAGCAGCGCACGCAGAATCGCGCGGCGCTGCTGCAGCGGCACGCCGCGCAAGTCGTAGCCGTTGAGAAACGGCAGATCGAACAGATACACGACAATGTCTTGCGGACGGTTGGAATCGAAGGCGTTTTGCAGTGCCTGGAAGTTCGGCACGCCGTTCTCGTCCAGCACCACCGCTTCGCCGTCAAGCCACGCGCTGTCGAGCCCGAGCTGCCCGAACGCCTTGACCTGCTTGCCGAATTTCGCCGTCCAGTCGTTGCCCGCGCGCGTGAACACCTGCACCTGATGCGCTTTCGCGCTTGCGTCGATGCGGGCCAGCACGCGATAGCCGTCGAACTTGATTTCATACGACCAGTCGTCGCCGGGCGGCGTGGCGTCGACGAGCGTGGCGAGTTGCGGCTTGAGCGCGACGGGCAGTTTCGCCTTCACCGCGCCTTCTATCGCGGGCGACGCGGCCAGTTCGCGCAACGACTCGCTGCTGCGCGTGGCGACGATGTCCGGGCGCTTTGGATCGCCGCGCACCGACGCTGTGCCGCTTTTGCCTGAGGCCGCCTGCTTGCCGCGTTTTCCTTGCGCGGCAGGCGCTGCCTGGCCGCTCAGCACACTGCCTGGCCGTTGCTCGAGGACGTCGTATTCGCTCTCGTCGCGCGCTTCGTCATCGCGCTCCTTGATGAGCAGCCACTGCTCCTTGTCCGCGTCGCCGCGCATGTGGCTGCGCACGAGCGTCCAGCCGCCGTGCAGCTTCTCGCCGTGCAGGTGAAACTTGAGCTTGCCGGCGCGGTAACCGCGCGCTGCTTCGGCCGCACCGCCGACCGGCTCCCACGTGCCGCGATCCCAAACGATGACCGTGCCCGCGCCGTAGTTGCCTGGCGGGATCTCGCCTTCGAACGAGCCGTATTCCACGGGATGGTCTTCCACATGCACGGCAAGCCGCTTCACTGAAGGATCCAGACACGGCCCTTTCGGCACCGCCCATGACAGCAGCGCGCCGTTCAGTTCGAGCCGGAAGTCATAATGCAGACGCCGCGCGTGATGCTCCTGAATGACATACGACAGGCCCTCGTCGGCTTCGTGGCGCGCCGCGCGCCGGCTGCCGCGCTTCTTCGCCGGACGGGTGCCCGCGGGCTCCGGCGTTTCGTCGAAGCGGCGCTTGCGGTTGTAGAGGTCGAGTCTGTCATTCATGACGCGGGTTCCATCGGATTCATGTGGGCGATGGCGGTGGCGCTTCAGCGCGGCGGCCCGGTGCATGCATGTGGGCGCCGTGCGCTACGCGGTGCATCTTTGCGTGCACCGCTTCGTCACGCCGCCGCGCGGCGCTTGCGTGCTGCCGTAGTCGATTTCGACGCCGTGCGGCCGCTGCCGCTGCTACTACCGCCACCGCTGCCACCCGAGCGCGACGTGCGGGTGGAGCGCGTAGTGCGCGCTTTTTTACGCGACGCCGTGGAGCCGCTGCTGTCTTCTTCGGCGTCCGCATTGTCATCGGCGGCTTCGTCGTCTGTCGCGCGCTTGCGCGAGCCCGCCGCGGGCTTGCTCTTGCCGCGCCCCAGGCTGCGCTTGAGCAGCTCCGACAAGTCGAGAATATCCGCCGATTGACGCGATTCGCGCGGCGCCTCGATGTCGGCGATTTCCTCCGTCTTGCCTTCGCGGACCTTGCGCTCGACGAGTGCCATGATGTCGTCGCGGAATGTGTCGTGATACTTCGACGGATCCCACGTGTCGCTCATGTCGTCGATCAGCTTTTGCGCCATGTCCAGCTCGCGCGCGCTGACGCCCGCGGCCTTGGCGCCTTCGGCGGGCAGCTTGAATTCGTCGAAGTCCCGCACCTCGTCCGCCCAGCGCAGCGTGTTGAGCGCCAGCACCGGCCCGACGGGGATCAGCGCGGCAAGGTGCTGCTTGTTATGCAGCACAACACTGGCCACGCCGACCTTGCCTGACGATTTCATCGCCTCGCGCAACAACGCATACACCTTCTCGCCCTTGCGGTCGGGCGTCAGGAAGTAAGGCGTGTCGAGGTAGAGAAAGGAGATGTCGGGGGCGTCGACAAAGGCGAGGATGTCCACCGTCTGCGTCGATTCGGGATTGGCCGCGCGGATTTCCTCGTCCGTGAGGACGACGTATTTGTCCTTCTCGTATTCGAAGCCGCGCACGATGTTATCGCGCGTCACGTCCTTGCCCGTGCGCTTGTTGATCTGCTTGTAGCCGACCGGATCAATCGTGCGCTTATCTAGCAGATTGAAGCCGACCTTTTCCGACTTCGTGGCCGGATACAACTGCACCGGTACGTGGACAAGGCCGAAGCTGATCGCGCCTTTCCAGATCATGTGTGCCATCGTGCGCTCCCAAGGCCTGAGACCTTTGAGGAAGCAGCAAGCGTGCCACGGATTTCGCGCAACGCGCAGCGCGGGCAGGTTGCCGAAGGCGCGCGCCGCGCTGTAAGTCTTGCATGATGCCGGCAAAAACTACGGAGTCCGGCGCAACGGTCAGCTTCGCCTTATCGGCACAGCAGCGGGACTTCGGCGAAACCGCGGAAACGCACGCGTCCGCCGCGCGTCGGTTCGCCGTCGAGCCGGTATGACGGAAAGCGCTGGACGAAACGGCCGATCGCAATGCGCGCCTCGAGCCTCGCGAGCGAAAGCCCCGCGCATTGATGGATGCCGAAGCCGAAGGCAAGATGGCGATTCGGCTCGCGGCGAATGTCGAAGCGATCGGGATCGGGGAACTGCTCGGGATCGCGGTTGGCCGCCCCGATGCACAACGTAACCGGCGTGCCGCGCGCCACCGGCAGGCCGCCGATCTCCGCGTCGACGGTCGCCATGCGGTTGCCGAGCTGGTTCGAGCTCTCGAAGCGCAGGCATTCTTCGACCGCCGATTCGATCAGTGCGGGTTCCGCGAGCAAGGCCGCGCGCTGCTCCGGGCATTCGGTCAGCGTGACGAGCCCGTTGCCGATCAGATTCGTGGTGGTTTCATGGCCTGCGTTCAGAATGAAGATGCAATTTTGCAGCAGCTCTTCTTCCGACAATTGTTCGCCGCCCGCCTCGCCCTGAATGAGGCGCGTCAACACATCGTGTTGCGGGTCGCCCGGCGCGCGACGGCGCCGCGCGACGAGATCGCGCAGATAATCGACGAATTCGCTGACGGCGCGATTGCCGCGCTCGAACTGCGCGTCGGTCAGTGACGGCTCGAGCGCGCCGAGAATGGCGAGCGACCAGTCGCGCAGCGGTGCGCGTTCGGCGTGCGGCACGTCGAGCAGATTGCCGATGATCTCGACCGGAATCGCCGACGCGAAGTCGCCGATCAGATCGATGCGTCCGCGTTCGGCCGCGGCGTCGAGCAGGCCGTCGACGAGCCGCACGAGTCCCGGCTCCATGGCTGCGATCGCGCGCGCGGTCAGCGCGCCGGCGATCAGCTTGCGCACGCGCGTATGGCGAGGAGGATCGTTGAAGACGAGGCTCGTGGTGTGATGCGTGTAGAGCGGCGAATCGCCGTACTTCGGCCGGAATTCGACGGTCTTGTCCGAGCTGAAGGTTTTCGGGTCGCGATACACGGCCTGCACGTCGCGAAAGCGCGTAAGGAAGAGCGAGCCGTCCGGCATGCGCTTGACCGGCTCGTGAGCGCGCAGCGCGTGATAGACCGGATACGGGTCAGCGTAGAAGTCGGGGCTCAGGCGGCGCAGATCGAAGTCTCGCGCGAGTGCGGCCGGGTCGCCGGCGGTCGCGGTGGGCATGCGTTGTCTCCCTGTTATGCGCCTCGGCGGGCGTCGTTCGATTCGTCAGTATGAACCGGGCACGCACGGATTGCACTGCCGCTGAGCCGTTACAATAGCGGGATTTTCCGCGCGCGCCGCGCGCTTGCGCTTTTCTGCGTCCACCTTGCGTCAATTCCTGCGTCAATGCGCCGTTCATGAACCTCGTCATCCAAAGCCCCGCGCCTCTTTCCGCCGATCACCACAAAACGCTCGTCGCGCTCGCACGCGGCTCGCACGCCACCGTCGTCGACGAAACCGCAATTCGCATTGCCGACGCCGATGCCGCGCAGCGCCCGGACCTCGAGGTTTATTGCGGCACGCACCGGCTGGACTACGCGTTCATTGAAGGCGGCCGTCAGTTGCGTGACTTCGGCCTCGTGGCGATGGACATGGATTCCACGTTGATCACCATTGAATGTATCGACGAAATCGCGGATTTTTGCGGCCTCAAAGCGGAAGTGGCCGCGATCACCGAAGCGTCGATGCGCGGCGAAATCAAGGACTTCAACGAAAGTCTGACGCGCCGCGTCGCGCTTCTGAAGGGCCTTGACGCCGGCGCGCTCGAACGCGTCTACGAGGAGCGCCTGCAACTCTCGCCGGGCGCCGAGCAGATGCTCGCGGGCGCGCGGCAGGCCGGCCTGAAAACGCTGCTGGTGTCGGGCGGATTCAATTTCTTCACCGAGAAACTCAAGGCCCGGCTCGGCCTCGACTTCACGCGTGCCAATACGCTCGAAATCGTCGACGGCAAGTTGACCGGCAAGGTGCTCGGCGAAATCGTCAATGCGGATGTAAAGGCGCGCACGCTGCGCGAAGCTTGCACGCAATTGAATATTGAGCCTTCCCGTGCCATTGCCATGGGCGACGGCTCGAACGATTTGAAAATGATGGCGGAAGCCGGACTTTCAGTGGCGTTCCGGGCGAAGCCGGTGGTGCGCGAGGCGGCTAGCGTGGCGTTCAACTACGTGGGTCTGGATGGCTTGTTGCGCCTGTTCGAGTGAGCGGCGAGGCGGGATGCGACGGTGGAGTGAGATAGCTGCGCCCTTGCGGCGCAGCTGCAAACAGCGGTCATTTCAGAAGACAGAGTAGCAGGACGACAGGCCCACTGAAATCGGAATTCCAGTGGGCCTGCTGTCGCTGCGACGCTGCTTCGCCGCAGCGCGAACGACTCCACTCCAATCAGGTTCACACCGGCTTCAGGCCAGCGTCGCGAAACCGCGCTCGATATCCGCGCGCAGATCCGCCTCTTCCTCGAGACCGACATAGAACCGCACCAGCGTGCCGCGATGCGGCCACTCGCCTTCGGTGCGCATGGACGCGATGTCGTACGGCATGACGAGGCTATGCGCGCCGCCCCAGCTCCAGCCAATCGCAAAGAGCTCGAGCGACTCGCAGAACCGGTCGATTTTCGCGGCACTGTAGCGGGCGTCGAACACCACCGAAAAAAGTCCGCCCGCGCCCGTGAAGTCGCGCTTGAAAAACTCGTGGCCCGGACAGTCGGCAATGGCGGGATGCAGCACCGCCGCGATCTCCGGCCGCGTTTTGAGCCACTGCGCGAGCGCCAGCGCGGAGCGATCGTGCTGCTGAAAGCGCACCTGCATGGTCGGCAGGCTGCGCAGAATCAGCGAACAGTCATCCGACGATACGCCGATGCCCATGCGCATGCGCGCCGCCTTCAGCCTCAGATGCAGTTCGCGGTCCACGGTGATCGTCGCGCCCATCAGCACGTCGCCGCCGCCCGACTGATACTTCGTCAGCGCCTGCACCGAGATGTCCACGCCGTGATCGAACGGCCGGAACGCGAGCCCGGCAGACCACGTGTTGTCGATGGCGGTCACCACGTTGCGCGCGCGGGCCGCGGCCGTGATCGCCGGCACGTCGGAGACTTCCATCGTCACCGAGCCGGGTGCCTCGAGCCAGATGAGCCGGGTGTTCGGCCGGATCAGATCGGCGATGCCCGCGCCGATCATCGGGTCGTAGTAGCGCGCCGTCACGCCGAAGTCGCGCGCGAGCCAATCGCCGTGGTCGCGATTCGGCGAATAGACGTTGTCGGGGATCAGCACGTCGTCGCCCGCTTTGACGAGCCCGAAATACACATTGGAGATCGACGACAGGCCCGAAGGCTGCAACAGCGCATGATTGCCGCCCTCGATGGCCGCAAGACGCTGCGCCAGCGCGAGCGAGGTCGGCGTGGCATGCAGCCCGTAGCGCCACTGCGCGTCGTTTTTCCAGTCGAGCGCGCGCATCGTCGCGAGGTCCGGAAAGACGACTGTCGATGCGCGCGTGACCGGCATGGAAAAAGACTCGAAGCCCGGCGTGAGCTTGTCCTCCGGGTGCACGATGCGCGTTTGCAAAGCCCGTTTGAGTTTGGATTGGGTCATGGTGGATTCGATCAGGAAAGACAATGCAATGAGCGGACGACGCCGCGCCGCTCACGCAAGAGTAGACGAGTCGGCGGATTCTCGCCCGGCCGCATGCAGGCACGCACGCATGCACGGCACGCCTGCCGCGCGGACGGGGGTCACTCGCCGGTTTGCAGATTGCTGACGCCGCCGACCGGATGCCCGCCGCGCACCGCGGGAGCCGATGCGGGCTGGACCGGCTGCAGGGGCGCGGCCGGCGCAGCACCCGCCTTCGCGGGCTTCGCTGCCGCGGCCGGCGCCGCCTGGCCCGCCGCGAGCGGTTTGAGGTCGAACGGCTGCGGATCGGAATCGTCGACATTCATACGGTCGCCGGCGAGCGACCCGTCGGCGGCGAACTTGCCGACCCAGTTCCCCGTGATGTGCGTGCCGTCGTTCGACTCCTCGACTTCGAGCGTGTCGCCGTCGCGGTCGCCGGCGATCAGAATCACCTCGCCGGTATCCGCGAACTGGTATTCGCCGTGGACGCCCGCCGGATCGTCCGTCTTAGGGCCGAGGCGCAGCACGATCGGGCGCGAGCCGAGCGTGCCGCTATAGCGCGCAAACCTGGCAAATTCGGGGCTCGGCTTGAGCGGCAACTGGATCGGCGGGGGCGCCGCGAGTTCTTTCACCGCGTCGCTTTGCGCGCAAGCCGCGCCCGGAAAAAAAGCCGCCGCGCTCGCCGACAGCAGTGCTGCAACGCTCACCGCCGCCCATCCACGGCGGCGTGCCGCACCTTCCACCGATTTCAATTCCTGCATCCGTTCTTCCTCATTGCTGGTACGGCTTGGCGGCCTTCGCCTCGCCCGGCGTGGTTCAGATCCGTTCGAAGATCGCCGCGATGCCCTGCCCGCCGCCGATGCACATCGTGACGAGCGCATAACGGCCGCCCACGCGCTGCAGTTCATACAGTGCTTTCACGGTGATCAATGCGCCGGTCGCGCCAATCGGATGGCCGAGCGAGATGCCCGAGCCGTTCGGGTTGACCTTGGCCGGGTCGAAGCCCAGTTCCTTGCTGACCGCGCACGCTTGCGCGGCGAACGCCTCATTGGCCTCGATCACGTCGAGATCCGCGACCGTCAGTCCGGCGCGTTCGAGCGCCTTGCGGCTCGCAGGCACGGGACCGATGCCCATGTATGCCGGATCGACGCCCGCATGCCCATAGGACACGAGGCGCGCGAGCGGCTTGATGCCGCGCTGCTCGGCCACGCCGCGCTCCATCAGCACGACGGCGGCCGCCGCGTCGTTGATACCCGATGCATTGCCGGCCGTCACCGTGCCGTTTTCCTTCGCGAACACGGGTTTGAGCTTCGAGAAATCTTCCGCCGACGCGTTCATGCGCGCGTGCTCGTCCGTGTCGAACACGATGTCGCCTTTCTTCGACGCAATCGTGATCGGCAGGATCTGTTCCTTGAAGTAGCCGTTCGTGATGGCGTGGGCCGCGCGCCGATGCGATTCGAGCGCGAGCGCGTCCTGCGCCTCGCGCGAAATCCCGTATTGGCGCGCGACATTCTCGGCCGTCACACCCATGTGGATGGACTGGAACGGATCGTTCAGCGCGCCGACCATCATGTCGACGAGACGCGCGTCGCCCATGCGCTGGCCGAAGCGCGCAGCGGGCATCGAGTAAGGCGCGCGGCTCATGTTTTCCGCGCCGCCGCCGATGGCGATGTCCGCGTCGCCAAGCAGCACGCTCTGTGCGGCCGAAACGATGGCCTGCAGCCCCGAGCCGCACAGGCGGTTCACGGTCAGCGCGGGCGTGTGCTGCGCGACGCCGCCGTTGATCGCGGCCACACGCGCGAGATACATGTCTTTCGGCTCGGTGTGCACGACGTTGCCGAACACCACGTGGCCGACTTCGTCGCCGGATACGCCGGCGCGCGCCAGCGCCTCGCGCACGACGCGCGCACCGAGCTCGGTCGGCGCCATATCCTTCAGACTGCCGCCGAAACCGCCGATGGCCGTACGCACACCGCTTACCACCACTACGTCCCGTTGCATCGCTTGCTCCTCTTTCAGTCTCTCAGGTTGTTTTGCTCGGGCGCGACCGCACTGCACGGCACTGCGCTCAGCCCGCCAGAATCGCTTCCACCGCCGCGCGCGAGGGAATCGGCGCCACCGCGCCATAGCCTTGCGTCGACAGCGCCGCGGCGACGTTCGCGTAACGCGCCGCTTCGAACGGATCGTCGCCCTCGACGAGCCGCGCGATAAAGGCGCCGCCGAAGCAGTCGCCCGCGCCGGTGGCATCCACGGCATTCACGACGTGGCCCGGCACGACGCGGCGCTCGTCGGGTGTCGCGATATACGAGCCTTCCTTGCCGAGCTTCAGTGCGACGACGCGCGGGCCGTGCGACAGCAGGAAGTCGACGATCTCGTCGCGGCCGGTCAAACCGGTCAGCTCCGTGACGTCGTCCCAGCTAGGCAGGCAGATGTCCGTTTGACGGATGGCCTCGAGCATCACCGCGCGCGCCCGGTGAAGCGGCCACAGCTTCAGGCGCAGATTGGTGTCGAAGCTCACGCGCACGCCGTTGGCGCGGGCATGCGCGATGGCTTCGAGCGCCGCGTCGCAGGCGCTCAGGCTGATCGCGAGACTGATGCCGGACAGGTGGATGACCTGGGCCGCGGCAATCGCCTCGAGCGGCAGGTCGTGCGGTGCGTAGCGGCTCGCCGCCGAACCCGCGCGCAGATAGTCGAACGCATGGCCGTGCGGACCGTGCGACACGAAATAGACGCCGGTCGACGCATGCGGATCGACGCGCACGAGCGACGTATCCACCTGCTCGCGCTCCCACAGATCGATCAGCAGCCGCCCGAAATGATCGGCGCCGACCGCGGACACGAACCCCGTGCGCGCGCCCTGCCGCGCCGCCGCGATGCAGAAGTTCGACGTGTCGCCGCCGAAGCCTTGCAGATACTGGGGCTCGCCTTTCGCCGACTGGTTGAATTCGATCATCGCCTCGCCGAGCGCGAGGACAGCCGGCCTGCCGGGCTTGCTCGCCGTCATCGCTCAGACCTCGCCCCAGAGGTCGTGACCGTCCGCGCCGGTGATCTTCACCGACACGAAGTCGCCGACCTTGTAGCGCTTCGACGCCTTCACGGCCGGCGCGATATATACGACGCCGTCGATCTCCGGCGCATCCGCCGCCGTGCGGCCCACGCCGCCGTCCGCATTGATTTCGTCGACGAGCACCTTGAGCGTCTTGCCGACCTTTTTCGCGATGCGTTTGGCCGACACTTCCTCGGCGACTTCCATGAAGCGCGCGCGACGTTCCTCGCGCACTTCGTCGGGCAATGCGCCGTCGAGCTCGTTCGCGCTCGCGCCTTCAACCGGCGAATAGGCAAAGCAGCCGACGCGATCCAGTTCGGCCTCGCGAATAAAGTCGAGCAGCGTCTGAAACTGCTCTTCGGTCTCACCCGGGAAGCCCGCGATAAACGTGCTGCGAATCGTCAGGTCCGGACACATGTCGCGCCATGCCTTGACACGCTCCATGACCTTCTCGGCGTTGGCGGGGCGCTTCATGCGCTTCAGCACTTCAGGATGCGCGTGCTGGAACGGCACGTCCAGATACGGCAGCACGTGGCCCTTGTACGGGCCCGCCGCCATCATCGGAATGACTTCGTCGACGCTCGGGTACGGATACACGTAATGCAAACGCACCCACGCGCCGTACTGCGCGGCGAGTTCGCCGAGTGCGCCGACCAGATCGGTCATGCGCGTCTTGATCGGCTTGCCGTTCCAGAAGCCTATGCGATATTTGACGTCCACGCCGTAGGCGCTCGTGTCCTGCGAAATGACGAGCAATTCCTTGACGCCGGACTTGAACAGATTTTCGGCTTCGAGCATCACTTCCGCGACCGGCCGCGAAACGAGATCGCCGCGCATGGACGGGATGATGCAGAAGGTGCAGCGATGGTTGCAGCCTTCGGAAATTTTCAGATACGCGTAGTGACGCGGCGTGAGCTTCACGCCCGCCGCCGGCACGAGATCGACAAACGGATCGTGCGGCTTGGGCAGATGCGTATGCACGTGCTGCATCACTTCGCCCACCGCGTGCGGGCCGGTCACGGCCAGCACTTTCGGATGCACTTCTTCAATGAGGCCGGAGCCGCTCGCGCTCTTCTTCGCGCCGAGGCAGCCGGTCACGATCACCTTGCCGTTTTCGTTCAGCGCCTCGCCGATGGCGTCGAGACTTTCCTGCACCGCCTCGTCGATAAAGCCGCAGGTGTTGACGACGACGAGATCCGCGCCGTCATACGTGCCCGAAATCTCGTAGCCTTCGGCACGCAGCTGCGTGATGATCTGCTCGGAATCGACGAGCGCTTTCGGGCAGCCGAGGGATACTATACCTATACGGGGCGAATCAGACGTGTTGGTGCTGTGCAGCTTGGACATTTGAAAGGAATTAGGGAAATGGCAGCAAGGTCGACAGTTTACAGCTATGTGCGGTTCTCGGACCAAAAACAAGCTGCGGGCAGCAGCGCTGAACGCCAAGCCGAGTACGCCGCGCGTTGGGCTGCCGAGCGGGGAATGGAACTGGACGCCACTCTATCACTACGAGATGAGGGACTATCGGCCTTCCACCAGAAGCACGTTAAACAGGGCGCACTCGGCACGTTCCTCCGCGCCGTCGAGGACGGCCGCATTCCCGCCGGCTCAGTATTGGTTGTCGAAGGGCTCGACCGATTGAGCCGGGCCGAACCGATCCTCGCACAGGCGCAGCTCGCGCAGATTGTGAACGCCGGCATCACTGTGGTGACCGCCAGCGACGGGCGCGAATACAACAGGGAAAGTCTGAAGGCGCAGCCGATGGATCTTGTTTACAGTTTGCTTGTGATGATCCGTGCGCACGAGGAATCTGACACCAAAAGCAAGCGGGTGAAGGCCGCTATCCGGCGCCAATGTCAGAACTGGATCGCGGGCACCCGCCGCGGCGTCATTCGGAACGGAAAAGATCCGCATTGGACACGCCTCGCGGACGGGCGCTTCGAAATCGACCCCGAGCGCGCCGGTGCAGTACGGCTGGCTATAGAAATGTTCAAGCAGGGGCATGGCGCCGTACGAACCGTCCGCACACTGACGGAGCGCGGCTTGTCCCTGAGCAACGACGGGAACAACAACTCGACGCAACTTTACAAAATCATTCGCAACCGTGCATTGATCGGCGAGAAAACGCTCGCAGTTGACGGTGAAGAATATCGACTCGAAGGCTATTACCCGCCGCTACTGAACGTCGACGAGTTCGCTGAGCTGCAGCACTTCGCCGACCAACGCGGCCGACGGAAGGGCAAAGGCGAGATCCCGGGCATTATCACGGGCTTGGGCATCACGTACTGCGGATATTGCGGAACTGCTGTGGTCGCTCAAAACCTGATGGGACGGAAACGGAAGGAAAACGGGCATCCTCAGGACGGACACCGCAGGCTTATCTGTGTGGGATACAGCCACAACCAAGGCTGCAGGGTGGGCGGCAGTTGTAGCGTGGTCCCGATAGAGCGAGCGGTGACGCGGTTTTGCTCGGACCAGATCAATATGACGCGCCTTCTCGAGGGCGACGGCGGCGCTGGCGCGTTGGCCGGTCGACTGTCCGTGTCTCGGCAGCGTGCGAAGGAGTTGGACGCGCAGATAACGCGGATCACCGACGCCATGCTGGCTGACATTGAGGCGGCGCCGCAGGCGTTTGCACGGAAGGCGCGGGAGCTAGAGACTCAACTGAAGGAATGTCAAAAGGAGATCGAGTCGCTCGAACACGAATTGGCTCTGGCATCGAGCCGTTCGACGCCAGCAGCCGCGGAAGCGTGGGCCGCGTTGGTGAGCGGTGTCGAGGCCCTTGATTACGATGCGAGAATGAAGGCGCGGCAGCTCGTCGCTGACACGTTCAGCAGGATCGTGGTATTCCGTCAAGGCTTCGAGCTCGGAAACAACGATGATTCATCGATCGATTTGCTGCTGATCGCCAAGCACGGCAACACGCGCATGTTACATATCGACAGGCGAACCGGCGAATGGAAAGCCGCCGAGGATCTGGATATGTCAGGCTTGCCGTCGCACTCCCTACCGCTTCCGCCCGGCACCGAGGCTATTTGACATCTCGGAATGCGACTGGTCGCAGAACCGATCGCCGGCTGACCTAAACGTCCACCTGCAGAGCGACAATCTCATGCGGGTTCGCCGGTGTGCGCTCTTCATTCAGGACACACCGCACGCCCGCATCGCGGCCATCGCGCAGGGTAATGCCGCAGCAGCACACGGCCGCCGCCTCTTGGCCCGCAATGGTAAATCCGCACTGCGCACACCGATAGAAGCGGCCGCCGCCAGCCTTGTCGCGCTCCAGCACCCGCCCAGCACAACGACGGCAGCAGTGCGACGTCATTCTCCAAGCTTGTCTGTTTTCAGTCATGCACCCTCCAGCGCGCGCAGCGCCAGAAAATTTGCCGGCAACGTCGGCATGAACTTCACGGCGTGCTGCTCGTCGCGTAGCACCGTGACGATGAGCTCGTCCATGTCAACGGAATGCTCAAGTGTCTTCGTCAGCACTCGCCCGGCAGCCACGTAGGTGATAGTGCGCCTATGTAGTGGCGCCAGCTTCACTGGCTTTGTCCCCTTCGCGTTCTTGCCGAGCAAGTACTCGCGCTGCCGGTTGTAGCAGCTGACGCACAGATGCTTGCCAATCAGGCGCGTGCAACCCTGGTGGCAGCGGCCGCAGACAGTTGCGCCTTTCAAGTAGGACAGGTTGGCGCTTTGGACGCCGGCATGCCGCGCGCCTACCGCACAACCCTTGCAAGTCAGGCAACGCATACTGGCATCTGGCGAGGCACTGACATGCGCATCGTCGCCGTTGGCAGGGGGTCCAACTCTCATGTTTCCTGAATGCCAGCGCCGCCCGCACTCCTCGATGGTGATCGAGGCGCGCAACGGCTCGCACCGGAAAAACTTCCGCCCCGGCAACTCCGGGATTTCGTAATACTCGGGCACAACGCCTCCCCAGCTCAATGAACGTCAAATCGTAGCAAGGCGTTCAGCCGAAAGTCGCAGTCCACTGCTGTTTATTTGGATACGCGAACTACTAGCGGATACCAGGCGCGGTATCCGCTAGGCGGCTGAAAACAAACAATAATGCCCCGCCTGATACCGCGATACCTCACGTCGCGACAGCGCCCGCCAGTTCCGCCAGATACGGGCTTTGCGCGCCGGCGCCGCTGGTGACACGCTCAATGAACCCCGTGCCACGCTCGAGGTGCAGCGTCTGAAACAGCCCCTGATACGGGACGAAATTCAGATCGACCATCGGCACGTAGTAGACCGCCGAGAATGAACCGCGCACGATCCGCACGAAGCTGCCAGGCTTGATCCGCTCATCCGCGCGGATCCGCGCCGTACCACTCTCGAACAGCACGTTGTCCTTATTCTGCGCGGCGAGAATCTTGCGTCGGTTCGTAATCCAGTCGGCCATGCTCACACCGCGAGTTTCCTGTACGTCCGCAGGTTGCCCGCTGTTAAAAGTGGTCACATCATTGCCGCCCTGCTGAGTGTCGAACATCATGACGCGCTCACCATAGAACCGCTCTGCCGCATTCGGGTACATCGACAGGTCGACCGACGGCTCATCTGCAGCCTGCAAGGCATACAGGCGGCGCGTGATATCGTCGACCAGTTCGAACTTAGGCGACCGAACCCAGTAGTAATTGGCGACGTTCGCGTCCGTCCGTTTTACGTTGAGCAGAATGACGTCCTCACCCCTCACCGTGATCGGCGTGAGTTCCACCGCGTCCGACTGGATGACATTGCCGTCGATGTCCTTGAATGGATTCGGTCGATAGACGCAATACACACCGTCCTCTCGATCCTCGAGGTAAAGCTCGTTCCACAGTCCGACATCGCCGAAGTAGCTCAACAGGTTGTAGATCGTGCCCTGCTGGCTTTGCGCCCCGCCAACGTCCACGACGCCGTTCGAAACTGAGATGTCCGTCTTGATAACGGCCGGATTCGGCGAATTCGCCGGCATCAGCGACGCGAGATAGGGGTTGACGATCTTGTTGAGGACTTGGGTCACGAAGTCGGATGCATTCAGCGTCGTCTGAAAACCCACTCCGAAGCGAACGAATAGCTTGAACGCTGACAGATAGTCCTGACCGATCACCAATCCGGGAAGCAAAAGAATTTGCATCATGCTCCACAGCTTGCCGTAGTCCTGCCCGCTGATCGTCACGCTTCGCTGCGGCTTGCCTTCCGGCGTAATCGTCTCGTTGCGCTCGATCTCCGTCACGAACCCGCGCATATACACGGGAGGCGTCGCCGAGCTGCTAGAGCTCGAATTCGGCGGATTGTGCCGCATGCGGATCTCGACGAAGTCCATCGGCTCGACGAGTCCATACAGCGACTCGAACGCGCCCGGCTGCACGTAGGGCGAATCCGCGAGCGTGATGGAGAATCCGCCGGCGGCCTCGCGCACGGACTTAGAGCACGCCAGTTGGCCGGACTCGCCGAGGAACGGCGTCAGATCGATCGTCTTGTTCGTGTCGAGCACACGCTGCGACACGGGCGTCTGACCATCGACCGTCGTCCGGCCGATTGTTTTAAACAACTTGACCCGTACGTCGGGGTCGTAGAGTTTGATATCCATCTTCAAATCGAAAATTCCGAAAAAATGAGCGCCCTGAAGCTTAGATGCGCCTTACGGCTCGGATTACGCCGGGCCGCCCTCGAGTACCGCCGCCACGTAATCCGGCAGTGGCTTGCGCATGAACCAAGCATCAGAGACAGCGCTGAGACATTCCATCGGCAGGTGGCCTCTGTGGACCGCCCCCACCACAGCACTAAAAAGCCTTCCCGTTACGGGTGCGCGCGTATCTGCCCCTGGCGGCACGAGCGGCTGCACTGGCGGACGCGGGCGGCGCGATTTGATCAGCAGCAACCGAACGCTGCTCATCGCGCGAGCCTCGCTTTCTCGTGCCGGCCCGCATCGACCTCGTCTGCGAGCGCGATCAGCGCGCGGTCAATCAGTTGTTCGACGGTCAGCCCCATGTCGTGGGCCTCGCGCTCGAGGCGCCGGAGCGTCAACGGCGAGAGCTGTGGCACCTGCGTGCGTCCCCGTTTCATCGCGCCTCCGCCAGCTTCCTGAGTACATGACCGGGCATCGCCAGCCCCTCGGCGTGCGCCCGTTGCACTGCAGCGACATCGTCAGGAGTGAGAGCGCCATTCTTTGCAGCCTCAGCAACGCGCCGGAGCGCCCGTTCGTCGACGGCCCCACTGGGGTTGTAGTTCGACGCCGCCTGTCGCTGCGCGTCCATGAGGTGTCGCGCCGCTCTCAGCGACGCCGGCTGAGGCGCTTGCTGCGCCTTCGCCAACAGCAGTTGCGGCCCATCGTTGCGCGAAGCAGCCAGCCGCCTAGCGTGACCGAACAGGCTCTTTCGAAGTGGCCTGCGGACGGCTGCCGACGGCGCGTTGTGAGCTCGCCACCACGGCAGGAGATCATCGATTAACTGGTCGAACGGTTTTTTCTTCACCGGAACCTCTAAGATTTGAAAAAGCCCGGCCAGCAATCGCCAGCCGGGAAACCCGCGCCGAGTCATGGGCGGCGCGGACGGAGTAAAGGACTAGTCCTAGGCTGCCGCAGGCAGACGCTTTGCAGCTTCGACTTGCTCGACCGTTGACAGGAGGTTGAGCAGCGCCACCAGGGCCGCTGTATCGCCAGCCAAGGCCTTCGCCAATGCGTGCTCGACCAACACACCCGCATGGCGACGCAAGGGCCGACACGCCTCGGCAACGACGTTTTTCACCTGTCTGGTGCGGCCGCGCACGTTGCCGGTCTGCCCGGGGCGAAACTTCGTCTCCTGGCTGAATTCGTGGCCTTTCGCAAACGTCATGACCGGCTCCACGTCAACGCAGCACGCCAGTGCGGCAGAAAAACTCCAAGTCTGCGTTCATCACATAGTGCGAACGAGGCGTCGAGGTGCGCTCCGGGGCGTGCTTCCGTGAGGTCTGGTACAGCTTCCGGATGCCCTGCATGAGATCGAACTCGATTCGCGCCACGTGCTCCCTGACGGCGTCAATGGTCACTTTGGACGACAGCCGCCTCATTTCGGCATGCAGCGCGTTCAGAGCAGCGCTTTCGGCCTTGTCATCAATCTTCTCGAACTTCGCGCGAGCTTCGAACAGCAAGCCGTTCAGCGCGTCGATATCGGCAGCCAGCGCAACAAACTCGTTGGCCTCCCGATCGTTGGATTTGCCCTCGAGTCGAGCTGCAGTGATCGCCGACCGGCGCGCAACGCAGTCGTTGACGCGGGCTTCGATCCGCTCTACCGATTCGCGCGCCGAGTCAAGCTTGTCAGCGGTTTTCTGCATTGCGCGAAGTGAGCGCGCGATCTGCTGCGCAAGTGCAACGAAGCGTTCGTCACCGTGGCGTACGCGACATGGAACCGCGAGAGCCTCGAGATCTGCGTTGATCGACGCGATTGCGGACGCCGCGATCTCACTCGCACTCGCCACCACAAGCGCCTCATCTTGGGCCCGCACGTCCGCGACGCCGGCGGCTTCCGCGTCCTGCGCCGCCTTGAGGTCGCTGTGCAGGGTTGCCAGCCGCTTGCGCAACTTGATGGTGTCGGTACCGGCGACAAGAGCCGCGTTGATCAAGGCGTTGGTTTCGCCGATCTGACTGTTGATAGCGGTGATTACCGCCTCGTGTGCTGCGTTACCCATATCCATGCTCCGTTTGTTTGGAATCTGCTTCGGCGCTCAACACAAGCTGCCGATGGACAGATCTTCTTGTCACGACCAAACAAAACGGCCAAATCAGATAGCAAAAAGTCTGTTATTAGATAGGGAAATGCATCTTGCTCGGGAGTCGGTGCCAAAGAAAAAGGCCCTCGGAGGGCCTATCGGATCTCATATCGGCGGCAGGCAGACACTACCAAGGCCGCCGCCGTATGGCAGCGAGTGCCATTCGGCACACCCAGTTGCGCCGCGTTGGCTCGATCGAGATGCGGTGATGCGGTGGTTGTCGTATCCCGTCACACCGTCGCCGGGTCACGCGGCAGCGCGTAGAATTCGCGTGCGGCCCGTTGCGTAGCCTGCGCGAGTTGGCCTCGCAAGATCTTAAGGCGCCGTTCGAACACGCTCCGATGAGCTCCACCGCCCTGTGTCAATGCATGCTCAAGTTTGGCTTCGACGTCTGCAATTTCTTTCTGCAACGCCACCTTTTCGGCCCATGCCGCTGTATTCATGATTTTTTGCTCCCAATCCAAGAATCGCAGCGCCGACCACCGGAGCTGCGATTCAATCTTGGCGTAACGACAGTCAGAGGCGGCTACAATAGATAGTCAAAACTGCGGAGACCGTAATGGACAAGGATCGGGAGCGATTCGAGGCGGCGCTGCTGCGCTCCGTGAACGATATGAAATCAACTGAGGCGGCACGACCGGTCAACGGCATGCGCGAGGTGCACCCAGGCGAAATCCTGCGGGAAGAATTCCTGGTTCCGCTGGGAATGAGTGCGAGCACGCTCGCGCGCGCCCTGAAGGTTTCGATTTCCAACTTAGACGACGTCGTGAACGAGCGGCGCCCGGTTACTGCAGAGCTGGCGCTACGACTGTCGCGCTACTTCGGCGGATCCGCCGAGTCGTGGCTGAACATGCAGCAGGCGCATGATTTGAAGATTGCGCGGCGTGCCCACGGACAGCGGATTGAATCGGAAATCGTCCCGCACAACGCAGAAGAACCCGGCCGTTAAGGCTTCACAATGGCCACTTTAACTATCAGCGTAGAACTCCGCGACGCGATGATTGCGCGGGTCGTTTCCGCCGCCAATAACGGCATCGCGACGCAGACCGAACGCATTACGTTCGAGACGCCGGAACTGCTGTTCAAGACGCTGACGCCGATGCGCGTGCAGATCATTCGGCAGATGACAGGCGCCGGCCCGATGTCAATCCGCGAACTCGCCCGGCGCCTCGATCAAGAGCAAGAAAAGGTGCATGAGGACGTCCACGCGCTGCTGAACGTCGGTGTGCTCGACCGTGCTGGGGACGGCGCCGTCGTGTTCCCGTACGACGCCGTACACGTAGACTTCATGATCGAGCCGCAGAACCTTGAGGGTACAGGACAAGATGAAGACTCGCCAAATAGCTAGAGTTCGCCTGCGACGCGCTCGCCAGTCAGCCGAGGTTCTCACGGACGCCGATATTGTTGAAGCATTCCGCGCCACCGGCGCCGGCTGGCAGAGACGGATCAATGACGCGCTGCGCACGTACCTGCGGGAGCATCCACTTAAGGTGGGCTGACTCGATCAGCAGGCTTTATTGTGTCGGAAGACCGGAGACCCGATCTTAAAGACGCACGAATCCTCGCGCAGTCCGGATCGATGTCGACTCAGGGCATCCTGTGGCGCGGTCGATTGAGCGAGGTGAACGGATTTTGGCTTGGCAGCTGTAAGTCATGACTGACAGATTTACAGTCTGATGTTCTAGTCCGCTAATGCCTGTTGCCGCAAGAACTAGCGTGACCGGCGACGCCTTCCTGGCCCCTTCTAGGGCGCATGATCGTCCGCCACCCACTGATTCATTCATGCCGGCCACAGCGAGGACGACGGCGACAAGACGCCGGAGAGGTGCGCACGGTGCCCGTGCCAGCCACGCGGCCGATCATGATCGAAGCGAACGTTGAAAGTGCTCGAGGACTGCAGCAGCGCCCGCCCTCGGGCATGTTACGTCGAGCTTGCCTTACCCCTAATCCAGCACTACCCAGTCCGCGCGTCCCATGCTCCGGAAAATCCGGAGACACGGTGCCTAGCGAGCGTGACCATGGCCGGCGCTCAGATATCTGCGTATGCCGGCAACAAATCCTGATCGACCAAGCGAATTTCGACGCGGTTCGCGATCTCGACATGTTCCGCGTTGTCGACCGAGAACACCGCATCGGCGACGCTGACGATGAGCGTGCCAGTCTGCTTACGGCCGGCCTCAGGCAGCGGGATCAACGCGCCAGCTTCCGGCACCTGCTGCACTGTGATGACCTTCGGCAGATAGAGCATCCAGCCAACGCCAGGCTTGTCGTCGAATACGCGCCGGTCGAAATACTCTTTTGGCGCAACTTCCACGACGAGCGGAGCGAAGTTAGCGACGATTGACTGAACGATGCCGGCCATGTCGTCAGCCGACTGCGGGCAAAGCGACGCATCGATATCGAGCGTCACTCGATCGGGCAGCACCTTTGCGTCGGATATTTGGCAGGAGATCACCGCGCTGTCGTTCCCCTCGGTCGCATTCCAGATTGCAGCATGCGATACACCGCGCTTTTTGCCACCTGCTCGAGTGGTGAGTACAGCCAATGCGGGCGTCGACGGTTCGCGATTCTCGTCAAAGGCGGGATAGAGATTCGCCTCTTCCAGCGAATCAGCCGTGAGCCGCCAGTTCGCATGTGCCATCAGTGGCTGTTTTGCGGACAGTGCAGTCACGAGCCGCGATTCGCGAGCCAGCATTTCGCGGAAGTCTTGAGACGACAGCGACGCGTCCCGGAACGTTGCGTTAATTTCCATGTTTGAATCACGGTTGATAGACGGCCGCAACGCCCATGCGCGTGAGCACCGGAGCCATCTTTTTGTAGGTGAGCGGAGTTTGAAAGTACCATGTCAAACGGGCCGGCGGGTTCATGCGCACGGTCGTGCCCTGCTCAACGATCTGATCTTCCATGGTCCTGAATCCCTCGAACCACTTGTCGGCCTTCGGGATCGATCCATCAAGAAATTGATCGTAGTTGCCCTTGGCCTCTTGGAGCATGCACGCGCCGGCCTGAAATCCGTCGAAATCAATGCCGAGCCATTGCCACTCTTCGGACCACCGGCACTCTTCCGTATCAAAAGGGAAGCCGGTGATGCGCGCTTGGTACTGGTAGGAGTTCCAGTTGACGCCGTGGTTGCGGCGGACTTTTGCGCCTCCCTCCGGCGGACATTTGTCGCACTTCCGATCGGTGCGCGGCAAGGACCGATCAGCGGCCTTGCTGTCCTCCTTCTTTGTATCGCCGGACAGACTACCCGTTGCCCCTACCACTGCCCCGCCCAACAAAGCGGCGCCAGCGCGCGCCAAGATCGGCCCAAGGGCTTGAGCTGCCGCCTCTATCACCGGAACTGCCAGACCCGCCATTGTTCAATCCTCCCTGAAATTCAGGATGTTCGATCTTCCAACGCACGACGCGCAAATAGTCGTGAAATCGTTCGTCTGCCGGGCGGCCCGAACGTGTCAGCCAAGCGCCTATCGCAGGCTGCTCATAGAAGCCGGGCGCGTAAGCCTCGATTCGAAGGAACCCAACCAGATTCTCATCGAGCTCAATGCCGAGTGCCCGCGCCGCTTTGAACGCCTGCCATAGCCGCGATGAAAGCCTCACGTCGCCCGCGAGTTTCGGATCGTCTCTGCATAAATCCGCGCGCACGCCTTCGACAAACCGCTTTGCGTCGATTTCAGTAAGCGCCGCAACCTGTTCCGTCGTGAGTTCAAGCATGCCGATGCACCCTCATCAGTTCGCCATTGATTTCCACGAGCCAATCGAACGTCGGCACGAAGAATTCGGTACGCTGCGTGAACGAGAACAGGTCCGCGATTTCGGTCATCAGGCGCGCATCGTAAAAGCGCAGCAACGCGGTGCGTCCGTCCGGCATACGGGCGTTTAGACGCCCTGCGAGCTCGTCGGCAAGTACAGGAAAAGGAAATGCACTGACAAGCCACGAAACGCCCTCTGCGCCTGCCCCCAACGCGAATAACGACTGTTTTACGCTGTCCGGCGCTTCCTCAAAATCGATCAACCACGGCCCGGCGTCGGCTAGGGATGCGTCGGGTGTTCCGTCGAATAGTCCAACAGCCGCGGCTGGCCGTTCGACTATCTCGCCACGTCCGTACAGAAGCGCATCAACAAGCGCATATAGGCGAACAGGTAACGACACCTGCGCTTTGCGTCGCGCAAAGTAAGCTTCGATATTGGATGGCACGGCTACTCCCGCATAACCGTCGTTGCGCCGCTTTTTGCTGCCGCGACCAAGCATTCAAGGCAAAGCGTTGGAGTTGGCGACATCGGCAGTGCAGTAGCCGCCGCGGCGACTGCTGCACCGGTACTTGCCTGGCCGTCACCTTCGTCGCTGATAGTGGACTTTGAGCGCGATGCGATGAGCGTTGCGCCGCATGCAGTGCGCATACCTTCAACAGCCGTATCTCGGCCGTCAATGATGTGCGGGTAACGCCGACCGAGCAGATCAGGCAGGATTGGAAACGTACCTTTGCATTGCGGACATGCAACCATATGGCCAACGCCCGAAATGGGCCTGCCCTCAAGCGTTGCGGCTGGATTTCCTTCTATGACCTTGCCGCCGTGCGACGTAGTGTCGCCGACGCAAATAATGCTGCGTGACACGTAGCCCTCTCTCCGCGTTATTTCGTCTGACTTTACCACCGGCAGCCGTAGAACGCACTTGTGGCACCTTGCAGAAAGGTCAGATCTCTCCGCATACGGGACACTGCAATCACTGCGATTGCAGCTATCAGGCGACGCCTAAGACACTCAACATCGTTGCGGCATTGCGCTGCGCGACGTCCCGATAGCAGTTGTTGAACAGCACATGCGTGTGGCGGACCTTCGTTGAGATTGCTTCGATCGGCAGCGCCAGTTCACGCAGCTCGTCATCGCTGTACTCGTAGTTAAAGCGGTGAGCTGCTGACTCCGCCCCGCTCCACGTCTCCGCGTTGCGGCCATGCAGCCGCACAATCGCAAGCTGCGGCGATGTCGTTTCCCAGACGGTATGCGCACGCTTTGACACTCCCTCTGGCGCATCGACGATGACGTGCACGATCCCGCGCTCCCGCTCCATCGCTAGCGTCGACTCGCGATTTTCTTCGCTCAGCCAGCTCTCATGACGGAACTCGAACGCAGTCAGGAAGGGATGCATGCGTTCGGCACAGTGCTCGACGTGCACTCTTGCCTTCGGCGCCGCAGTTACCCAATGAGGGAATTGAAACAAGACCGAGCCGAGTTTGCCGGCGGCGTGCAGCGGCTGCAGCGCCTCGAAAAAGCGCGCCCATAGCTCCTCGAGCACGGGCGCCGGAATGTCCTTGTAGTAGAGGTTCTTTTTGCCCGTGTTTGGCAATGCGGCCTGCAGATCTTTCGGGAAAAATCGGGGCTCCGTCTGGTGCCCGGTGAAGAGACGGAACGCCTTCACATCGAACACGAAGCCCGGCGGCGTTCTTTCGACCCATAGGGCGCTGTTTGTCGCGCTGGGCATTGCATAGTAGGAGGAATCGACTTCGACCAGCGGAAACACGCTGGCGTAATGACGCAACCGGGCCTCAGCGCTACCGCAGCGCGGCGGATAGAACGCGCCACACTCGATCAGCGTCTTGTCCGTCCACGAAGCGGTGCCGACAAGGATGGGCATCTGCGTCTCCGACGATTACCGATTATTAATTTTGCCACGGGATATACTGTACATCCATACATATCTGCGCCATGCCCGACTTCGATCCCCCAGTCGCCCCGAAGCACTGCGTCGCTTGCGAGCATTTCGCCAAAGAACACTGGCCGGCGGCTCGCACATCCTCTGCTGCCACGGCGGAAGGACGCAGGTTCAAGACCAGCCGCAACAGGGCTGCGTGCACTGGGTGCGCTGCATAGGCTCTGACGACGAAGGCCCGATTCATGCTCGCAAGGAGGCATGGAGGTGACCCATGTTTGAATACCGCAATCCCGCAGCGATTCTTGAAGTCGTTCTTCCCCATCCGATGCAGCGGAACGAGCATGGACACACTCTTTCCGATGACTTCGAACACTTTTGCGCCGTAACAGGCTGCCCGAAGGACGACGCGTGGGCGAAGCTTGCCCTCGCTTGGGCGTGGAACACTCGCGAACCGCACTCACCGACGTTTTAGGCCTCGTACTTCGCCAAGCTCAAATCGGAAATCACTGATGTCACGATGGAGTTCGTCACGAGCGAGCCGGAAGCACCCGGCGAGAGATTCACCGGCCGACGGCATGCCGGCGCTCGTCGAGCCGCAGCTGGCGACCTTAGCCGAGCACATCCCGATGGACGGCGACTGGTCGTACGAGATCAAGTTCGACGGGTATCGGATGCTGGAGCGGATCGAGGGCGGCGACGTTCGTCTCTTCACCCGAAACGGTCACGACTGGACTGAGCGCATGCCGCGCTTGCGCGACGCGCTGCGTGCGTTGCCCGTGGACAACGCGTGGATCGATGCAGAGGCCGTCGTCCTCAACGACGCTGGCGCGCCCGACTTCAATGCGCTGCAGAATGCGTTCGACCGACGGAGCGCGGCCGAGATTGTGCTCTTCGTTTTCGATCTGCTCTGGATCAACGGCACCGACATACGAGAGCAGCCGCTGCGCGCGCGCCGAAAGCTGCTGCGCGAGCTGATGGACGAAGTCAACACCCCGCTGCTCCGCTACGCGGAGGATTTCGCCGAGGATCCAGCCTCGCTGGTGTCATCTGCGTGCCGCATGAAGTTGGAAGGCATCATCGGCAAACGGGGCGACGCGTCTTACCGGTCCGGTCGCTCGACCGACTGGATCAAGCTCAAATGCACACTCCGACAGGAATTCGTCGTCGGTGGTATATCACGCGTCAACGGCGCGAAATCCGGCGTCCGGTCGCTGCTCCTGGGCGTGCACGAAGAGGATGGTTCTCTGCGGTATGCAGGCCATGTCGGACCGAACTTTACACCGCGGCAGAGCGCGGCTTTCGCAAAGCGGATCGCCGGGCTCAAGGCCGCGCAGTCACCGTTCTTCAACGCGCCGCAGCCGGAGCGCGACCGCGAATTCCACTGGTTGACGCCGGAGGTGGTTGCCGAAGTGTCGTTTCTTGAATGGACACCGGGCGGGGAAATCCGGCACGCGCTCTTTCACGCGATCCGGGAAGACAAACCGGCCGGCACCGTGACAGAAGAACAGGTTGTCGACGCGCCGGACGAGGGACACTTCGGCTCGACGCGCGAGCGTCCCGGCCCGCATGGCACCGTGCTGGTCGGCGACATCAAGATCAGCAATCCGCAGCGCGTCATTGACCCCATCACCGGACACACGAAGCTCGACCTCGTCCGCTACTACGATGCCATTGCCGAATGGGCCCTGCCGTATCTGCATAACCGGCCGCTCACACTTGTGCGCGCACCGGAAACGCTCAATGGCGAGCTGTTCTTTCAGAAGCACGCAGAGCGCATGCGCATTCCAGGCGTCGAGGAACTCCCCGTCGATCTGAATCCCAACCACCCGCCGCTGCTCGTCGCCAACAACATCGACGCGCTCGTCGGTTTGGCGCAGATGAGCGTCGTTGAACTGCATTCGTGGAACGCCGTCGCGCCCGATCTCGACCACCCCGACCGCGTGATATTCGATCTCGATCCGGACCCCGCGCTCCCGTGGTCCGCGATGCTCGAGGCGGCCGGCCTTCTGAAAACCGTGCTCGACGAACTTGGGCTGCGCTCATTTGCCAAGACGAGTGGCGGCAAGGGGTTTCACATTGTTGTGCCGCTGACGCGCCGGCAGGGGTGGGACGAGGTGAAAGACTTTTCCCACGCGGTCGCCCAACATATGGCGCGTGTGGTACCGCAGAAGTTTTCAGCCATCTCTGGACCGCGCAACCGCGTCGGCAAGATTTTCATCGACTACCTGCGTAACGGCCGTGGCGCCAGCACTGTTGCGCCCTTCTCCGTTCGCGCGCGCGGCGGCATGGCGGTGTCGATGCCAGTCTCGTGGGACGAACTTAAGAACGTCGTGCGCGGCGACGAATGGACGATGAAAAAAGCCGTCGCACGGCAGCGCTCATTGAAGGCCGATCCTTGGGCCGGCTTCTGGCAGGCGCGACAGGGCATAACCAGCGCTATGCGCCGCGCCGTCGGTGTGAAAAAGTGAAATTTCGCTCTCACCGCCCACCGATCGGTGGGGCTCCGGCATAGAGGCAGCGGCCCAACAGGAGACATTCGACAGGACACTCCAAATTAGTGACAATGCACACAGCGGGGGTCCATTGCATGTGCGACGACCTTGCATGCAGCAAGCTGTGCGACGTAACCACCTGCTCCGGCGATAGGGAACGGACCGGCCAATCGCGATGACACCGAGGACATTCAATGAGTGAGCACGAGATGGCCGACGGCATGCCAAAGGTGATCCCGCCAGTCCTGTACAAGTATCGCCACTTTGACGAACGGACGGTCGAGCTTCTGTGTGCCGACACCGTCTACTATGCCGACCCCAGTACCTTCAATGATCCGTTAGATACCAAGCCGTGCGTTGAAGCAGACTGCGACGTCGCGACCATGGAGCGTACGGTTTATGAACTAGTCCGCCGTCGCGTTGAAGATGAAATGCAAAGTGGCGCACGTGCTGTGAAATATCGCGGACCAAAGACCATGGCACATATCGAGAAACATAGTCATGCCGCGGCGCAGCGGATGATCGATGGTTTGAGATATGACGCTACGGACCCGGAACGCTGCTCTGATCCCCCCGGCCCCCTCGCGTCCGTGCTGGCATATGCAATCGAACGCGAGTTGCTGAAACAGTACAACAAGGGGATTTTGTCACTGGCGACCCGATATGATTGCCCCTTGATGTGGAGTCACTACGGCGCGCAGCATCGAGGAATTTGCATCGGATACAGCGTGCCGCAAGAAGCACAACGACAGCTTCACGAGGTACGGTATGGCGGCAACCGAAACGTGCGCGCGAGCGCGGTCGCCAAAATGGTGCTCGACCGTGATGAACAGGCCCGAATCGCGGTCGACGCAGCCGTGCTGCTGCGAAAGGCGCCTGACTGGCACTATGAGAGGGAGTGGCGCTTGCTGGGTTCCCGGGGAGTCGTCGATTCACCACTCGAAATGGCCGAGATCGTGTTCGGCATGAGATGCAGTACAACCGTCATGCACGCGGTCGCAAGCGCGTTAAGCGGACGAGTGAAGCCCGTACAGTTCTATGAAATGATTGAGGTTCGTGGAACGTTTGAGTTGCGGCGCAGCGAATTGGATGTGGATGAGCTTTCGGCGGCCTATCCACGGCGCGCGCTCTCGATCTTTGAAGAGTTCGACGCGCTTCCGGGAAATTGACGAACGACGGGCGTAGGCGATGAAAACGACGAGCAAGATCCGCCAGCCGACACCGCATGAGCCTTCCGTGCCGCCGATCGCATGACGCAATGATCGGCCATGAAAAGACCATGCACACGCTGCTGCGGCCTGGGTTCTACGTCAACAAGCGGCGGGCCTTGACGGTGACGGCATCGGGCCGCCGGACGGCAGCTCCTGCATCGGGGAATTTCAATGGCGAAACCAAAAAGAAGCGAAAACGTGAAGGCCTGTCCGAACGCCGACCGATGGATGCGAAGGCACCGGGATGCGGCCCGCAACCTCAGGCGAATCATCAAGCTCTTGGATGGCCACTATGAGGGCGACAACCAAGGCTATATCAACCGGGCCGCGAACTTCGTCGAATACCGGTTTGACCCGATCGAAACAGAACAGCATTTCCGGCACGTTCAGCTCTTCGCCCGGCAAAAACACGTCGTTGTCCGTTTCACTGTGTTCACGAAGCGCACCGGAAAAGGCCCCGGGACCAGCAAAACGCTGAAGGACGCGCATGGCACCGACTATTACGCGCTGGAATTCCCGGTGGCGGTAGACACTAGCCTCAATGAATTGGAAGCGTTCTTGCGCACGACGGCGACCTTTTCGCGAGACTGGAAGTCGCGTCGGTCACGCGGCCCCGCCAAGCGGGGGTCCCATAAAGTGCCAACGACCCTAGGCAATCGAACACCCCGAGAGGCGATCCACCGCGCCGAACAAGCGGCGGCCCGGGAACTAGCCGAGCCGATCATATCCGAGGACGATGCGCGCGAGCGCCAACTGCGAGCAGTTTTTCTGCGCCGCGGGCAGGCCAAATTCAGAAAGGCCCTGCTCAATGCTTATGAAAGGCAGTGTGCTGTCACGGGCTGCACCATAGAGGATGTACTCGAGGCGGCCCACATCATCCCGTATAAGGGCGGCCACACGAACCGGTGCAACAACGGGCTACTGTTGCGCGCAGACATTCACTCGCTGTTCGATCTGGGTCTCTTGTGGGTCAATCGCGAAATGAAGGTCCAGGTCGCGGACGCCCTGCAGCGTACGGAGTACGGAAAGCTCCAAGGGAAGGTGCTGCGTCCGCCGACAGATACCGCGTCGTCACCGCATCCCAAGCATCTGGAGCGTCACGCGCAGGTCGCCAGCGAAGTGCGGGAGGCCAGGCGCTGACGAAGGAGCGCTAACCGACGGCAACCAGCAAGATTCCATTCGGGACCACAAGCACGATGGCGAAATACGACAGACTCGAAGCGCACCTGCGCAGCCTGCGCGGCGACACCGTTAGGCTCACTTTTGACAAAATAAACGAGCTGATTGCCCCGCACGAACTGCCTGCCTCCGCTTACGTGCACCCGCAGCAGTACCTGAGCAGCACTAAAACCCAACCTATTCCTGCAGCCTGGATGCGCGCCGGATGGGAAAAGTCAAATCACGACTTCGATCAGCATTACGTAGAACTACGACGCGTTGTGCCACTCGAAGCCATCACTTTAGCGGATGACGTCGGCGATGATGGCTGGGATAACGAGAACCGGCAATTCGTCAACATCAAGACGCGGCGTGGTCAAGCCGATTTCCGGAATCGTCTCAGGCGCGCCTATTGTGGCACCTGTGCGATCACCGGTTCAACTGTTACGCCACTTCTTGAGGCGGCTCACATCGTGCCGCACGCGCTCAAAACGGACTACGCCACGTCGAACGGGCTGCTGTTGCGCGCAGACATTCACACGCTGTTCGACCTGCACCTGATCGCCATTGATGCGGACGGCCGTGTGGCCGTTTCGCGGACATTGGAGGGGACCGAGTACACGCAGTATCACGCGCGGCGCTTCGTTGCTTTTCCTGAGGCATCGAATGATCAGCCGTCCACAGACGAGCTCAAGCGCCACCATGACCTGTTCGTCGCACGAGAAGATGCACTGTAAGCAGACTGTCACTTCGCGCATGTTCCTAGTGGTCTGCGCGCTTCTGTGAAGCGCGAACGAATGTTGCGGGACTAAGACTTTTGCATGGCATGCAAGCGCCACTGTTCGGCGCGCGGCGCCGTCGGGCTCTTACGGCCATGTTCCGCCGTTCGGCAGTACGCTCCGAAGAGGTTTCACTGTCGGCTTCGCGCTAAGTAACGGACCATCGCCTTCTACTGGTACTCGGCGCGTCATAGGTCAAGTGGTCAATTATGAGCAAACCTGCGTCTTTCGAGACCATCGCGAAGCCGCGACCGACGACCAGACAGTTCGGCAAGTTTGGTGTGGAAAGGCTAGTCGCCGAGAGACTCTATCGGACACAAGTTCAGATCGCCAATCTGCACGCTCGGTGCAACGTAGATTGTGCGATGGTTCATGTAGAATCCGACGACAAATAGCAAGCAGGGGTGGGGAAATGAACGAAGAGACGCTGCGCATTCGGCGAGTAGAGGTAACCGGTTTATTCGGGTTATACAATCATAAAATTGACCTGAACCTCCAAGAGCGGGTCACTATCATCCACGGACCCAACGGCGTGGGTAAAACCATGCTTTTGAAGCTAGTGGCGGCGTTGTTTTCAGGCCGACTTGTGGAACTGGCTCGCACGCATTTCTCAACTTTTACTGTGACACTAACGGACGCCTCGATATTAGGTTTCGAGAGGGAAGAGCGCGAATTTGTGGACGAAGAAGGTGTCGAATCCGATCAGCCACGACAACAATACCTTTTCGAACGTTCTGTTCGGGCCAAGTCAGAGAAAAGACCACCTAGGATCGTTATTCGGGCATTCGCGATCGCCGATGGCAGAAGAGAAGAGGCAGAGTTGGGTGCGTTACCCAATAAATCTTCGTCGGCGAGGCTCGCAAGCTTCATTGATAGCGAGACGCCTTGGCTTTATCGAATGGGCCCGGACCAGTGGATGGATAGGGAATACAAGGAGTACCTTACAGCCTATCAGGTTATTGAGCGTTACTCTGACCGGTTGCCCACGCGTTATCAAGGAAAACTCTTTAAAGAACCCGAATTGGTTCGGAATCTTCGCCGAAAAGTGAAGGTGCATTTCATTGAAACACAGCGATTACTTAAGCTTAGTATTCAGGAGGCAGAGTGGGCGCGGCATAATGCCGATCGCACCGTCGTTTCGATGGTGAAGAGCTACGCGAGCGAGCTTAAGGAAAAGGTTTCCGCCACGTTAGCCAATTATGGAAAAGGGTCTCAAACGCTCGATCAATCGTTTCCTTGGCGCTTGCTACACGGCGATCAACCGAGAGTTCCGGTCGATGAGCTTAAGCGACGAATGGTTGATCTAGAAAAGAAAAGAGACTACTTGAAGAAAATCGGCTTGCTCGCTGACGACAATAGCTACCCCTTTGATGTGAATGCAATAGATTCACTTGATTCGACGCGGCTTGATGTTCTTGCTTTATACGTTTCGGACACTCAATCGAAGCTAAGTGTATTGGATAATCTGTCTGAGCGTGTTTATTTGCTTCTTGACATTGTCAACAAGAAGTTTAGAAATAAATCAATTTCACTTGATAAGCAAGAGGGATTGAAGGCAGTTAGCAGCACCGGCGCCTCGCTAGATCTCGACGCATTGTCATCGGGAGAACAGCACGAATTAGTTTTGATTTATGATCTTTTGTTTAGGGTAGACCCCGATACGCTTGTATTGCTTGATGAGCCCGAACTGTCGTTGCATTTGACGTGGCAGAAGCAATTCCTGCAAGACTTGCTGAATATCGTGGAGGCAACGCGGTTCGATGCAATTGTTGCGACTCATTCTCCATTTATTGTCGGCGACCGGCACGACCTAATGGTTCCCTTAGCTTCACAGGAAGCAGGGGAATAGAATGATTACCAGGAATGTCGGCGATGTACTCGCCGAACTGAAGATGGCTCGCGCAGCATTTCGAGGAACCTTGTTGGTTCTAGAAGGGGTATCTGACTCCCTTTTTTGGCGAACCAAGATCAAGAATGACGATTGCCAGATCACCATTTCCGGAGGCAAATTTACTTCGGTAAAGGTGGCGGAAATACTAGATCAAGAGGGTTTTAACGGTTTTATTGCTATCGTAGACGACGATTATGACAGTTTCCTAGGGCGGACATACGAATCGGATAACTTGGTGTATCCGGAGACCAACGACTTAGAGACTTTGTTGGCCAGTTCTCCGGCGTTGGAGAAGGTGTTGGACGAGTATGTTGACCATGACCAAGCCGATGCGCGACCAGAAAAACTTCGAGATCTCATCGAGCGCATCAAGGATATAAGCCTTTTTTTCGGAAAGTTAAGGTACATAAATCGTGAGCGTGGATTGAATGTCCCATTCGAACGTCTGTCTCCATGGAAATACGTAGACGCTCCAGCCTTACGACTGGAGGAGCATCGTCTGTTAAAAGACTTTGCGGACTTGTGTAGCATCAAGCCGGAGGAGGTCGAGGCGTGGCATCGTGCGATCCTTGGCGAGCCCATTTGGAACATGATCCAAGGTCATGACTTTACATGCGTGTTGGCTATCGCATTGAGGAATAGATCTCAAAATCGATGCAACGAAAAAACGTTATGTTCCTCCCTTCGGTTGGCCTATGAGCTTGCCTGGTTCAAGGCAACAGGTATCGTGCGCGCTATTTCGACGTGGGAGGCACGTCACGGGCTTGCCCTGCTAAGCTAGAGTGCCATTCTTCATCGGACAGACGATTTGCGGAGCCGAGCGAAGCGGTGCGCAACTTCGGTGCCGGACGCAGTTATATAGCATGCAACGATGTTCGAACTCATCCGTGTATGAGTGAACATTTTTCCCAGCCAACTTTATGCGAATGACCGTTGCACCTTACGAGGCGAGATTGACATCACGCTAGAATGAACGGCCGGAGTGGGTCAGGTTATGCCGTTTGCATGAGGCGGGCACCCGACGTGACTGTCGCGCCCGGTCCACGGGCGCTTGTGGCCCATCAAGGGACGCTCACCCGACTGTGACATATTGCCGCAATCATACGCGTTTCAGTCATTCGCCTTATTCGGTGTCCGCGATCTCTCGCGCTCGGCGCGCGATTGAACGCGCGCCTCAGATCGAAAGCGGTCCGCATAGTGAGCGCGACTCAAGGAAAAGCTCCCCATCGCTCCCCTGCCTATCGGGTGTGAAGCCAACAGGCATCTACGCTAGCGTTCGGGGAACGCGTTCTGTGCGCGCTTTCTTTGAGCTCGCGCGATCTGCATCAGCAATCCAGAGGACGCAGGGCGACATAAAATCGCATTCCATGCGGGGAACCTATCCGGTCATAGCTTTTTATATTATCAATCAAGCGGGCCGCCATCCGACCTTACGTGCAGCCCCCGATTCACTAGATTTCCGCCGCCGTGGCTGATTGCCTCGACCTCTTACCTTTCGTGCCGAGCGAAGTTGTGAGAGCCTTCAACCGTTCGAGCAACTGTTCCGCTGACTCATCGTTCGGGTCTTGCCCGACGAGTTCGCCACGGAAGGCCTTTGCGAGGAGTGCAGGTGTCAAGTGGTCGGCAACAATCTTCGCTTCGTCCAGCGTCTTTTCCAGCCTGTCACAAGTCGCAAAAATTCGCTCAATTTGATTCACCATTCGCAACTGCTCGGCAACAGGGGGGAGCGGGATCTCCATTTCCTTGATATCTTGGATCGAGATCCGTTTATGACCGGCGCTCGATTTCGCTCGTCGCTCGATTTCCTTTCTAATATCCGGCAACGCAAAAGCATATGCGCAGTATTTTGGGACAATCGTTTCCTTAAGCCTCGCACAATACAAACGATCGGGGTATTGATACTTGTTCAACGACACCGAAGGTACAACTGCACAGTTGCCAACATAGTTGACGTTGCCGTTGAGTCGCGTGAACAGTACATCGTTTTCACGTATAAAATTTTTCTCCTCACCCGATTGTTCGCTTGTCAGATACCTAACGTCTTCGAAATCAATACGACCTTGACGAACGCTACTTGAACGCAGTATCGGGTACGCTGTCTTGTCGCTTTGAGGAACAGCCGTAGTCCCTCCTCTAATGCTATTGATTAGGCTGCCGAAAGCGATGCGAGGAGTTGGCTTGGCGTCACCGTCCTGACCTAATAGCGTGGCAACCAGCGCCGCCCGACGAAGTCGGGTCAAGATTGTCGGCACCCGTCCCATTCTTGCACAAGCGGCTTCCACCCGCGAGAGAACGGAGTCAAGCTTGTCGGCGATGCGTTTCTGCTCAGCGAGCGGCGGAAGGATGAACGGCGCACTGCGCCCGGCATCCGTCCCAAGGCGTGGCATATTCAATCCGTGACTAACCCCGATCGCATAGCTGAGAAAGCGCGGCCCCCTAAGCCAGTGGAAGACATACCGGTTGTCAACGGCCGCGGTCTGCTTGATCGGTATAATTTCTGTTGTGCACAGTCCGTTGGAATCTGCGAGCACCACTTTGTTTAAATAGGGTCGTAGCTTCCCGTACAGGACATCGCCTTTCGAGAATCTGTTCTTAGTGCTCTTTGACTTTCGATCCGCGAACGTTAAGCGGCTGACGATTCTCGACTTGTCCTTCTCTATGTCTTCGAGCTCCAAAACCCACTCATCATCGGAAATCTCGTCGGGCTCCGCTTTGAGAGTAGTGCCGTAATCGACAACTTCTCCGAGCGTTGTTTCCAGCCATCCCTTTGGAAGCCTACTCATTCTTCAGCCGCCTCCACGCCCAGTTCATCCATTAAGCTGCGCAACTCGTTGAGCGCACCTTCAAGCTCATCGATCGCCTCTTGCGCCAGCACTTCCGGCTTCGCCAAGTCCCCGTCAGCGCCATCGCTGTCATCCTTCAGCCAAGCGATATCCAAGCTATCGTTGCGATCGGCGATTTCTTTGCGCGAAAAGTAGCGGAAACGACCTTCCTCGCCCGTATCAACCCGTTCGGCGCTCCCATCTGGCGCACTCCCGAAGGCTGCTTCGAACTCAGCGAAATGCTCACGCGTCAGCGGCGTGCGCTTGCCGAATTGAGGCATGTTCGCACGGAGGTCGTAGACCCATAAGCCAGTCGTGTTGCCTTTGTCCGTCTTGCCGCGCGTGAAGAACAGGACATTCGTCTTCACACCTTGCGCGTAAAAGATACCAGTGGGCAAGCGCAGGATCGTGTGCAGGTAGCACTTATCCATCAGATCGCGGCGAATGTCCGCGCCGACATTGGATTCAAAGAGCACGTTGTCCGGCAGCACCACTGCCGCGCGTCCACCCGGTTTGAGCGCGCGATAAATGTGCTGCAAGAATGCGAGCTGCTTGTTGCTGGTCGGAAAAGTGAAGTCATCTCGCGTGGGCAGGCCGCCTCCCTTCTTAGTTCCGAACGGAGGGTTCGTGATGATCAGATCTGCCTTGGGCAGTTGCTGACCCTCGCTCGAAAGCGAGTCTCCGTAACGAATACCGCCGGTTTCATCCGAATCCAGATCATGCAGCATCAAATTCATCAGCCCGAGTCTGTGCGCCGCCTGCACGATTTCCATGCCGTGGAACTGGAGGCGATATTTCTTGTAAGCAGCTTCGGACAGCGCCTCAAGATCGTTGTGCTTGCGAATGTAGTGGTTCGCGGCGATGAGGAAACCGCCAGTGCCTGCGGCTGGATCTTGGATTGTTTCGCCCAGTTTGGGCTTCATCAGCGACACAATGCTGTCAATCAGCACACGCGGCGTGAAGTATTGACCCGCGCCCGACTTCTTCTCGTTAGCGTTTTTCTCCAGCAGCCCTTCATAGAGATCTCCGAGCCCTTCGGTCTTCGCCGAGTACCAATCAATCGCATCGATTGCGGTGATGAGCGCGGTTAGCGTGGCTGGCTTGTCAATGAACGAACGCGCGGCGGCGAAGATCTCTTTCGTGATGATTGAGCCATGCGTGCCGAGGTGGATCAACATGACCTTATAAGCTTCAAGCCGCTCGGGCGCAGCCTTGCTTTCGAGGTCGTCCCACCGATACCCCTCTGGCAGTCTGTCCTCGGTGCCGGTTTCCTTGGCCATCTTCAGGAACAGCAAATAGGTCAACTCGGTCACATACTCGTGATACGTCACGCCATCGTCGCGCAAAACATTACAGAGGTTCCAAAGCTTCGCGACTATGTCGTTAGTGATAGTGCTCATCGGTTAATTCTCATTGGTTGGCAGCTTGCTGCCAGATCGATTCATTCATATCAGCCAGCACGTCGTTTAGTTGCTGGTCGAATACCTGGTTCAGGCGCTTGAAGCCGCCCTGCTGCCCGAACGGTCCTTCGTTGATGGAAACATCGTCGACCACGATGTTCGCCTTGATCTGTTTGGCAAGCCGCTTGAGCCAGTCTTGTTGGAGGGGTGAGAGCTTTCGGTGGAGGCTGACGCGCTGGACGGCGGCATCTACACGCTGGTCGAAGGGGATAAGAGCGTCGCCCAGCGCCGCCTGTCGCACGAAGCCCAGCACACGCGCCGCGATCTCATGATTCGACTTCTGCGCCCACGCGTGCGTAAGCGAGTTTTCGTTAAAGCCCGCGCGATCGAGTGCGACCACAAGCTCCCGCAAATCCCGGCGCGTGAGTTCGCGTGGTCGTTGCACCACAGCCATCAGCGCGGGCAGCGTATTGCTGTTCTTCCTTACGAACTCCGTAAAGCGCTCGAGATAGTCCTCTGGCTTCCCATAAGTAGGGGACACATCAACAAGCGAATCATCGTGCGACGATATCACAAGGGGGTCTGTTGGCATGCCGCGCTTGCGGTCGAGGGTCTCGCCAAGTCCCACATTATTCGCCCACCATTCGGCCAGCTTTTTGATATCGGTGTTCTTGAGGAACTGCCCGAAGTCTTGTGGATCGCAACCGGCATGCTTCAGCGCGTCGGATTCGCTTTCGCTTAAGTGCCGCGTCTTGCGTTGCCACTTCGCGAGCAGCTGCTCGCGCGCACGCTCGGCGATAGGCTCGTCCGGGTGAGCGACAATCTCTTTAACCAGTTGCGCGAAGCCAATGTTCGGGTTCTGCACAACGGGCTTCATGCTGTTGACGGATTCGAGTGTGGCGTAGAGATCCACGGCATCGAAGATGCGGAAGACTTCTTTTCCAATCTCATCGCATCGGCGCGTCGCACGCCCGAGCATCTGCTCGTACAGAATCCGGCTATTGACCCGGCGCAGGAACACGAGATTGCTGATCGAAGGCACGTCGATGCCGGTCGTGAGCAAGTCCACTGTGACCGCGATCACTGGCAGCGATTCGTTGCGATATCGCCGGATGAGTTGGAGGGGCTTGTCCGACGCGCCGGTGATCTTGAGAACCGCGTCGTCGTCAATGTCGACGCCCTTCGCGCGGTAAGCGTCTTTCAAGAGACGCACAACCATATCCGCATGCACATCGGTCGCGCAGAAGATCAGCGTTTTCCCCGGTCCTGCCGGATCTAGATAATCGACTAGCGCCTCGCATACGGTACGATTGAACGGTTCGGTTATGACCTTGCGGTTGAACTGCGCGACCTCGAAGCTCAAATCATCAGGCGTCTGGAACAGGTCAATCTGCTGCGTGCCGGCATCGTAGACCTGCACATCGTCGCCGGCCTTGTAGTTGATGCCACTTTCGCTCAGGGCCGTTCGGATGCGCAACGCCGGATCGTGGTCGATGAGGTGGCCGTCGAGGACTGCCTCGCGGTACGAATAGACGAAGACGGGCAGGCCAAAAATCTCGGTCGTGTGCAGTGCGGGAGTAGCGGTCAACCCGATCTTCACCGCGTCGAAGTGATCCAGTACGCGCCGGTACTTCGAAATGTAGTCGGCTTGATCCCTGAACTCGACTTCCACGTCGCTCATCTCGCGGTCGAGCAAATATCCGCGGTGGCATTCGTCGACAACGATGCAATCGTAAGAGTCGACCGGCAAACCGCCGTCATCGTTGTAGAGCACGCGCTGGACGAGCCCCTGCACCGTCGCGATGTGAACTTTTGTATCAGGCTCGGGCTGCTGTTCGTCAATCTCCTTGATCCCGAACACATCGGCGAAACGCTGCAGCGACTCCGTCTGCGTTTCTTTGAACGCGTTCGCTGCCTGCTCGCCGAGCGCGGAGCGATCTACGAGAAACAGTACGCGGCGGAAGCGCTGGGCTTTAAGCAGCCGATACACCAGCGCAATGCAGGTTTTGGTCTTTCCCGTCCCCGTCGCCATTGCGAGAAGCACACTCTGCTTGCCCTGCTTAATGGCGTCCTCGGTCGCAACGATCGCGCGGCGCTGATAGTCGCGCAGCGGGAACCCGAACTTGAATCCGATGTCGTCGAGTTTTCTCTCCGCGCCATCGAAATCTTGCTTTAGCAACTCGCGGATGCCGCCGGGGGTGTACCAGCCATTTAGCGGCTTGCGAAGGTTCGTCGTGCGCCGGAGGTCACAAAACCAGATGCCGCTGACCTCCGCGAATTGCTGCTGGAACGGTCTGCCATTGGTAGCGAACACGAGCGGGACTCGGAAATGCGACCATTGCACGGGCAGCGGCGCTTTTGCATCATCGAGAGCGTCTTTCGAATAGCGCTTTGCTTGATCGATGGCAGATGCAACGTTTTTGGCATTACGCTTTGCCTCGACTACGGCAACGCACTCCGCGCCGATGAAGAGCGCGTAGTCCGCAGGACCGCTCTGCGTGGGCCACTCGGCAATTGCGAGGAAACGATTTGCCTCGGGGCGCGTACCGGCGCTGTAGCGCAATGCAACCGAGTCGGCGTCCCAACCCGCATCGCGCAATTGCTGATCGATAAGCTCGCGCGTGGCCTTCTCGTCCAGATGGATCTGGCTCGCGGCCTTGTCGAGTCGCGTCTGCAATTTGAGCAACTGCGCCTTCGGCCGCTCGATTGCCTCCGCTTGCAACGTGGCGAGTTGGGCGGCGGAATCGGATTGCAGTTGCGAGAGCTTGGCTTCGAGCGCTTCGACCGTTTGGCTTCCGTCGACCGCGAGAGACTCCCAAAGCTTCGCCTCTTCTTTGGCTTGCGTTGCTAGCTGCTGAGCGGTCTCGACTCGCCCGACCTGTGCCTCGAACTTTTCTTGCAGTTGTGCTAGCTCGGCCTTCAGCGCGGAGGATTCATCTACGGGTGCTTTGGGCGGGACGAACGCGCCGCCCTTGAAGTCCGCGTTGACGAAGCTGCGCTGGAACCAATACCCGAGTTGCGTCGCGATCTTCAATCCCTGCAACGCGGCGCGATGGTCACCAGAGAACTGATGGTTCGCCGCGTTGCCTGCCTTGCGCAGCCAGTGGAACAGATCAGCGGAGTCGCCGGGAAGCCAGCCCGCGCCTCGAAGGCGCGAAAGCAATGCGGCTTGGTTATCTTCGCCCTCGGAGTAAACCCCAGTCCGCGCGGCGACTTGCTGCGCCATCAATTCGCCAAACTGGCGAAGCTTCAGCAGACTGGTGTTCGGATCGTCAACGAAATATCGTTCGGCGGCCGCACCAAGAAGGGCTAGATCTCTCTGCACACTCATCAAGTGCGCAAAGTTGGAACGTGGCTGGAACATTTTTGTTTTATCTCCACGGCGCGCCTGCGCCCCCGAGTCGGCATTTTAACCGAACGCCCGTTGCGGACCTGGGGTTGCATACCAGCGAGACCTGCTGCTTGACCACTCGAAGCCATTCGTGGGCGGGTTCCCTCCCTGTATGGACCGGAAACTGTAAAGGTGTGTGGGTAGAGCGGTAGAGCCCCTGAGTAGCTGGGGCGCGTTGTAGCGCTCGCCAGTGCCCACGGTGCTGGTGTAAATGTCTCTTCTCGGTGAGACAGCAGACCGTCGCCCATGCTAACTAAGTGTCTCCGACGAGTCGAAACCGTGAGTTGGCCGATGGTTGAAGCGGTCGTCGCTGCACAGCGCCGTCACCGGCAGCAGCCCGACACATTCCCAACACTAAGGGAGCATCGTAGAATTTCGGCGTTGGCCGATGACGTGCAGGCGAAGGCGGCGAGCGAATGACCGTTGCAATTCGCATCAAGAGACGTCACACCGACCACGGGTCGAACGGCCGATGAGGGCTTTCGCTCCCTCCTCACCGATCGGGCGGCGCATTGCCGGCCGTCCCGCGGCCCGATCGTGGGACGGCCGGACCGCATGCGAATACCACGTCGGGCCTAGGCAGTTTGATCGAAGTGAAAGTCCGGCATCAATGCGACTAAAACTGCGCAGCGGCTGCCAGCGCTTTGCTAAAGTGCGCGTCCGTGGCCGCCGGGCACGCGCCGCTGGGCGGCATAACCGGCTCACGAGAGTCGCTCAAACACAGCCCCAGCGCGACCCCATCGGGCAGCATTATCTTCCGCAACTGGCCGTATGGCAGTTCCGCCGTGTGCCCCACAGACTCGACATTCTTGAGCATGGGCGCAGCGCCTGCGGGTATCGACATTGTCGTCGTCATTGTTGACGCCGGCAGGCCATTCGTAAGGGTCTGGCTCGGCCCGACGTCGTAGTGTGCTTGGAAGGTTACCGTCGCGCTTGTCGCGCCAACATGCTGGACGATCACGCGCGCCACCGGCTTCGCGATGCCCTGTCGGCAAACGCCCGCATCGCATGAGCGGACGGCGAAGAGGTCTGGCACGACCTGCCAGTAGCCGCCGACCGCAATCCTCTGGGTCACCAGCCCACCTAAGACGGGTTCGCCGGACATCGATCCGGCGGACGCGTCAACCACTGTTGCCCACACCTGAGGTTGGGCCGCTTCCTGCGAGAAAGTGGTACATGCCGCAAGCCCGGCTAGAGCAAGCGCAGCCAGTGGCGCCGCCGCGACGCGCAGTGCGGCAGTGACTTTCTGCCGTTTGGACCGGATCAAAGCGTGTCGTCGACTGCCACGGTCCGCAGAGCTGAGGACGAGGTGGCGGTCCAATGCCATGATTGCCGTTGTCATGCGAAGGCGACTCCTTTGGAGGTCAGCGAGATGGTTGCGCGGGAATACCGCTCCCTCCAAGCGGTATCGGCCAACAGGGAGACAACATGTAGGGCACGGGCGGGAATATTTTTCAGATGAACGAAAAGTACTAAAAGGCACAGCCCCGTTTCCGGTGTTCACGTGCCTAGATGTTTCGTCAGGAAGGCGGTCGACCGGTCGGTCCGCGGCACACTTGTACAAGAGGCCGTACTAACCGGTGTAAGCGATCATCGCAATAGGTCTGCGACGACTGGCGGTAGAGAGTCCGTTACTGCCATAGGTCTACTAACACGATCAATCTGTTGGGCGAATCGCTCTGCGCCTTTATCGGTGCAGGCTTCCGGGGGACGACAACGCCTCTTGGCCACTCATAGGGCGCACAGCCCGCTCGCGCCGTTTCGGCGACGCCGACATACGTCTCAGCGCGCGGGGTGCCAGATGGGCCCGTACGATCCGAAACAGGTGTTCAGCACAGCCTCGGTCGTGATCCCATGGACATGCAGCTCGCCCCATTTGTCTACTTCGAACGAGACTTGCCCTTCGTCACTATTGAGCCCCGGACCACGAAGCACATCGATGACACGCACCTCTCCACCGCGTGACTGGACGAAGCTTTCTTGCCACATGCGGTCGCTCGTCGCCTCCGCAAGGCGCGCATACAACACATTGATTAAAGGAAGATACCGGCCATCAGGCACCCTGCAATTGATGTTGAACGATCGGACAATGCGCTCCGCCTCTGCAGACTGGAAGTGGAGGCGATGACCATATTTCGCTCGAAGATTCGCTATGTATTCGGCATTGGTAGGCCGAGCGCGCGCAGGTGGCTCTAGACTTTGCCCGGATTCGCCGATGCGGTGCGACTCTCTCACGTCAATAATCGCGGGCGTCGAATAATCCCGTCCAGTGGGGATGAGACGAACGAACCCTGTCACCTGAACTAATCCATCCAGTCTCGGATGGAGCCCCTGAAGAACGAACTGTCCGACATGCTCCGCCTTTTGGAATCCGTCCTTAGATACAACGCAGACCGGAACGTCAAGCGTCAGCATGTCCTCCGTGCGCGTAACGTCGCCAACCTTACTCACCTGCTGACCGCGCGTGCCGTTGAGGGAAACTGAGTCACCCTCCTGCAAGCACTCCGCATGAGCGGCAGTCAGCGCAAGCGCCGTCAACACCCCGATGATCGTCTTTTTCATGTTCTCGAAAGGGCCCGATTTGATGTAGAAAGCTAACTCGTAATCATGCATCGCGCATCGTTCAGCTGGCCTTTACATCAAAGTAGAACGAGTCCGACGGCTCCGCGCCACCCCGCACTGGATATCGTTTAAATGCGTCCCGCTCTAGCCAGACTGCGAGCCGATCGTTCTCAACGCGTTCGACCTCAATTCGATGGAGCTCGAGCTCATCCGCGCTCTCCTGCGAGGCGTGCACGATCGACGAAAAGATCGTGTGTCCTCGGATCGCCTCAAGAATCCGAATATTCGCCAAGCTCACCACGGGTTTCTCGTACCCCCATCCACGCCTCACACCAGCACTCCATCAAAGGGCTCTCGTACCGTCGCGAAAGCCCACACTCTTCCCGTTTGCCCAATTGCTCTAGCACCTTCAGCCATCGAAGGTAGGGGCGCACTTCACGTGCTACCACGCTCTGTGATATTCGCAATGCGATGCCAGTACGCCCTTTAGGATTTCACATCGAGGTAGAACGTCGTCGACGGCGCACCGTCTGATGGCTGCGGATAACGTTGAAACGTCGCCCGCGTTAGCCAGTCGGCCAGACCTGGGTTATTGACGCATTCGATCTCGATTCGGTGGAGTTCGAACTTGTCGGCACCGTCCTGCAGCTTGCGTACAATCTCCGAAAAGATTCCATGCCCTCTGATCGCTTTGTGCAGTTGGATATTCGCCAAGCACACGACAGGTTTCTCGTAGTCCCATCCGCGCATGACCCCCGCACGGGTGTAGCAATGCATGAAGGGACTTTTATACCATCGTGAGACGCCCGCGCCCTCACGCTTCCCCATCCCTTCAAGCACTGTTAGCCAGCGGAAATATGCCCGCAATTCGCGTGAAACAACCTCGCTTGCTACCCGCAATGCCATTGCCATATCCTCCGAGCACATTGGCTCGTGCTGCCCGAATGGACGAAAAGAATGCCACGCCAAAGCTCGTCTCACAATAGACCGTCGCAACAAATGCTGGGCTAACAGACTCGAAATCTGTTGACCGGGGCTATTGCTGCCTTATGTGGTGGTCGTCTCCGAGGATGGCAAAAAATGCCGGGCGCGACTTGGGCGCATCCTGCGTCATTCCTCAAAAATGAGCAATGCGAAGTGTGTACCCTCACCATTGCCCTAGCATCACCGCTCCCTTTTGGTCGTTCAGCGCCCTTAGTCGATCAATGATCCGCTTCGCCGCGTCTGGACTCTCCTTGCCAATCTCCTCGATTACCATTTCGTGAAGCCGCTCGACGCGATCCATGTTGTAAAACGCCTCCGACAAGGCCAGCATAGTATTCAGAAGCCTGTCGCGCGCCCGGAGACTGTCATTCATGACGTTTGGCACACGGAGTTTGCGCTTGCCATCGTCCCCCACCTTTGCGGCGAATTCACGCATGAGCTGTATATCGGCGATCATGTCCGCGACCGTCTCCCGGAAGAATCGCACCGCGTCGTGCGCCAATGCAGTCTTCTCAATGACCAACCCCGGGGCTAGATCGCCGGGCCTTGGAATATGGCGCGCGACTTCCGCAGTCAGTTGCTCCGCAGCAGGCCTGCCGGCCGAGTAACGCGCGTCGCCAATGGCATCGCCCACCCACCTGGACCACGTTGACGCCGCAACGTGCTGGAAGTCCTCTCGGGCCTTTTTGGGGCCTTCGACGTGACCTGACCGCTTCGTGCACGCACGGATATGTTCGATCGCATGCGCGCGATCTGCGTTTGCCCTTCGACCCATTCCGAAATCTCACAATTTAACGGTTAGATTGTGCGATCACGACCCCGGCCTTCCGACCAGACGGGCGTTTCACGCGAGCCGTTTTCCGGTAAAACACCCACAATTTGCAGCCCGAGCTTTACTCAAACATGGTTAATGCGCGCGGCGCACGCTTGGGATACCATGACGACGTCGCTGAGACAACAGCGATCGAGATTGGCGTCTCGAACAGCAAAGGCGGACAACCGCCGCCGGCGGTATTTTTTCGTCCGCACATCGAGCTCCTATGGCTGGGACTTGGTGAGGGAGCGCTCGCGCTCGCCGGTTCCTTTGCTCCGGTACGCCAACCTCGCCATGCTCCCGGCCACCACGATTGGCGTCGTGGACCGGGTGACCAAACCCAGCAAAGGAGTCCTCACCATGCAGCAGACCATCGCAGCACCTGAATTCAACAACGGCAAGCCCGCCCGGGCCGGCGTCTATCGCACCTTGCGCGGCAAGCAAACCCGCGCGACCCTAAGCTACTGGGACGGCAGACACTGGCACTGGGACGAATTCAACCCGCAAGCGGCGCGCAAGGCGCGATACGTGAGCCACTATCAAACCCGCACCTGGGCGCCAATCGAGCAATCACCGTCAACGCACTGACGCACATCTTGCTGCTGTTCGAGGCGTCGCCATCCCCCGCAATGCGGAAAGGCCAGAAAATGCCCCCTGCGACCCTCGACATCAACGGCGCCGCCGAGATGATGAAGATGCATCCGAACAGCGTGCTAAAGTTGATCAAGGGCGGCGTACTACCGGCTGCCCGCATAGGCCGCGCCTACGTCCTGCTGACCCGGGATGTATTGGCACTCATCGAGCAGCAAATCATTGCGCAGACCGCTGAGCGCATGCAAGTGCCCGGACGCCGCGTCAGGCACACGAATCTCTTGCCGCGTAAAAAACGGTGAAACGGGCGCGCGGCACTTGCGCCGAGCACGCCCCGCCTACTTTGGGTCCTCGCCAAGCGTCTGCCTCGCCCGCGCTATCACCTGCTCGAGCACGCCACGCTCTTTAACGAGCTCGGCAACATCGCAGCCGGCGTCCGTCGCCTCGAGCTGCTTCTCGACGTAGGCCAGCCGATCAGAAGCGCGCGCCAAGATCCTCCTCTCTGCCTCGTCGCACTGCCCCGCCATCGCTGCCAGCTCGCCGAGTTGCACGCGCACAATGTCGACGTCTGGTCTCATGGGTTCCCCTGGTGAGTCGCGGCATCTGTGTTCGACGTCATGCTACTCCAACAATTCCATGAACCATCTCATCCGTCGGTTCATAGAACGGTTCATAGCCCAAAGCCAAGCCCGATAAGGCTTCTAGCCACTCTATGAACTTTATGAACCTATGAACCGAGAAAGAGAGAGAGAGAGAGACGAATAGGAATACGGATAGGGCTATATATATCTTCCCCTCCGGAAAGGGTTCATAAGTTCATAAAAACCGGCAACCCGTTGCCAGCCGGGCGTTTGCGGCATGAACCGTGAGGTTCATAGGGAAGCAGGATATGAACCGCGAGGTTCATGATTCCAGGTTGGCGTCCATGAAAAAGCCCGGCATCGAACCGGGCTTCAAGAAGATCAACTGGACCATGCGCTGGTGCGGCTAAAATTGGTCGTCTTCACCCAGGACGACGTCGAGCGGCACAACGTAGAATCCGACCGAGTTCTTGTGGGTGGGGAACCCCTCTGTTTTGCGTTTTGCGATCTGCGTGCCGGGTCCGGCTCCGTTCAAACGCAACAGGATCTCCCTCAGGCCGACGCTGAACCTCGTTTTAGCCATCAGCTTGTCACGCTCGGCGTTGCTGTTCGCAAGGAACACATAGTTTTTCTCACCGATCTTGCCGACCTTAAGTCCGTGCCGGCCAAGCGTGCGGCGCGCATCCTTGTCTTTGATGTGCTCTGCGTCATCCACGTGACGACCTGCCGCGATCGCAAGAAGCTCTGAAATGGTCGAGTTGCCGCCACTCATGTCCAACGTGACGTTCGCGTCGAGCAATGCCTCGAGCGCGGCCTGCGAATCGTCAACTTCGGCCCCGGCGCGGTGCTCGCACCATTCGTAGTCGTCGATCAACTCCTGCGCCTCAGCCGCCGTCGCCACCTCATCCGACACCAGCGACCACGCGCCGGCCAGCAGCGTGCCGTACTGGTCGCCATCACGTTGTGAGCTGAACTTGCGCGCAGCCACTTCGGTGAACACCTCGATGTTCTTCAGTGTCTTCGGAATCAGGTCGATCGCGCGCCGGAGCAGTCGACGCGAGACATCGGCATCACGCACGACCAAGCTATGAATTCGGTCCTTGAGCTCTGCCCATTGTCGATCGGATACGCTCGATTGGCTCGCGCTTCGCAGCGTAAGTACGGTCAGGCGGTCGATGTCCGCCTTGTTCTTCAACGCGACCTGGATCGACGCCAGCGCGAACATGCTGCGAATGTGAAAGCTCATTCCAGATCCGTCCGCCGTGCCCTTTAACGTTTCGGCACCCGACTCCGACGACGCCTGGCGGATCAGCGACAAGATGGACTGGACCCGCTTCACGTCGCCCTCTTCAGTCGATTCGGACTCGTCCATCAGTACGGGCCGCGCGTCTGCCTTCAACTTCTGGCGGATCCCGGCCTCTGTCGAGTTGCCTTGCGCAAAGACGGCGGTGCCCTTAAGCAGCCTGTTAGCGATCGCAGCGAGCGTTGTCTTCCCGCAGCCCGCACCGCCGGTCAGCCATACGTGCGGACGCCATTCGATAGCGCCACAGACAGGTGCCAGCGCAATCCAGCCGGCGAACAGGAGCGCAGATGCTGGCATGTTCCAGCGGAACTCCTGCATGAGCTCGAGCAGCGCTCTACCCTGTTCATTGGTGAGCGGAGCGGCATGAGGTTCCGGAAGCGCAGCCGATCGCTCGTACACGTTGTGCGAGCGAATCTTGGCCACCGGCGTTTCTTTGCCGTCGACCGTAAGCACGTCACCGTGATGGAACACGACACGGCCGTCGTCGATCCACGCACCACGACCTCGAATCCGGCTAGGATCATAGATGTCGCGATCGTCAGCCGTGCGCACGATGAATTCCGTCGCCGCGCGCTTGTCGATGCCCTTTTCTTTGCCGTTCTGGAAGTGCATCTCCCACCAGTTCAGTGGCGCCAGTTCGATCAGCCCGGCGTCCGTGAAATCGGACTTTGTGCGCGTAAGCACCTGCCCCGTCTTGTGCTTGAGGAAGAAATATTTTCCGTGGTCGTGCCCAAGGATCGTGAAGTGGCCATTCTCAACCAGCGTATCGTCCGGCGGCTCGGCGATCGTATCCACCGCGCGCTCCTCCATCTGCACGCTCGCCGCTGACTGCGCCTGCTCGAGCACCCTCTGCGTGCTGGCGGCCGCCCACGGCGCGACGTCCTGCTCGGGATCCGCCTCGACTGTATCCGCGAGCACCTCGTCAAACAGCGCCTTGACCGAGTCATTGCCGTGCAGCATTGCCCAGTCATTCCAGTCCGTCGGACCGCGCTTCTTGCCGCTCGCGTCCTCGACGCCCGTCTCAGTGCCGAACGGCGGCAGCGCGATGCGCGCGCCGACCGCCTCGACCACCTCGCGCGCACGCGTCAGGCCCGGGTTTTCTACGGGCTTGAGCGTCCACTGATCGTTATCGGCCGCGATCACGAGCGTCGCATTCTTGAAGCGATCGCGGCTGCGGATCGCCTGCGCCACTGGCAGCAGATTGGGCGCGTCGAACGCCACAATCACGGCATGGCCCGTCGCCTCGTGCACCGACGCGCCCGTCGCGTAGCCTTCAGCGATAACGACCACTTCCTTGCCGTTGACGGTCTGCGGCTGACCGAACGCGTAGAAGCGGCCGTGCTTGTCCGAACCGCTCAAGTAATCCTTGTCACGGCCGAGCGAGTTGTTCGAGTCCGGCAGAATGGCCTGCAACGACAGGATGTTTTTCTCAGCGTCACGGATCGGCACCAGCAGCGCCTTATCTGAGATCTTCTGCCGCTCGCCGTTCACGAACTTGTACCAGGTTCCGATGCGCAGGCTGTGCGCTTTCACGCCCTTGCGCCGCAGGTACGGATGCGAGTCGTCCGTGCACTTCACGGCCTCATCCCAAATACGGTTCGCGAGCTCAGCCGCGCGCTTGTGCTGCGCCGCCAGCTCCTCCTCGCGCTGCTTGCGCTGGGCTTCCATCTTCTCGCGATAGGCGCGCCGCTCCTCCGCCGTCATCGGCGTGCGCTCCGCATTCGACTTCCACGGAAACGACGTGTCGTATCCATATCGACGGTTGCAGCCGAACTTGCCCGCCGGATGGTCATCCGAGTGAAGAACGTACCACCCGTTCTGCTCTGTCGGGTTGTCGCCTTCGACGTGGATGCGATGCAGTTTCCCGTCAGCAATGATCTTGGTCGGATCAACCTTGATCCCCTTCTCGAACATCGCGTCGACAAATTCTTCGATGGCGGCGGTCTCATGCATGAGCCCCCCCGACGATGTCAAGGCAATTTTCTAAGAAATTAGTAGTGCAAACGTGACGCCGCACGAGTCCTGCTGTAAAATCCATCGCTGTAGCTTCCAAAGCCGGTGTCCCGCGTCCAACGGGCCCGGCTTTCTTATTTGCCGGGAAACACCGGAGATTAAACACTGCGGCATGAGCCGCCCTGCTGGCTCCAACTAGTGGGCCGATGTCGCGATCCTACCGGCGCCGCCCGGGAACCGGTAGTCGTTGACGCCAGCCCGCGAAGGTGTCTGATTCGTGACAACCGCCCGCAAAACGTTGCCTGACGGACATCCGGCCATCACGACGGCAAATCAAACTTTTTTGTGCTACCGAGTCATCGACTAGCATCAGCGTCGGTCCGCATCGCTCCGCGCGTATGCCGAGCGCCGGCGGTTGCCCAGCATGTCCAGCCGACGGTATATTTCGCGTTCAGCGTCCCCAACCTGCTGTTCAGCAACGACATCGGCGACCGCGCGGCGCAGTAACTCGAGCGACGCGTTACCGAACTGCAAAAACCGGCCACAGCACGCTTGAAGCCGAACGGCATCGACACAACCAATGCCCGTGTGCCGCGCCACCTTCGCCAGCACCAACACGAGTTCGAACGGATTTGCGCAATCTATCGCCTTACCATCGGCGCACACGGTTACCCGCCCCGGCGTGCGGCGGTCCCAAAACGCTCGTAAGCCCTGCCGCTTCTCCGTCGGCACGTCGCACGGCGGTATCCACTCGATGCCTCGCTCGTCCGCTTGGAAAGACTCCCAGCCCATCGCGCAGAACCAAGGGTCAATCGTCCCGGCCGCGATTTCCCTGACGTCGTCAGCGCTGAGTGTCACAGGATCGAAGTCAGGCGCCGGATTGAACCAGTTGAAATTGGTCATCAGATTTGCTCCGTTTCAAGAATATTGTTGGTCGCTCCCATCGCACGCTCCGCAGCCCAAGCGCGAAGAACGCGCTGGAGCTCGCCTGGTTCTCGACGCTCCGCCTCGACGTCGTCCGCAGACCGGCAGCTTCGTCGTGGCGCATAACGTTGCTCGTCGCGCGCGTCGTCGTCTTCGTAGCCAGCGGCCTCAGCCACGCGCGACGCATGCCCCGGCATAGCAGGCGTCGGCGGTGTCCGGTCGACAGGCTTCCCCGCAAGCCACGAGCGCACATCGGACGCGAGCCATAGCCGCGTCCCGCGCGGCGTCAGTGTGATCGGCATGGGCAGTTCATTCCGCTTGCCCATTCGGGCGATCACGCCCGCCGAGACGTCCAGCGCGCGTCGTAAATCGCCGATGGAAATCACTCGCAACGGATCGGGGTCCGTCATGGGATCTCCTGGCGTTCGGCCGCCTGCGCCGTCATACCGATTGATCATCACGTCGTCATCGAGCTCCGTCACTTCACGGCCCCCCGGCGCGACGCGCCGCGAGCCACTGCTCAACGTCGGCGAGCCACCACCGCACAGCGCGGCCTGGAAGCTCTGCCGGCATCGGAAACTGCTTGGCTTTGCGCAGTTCGTGTAGCTTCGTCTTTCTCGTTCCGGTCATCTGCATGACCCCCTCAAGGTCAATCGTTCGAAGGTCCCTCACCCTTCCCTCCTGATAGCGGCGCCGTGCGCCAACGGGGAAACTGTGCTGTCACGACCATTCGAACACGCGTGAATTCGTGCGAACGTATGCGAACGATGTGTACGAAAGCGACCGGCTTGGGCGCAACGCGATGGACGTCCTCGCACTCGTCGAACGTCTCGCCAACATGGGCGTGCGGGTGCACTGTCTGGCACTCGGTGGCCTTGATCTCACTAGTGCCGCCGGAAAGATGACAATGGGAGTGCTCGGCCGCGTCGCTGAGTTCGAGCGCGACCGGCTGATCGAGCGCACCCAGGCGGACTAGCACGTGCGAAGGCCGCAGGGAAGGCGCTTGGGCGTCCCGCCGCGCTGACAGATGCTGAGGAGGTAGAAGCGCTTCAACAACTAGCCGCAGGTGCATCCGTGGCCCAACTCGCCCGAGGCTTCAACACGACGCGCCAGACGATAATGTGCGTTCGGAGGGCGGCGATTACATAGGCGTCAGCCCGTGGCCATTCGGTTCAAGCGCTCTCATTCTGCGGCGGCCCTGCATGCACGCGCAGGTGCCCGGCCCCTTGTAGGAAGTTGCGGTAAGCATGGATTGCCACGTTCCAGGCGGCGATCGCCACATCCGCCCCCGACTCGATCACGTTGCCATCTTTGTCCACTACGGCAAGCATCGCGGGTTCCCCATTCGGGGTTGTCACGCAAAAGCCGGCATAGCTAAATGCGCTTATTACGGAGTGCCGCAAATCCCCGATACGTGGATCGTTGGCTGTTTTAATTCGTTGCGCCGTCATTTGTTTCCTGACTATTGAAAGTCTGCGCTCGAGCAGGAGTGCCGGCGCATTCGTAGTCTACTGCGGCTCAATAGCGAACTCAACCCTTTGTTTTTAAACGAAAATCGTCATTAATCTGTTGGTGGCCGCCTCGAAGGCGCGCCCAAGGGTCTTCACCGGAGAAGGCGTATCACTTCGGGCTCAGGTCGGGCGCAATAAATAATTCGCCCGCACGGCACAAGGCATAAAAAAACGGCGCTCCAATCTGGGCGCCGCTTCTCTTGTTGGACGGAGTTTTCTATCGACGCAAGAGCCATTCCGTCGTAGAGCGTCAATGTCGGGATTGTGCCTGGCGAGCATCTTCCAACTGCTCAATTCGATCGTTGAGCACAAAGCCAATTATCGCTTTCAGATCCTCTGAGCAGTCCTTGAAGACCAACCGACGTACGGTGTCGATGCCCCTCTGGACAATAAGTACACCTAGCAACTCATCAATGAAAGATTGCGTGGCAGAGATGCCCTCAAACTCTATGATGATTCGCTCAGCATCCGTGTCCAGGAAATGCTCGATCTGATCGCGGAATTCGAAGGCGCGCGATCGCGTACCATAGAACCCCTTAGGAGGGGTGACCGCATTGACTGCATCATCCCGTACCATACATACCTCACTCAAAATTGAAACTTCTCCGCTCACGCAGAGGTGCTACATTGCTGATAATACTCGCAATTTCGATTTCCTGAAGCAATGCACGTTCCATAGTCAGGGCCACACCAACGCCCTGCCAAGGAAATCGTAGCTGTCGAAAGTGTCTACCGGTCGGGTTTTCCCGGTACCATGCGCGGCCACTAAAAATATCGACAGTTCCTTTTGCCGCGATCGTCAGTGCTTTCGACGCCGTCAATCCTATGCCCTGGTTTGCCGAGTCGAGGCCTCTTCCTCTAAGCACGTCTCGATTGCAGCTAACTCGCGGACGTAAAGCAGCCTCAATCGCGCTCGCGTCAGTCTCTTCCATTAGGGCGGAATGCCCGCGCAAGCTTTCCAGAAATCCACAACCATCGTCAAGGATAGCCAAGCGCACGTCGCCGCTCTTTTTGTAATACTGGGCGGCAACCCAGATCTCTGACTGTTTCCTACCACGCGCACGACCATGGAATGCGGCGTTGTTGATCAATTCGGAATAAACGTATTGCAACACCGCTTGGAGGCGATCGGCTGGACTGGGCTTCATCCCATCTGGGTCAGGCTCCGTCGAAGTCTCGGAAGCACCGACCATCGCTTTCGCCAAACGACCCGCCGCCGCATCAATTTCGTGCTCGTACTCGATTTTGGTCATTTCCACTAGGACGTGGTCAAGCGAGGCACGAACTCGCGTTGCGGGCTTATTCAGACAGTAAACCTTGTCGAGCCCTGCAAAAAAGTCCATGCGCTCCAGGTACAGTGCCAGCCAATCTACTAGTCCGTCCAAGTGGACTGTGCAGTCCAAATACGTGACGAGGTCAAGGTGATAACGGAGGAAGCAGAGCCCCATGGGATCTGCAAAGTCGAATTGACTGCAATCGATATGGATCTCTTCACCCTCATGGGAATACAGCGACGCGAAGAACGCCATCGTCGAAGGAAGCGTCACGACGGACACTTTTTTGGGAAGGATCAGGCTAGCTGGCATTTTTATGTTCGAGCGCGCTATGACGCCCGGCACTCCCGTCAACTTTTCGGCCCTTTATCGTAGCAGTCCATCAGGGTGGGAGCGCCGAACACATGGTATATTTAAATTATCCTACGGGCAGCCGAGGCTGACGAAGCCAACCTTCGGACTGGAAGCCGTCGGCGAGGCGGAGGGAGTGGTCTGCGACATAGGTGAATCCGGCGTATAGCGGTGACGTGGCGACAAAGGGCGGTACTGGAGAGGGCGCGGCGATGACGGACGACTGAAAAAGCACAGGCGCCGGTTGTGATGTAGCGTGCCGCGCACGCAACCCGCTATTGTACCGCGCGCCGCCAAGCTTGCCCCGGGAGCGCCCGGCGCAGCGCGCGGGCGCCCTGCCTGCCGCGAGCGCGCAAAGCCCCACGCCGCGGGCAGCCGCCCGCATGCGAGGATGCAGCCCGGGAAGTCCTACTTCTTCTCCGCTTCCGAATTCGGCTGCGGATTCGCGGGCGCCGCGGCATTGGCACCGCCCGGCCCGAACGGGAACGTCGCGAACATGGATTTGGCCTGGTTCTGCATCTGCTCCTGCATCTGCACGAACATGTTTTTCGACTGCTCGATGTAGCTCGTCATCATGCCCTGCATCATCGGCGCCTGCATGTTCATGAACTGCGACCAGACCTCCGGGTTCATCGCCTTGCCTTCATACAGGTTCTTCGACTGGTCGGCGAGCTTGGCCTGAATGTCGATGAAAGCCTGGATGTTCTTCTCCAGATACGTGCCCATCATGCCCTGCATCGCATGGCCGTAGAAACGGATGATCTGCGACAGCATCGACGACGAAAACATCGGCAAGCCGCCGCTTTCCTCTTCGAGAATGATCTGCAGCAGGATCGCGCGCGTCAGGTCCTCGTTGCTCTTCGCATCGATAACCTTGAAATCCTCCTGGTCCAGCACGAGCTGTTTCACGTCCGTCAGCGTGATGTACGTGCTTGTCTCGGTATCGTACAGCCGCCGATTCGGATACTTCTTGATCAGTCGTTCGGCTGCCTTCTTTGTAGTAGTGGTCATGTAACGCCTTTGAGCGCAAGTAGAGCGCGGACGGCGTACCGGCTGCGCAATCGGGCCTGTGCGCAACCGGGACGCCGCCGGAACCATCCGAGCCGACGCGCTGCCTTGTGAGCGGCGCGCCTCCAGCTCAGCCCATATGCAAACCGCCGTTCAGCGAGAAATCCGCACCCGTGGCAAAACCCGATTCGTCCGAGGCGAGCCACGCCACGATCGAGCCGATTTCATCCGGCTGGCCGAGGCGGCGCACCGGAATCGTCGCGACGATTTTTTCCAGCACGTCGGGGCGGATCGCCTTCACCATGTCCGTGCCGATGTAGCCCGGCGACACGGTGTTGACCGTCACGCCCTTGGTGGCGACTTCCTGCGCGAGCGACATCGTGAAGCCGTGAATGCCGGCCTTTGCCGTCGAATAGTTGGTCTGGCCAAACTGCCCCTTCTGCCCGTTCACCGACGAAATATTGATGATGCGGCCAAAGCCGCGCTCGACCATACCGTCGATCACCTGCTTCGTCACGTTGAAGAGACTCGTCAGGTTGGTGTCGATCACCGCGGTCCAGTCTTCGTGCGTCATCTTGCGGAACACGACGTCGCGCGTGATGCCCGCGTTGTTCACCAGCACGTCGATTTCGCCGACTTCGGCCTTCACCTTGTCGAACGCGGCCTTGGTCGATTCCCAGTCGCCGACGTTGCCTTCCGATGCGACGAAGTCGAAGCCGAGCGCCTTCTGCTCGTCCAGCCACTTCACACGGCGCGGCGAATTCGGGCCGCAGCCCGCGATGACCTTATAGCCTTCCTTGTGCAGGCGTTGGCAAATGCTCGTGCCGATGCCGCCCATCCCGCCCGTTACATACGCAATTCGCTGTGTCATAACCTGGACTCCATTGTCGTTTTTGAGGCGCCGGCCGGCTCGCCCGACCGGCTACCTCTGCCTCGTCTGATGCTTGATTCACATGCCGCCGGGCGACCGGCCGGCGAGGCTGCTCTCACCCGCGCGCCGTCTATGGCAAACGGCGCGCTTCTACACCGCGCTTTCCGCCACGTGTTCAGCGCGCTTCCCACTTCAAAGGCGCCTGAACGCGCCGCGCTCGCGCTTCGTCAAATGCGCTCGACCGCGAGCGCGACGCCCATGCCGCCGCCGATGCACAGCGAAGCCAGGCCCTTCTTCGCGTCGCGCTTCTGCATTTCGTGCAGCAGCGTGACGAGAATCCGGCAGCCCGACGCGCCGATCGGATGGCCGATCGCAATGGCGCCGCCGTTCACGTTGATCTTCGACGTGTCCCAGCCCATCTGCTTGTGCACGGCGAGCGCCTGCGCGGCGAACGCCTCGTTGATTTCCATCAGGTCGAGGTCGTTCACGCTCCAGCCCGCGCGCTCCAGACAGCGTTTGGACGCCGGCACCGGGCCCATGCCCATCACTTTCGGATCGACGCCCGCGTTCGCGTACGCCTTGATGCGCGCAAGCGGCGTGAGGCCGAGCGCTTCCGCCTTCTTCGCGGACATGACGAGCACTGCCGCCGCGCCGTCGTTCAGGCCCGACGCATTGGCCGCCGTCACCGTGCCTTCCTTCGAGAACGCTGGCTTCAGCCCCGCCAGCGACTCGGCCGTCACGCCGTGACGCACGAATTCGTCGGTGGCGAAGCGCAGCGGGTCGCCCTTGCGTTGCGGAATTTCGATCGGCACGATTTCGTCGTCGAAACGGCCCGCCTTCTGCGCGGCTTCCGCCTTGTTCTGCGACAGCGCCGCGAACGCGTCCTGCGCCTCGCGCGTGATGTCGAATTCCTTCGCGACGTTTTCCGCCGTCACGCCCATGTGATACTGGTTGTACACGTCCCACAGGCCGTCGACGATCATGGTGTCGACCAGTTTCGCGTCGCCCATGCGGAAGCCGTCGCGCGAACCGGGCAGCACGTGCGGCGCCGCGCTCATGTTTTCCTGGCCGCCGGCGATCACGATGTCCGCGTCGCCCGCGATGATCGCGTTGGCCGCCAGCATGACCGCTTTCAGGCCCGAGCCGCAGACCTTGTTGATCGTCATGCCGGGCACCGCTGTGGGCAGACCCGCCTTGATCAACGCCTGGCGCGCCGGGTTCTGGCCCGAGCCCGCCGTCAGCACCTGCCCGAGGATCACTTCGCTCACCTGCTCGGGCTTCACGCCCGCACGCTCCAATACCGCGCGAACCACCGTCGCGCCGAGTTCGGGCGCGGCGATCTTCGCCAGCGACCCGCCGAATTTGCCCACTGCCGTGCGGGCGGCCGATACGATCACAACATCAGTCATTTCCATATCCTCCGGGCTTACCGGTCCAGCAGACCGTGGCCCGTCAAGTTAAAAATCTCGTTGCTCGTGAAATAGCCTGCTCGTTTGCTTCGTTGCGCCCGGCGCGACCGGACGCTTACTCGCGCTGCCGCACATAGCGCCCCGGCGCCGGTTCGATGACGGGGAATTCCTCCGACCCCGCCGCGGCGCGCGGCTTGATTTTCTTGCCGCCGTACTGATCGAGCCACGTGGTCCACTCGGGCCACCAGCTTCCGGGCACTTCCTTCGCGTCGCCGAGCCATTCGTCCGGATTCTCCGGCAAGGTCTTGACGTCGCCTTCCAGCGTCCAGTAACTGCGTTTCTTTTTCGCGGGCGGGTTGATCACGCCGGCGATATGGCCCGACGCGCCCAGCACGAACTTCAACGGCCCGGTAAGGAGCGGCACCGATGCATACGCCGTTTGCCACGGTACGATGTGGTCTTCGCGCGAACCGTAGATGAAAGTGGGCACGTCGATCTTCGACAGGTCGACCGGCTCGCCGCAGGTGGTCACGGCACCCGGCTCGCGCAGACGGTTTTCGAGGTACGTATTGCGCAGATACCAGACGTACATGGGGCCCGGCAGGCTCGTGGAGTCGCTGTTCCAGTACAGCAGGTCGAACGGTACCGGCGTGCGCCCCTTGAGGTAATTGTCGACGACGTAATTCCACACGAGGTCGTTCGGCCGCAGGAACGAAAACGTGTTGGCGAATTCGATGCCGCGCATGAGTCCCGGCGGCGCGCCGTTCTTGCCGCCGATGGTCTGCTCGCGCATCTGCACGTGCGCCTCGTCGACGAAGATGTCGAGGACGCCGGTGTCCGAAAAGTCGAGCATCGCGGTCAGCAGCGTCATGGACGCGGCAGGATGTTCGCCGCGCGCCGCCGCCACCGCGAGCGCCGTGGCGAGCAGCGTGCCGCCGACGCAGAAACCGAGCGTATTGATCTGCTCGCGGCCGCTGATCCGGCTGACCGTCTGGATGGCGGTGAGCACGCCTTCGCCGACGTAGTCGTCCCACGTTTTATGCGCGATGGACGCATCCGCATTGCGCCAGGAAATCAGGAATACCTGGTGCCCGGAATCGAGCGCATGCGCAACCAGCGAGTTCTCCGGCTGCAGATCGAGGATGTAGTACTTGTTGATGCAAGGCGGCACGATGAGAAGCGGCCGCTCGCGCACGGTCGCCGTGCGCGGCTTGTACTGGATCAGCTGGATCAGGTCGTTTTCGAAGACGACCGAACCTTCGGTGGTCGCGAGATTTTCGCCGACCACGAAGCGCGATTCGTCCGTCTGCGAGATTTTGCCGCGCTGCATGTCGGCGAGCAGATTCATCACGCCTTGCCGCAAGCTCTCGCCCTGACTTTCGAGCAAGGTCTTTTGCGCCTCCGGATTCAACGCGAGGAAATTGCTCGGCGAGGCGGCAGCCGTCCATTGCTGAACGGCGAAACGGATGCGTTCACGGACCTTCGGCTCGGCTTCGAGCGCGTCCACCATTTCCTGCAGATAGCGTGCGTTCAGCAGATACCAGGCGGCGGTGAAGGCGAAGGCCGGCGTCGCGCTCCATGCATCGGAACTGAAGCGGCGGTCCTTCAACTCCGGCACAATCGGCGCGGCGCAGCTGCCGCCCGCCTGCTGCAACAGCACCATCGCTTCACGCGTGTAGTCGGCTTGCAGTTTCTGCAGACGTTCAGGCGGAATCGCCGCGGCCGGGATGTTCAAACCGGCGAGTGATGGCATGCCGGGCATGCCGGGCATGGCGCCCGCCGCCAGCTTGCTGAAGTCAGGCATGCCGGGAAACGACGGCATGGGCGGCAGACCAAAGGGCGTCGTCCCTTGCACCGGCGCAACCTGCGGCATCGCGAACGGCGCGCCGTTGCTGGCCGCCCCCGCGCCGAGCGAGCGCCACGCGTTCAACCATGCGTCGAAAAATTGCTGCATGCCCGCGGCAGGAGTTGCGCCGTTCGTATCGGACTGCTGCGTATGCTCCTTCGAGGAGTCGGTGCTGGGGGAAGCTGAGGAATGAGAAGCTGCCATACCTGCTTTTGACCGGTGAGTCCTTGCGGACGGTTGAGAGGCAGGTTCTGCGCACGTGGGCGATCGCTCGCGACCTCGTCACGCCCTGTCCCATGTACGAGGAGCTGTGAGGAACATTCTTGCTCCCCATCGCAAGGCATGTCAATGCTTGTTCCCGATTTTGCCGCAGTGCGATAGTTTTTTAATTATCGTTTTCCCTGTATCGCCGAGCGACATTTTCAGACATATGTCAACTGAATGGCGGCTAGCGAAAAAAACGCGGTATTGCCGCGCTTAATTCACATTTATCGACCGCTCACATGCGCTGCTGAATGGCCCGTCCCGTTCGACTCAACGCCTTCCGGCAGCGCAGCAAAAACACATCGTCGCATGTGCGAACAACCATTTTCGATGGCGCTTCGCAAAATGGTTCGCGCCCGCATCAGTCGCCGAGTGTCTGAGCGCCGTCGTCAAGCCAGATCAACGCGGCCATGCGCCCCGTTTCGCGATCGCGCCGGTATGAATAGAAGCGCTCGCGATCGGTCACCGTGCACAGATCGCCGCCCGCGATTCGCGTGACGCCGAGGCGCTGCAGGCGCAGGCGGGCCAGCGCCGGCAGATCCGCAAGATATTTGCCGGCGTTGCGCGGATGCGCGACGAACGCACTCGCGGTGGCGTCGCGTTCGCCGGCCATGGCGGCATGCAGGAAGGCGTCGCGCACATCGGGGCCGACTTCGAACGACTGCGGCCCGATGCACGGTCCGAGATAGGCGCGCAGCGCGCTCGCTTCTCGCCCGGCGAGTTCGGCGACACGCGCCGCCGTTTGCTCGACGATGCCCGCCGCGAGTCCGCGCCATCCCGCGTGCGCGGCGCCCACTGCGCGCCCCGCTTCGTCGCAGATCAGCACCGGCATGCAGTCGGCAACCATCACCACGCAGGCGATGCCCGCGCGGTCCGTCACGCTCGCGTCCGCTTGCGGCGGCGCGCCGCTCGCCTGTGCTTCGCGCAGCGCCGCCTGCGCGCCGACGATGCGCGCGCCATGCACCTGCGCGAGCCACGCCGCCTCGCTCACGCCGGCGAGCGCGAGAAGCCGCGCACGATTGGCCGCAACCGCGGCCGGATCGTCGCCGGACTTCATGCCGAGATTGAGACCGCCGGGCTCGTCCGCGCCGTCGTGCCAGCGGCCGAACGGCGGCGCACTCACGCCGCCGTTGCGCGTGGTGACGAGCGCGCGCACGCGCGGCGCGACGTTCCACGCCGGTTGCACGACGTCAGCAAAAGTCAGCTCGGGCAGGTGCGTCATGCGCGGTCGTCCTCGTCTTCATGTGAATCGTCGGCGGCTTCGTCTTCATCGTATTCGGCGAGATCGGCCGGCTCGTCGCCGAACGAGGCTTCGTAGCCGTCTTCCTCATAATACGTTTCGTCGAACTCGCCTGCATCGTCGCGACCGAGGCCCAGCGCCGCCGAGAGTGCCGCGATATCTTCCGGCACATCCGCGCGCCATTGCATCGTCCGCCCGGTTTTCGGATGAATCAGACCGAGCCGCCACGCATGCAGCGCCTGGCGCGCGAAGTCGCCGGGCAGCGGCGTGACCGAGCGCTTGCCGCGCGCGCGTCCATACACCGGATCGCCCAGCAACGGATGCCCGATATGCGCGCAGTGCACGCGAATCTGATGCGTGCGGCCCGTTTCGAGATCGCAGTGAATCGCGGTCACGGGCTGCCGTTGCCAGAGCGCCGTGTCGACGCGCCGGAAATGCGTGCGCGCCGGTTTGCCCGAGGCGCCCGTCACCACCGCCATGCGCGTGCGCTCGCGCGGATCGCGGCCGATCGGCGCGTCGATCGTGCCTTCTTCCGGCATATTGCCCCACACGAGCGCGAGGTAGCGGCGCTTCACCGTGCGCGCCTGCAGCTGGCGCACGAGGTCGGTCTGCGCCTCGAGCGTGCGCGCGACCACCATCAAGCCCGAGGTTTCCTTGTCGAGCCGATGCACGATGCCCGCCCGCGGCAAGCCCGCCGCCGCGTCGCCGTAACGGTACAGCAGACCGTTCAGCACGGTCCCGCTCCAGTTGCCGGCGGCCGGATGCACGACCATGCCGGCCGGCTTGTTGATGACGACGAGCGTGTCGTCCTCGTAGACGATGTCAAGCGGCACCGGTTCGGGTGTGAACGCGAGCTGTTCGGGCAGCAGGTCGGGCACGAGCTCAATGGTCGCGCCAAGCGGCACCGGCTGGCGAATCTTTGCCGGCTTGCCGTCGATGCGCACGCGCTCGGCCTCGATCCAGCTTTGCAGACGGTTGCGCGAGAATTCGGGAAAGACGCGCGCGAGCACCTTGTCGAGGCGCTCGCCCGCCAGCTCGTCGGGCACCACGACGCTGCGCGGCGTTTCGTCCGCGACGCGGTTTGCCACCGTCGGCACGGTGCTCGCGAGCGCGCCCTTGCCGAGCGCGTCGGCGCCGAGATCGTCGTCGAGGGAATCCGGGCCCAACGCGTCGGAGGGGTCGGCGCTTACGTTATAATCTTCGTTGCTATTCCCGGCACCGGTTGCAGCGCCTGGAGTATTTGAGCGGGTCATTGAGTCTGGGTCACCTGGACGTAAAGCTAGACTGGAAAATGCGAGCCTTGAACACCATCACTAAAGCGGCGATCAATTTGAAGGCCATGAAGAACGCGGCCCGGAAAGTGGCCGGATACATTGCGTGTGCCGCAGCCGTCGCGGTTGTTGCGGCTTGCCACGGCCTGCCGGAGAAGACCGACGAAACGGCAACGTGGAACAACAACAAATTATATACGGAGGCGAACGACGCCCTGAACGGCGGCGACTTCGGCAAGTGCGCGAAATACTTCGAAATGCTCGAAGGTCGCGACCCGTTCGGCCACTTCGCCCAGCAGGCGCAGATCAACGTCGCGTATTGCAACTGGAAAGACAATGAAACCGCGGCGGCCGACCAGGCGATCGACCGCTTCATCCAGCTGCACCCGGATCACCCGGACATCGCCTATGCGTACTATCTGAAGGGCATGATCCACTTCAACGACGACCTGGGTCTCTTCGGCCGCTTTTCCGGCCAGGACATGAGCGAGCGCGATCCGAAGTCGCTGCGCGAGTCGTATGATGCGTTCAAGGTCGTGGTCGACAAATACCCCAACAGCAAATATGCGCCGGACGCCGCGCAACGCATGCGCTACATCGTGAACGCGCTGGCCTCGCACGAAGTCCACGCGGCGGACTACTACTACCGCCGCGGTGCTTATGTGGCTGCCATCAACCGCGCGCAGCTCGCGTTGAAGGAATACAAGAACGCACCGGCTATTGAAGACGCGCTGCACATCATGATGCTGTCGTATCAGAAGCTGAACCAGCCGCAACTCGCCGACGACACGAAGCGCGTGCTTGCCGGCACCTTCCCCGACAGCCCGTACGTCACGGGCCATGCACGGCCGGGCAAGGAAAAATCGTGGTGGCAGTTTTAAGCCGCACGCCGGTGTGAAGCCCCGCTAAACTGCGCTCTAAATGCAAAACGCCACGACTTCGGTCGTGGCGTTTTGCTTTGTACGCTCAGTCAAAGCGCGTACTCGTCGAGTCTGCCGAATCAGTCCCGCTCGAAGAGCGCGATGGACTCCACATGCGACGTATGCGGGAACATGTTCACGACGCCCGCACCCACGAGCCGGTAGCCTGCTTCGTGCACGAGAAGGCCTGAATCGCGCGCGAGCGTCGACGGATTGCACGACACGTAGACGATCCGCCTCGGCAGCGGCCCATTGCCGCTCTGCGCGATCTCGGCCAGCGCCTTGGAAACGGCCAGAGCGCCTTCGCGCGGCGGGTCGATGAGGAACTTGTCGAAGTGGCCGAGCGCGCGGAGGTCGTCGGCGGTGACTTCGAACAGGTTGCGGCAGGCAAACGACGTATGTCCCGCCACGCCGTTCAGCTCCGCATTGGCCAGCGCGCGCGAGGTCAATACTTCGCTGCCTTCGATGCCCACCACCTCCCTCGCGATACGCGCGAGCGGCAGCGTGAAATTCCCGATCCCGCAGAAGAGGTCGAGCACGCGGTCCGTGCGCGCGGGCGCGAGCAGGCGCAGCGCGCGGCTCACCAGCACCCGGTTGATCGCGTGATTGACCTGCGTGAAGTCCGTCGGCTTGAACGGCATGCGAATGCCGTACTCGGGCAGTGTGTAGTCGAGCTGCACGTCAAGCGGGTACAGCGGCGTGACCGTGTCCGGGCCGCCCGGCTGGATCCAGAACTGCACCTTGTGCTCGTCGGCGAACTCGCGCAGCACCTGTTCGTCGGCCTCGGTCAAAGGTTCCAGGTTGCGCACCACGAGCGCCGTGACCGACGAACCGACCGCCAGCTCGAGCTGCGGCATGCGGTCGTAAATGGAGAGCTTCCTCACCATGAAGCGCAGTGGCATCAGCATGGCCGACACATGCGGCGGCAGCACTTCGCAGGTTTTCATGTCTGCAATATAGCTGCTCTTCTTCTCATGAAAGCCGATGCGCATGCCGCCCTTTTCCGGCAGAAAACGCACGGCAAGACGCGCACGATAGCGGTAGCCCCAGGCCGGTCCGTGGATCGGCCGGAACACGGTTTCCGGGCGCAGCTTCGCGAGGTGCTGAAGGTTGTCTTCGAGCACGCGCTGCTTCACCGCGACCTGGGCGCGAATGTCGAGGTGCTGCATCGAACAGCCGCCGCAAATATCGAAGTGCGCGCATTTCGGCGTGGTGCGGATCACGCTTTCGCGGAACACCTGCACGACTTCGGCCTGCTCGAATTTCGGCTTGCTGCGATGCGTGGAGTAACTGACGCGCTCGCCGGGCAGCGCGCCTTCGACGAAGATCACCTTGCCGGGCGTGCCGTCTTCGGTCTCGACGCGGCCGACGCCGCGCGCTTCCATGTCGAGCGAAACGATTTCGACAACCGGTTCATTGCCGGTGACGACGAGCGCGGGCGCGGGCTTGTGGTGCCTGGCGGTCCGCTTCGGCGAGCGACGGTGGGGGGCAGTTCGGGACACCTGCTACTTCCTGACAAACTTGGGAGAAAGGCGAGATTGTAGACGAAGCCGGCGCCCGCGACGCGCCGCCCCGTGCGCACGGCCGCGCGGCTACTGCTCGAAGGCCGCCAGATACTCCGCCCATTGCGGCGCGGTTTCGAGCGCCAACGCGTTTTTGACCAGATTGATCTCGTCGGCATATTCGGCGGCGGAGAACCCGCCGCGAATCAACTGGAAGCGGCAATAGAGCAGATACGTATTGACGACGTCCGTCTCACAGTAATTACGGATTTCCTCGATGCGGCCTTCCTGATACGCATGCCACACCTGGCTGCCGTCCATGCCCATTTTGCCCGGGAAACCACACATTTTCGCGAGCGCGTCGAGCGGCGCGTTGGCGCGCGCCTGGTACATTGCGAGGACGTCCATCAGATCGGTGTGCCGCGCATGGTAGCGGCTGATGTAATTGTTCCACTTGAACTCGCGGTCGTCCTCGCCCAGATCCCAGAACCGGTAGGCGGGAATGCCGTTGACGAGCGCGCGGTAGTTCAGCACCGGCAGGTCGAAGCCGCCGCCGTTCCACGAGACAAGCTGCGGCGTGTACTTCTCGATCACGCGATAGAACGACTGCACGAGCGCCGCTTCGCCGTCCTCAGGCGTGCCGAGCGAACGCACGCGAAAGCCGTTGTTGTCGCGGAACACGCAGGAAATCGCGGCGATCCGCTGCAGGTGATGCGGCAGAAAATCGCTGCCGGTCTTTTCGCGGCGGGCGGCGAACGCGTGCTCGGCGACTTCGGCGTCGCTCAGGGTGGCGGGCAAATCGTCGAGACGGCGGATGCCGGCGACATCGGGAATCGTCTCGATGTCGAAAACAAGAATCGGTGTCATCAAGTCAGAGAACGGCGTCTTTCCGAACGCCGTTGGAGGCGAAGAAGCGCTTTAACCGCACGAGCGCTTCCTGTTGGATCTGGCGCACCCGCTCGCGCGTGAGGCCCATTTCATCGGCCAGCTCTTCGAGCGTGGCGGGTTCGATGTGATTCAGACCGAAGCGGCGTTCGATCACATGGCGATGCTTGTCCGACAGACGTGCGAGCCACGCGCGCGTGAGCGTTTCGAGCTCGCGATGCTGCACTTCCGCATCCGGCGACTGGCTCTGGTCGTCGGACAACAGATCGAGCAGACTGCTTGCCGGGTCGAGGTCGAGCGGCGCGTCGAGCGAGGCCGTATGCTCGTTCAACGCAAGAATGTCGGTGACTTCGTCGGTGGTCTTGCCGGTCAGATAAGCGATGTCGTCGATACTGGCGTCGCGGCGCTCGGCGGCTTCGCCCGAATTCATCGAATTTTTTTCCAGATGGCGCTTGGCGCGCAGCACCTGATTGAGCTCGCGAATCACATGCACCGGCAGGCGCACGGTGCGCGCCTGGTTCATGATCGCGCGCTCGATACTCTGTCGGATCCACCAGGTTGCGTAGGTAGAAAACCGGAAGCCGCGCGTGGGATCGAATTTCTCGATGGCGTGCATGAGGCCGAGATTGCCTTCCTCGATCAGGTCGAGCAGCGGCACGCCCCGGTTCAGATAACCCTTAGCGATGCTGACGACAAGCCGCAGATTGCGCTCGATCATGACCTGCCGCGCTTCGAACTCGCCCGCCTTCGCGAGACGCGAGTACTTCTGCTCTTCCTCGACGGTGAGGAGCGGCTTCACGCTGATGCGGTTCAGATAGTGCTGAATGGTGTCGGCCGTCAGCTCGGCTTGCAGCAGCGCGCGGAAGTCGTCCGCGTCGGGCACGGACTCGGCCGCGCCCTCGCGCGCCTCGCCCTCTTCGGCGCCCTGACGGTCGTCGAGTTCGCGCTCCTCGACGAGTTCCTCTTCCGCTTCCGACGCGCCGCTGTCGTCCACCGAAGCGGACGTGGCATCGCTGATCGTTTCAGATTCGGCTTGCGGCAGGCGGCGCTTCGGTTTCGGCATGGTCGTATCGCTTATTGCGGCGGCAAATACTTCAGTGGGTCGACAGGTTTACCCTGCCGGCGAACTTCGAAATGCAACATGACGCGGTCTGAATCGCTGTTGCCCATCTCGGCGATTTTCTGCCCTTTCGTGACCGCGTCCCCCTCTTTTACCATCAAAGCGCGGTTGTGTGCATACGCGGTGAGATAAGTTGCGTCATGCTTGATGATAATGAGATTGCCGTAACCACGCAGCCCATTTCCGGCATAAACCACGCGGCCGTCCGCGGAGGCCTTGACTGCTTCGCCTGCCGAGCCGCCGATGTTGACACCTTTGTTTGTCGAATCGTTAAACGTGCCGAGGAGCGGCCCGCGCACCGGCCACACGAAGCTCACATTGCCGGACGCACCCGCACTCGAGTCGCTTGCTGCAGCCGCGCTCGACGGCGCCGTCGCAGCAGCGTTGTTCGCGCTCGAACCGTAGAGGGGCGGCGCGGCCACGCCGGCCGCCGCGCCCGTGGTCGACGAGCCATTGAGCGGCGCCGTTTGCAACGTGCCATTGCTGCCGATCGGCGCGGTCGCGACACCCGGCGTCAACGCCGCGGTGTTCGCGCCTGGCGGCACCACGCGCAGCAGTTGATCCACCTCGATCTGGTTCGGGTTAGTGAGATTGTTCCACGCCGAAATGTCGCGGTAGTTCTGGCCGTTCTCGAGCGCAATCCGGTAGAGCGTGTCGCCCGGCTTCACGCGGTAGTAGCCGGGCGGCGGCGGCCCGAGCGGCGCCGCGGGTTGCTGCGCCGTCTGGCCGGCCTGCGTGCCGAGCACAGTGCCGCCGGAGCGGTCGACGACCGGCGCCTGGTCGAGCCGGGATGCACAGGCGGTCATCAACAGGGACAAGGCGAGCACGCACACGCTACGCTGGGTTACGGACATGGGGACATTCAGGCTGGTTCTTTGCATCGCGCGCAACATACTCATCGGTGTCAAATCACTCCGGATTTTAAGGGTACAAAGAAAACGCGATCAAGCTGCGACTCCCGCCACTGCGCCGGTCCGACACGCTCGACGAGCGTCAGCACCTGGCTGTGCCCTTCCTGCGAGCCGACGGGCGCAATCAGACGGCCGCCGATCGCAAGTTGTTCAAGTAATGCCTGCGGCACGTCGAGGCCCGCCGCGGCGATCAGGATCGCGTCGAAAGGCGCCGCCGACGGCAAGCCCAAACGCCCGTCGCCATAGTGCAGCCGGATGTTCGGAATGCGCAGCGGACGCAAGTTTGTCTTCGCGCGTTCCGACAGCGGCTTGATGCGCTCGATCGAATACACCTCGCGCGCGACCTGGCTCAGCACCGCCGCCTGATAACCGCAACCGGTGCCGATTTCGAGCACGTTGTTCAAGGCGCGGCCCGCCGCCGCGAGCTCGATCATGCGCGCGACCACCGACGGCTTCGAGATAGTCTGGTGATGCCCGATGGGCAGCGCGGCGTCTTCGTACGCCTGGACCGCGAGCCCGGGGTCGACGAACATATGACGCGGCACGACCGACATCGCGCTCAGCACGCGCTGATCGGTGACGCCGTTCGCACGCAGGCGTTCGACCATACGTTCGCGAACCCGTTCCGACGTCAACGCCGTGGCGCCGTTCAACGCGACGTTGGGCCCGGTGCTGCGTTCATTCGCCCGCGTGGCCGCGGGCTTCGCGGGCGGCGCGGAAGGCGCGGCGTTCTTGCCTGCGGTTCGCGCGGGCGACGGTCCTGCCGCTGCCGTCCTGCCCCCGACCGACGGGCGCGCGTTCGTGCTCTGCGCGACCGGCCGCGCCGATGTTTTTGCCGCGGGCGCGGCAAGCGGCTTCGGCGGAGTCACGACGGACGGTTTGGCGGCAAGCGGCGTGGGCGCTCTGCCCTGCTTCGGCTGCAATTTGCCTGCTGAGCCTGACGAGGCCGGGCTCGCCGCACCTGCCTGCGGATTTTTCGCCGGCTGCTGCCGCGCATTGAGCGCGGCACTTGCGGCAAGTGCCCCAGCGCGCACCTCCCCCGGGCGGCCTTCGGGCCGGCGCGGCTCGCGCACCAGATCCTCGAGGCCGAGCGGGAAGCGCTTCGCGCGCTCGTTCGTCATGAAGCGCCGCTGCCCGCGCGCGCCCAGTCGTGCGCCGCCGGCAGCATTTGCGTGTGTGTCAGGTCGAGTTGCAGCGGCGTGATCGACACATGGCCGTTGGCCACCGCGTGGAAATCCGTCCCTTCGCTCGCATCGCGCGCGCTGCCCGACGGGCCGATCCAGTAGATCGGCTCGCCACGCGGATTGGTCTGGCGGATGACCGGCTGCGACGGATGCCGCTTGCCGAGCCGGGTGACGCGCCAGCTGCCCAGTTGCTCGTACGGCAGGTTCGGGATGTTGACGTTCAGAAGCGGATGCCCCGGCAGCGGATGTGCGAGGTAATGCGCGACGATTTCCGTCGCGACGCGAACCGCGGCTTCCAGATGCACCCAGTCTTTGTCGACGAGCGAGAACGCGATGGCCGGCACGCCGAACATGATGCCCTCGGTCGCCGCCGCGACGGTGCCGGAATAGAGCGTGTCCTCGCCCATGTTCTGACCGTTGTTGATACCGGATACGACGAGGTCGGGCGTGTGGTCCAGCATGCCGGTTAGCGCGATGTGCACGGAGTCGGTGGGCGTGCCGTTCACGTAATAGAAACCATTTGCCGAGCGGAGAACCGAAAGCGGCCGCGACAAGGTCAGAGAGTTCGACGCGCCGCTGCAATTCTGTTCGGGCGCCATCACGGTCACGTCGGCGAGCGGCTTGAGCGCTTCGTAAAGCGCGCCAAGGCCGGGCGCCAGATAGCCGTCGTCGTTGCTGATTAGGATTCGCATGCGGCGATTGTAACCGAGGAAAGAAGGCGCGCGAACGACACGGCAAGCGCGTCGCGCGGGCCGTGCAAAACGCGGGCGCCGATGCGCGGACGACAACGCCTCGCCTCGTCGATGCGCCGCCGCAAACGCGCTCGAACGGGCATCGAGGCGAAGAATCCGAGGCCCCGCGCACGGCGAAACCGCGAATCGCACGATCGTGCAGATGCTTTACACTCGGAGCCGTTGCGAACCCTGATCGAATGGAGACACGATGCGCGCGATTCGCTGCAACCAGTACGGGCCGCCCGAGAGCCTGACCGTCGAGGATCTGCCGGATCTGGAGCCGCCGCCGGGACACGTCGTGATCGACGTGAAGGCCGCCTCCGTCAATTTCCCCGACGTGCTCATCATCGAGAACAAGTATCAGTTCAAACCGCCGCTGCCCTTCACGCCCGGCTCGGAAGTGGCGGGTATCGTGCGCGCGGCGGGCGCCGGCGTCACACGGTTCAGGCCCGGCTCGCGCGTGGTCGCGTTCACGGGCGCGGGCGGCTTTGCGCAGCAGGCGCTCGCGAGCGAGTCGGCCTGCGTGCCGCTCGCGGACGGCATCGACTTCGAACTGGCGGCGGCCTTCACGCTCGCATACGGCACGTCGCATCATGCGGTTGTGGATCGCGGCGCGCTGCAGGCCGGCGAGACGATGCTCGTGCTCGGTGCGGCGGGCGGTGTCGGACTTGCGGCGGTGGAAATCGGCAAGGCGCTCGGTGCGCGCGTGATCGCGGCGGCATCGAGCGACGAAAAGCTCGCGGTGTGCGTCGAGCACGGCGCCGACGCCACGATCAACTACAGCACCGAAGACCTGCGCGAGCGCATCAAGGCGCTGACCGTGGGCCTGGGCCCGGACGTGATCTACGATCCCGTCGGTGGCGCCTACACGGAGCCGGCCTTTCGCAGCATCCGCTGGCGCGGACGGTATCTGGTGGTCGGCTTTGCGAACGGCGAGATTCCGAAGCTGCCGCTGAATCTGACGCTGCTGAAAGGCGCGAGTGTGGTCGGCGTCTTCTGGGGCGACTTTGCGAAGCGCGAGCCGCAGCGCAATCACGCCGCTTTCCGCGAGATGGTCGGCTGGATCGGCGAAGGCAAGCTCAAGCCGTACGTGTCCGCGCGCTATTCGCTCGACGAAACGGCGCGCGCGCTGCGCGATATGGCCGAACGGCGCGTGATCGGCAAGGTGGTGATTACGCCGTAAGCGCAGCGCGGCCCCGGCTGGCCTGAGCACGGGTTCGCTGAGCGTCCGGCCAAAACAAAACAGCGTGCGGCTTTTTGGGCCACACGCTGTGTTTCGAGGCGGTTTCGCGCCGCTTGCGACGCCTACAGTTTTTCGGTGTCGCCGGTCTTCGGCTGCCACTTCATCAGATGCCGTTCGCCCATGCCGACGATTGCATCCAGAATCAGCGCGAATGCCGTCAATACGAGGATGCCGGCGAACACGGTATTGATATCGAAGGTGCCTTCCGCCTGCAGAATCAGATAGCCGACGCCGCGCGCGGAGCCGAGGTACTCGCCGACCACCGAGCCCACGAACGCGAGGCCCACCGATGTGTGCAGGCTCGAGAACACCCAGCTCATCGCGCTCGGCAAATAGACATAGCGCAGCAGTTGCTTGCCGTTCGCGCCGAGCATGCGCGCGTTCGCCAGCACGACCGGGCTCACTTCCTTCACGCCCTGATAGACGTTGAAGAACACGATGAAAAACACCAGCGTCACGCCGAGCGCGACCTTCGACCAGATGCCGAGACCGAACCACACGCCGAAGATCGGCGCGAGAATCACGCGCGGCATCGAGTTGGCGGCCTTGATGTACGGGTCGAACAGCGCGCTCGCCAGCGGCGACAGCGCGAGCCACAAACCGACGCCCAAACCTATGCCGGTGCCGAGCGCGAACGCGAGTACGGTTTCAAGCAGCGTGATCCATAGGTGCAGATAGATCTCGCCGCTCGTGAACCACTCCCAGATCCGCTGCAGCACTTTCTGCGGTTCGCCGAAGAAGAAAGCGGCCTTGTTCGGGTCGTCGAAATAGAACGCCGGCAGCAGCGTCGGGCTCGTCAGCACATACCAGAGCACGAAGCACAGCACGAGCAACAGCCATTGCCAGATCACCAGATTCGCCCGGTTGGGGCGCAACGTCTTCCACATGACTCGGTTTGCCTCGGTTGCCTTAGACGGTTGATAGACGCGAAACGCACTGCATTCAGCGAGCGCTCAGACAGCAGTGAGCTGTTGCTGATAGCCCTTCAGCACCTCGTCGCGCAGCACGCTCCAGATCTGCGCATGCAACTCCACAAAGCGCGGATGCGAGCGGATTTCGGCGACGTCGCGCGGACGCGGCAAGTCGATCGCGAATTCGCCGATAGGATGCGTGCCCGGCCCCGCCGACAGCACCACCACGCGGTCGGACATGGCGATCGCCTCGTCGAGATCGTGCGTGATGAAGAGCACGGCCTTGCGTTTCGCAGCCCACAGATCGAGCAGTTCGTTTTCCATCAGCTGGCGCGTCTGGATGTCGAGCGCGGAAAACGGTTCGTCCATCAGGATGATGTCCGGATCGAGAATCAGCGTCTGGGCCATCGCGACGCGCTTGCGCATGCCGCCCGACAACTGATGCGGATAGCGGTCGCCGAAACCGCCGAGGCCCACGCGCTTGAGCCACTCTTCCGCCTTCGCGCGCGCTTCCTGCTGCGGCACGCCGCGGAACGCGAGGCCGGCCATCACATTGTCGATAGCGGAGCGCCAGGGCATCAATGCGTCGGCCTGGAACATGTAGCCTGCGCGCCGGTTGATGCCCGCGAGCGGTTCGCCGAACACGCTGACCGTGCCCGCCGACGGCGCGAGCAAACCCGCGCCGACGTTCAGCAAGGTGGACTTGCCGCAGCCCGTCGGCCCGACCACGGAGACGAACTCGCCCGGCGCGATCCGCAACGTCGTGTCCTTGACGGCCGTGTAGCGCTGCGAGCGGTTGTCGCGCGCGGCGAAAGTGCAAGTGATGTTTTCGAGCGCCAGAGCTGCAACGGTCATCGTTCGACTCGCTTGGTGGATCGGTTTCGGTGTGGGTCGCGGCGCGGCTTCACGACTTGACGGTGGCGAGCGCCTTCTTGACGAAGTCGTTGGTCCATGTCTTCGACACGTCGATCGGCTTGCCCTGCACCGTCGCGTCGAACGCCTGCAGGGTCTTGAGCGACGTGGCGGGACCGTCGGCCGGCATCAGGCCGTCGGGCGACATGGCTTCCTTGACGTGCTGCCAAGCGTCGAGATACACCGCGCGATCGCCGAGCAGATAGCTTTCCGGCACCGTGTTGATGAGCTCGGTGCCGGTGGCCGTTTGCAGCCATCGGAGCGCGCGCACCATCGCATTGGTGAGCGCCTGCGTGGTGTTCGGATTCTTCGTGATGAAGCTTTGCGATGCGTACAGGCACCCGGCCGGCATGTCGCCGCCGAACACGCTGCGCGTATCCGCGAGCGTGCGCGTGTCGGAGACGACGCGAATCTCGCCGCTGCGTTCGAGCTTCGTGATCACCGGATCGAGGTTCGCGAGCGCGTCGATCTGCCCGGATTGCAACGCGGCAATCGCGCCGGCGCCCGCGCCGACGCCGATGAAGGCGACGTCTTTCGCGGTGAGGCCGCCCTTGGCCAGCACGAAGCTCGCCATGATCGACGTCGACGAACCCGGCGCGGTCACGCCGATTTTCTTGCCGCGCAGGTCGGCGATCGACTTGTAGTTCGGCATGCTTTTCTTCGACACCGCGAGCACGATCTGCGGCGCGCGTCCCTGCAGGACAAATTCACGGAACGACTGCTTTTGCGCCTGCAAAAGCAGCGTGTGTTCGAATGCGCCGGACACCACGTCCGCGCTGCCGCCCACCGCCGCCTTCAAGGCTTGCGAGCCGCCGGCGAAGTCGGAGATCTCGACGTCGAGACCTTCGTCCTTGAAGAAATTGCGTCGCTCGGCAATCGTGAGCGGCAGATAGTAGAAGAGGTTCTTGCCGCCGACAGCAATGGCGACCTTCGTGGTTTCCAGTTTGCCCTGCGCGAAAGCGAGCGGCGTGGCCGCGAGCGTGGCGCCCGCGAGCGCGGCGGTACCGGCGAGGAAGCTTCTGCGATGCATGTTTGTTGTCTCCGAGGCTCGTGCGAACTCTGGTGTTGCGATTTTATTTATCGGGTTGCGACGGTCGTTGCTCACACAACTTGTTGCGCATGCAACCTTGCGATGTGGTCTGCATCATAACCTAGCGATTGCAGGACTTCATCCGTATGTTCACCCAGCTCGGGGCCGAGCCAGCGCGTCTCGCCGGGCGTCTCCGAGAGTTTCGGCGTGACCGCCGGCAGCGTGATCTCGCGGCCGTCCTGCCACCTGAAGCGCTGGATCATCTGACGCGCCATGTATTGCGGATCGGTGAACATATCGGCGACGCTATAGATGCGGCCCACCGGCACGTCGGCGGCATTGAGCACCGCGAGCGCTTCGTCGATGGTGCGCGTGGCGAGCCAGGCGGCAATCGCCGCGTCGATCTCCTGGGTGCGCGGCACGCGGCCGTCGTTGTGCGCGAGCGCGGGATCGTTCGCGAGATCTTCGCGCTCGATGGCGAACATCAGGCGCCTGAAAATCGGATCGCTATTGCCGCCGATCACGATGCTGCCGTCGCGGCATGGATAGGTGTTGGACGGCACGATGCCCGGCAGCGACGCGCCGGTGCGCTCGCGCACCATGCCGTAGACGCCGTACTCGGGCACCACGCTTTCCATCATGTTGAAGACCGCTTCGTACAGCGCGACGTCGACCACCTGCCCCTTGCCGCCGTTCACCTGCTTGTGATGCAGCGCCATCAGCGCGCCGATCACGCCGTGCAAGGCCGCAATCGAATCGCCGATCGAAATGCCGATGCGCGGCGGCGGCAGGTCCGGGTAACCGGTGATATGACGCAGACCGCCCATCGACTCGGCGATCGCGCCGAAGCCGGGGCGGTCGCGATACGGTCCGGTCTGGCCGTAGCCGGAAAGACGCACCATAACGAGGCCCGGATTCTCCGCCGACAGCACGTCGTAGCCGAGCCCGAGTTTTTCCAGCAGCCCAGGCCGGAAATTCTCGACGACGACGTCCGCTTCACGCGCGAGGCGGCGCACGATCTCCTTGCCCTCCTCGGCCTTCAGATTGATCGTGACGGACTTCTTGTTGCGCGCCTGCACGGCCCACCAGAGCGACGTACCGCCCACTTCAGGATAAAGCTTGCGCCACTTGCGCAGCGGGTCGCCGCCCTTCGGATCTTCGATCTTGATGACGTCGGCGCCGAACTCGCCGAGAAAACGCGCGGCAAACGGCCCCGCGATCAGCGTGCCGAGTTCGAGCACCTTCACGCCCGCGAGCGGGCCCGGTGCGGATGGCGGCGCCTCGTGGGCGGTGGATTGGGGCGTTGCGCTCATAGTCTCCTTTGTTCTGTTCGTGAACGCGGCAAGGCGGGCGTTCTGTTCGTGCTCAGCTCGTCTTCTGCTCGCGTTCTGGCCGGGCGTTCTGCCCGTGCTCTGCTCGTGCTCTGCGCACACCGTGCTCGCGCGCCGCTGTGAATCGCTCGCGCGTCGCCGCGGCTACATCGAGCGGCGGTCGAGCATGGCACGGGCGATCGTGCCCGCGTCGACGTATTCCAGTTCACCGCCCACCGGCACGCCGCGGGCGAGACGCGTGACGGCAAGCCCGCGCGCCTTGAGCGTCTGCCCGAGGTAATGCGCGGTGGCTTCGCCTTCGTTGGTGAAATTGGTGGCGAGCACGACTTCCTTCACGACACCGTCGGACGCGCGCTTCACCAGCCGGTCAAAATGTATCTCCTTGGGGCCGATGCCGTCGAGCGGACTCAGCCGGCCCATCAGCACGAAATAGAGCCCGCGGTAGGTCATGGTCTGCTCGAGCATGATCTGGTCGGCGGGCGTTTCGACGACGCACAGCAAGCTCGGATCGCGCTCAGGGTCGAGGCACACTTCGCAGATCTGCGCCTCGGTAAAGGTATTGCACTTCTCGCAGTGCCGCAGATGCTCAGTTGCGAACAGCAGCGCGCGGCCGAGCTTGTCGGCGCCCTCGCGGTCGTGCTGCATCAGGTGGTACGCCATGCGTTGCGCGGACTTCGGCCCGACTCCGGGCAGCGCGCGCAGCGCTTCGACGAGCGCCGACAAGGCGGAAGGTTGTTTCATGCGGATCGGCGTCGAGTTGGATGATGCCCGGGCATGGGTCGAAGGGATGGCTTCTTGCTAGCGTTTGGCTGCTGTTTGCGCGCTGGCTGCCGGCTTGTTGCTACTGCTTGTTGCTACTTCCTGCTCGCTCGCCGCCGGCACGCTGCCAACTGGCTCGAGCGGATTCTGCCGCGTCGGCGGTCTGCGCACGGATTGCGCAGGACGGCCCGTTTGCAGCCGATGCCCGGCAACCGCGCGAGCAGCGAGGCGCGCTTCACCGCGGCAAAGCGCGAGGCGAACAGCGGCGTGCATGTCGCGGGACCGGCGCTGCGAGGCGCGGGTGCATCGGCCTGAACGGGAGCCGGGACTGCGCGTCGTGGCGCCTGCACTGCACACACGCCGTTCGCAGCTTTGCCGCGCCGCCGCCTCGCCGCTTGGCCGAGTCTCGCCTGAAGCGTCGCTCAGAACGGCAGCTTGAAACCCGGCGGCAGCGGCAGGCCCGAGGTCATGCCGCCCATCTTTTCCTGAGCGGTGGCCTCGGCCTTGCGCACGGCGTCATTGAAGGCAGCGGCGACGAGGTCTTCCAGCATGTCCTTGTCGTCGGCGAGCAGGCTCGGGTCGATCGATACGCGGCGCACGTCGTTCTTGCAGGTCATCGTGATTTTGACGAGACCCGCGCCCGACTGCCCCTCGACTTCGATCTGAGCGAGCTGCTCCTGCATCTTCTTCATGTTTTCCTGCATCTGCTGGGCTTGCTTCATCAGCCCGGCGAGTTGACCTTTCATCATGGAAATGCTCCTTCTTGATAGCGTGAAATTCGGGAATCGCGCGCGGCGAATCAGTGAACCTGGGATGCGCCGTTCGGACCGGCGTCTGGCGTAATCGGGCGAATGGAGCCCGGCACGATGCTCGCGCCGAATTCGCGGATCAGCGACTGCACGAACGGATCGGCGCTGATCTCGCGCTCCGCTTCCTGCTGGCGTTGGGCGCGCATCGCCGCGTCGTGAGCCGCCGCGGTGCGGCGCGCCGGGCCGACTTCCACCACCACGTCGACATTCTGACCGAGCTTCTCGGCGAGCGCCGCCTTGAGCTTCGCGACCTGCGAGGTTTCCGCGTACTGCGGCACGGGCACGTTCAGCTTGAGCGTGGTGCCTTCGAGCGCCATCAGTTCGCTGTTGAACGCGAGCTGATAGGAGATGCCCTTGAGCGGCAGGTCGACGGCGAGCGCCGGCCAGTCGCCCGTGAAGCCGAGCGGATCGAGCGGCACGGCGGGCGGCAGCGGGCGCTGATCGACGGCGGGCGCAGCCGCCGGCGCGTTGACGCGGACATCGTCCGGACCGCTGTCGAACACCGGCATGAAGTTGTCGTCGGGGGGACCGTAGTAACCGTCGTCCGATGTGGAAAGCGGCATGTAGTCGTCGGGCGGGATGTCGTCCCACGGCGGCACCGGCGAGCCGGTTTGCCGGGCGTCGTTGCGCGCCGCCGCAGGGGCTGGCTGCGTCGATTGGGCCGGCTGGGCCGATTGCCCGGCTTGCCCCGCCGCGCGGCCAGCCGCCGCGGGCTGCGGAGCGGCCCCGCGCGGCGCGCCGGGCGTGGGCACAGGAACGACGACGCGCGGCGCGGCCGGCCTCGCCGCCGGGGCAGCCGCCCCTAGCTTCGCCGTGGCCGCGGCGCTCGCACGACCGCGGTCGGACGACACTTTCAGGCCGGCGCTGCGCAGCACGTCGAGCGCGGCGCTGGCACCGCTCGCACGACGCGGCGGTGGCGCGTCGGATGCCGCGACGTTTTCATGCGCCGCCGAGCCGGCGGCGTCCTCCGCGCGCATAAACGCGGCGGCCGCCGGTGCGTTCAGTTCGGCGGGCGGTGCGATCGATGCCAGCGGTGCCGCGGGTGTGGCGTCCGGCGCGGTTGCCGTTCCGCCGGACGCAGCGTCGGACGCGTCGGACGCAGCGCCAGCCGATTTTTCGGCTGCAACAAGAGGCGCTGTTTCCGAAGACGCGTTGCTGGCCGCTGGATGTCGTGGCGCTGCGGCGCCCGGCGCACCGGCCGGAGCTCGAGTGGTTGCGGGCTCGAGCGGCGCGTCGTCCCAAGGCGCGAGCGCCTGCGCCGAGGCGGCCTCCGAAACGGCGAAACCCTCACCCTGCGCCGCAGACTCGCCGCCATGCGACGGCGACGGTACAGACGGGGCATGCTCGGGCGCAGCAGAGACCGGCTCAGCCTCGATCCCTCGGCCCGCTTCAGGAGCCGCCGGTTTCCCGGTGCCACTTTCAGCCGCTGGCGCCGCAGCCCGGTCCCCGTCGCGCTCGACGGCTGCAGGGGGGGCACCATCGCGAGTCGGCTCAGCAGCAGTGGTCGCCTTCTCGGATGCCACGGCGGAGCCCGTCTTTTGCAAATCTCGCATCGACGGGGCAACTGGCGCCGGGTGGGTCGAGCCCGCCCGGCCCGGCGCCGCGATAGAAGCGACAGCAGACGACGCAGCAGACGAACCAGAGGACAAAGCCACAGACGAAGCCGACGCCCGTGGCTGCGCGGCCACCGCGGGCGCGCCCGTCTGCCGCGCTCCACCCGCGCCGGCCTGACCGGACGCCCTGCCCGGACCCGACGCGCCGCCAGCGGGCGCCGGCTCGAAAGCCAGCATGCGCAAGAGCGTCATCGTAAAGCCGGCGTATTCGTCCGGCGCAAGGCCGAGTTCGCTGCGCCCGATCGTCGCGATCTGATAGAACAACTGCACCTGTTCGGCGCTGAGCATGTCGGCAAAGCGCCGCAGGTCGCCGGCCTCCGGCCACTCGTCGAGCACCGACGACGGCGCAAACTGCGCCCACGCAATGCGGTGCAGCAGGCTCGCGAGATCCTGCAGCGCGGTGGAGAACGACAGGCTGCGCAGCGCCATTTCGTCGGCGACCGACAACACCGCGGCGCCGTCGCCTTGCGCGAGCGCGTCGAGCAGGCGAATCAGGTAGCTCTGATCGAGCGCGCCGAGCATGCCGCGCACCGCCTCTTCATTGACCTGATTGGCTGAATAGGCGATGGCCTGGTCGGTCAGCGAAAGCGCATCGCGCATCGAGCCGTCGGCGGCGCGCGCGAGGAGGCGCAATGCTTGCGCCTCGTACGGCACTTTCTCCTCGCCGAGAATGTGTTCGAGGTGCGAGACGATATGCCCCGCCGGCATCTGCTTCAGATTGAATTGCAGACAGCGCGACAGCACCGTGACCGGAATTTTCTGCGGGTCGGTGGTGGCGAGAATGAATTTGACGTGCGGCGGCGGCTCTTCCAGCGTCTTCAGCATGGCGTTGAAGGCGTGATTCGTGAGCATGTGCACTTCGTCGATCATGTAGACCTTGAAGCGCGCGTCGACCGGCGCATAGACCGCCCGTTCAAGCAGTGCCGCCATTTCGTCGACGCCGCGGTTGCTCGCCGCGTCCATCTCGACATAGTCGACAAAGCGCCCCTCGTCGATCTCCCGGCACGCGCGACACACGCCGCACGGCGTGGAGCTCACGCCGGTTTCGCAATTCAGCGCCTTCGAGAAGATGCGCGACAGCGTCGTCTTGCCGACGCCCCGCGTGCCGGTAAACAGATAGGCGTGGTGCAGACGGCCGCCATCGAGCGCGTGCGTGAGCGCGCGCACCACGTGCTCCTGTCCGACGAGCGACGCGAAATCCTTCGGCCGCCATTTGCGTGCGAGAACTTGATAGGTCATCCGGAAATTGTATCAGTAACAATGGCGCGCAAAACCGATTCGGGCGCCCGCGCGAACGTGCGGCCGGCGCCAATTGAGGCGGGCTAATGGATCGATAGAAAAAAATAGTCGCGTCAGGCGTTAGGCGTTCTGCGCCGTTGTCCGACAGCGCCTGTACGCCCGCAGCGCGGAAACACGGAGAACCCGGCCCGTCAGCTGACAGGCGCAGCGAAACCCGCATCCGAAGCCGACGCTATCTGACGAAACTCAAGAAAAAGACGACGGAAGAAGCAGGAAAAAGCGGGGGAAGCTGGAGAAAAGAAAGCTGTAGAAAAAGCAGGAAGCGCGACAGGAAGAACAGAAAGAGGAAGGTGACGAGCCCGACCCTCGGCACTGGTGGAAAACGGCTGTGGCTGCTTCGTTCCCGACCTGACCAGGTTGACCATCCCTCCATGCGAGGAGGCCCGTCACGAAACATTCTACCATTGCCGCGCGCTTTGCGCGAGTGTCAGCAGGCGCAAAGCGGCGAGCAAGGCGCACAACATGCGCTGGATCGCCTGTCTTGAGGCCTGTCCCGCTCGCGCGCGCCGCTCACTTGAGTTTGTGCGCCGAGCCTCCACATAGGCTACGTCGCAGTTGATGAAACACGGTGGCACTTCATCGGCAGCCGTCGGCCCCGCTGCCCCTGATGACTACTATCGCCCCCGGCAACGCATAGCGAATTAAGCTAAACTGCCGTACGGATGACCCGCAAGCGCGAGCCTTCCACCCCTGCCGAACGGTCTCGGACCTTTCGCGCGTAGGCGGCGGGGATTGGCGAGTGCGGCTAAGCGAACGGAAGTTTCCCTAGGTTTTGACGTATCGTGGCGAGCAATTCAGGCGGGCCTCGAACCGATAGAGGTATTCATACAATGAGCGAACAAATCAAGCATATCAGCGACGCATCGTTCGAACAGGACGTCGTGAAATCCGATAAACCCGTGCTGCTCGACTTCTGGGCCGAGTGGTGCGGTCCGTGCAAGATGATCGCGCCGATCCTCGACGAAGTCGCCAAGGATTACGCCGATCGCCTGCAAATCGCCAAGATCAACGTCGACGAACATCAATCGACGCCGGTCAAGTTCGGCGTGCGCGGCATCCCCACGCTGATCCTGTTCAAGAACGGCGCCGTCGCCGCGCAAAAGGTCGGCGCATTGTCGAAGTCGCAACTCACCGCATTCCTCGACGGCAACCTGTAAAGCGCTCGCGCGGGCGCGCCGCGCGGTCCACCCGGACCTGCCTCGCGCCCGCAGCGCATTGCTGTCTTAATTGCTGTCCTGCATTGGCTTTTGTTGTCAGCCGGCAACGTTTCTCTCCAGAAAGATGCCGTGCCGGCCCACTGGCGGAAACTGGCGTGTGCTATGCTAGAATCCGCAAAACGTCGAAAAGACGTGTAGGTCCTTGAGCGGTTCCGCTCACTTCTCCTCCCAGACTTCATTTCGTCGCACCTTCTCCTGCGGGTTCTCCGTATGCATTTATCCGAGCTTAAGACTCTGCACGTCTCCGAATTGATCGAGATGGCCAATGGCCTCGAGATCGAAAGTGCGAACCGCCTGCGCAAGCAGGAATTGATGTTCGCCATTCTAAAAAAACGAGCCAAAACGGGCGACACGATCTTCGGCGACGGCACGCTTGAAGTGCTGCCGGACGGCTTCGGCTTCCTGCGTTCGCCGGAAACCTCCTACCTCGCCAGCACGGATGACATCTACATCAGCCCGTCGCAAATCCGCCGCTTCAACCTGCATACGGGTGACACGATCGAAGGCGAAGTGCGCACGCCGAAAGACGGCGAGCGCTATTTTGCGCTGGTGAAGGTGGACAAGGTCAACGGCCAGCCGCCGGAGGCCTCGAAGCACAAGATCATGTTCGAAAACCTCACGCCGCTGCACCCGAACAAGGTGCTGCTGCTCGAACGTGAAATGCGTGGCGAAGAGAATGTGACGGGCCGCATCATCGACATGATCGCGCCGATCGGCAAGGGTCAACGCGGCCTGCTCGTCGCCTCGCCGAAGTCGGGCAAGACGGTGATGCTTCAGCACATCGCGCATGCCATCAAGCAGAATCATCCCGACGTCGTGCTGTTCGTTCTGCTGATCGACGAGCGCCCGGAAGAAGTGACGGAAATGCAGCGCTCGGTTGCGGGCGAAGTGATCGCCTCCACGTTCGACGAACCCGCCGCGCGTCACGTGCAGGTCGCCGAAATGGTGATCGAAAAAGCCAAGCGCCTTGTCGAAATGAAGAACGACGTAGTCATTCTGCTCGACTCGATCACGCGTCTCGCGCGCGCGTACAACACGGTCGTGCCGGCTTCGGGCAAGGTGCTGACAGGCGGTGTGGACGCGAACGCGCTGCAACGTCCGAAGCGCTTCTTCGGTGCCGCGCGCAATATCGAGGAAGGCGGCTCGCTCACCATCATCGGCACCGCGCTGATCGAAACCGGCAGCCGCATGGACGACGTGATCTACGAAGAGTTCAAGGGCACCGGCAACATGGAAGTGCACCTCGAGCGTCGTCTCGCCGAGAAGCGCGTGTATCCGTCCATCAATCTGAACAAGTCGGGCACCCGCCGCGAAGAACTGCTCATCAAGCCCGAAGTGCTGCAAAAAATCTGGGTGCTGCGCAAGTTCATTCACGACATGGACGAAGTCGAGTCGATGGAATTCCTGCTCGACAAGATCCGCCAGACCAAGAGCAACTCCGAGTTCTTCGACATGATGCGTCGCGGCGGGGGCAGTTAAGCTGCGCGTCAATTTACGCTTCATCCGAAAACCGCTCGTCGCCGACGAGCGGTTTTTTTTTCGTCCCGCGGTTTTCCATCGGCGCAGATCTCGCAGCATGGCTGCGGCAGCGGCCAACCTATACGTGAACGTACACGTTGCAGTACAATACGAACCGCAACTCACTGTGGATGCCACCGCCCATGTCGACCGACTCGCCTGCCCTTCTGACCGTACGCGACGCCGCCGGGCGCCTCGGTGTTACGCCGCGCACGTTGAAATACTACGAGGAGCGCGGACTTGTCTCGCCCACGCGCAGCGAAGGCCGCTACCGGCTCTACGACGAGCAGGATCTGCAGCGTTTCGGGCGCATCCTGCGTTTGCGTTCGCTCGGCTTTTCTCTGCAAGGCATCACCGAAATGCTGAAGCGTCCGCTCGAGCCGGTCGAGGGCAAACAGCGTTTTTCAACCGAATCGCTGCGGCAGATTCATGACGCTATCGCCGCGCAGGTCGACGCGCTAGACGCGCGCATACAAGCGATGCGCCGCGAGCTGAAGGAAGCGCAAACGCTGCGCGACGAACTCAGCCCGGATCTCGACTATCTGAAGCGCCGTCTGGCGGGTGAGAACGCTGACACCCTGCTCGAGCAGCGTCGCGGTGCACGGGCGAAAGGCGGCAAGGCGCGCGAGCGGTCATGAGCACCGCGCGCAATCGCGCCGGCTGGTTCAGCGCGGACGCACTGCGCGGGGATTTTTTCCCGTGGGTGCTGGCGGTCGTCACCGGCCTCGACTACTTCGACAATTCCGTTTTCTCCTTTTTTGCGAGCTATATCGCCGGCGGCGTCAACGCTTCGCCGGATGAACTCGTGTGGGCGTCGAGCGCGTACGCGGTGGCCGCGGTGCTCGGCATCCTGCAGCAGGAATGGTGGGTCGAGCGCCTCGGCTACCGGCGCTATGTGGCCGGTTGCATGCTGCTGTATGCGGCGGGCGCGGCGGCTGCGGCGCTCAGCGAATCGTCGGTGGAACTCGCGTTCGCGCGGGGCTTTCAGGGCTATTTCATCGGCCCGATGATGGGCACCTGCCGCATTCTCATCCAGATGAGCTTCACGCCCAGGGAGCGCCCCGCGGCAACGCGCGCGTTTCTCATACTGATCGTGCTGGGCAGCGCGCTTGCATCGCTCGTCGGCGCTCAGTTGATCGCGTGGTTCGGCTGGCGCGCGCTGTTCGCGTGCACCGCGCCAATAGGCCTGCTTTTCGCCGTGCTCGCACGGCTCGCGCTGCCCGACGTCGGCAACCGTCTTCCCGAGGAGCGCGGTTCCGCGCATGTCTGGCCCTATCTCGTGTTTGCCTTTGCGCAGGGCTCGCTGCAAATCGTCATGCAGCAAGTGCGCTTTCAGGTGTTCGGCGCGTCGCCCGGCCTCATTCTGCTGACGGCCGCAGGCATCGCCGCGCTCGGCTGGTTCGCGTATCACCAGTGGCATCACCCCGCCCCGCTCATGCGTCTCCATGCGTTGCGCGAGACAGTGTTCCAGGCGGGGCTCGTGCTCTATATGTTCTATTACTATCTGTCGACGGCGTTCAGCTATCTGATTTCGCGTTTCCTCGAAGGCGGTCTCGGCTATCCGGTCGAGAACACGGGCCAACTCGTCGGCACCACCTCGCTCATTTCGGCGAGCGCGCTCTTTATCTACCTTCGGTATGCCAAACTTTTGACGCGCAAGAAGGCGATCATCGTGCCCGGCTTCGCGATCGCGGCGCTCTCGGCCGCGTGGATGACGCGCATGTCGCCGGGCGCGGGCGAGGCCGCCCTCGTCGGACCGCTGCTGCTGCGCGGCCTGCTAGTGCTCTTCGTCGTCCTGCCAGTCGCCAATCTCACCTTCAGAATATTCGCGATAGAGGAATTCGCGCACGGCTACCGGCTGAAGAACATCGTGCGGCAGCTGACGATCTCGTTCGCGACGGCCTCGGTCATCATCGTCGAGCAGCATCGGCAGGCATTGCATCAGGCGCGCCTCGCGGAGTTCGCCAATCCGTACAATCCGGTGTTCCAGAACTCGCTTGCCGCGCTGACGCAGGCGCTTTCCGCCGCCGGGCAGCCGGTCGCGGACGCGCATGCGCTGGCCGTCGTCGAAATCAGCCGGGCAGTGGCGCGGCAGGCCAGCTTTCTCAGTTCGCTCGACGGCTTCTATTTCCTGATCGGCATCGCGGTATGCGGCGGGATATTTGCCGCCTGGCAAAGACAGATCGACTAACGGTTTCATCGACCATGCTTTCGAAACTCACTCAATGGCTCGGCGCCCGCCGGCGCGAGCGCGCGCTGCGCGACTACGCGATCGACGACGCGCTGTGGCAAGCCACGCTCGACGGCCTGCCTTTCCTCGCGTACCTGGATGCGCCGGACCTCGCGCGCCTGCGCGAAATGAGCAGCCTGTTCATCGCGCAAAAGGAATTCTCGACCGCGCACGAGCTCGAGCTGAGCGACGCGATGACCGTCGCGATTGCGGCCCAGGCGTGCCTGCCGGTGCTGAATCTGAGCCTCGACCTGTATCGCGGATGGGTCGGCGTGATCGTCTACCCGGGCGAATTCGTGATTCGCAAGACGGTCGAGGACGAAGACGGCGTCGTCCACGAAGTCGAGCAGGACGCCAGCGGCGAAGCCTGGGAAGGCGGACCGGTGATCCTTTCGTGGGAAGACGCCCAGATGACGGACGGCGTCGACGCGTACAACGTGGTGATCCACGAATTCGCGCACAAGATCGACATGCTGAACGGCGAGGCGGACGGCCATCCGCCGCTCGTGCGCCGCTGGCATGCGCCGCTCGACTCCGACGCCTGGGCGGACGTGTTCGATTCCGCCTACGACCAGTTCTGCGCCCGCGTCGACGCGGTGCCGGCGCGCCGCTGGACGCGCTTCGAGCGCGAATCGCTGATCGATCCGTACGCGGCCGACCATCCGTCCGAATTCTTTGCGGTGTGCAGCGAGGCGCTGTTCGTCAAGCCGCATGCGTTCGAGGCGGAATATCCGGAGCTCTACCGGCTCCTCGCGCGCTATTACCGTCAGGACCCGGCGCGCGTCGGCCTTGTGTTCGCGAAGAATTCGTCAAGCGACTGATTTTCTGGCATAATCGCCGTTTTTCGACCATAGGCAAGTGGCTCGCGCCTAGATGCGGTCCGCGCAAACAGCGGCTGCACGCGGGTTGGCTACCGCCAGATTAAAGGAAAGACCATGAAAGAAGGCATTCACCCGGATTACCGCGAAGTCCTGTTCGTCGACGTGTCGAACGACTTCAAGTTTGTGACGCGCTCCACGATCCAGACGCGTGAAACCGCTGAATTCAACGGCAAGACGTACCCGCTCGCCAAGATCGAAGTGTCGTCGGAATCGCATCCGTTCTACACCGGCCAGCAAAAGATCATGGACACGGCAGGCCGCGTCGAGAAATTCCGCAACAAGTTCGGCGCACGCGCTACCGGCAAGGCAGCAGCGAAGTAATACGCTTCATCACCGCTGCACCAGCTCAGGCTGGCAGCGATGCAGCAAACAGGAAGGGCAGCGCGAGCTGCCCTTTTTTGTCGCCCGCCGCCGGGCGCGCGCGGGTCGCTACGGCTGCCGCGCTGCCCTCGCCTGCGCGCGGCGCCCGTTGCCCGCCATTACCGGCCGTGACGCGCGCAGTCCCGCCCGACTACAATGCCGGATGCTCCAATCAGGCCGATCCAGCCGGACCCGCCCTTTGCTAGCGGCTATCGCTTATCCACTATCCCAAACCGCATGAGACCTGTCGTTCGCCTCACTGCCTCCGCGACCAGTGCGCTGCCACGCTGGCTGCTGCTGACCATCTGCATCGTGTACGCGTCGTTCGGCCTGTTCGGCCGCGATCCGTGGAAGAACGAAGACGCAGCCGGCTTCGGCGTGATGTGGACCATGGCGAACGGCACGGCGCACGACTGGCTCCTGCCCAATCTCGTCGGCAAATATCTCACTGAAGACGGTCCGCTCGGCTACTGGCTCGGCGCAACCGCCATCCGCGCGCTCGCGCCGTGGGTCGACGCCAGCAACGCCTCGCGCGTCTTCACGGGCCTGCTCTTCTGCGCGGGCTGTGCCTTCGTCTGGTACGCGGCCTACCTGCTCGGCCGGCGCGCCGAGGTGCAGCCGTTCAAGTACGCGTTCGGCGGCGAGCCGGAGCCGCGCGACTACGGCCGCACGCTCGCCGACGGCGCGCTGCTGATTCTGCTCGCCTGCTTCGGCCTCGCCGAGCGCGGTCACGAGACGACGCCGCAGCTGGCGCAATTCGTCGGCATCGCAATGCTCGTATATGGGCTCGTGCGAATGATCGACAAGCCGATTCAGGGCGCATCGATCTGGGGCGCCGCCATCGGCCTCGTCACGCTGGCGAGCAGTCCGGTGCTGGTCGGCGCGCTGCTCTTCGGCACGCTCGCGATGACCGTGGTCGTGCGCGAAACGCGTTCGCGCTGGCTCCTGCTGGCCGGCCTGCCTATCGCGCTCGCGCTGTCGGTCGCATGGCCAATTGCCGCGTTGGCCGCCTTTCCTGTCGACGCCGTCTGGTACCTGAACCAATGGGTGCACGTGAGTCTGAGCTCGTTCGCCGGCCCGCCCGGCTCGGTCGCGGCTTACGCGCTCAAGAATCTGCCGCTCTTCACGTGGCCCGCATGGCCACTCGCGCTGTGGGCGTGGTTCAGCTGGGCGGGGCTGCGCCGCGCGCCGCACGTGGCGATTCCGCTTTCGGTGATCGGGCCGCTCCTCGTGCTGGTCGTGCTGCAAAGCCATCAGTCAAACCGGCTGTATATGCTGCTGCTGCCGCCGCTCGCCGTGCTGGCCACCTTTGCGCTGCCCACGCTCAAGCGCGGCGCCATTAACGCGATCGACTGGTTTGCGTTGCTCAGCTTCACGATACTCGGCAGCTTCGTCTGGCTCGTGTACGTCGCGGGTTTGACCGGCTTTCCGCATCCGCTCGCCCGCAACCTCGCGCGTCTCGCGCCCGGCTTCGCGCCGCAATTCAAGATTCTGTCGTTTGTCTGCGCGGTCGCGGTGACGCTCTGCTGGTTCGTGCTGGTGCAATGGCGCCTCGCCCGCCATCCGAAGGTGCTGTGGCGCAGCGTGGTGCTCTCGAGCGCCGGCACCACGCTGATGTGGGTGCTGCTCATGACCTTGTGGCTGCCGGTCGTCAACTATAGCCGGACCTACAAGGACGTCGCCGAACAGATCGCGAGCCATCTGCCCGAGGACTACACGTGCATCGCCCCCGTGCGTCTCGGCAATGCGCAGATCGCGACGTTTGCCTATTTCGGCGACATGCATTTCGCGTTCAATCAGGATTGCGACGTCATCCTGCGTCAGGACACGCAGGAGTACGGCGAGCCGAGCGCCATGTCGGACTTCGTGTGGAAGCTCGTGTGGGAAGGCCGCCGCGTGGCCGACCGCGACGAACGCTTCCGGCTGTATGTGCGGATCGACCGGCCGAAGCCGCCCGTCGTCAAACGGCGCAGCTGGCATAAAAAGACTGACTGACCCAAGATGCTCGCCGACGTACGGAAAATCGCGGGACTCGCGTGGCCGGTACTGATCGGCCAACTGGCGATCATCGCGTTCGGCGTCATCGACACGGCCATGGTCGGCCGCTACTCGGCGGTCGATCTCGCGGCGCTCGGCCTCGGTTCGTCCATCTACATATCCGTCTACATCGGCTTGACGGGCATTCTCACGGCGCTGCAACCGATCACCGCGCAACTGTACGGCGCGCGGCGCTACGACGAGATCGGCGAGGAAGTCCGGCAGGCGCTGTGGCTCGCGCTCGCGCTGACGGTGATCGGCTTCCTGATCCTGTTCTTCCCCGGTCATCTGCTGCAGCTCGCGCGTGTGCCCGACGCGCTGCACGAGCGCACGGTTTCGTATCTGCGGATACTTGCGTTCGGCCTGCCTGCCGGGCTCGCGTTTCGTGTCTATGGTTCGATCAGCAATGCGGTCGGCAAGCCGCGGCTCGTCATGATTCTGCAGATTGGCGGATTGTTGCTGAAGGTGCCGCTCAATACCTGGTTCATTTTCGGCGGACTCGGCGTGCCCGCGCTTGGGGGGCCCGGCTGCGCGCTCGCCAGCAGCCTGATCAACTGGGCGCTTGCACTCGTCGGCATGGTGCTGCTCACGCGCGTCGACGTGTTCACGCCGTTTGGGATCTTCAGGCGCTTCTGCTGGCCGGTCTGGCGGCGCCAGGCGGCGCAACTGCGGCTCGGCATTCCGATGGGGCTCTCCTATCTGATTGAAGTCACGTCGTACACCTTCATGGCGCTCTTCATCGCGCGCTTCGGGACCACGACGCTCGCCGGCCACCAGATCGCGGGCAATATCGGCGCGGTGCTGTACATGACGCCGCTTGCCATCGGCATCGCTTCGTCGACGCTCGTCGCCCAGGCGCTCGGCGCCCATCGCCCGGAAGCGGCGCGCACGCTGTCGCGTCACGGCATCATGATGGCCGTCGCGATCGCGTGCTGTTACGGCGTCATCGTGCTGGCGCTGCGTCCCTACGTGATCCAGGGCTATACGCCGAATCCGCAAGTCGTGGCGGCGGCGATGCCGCTCGTGCTGATCGTCGTCTGCTATCACCTCTTCGACGCCTTGCAGATCACCACCGCGTTCGTGCTGCGCGCCTACAAGGTCGCCGTCGTGCCGACCGTGATCTATGCGCTCGCGCTGTGGGGCGTGGGACTCGGCGGCGGTTATCTGCTCGGCTTCAATGTGAGCGGCACGATTCCGCCATGGTTGACCGGCGCGCGCGGCTTCTGGGTGGCCAATACGGCGAGCCTCGCGATTGCCGGGGCCGGCTTGCTGCTCCACTGGCGCGTGGTGAGCAGGCGGCATGTGCGCGCGGCCGTCGCGCTGCGCACCGACGCGGGCGTCTAACTCGGCGGAGCAGCGCCGAAGTTCGACGCCGTCGATCTCCGGCTCGATAGCGACAGCCGCGCCGAAATGCCACCGCCGCGCCGCCGTCCGGCAGCGCGGGCGGCTCGCATCAATCGGAACGGCCGAGCCGCCTTCAAGCCTCCTGCTCCGCCTCCAATGCCGCCGGCAATCCGCCTTCCGCCGACACCCGGTCATGTCGCTCAAAAATGTCGCGCGCGGCAAAGAGTGCGTTCAGTGCCGCCGGAAAGCCCGCGTAGAGCGCCATCTGCATGAACACCTCGACGATTTCCTCGCGCGTGCAGCCGACGTTCAGCGCGGCTTCGATATGCACCTTCAACTGCGGCGTCGCGCAACCGAGCGTGGCGAGCGACGCGATCGTGGCGATTTCACGCGAGCGCAAATCGAGCTGCGGCCGGCTGTAAATATCGCCGAAACCGAATTCGATCAGAAGACGTCCGAAGTCCGGCGCAATCGGCGCGAGTGCGGCGATGACCTGCTCGCCGGCCTGGCCGTCGATTTCCCTCAGTTTGTTCCAGCCTTGCGTGTAGCGGTCGGTTTGTGCGTGGTCCATGGTGAGTCCTTTTCCGGGTGTGAGAACGAGGTCGTCTTGTCGATCCGTCGGGTCCGGCTTCCCGCCGCGGGCGCCGTGCCGGCCGCTTTGGCTTCGTGCGCTTTGCTTTCGCGCGCCTCGCCTTCGTAATACGCGATCTTGTCGATGATCGCGCCGAGGTTCGTCTGCAATTCGGCGATCCGCGCAAGAACCGCGTCGCGATGCGCAGCGAGCAGGTCGCGGCGCGCGCCCATCGTCTGCGGACCTTCGGCCCGCAGCGCCGCGAAAGCCTGCATGCCGGCGATCGGCATGCCGGTCGCCTTCAGGCGCATCACGAACCGCAGCCAGTCGAGGTCGGCGGGCGAATACAGGCGATGCCCCGCCTGCGTGCGGCCGACCTCGCGCATCAGGCCGGCCTGCTCGTAATAGCGCAGCGTGTGCGTGGACACGCCGATGAGTTCGGCGACCTGCCCGATGGTGAGTGCGTTCGACGTTTTCGACATGACAGGACTCAGGTTAGGACTTCGAGTGCACTCTAAGTCAAGTGCGCCGCGCTGTCATCGTGAGCACGGCCTCGCGCGTGCAGGCTATGCGAGCAATCGGCGCACAACCGCCTAAACACAAGGCAAAAGGGTTAAAGATTGTTCATTGCGATTTACTTGCCATCAATCGGCCGGTATAAATCGTCGGCGTTCGCAAATAAGGGCGCGCATTTGTCCTATGCTTAAGCGCAGCGCCCGCTGACAGAATGCGTCGCCCGTTCCCGGCTAACTTTTGCTCTCGATGGAGTGCCTGCCATGCTGAAAAAGCTCGTGATGCTTTGCGTTGCCCTCGCGTTGTCGCTGTCGGCCGGATTGGCGGCGGCGGTCGAAGTGAATTCCGCCGATCAGGCAGCGCTTGAATCCGTCAAGGGCATTGGCCCCGCGCATGCGAAGGCGATCATCGAAGAGCGTACGAAGAACGGCCCGTTCAAAAACGCCGACGATCTCGCCGCGCGCGTCAAGGGCATCGGCAATAAATCGGTTGTGAATCTGGAAGCGTCGGGCTTGACGATCAACGGCTCATCGGCGCCGCCCACAGGAGCGAAATCGGCGACGACGTCCGCGCCCGCGAAGTCGACGACGACGAAGGCCGCGCCGGCCGCCGAAACCACGCCGGCCACGACTGCCGCCACGGCGGCCCCGGCTGCGCCGGCGGACGCTTCGGGCGCGAAGGCGTCGAAGTCCTCGAAGTCGTCAAAAAAAGCCAAGGAGGCCGCGCCAGCCGCCACCGCGGCCACATCCGCTGCCGCGAGCGCCCCCACCGACGCTTCCGGCGCCAAGGCATCGAAGAAAAAGGCGAAGAAGAGCAAGGCGGCGTCCACCGCGGCGGCTTCCGGCGGCGCCTAGCAAAACTAGTCGGGCGCCTCGCGCGTCAGAGACCGATTCAACAACCAAGGCAGCGTACGCCGCGAGACTGCCTGCCACCGAGCCGCCATCGCACGCATCACGCGCGTCGTGCACGGCGGCAGCGCCTCGCAGCGCCCTTCCTTCCCTCGACGCCGCGCAGCCGCGCGGCGCCTCACCCGCCGGCCGTCGTCCACGCGCCGGCATTCAAGAGAGACCCATCATGAGCCTACTCGATACCCTCGGATCCCTGGTCGGCAAGTCGCCCGAAGGCGGCGGCCAGCAAGCGCTGATCGCAGCCGCACTCGAATTCGTCAACAACCAGCCAGGCGGCCTGAACGGCCTGATCCAACGCTTCCAGGAAAAGGGGCTCGGCGACGTCGTATCGTCATGGGTCAGCAACGGCGAGAATCAACCGATTGCGCCGGACGCGCTGCATAGCGTACTCGGCTCGGAAGCCGTCACCAGCCTCGCCGCGAAAGCCGGCGTGCAACCGGACCAGGTCACGGGCCTCCTTTCGCAGATCCTGCCGCACGTGGTTAACGCAGCAACGCCGGAAGGCGAAGTCCCGGCAGAAGGCAAGCTGAACGCGACGACCGTGCTCGGCGCGCTCGGCGGTTTGTCGGCATTGTTCGGCAAGGGCACGGCTTGAGGCCATCCCCGCCCGGATGAAGCAGCAACCGGGCAGACAAAAAAAGCGGCAACGAAGAAAACTTCGTTGCCGCTTTGCCATCTATGCGTCGGCTCGCACCTGACGCGTCAGCCGGTAGAGGCGCTTAATGCACCACACGCTCGAAGACGAGGTTGCCGTCTTCCAGTTCGACCGGAATCACATCCTTCGGTCCGAACTTGCCCGCCAGAATCAGCTTGGCGACCGGGTTCTCGATCTCCTGCTGGATCGCGCGCTTCAACGGCCGGGCGCCGAAGAGCGGATCGTAGCCGACCTTGCCGACATGCTCGAGCGCCTCGTCCGACACCACCAGCTGCATGTCGAGCTTCGCGAGCCGTTCGTGCAGACGCTGCAACTGGATCCGCGCGATGGACTGCACGTTCGAGCGGTCGAGCGCATGGAACACGACGACGTCGTCGATCCGGTTCAGGAACTCCGGGCGGAAGTGCAGCTTCACCTCGGCCCACACCGCGTCCTTCACCGCTTCCTGCGGCTCCTCGACCATCGCCTGGATGACCTGCGAACCGAGGTTCGACGTCATCACGATTACCGTGTTCTTGAAGTCCACGGTGCGCCCCTGGCCATCGGTCATGCGGCCGTCGTCGAGCACTTGCAGCAGCACGTTGAACACGTCCGGATGCGCCTTCTCGATTTCGTCGAGCAGAATCACGCTATACGGCTTGCGACGCACGGCTTCCGTCAGATAACCGCCCTCTTCGTAGCCGACATATCCCGGCGGCGCGCCGATCAGACGCGCGACGCTGTGCTTCTCCATGAATTCGCTCATGTCGATGCGGATCAGATGATCTTCCGAATCGAACAGGAACGCAGCCAGCGCCTTGCACAGCTCCGTCTTGCCCACGCCGGTCGGCCCGAGGAACAGGAACGAACCGTACGGACGGTTCGGATCGGACAAACCCGCGCGCGAGCGGCGGATCGCGTCGGCCACCGCGTTGATCGCCTCGTCCTGGCCGATCACGCGCTCATGCAGTTTTTCTTCGATCTGCAACAGCTTCTCGCGCTCGCCCTGCATCATGCGCGAGACCGGAATGCCGGTCGCGCGCGACACCACTTCGGCGATTTCCTCCGCACCGACCTGCGTGCGCAAGAGGCGCGGACGCGTCGGATTGTTCTGCTCTTTCGCCTCGGCCTGCGTGACTTCCTTCAGTTGCGCCTCGAGCCCCGGCAGCTTGCCGTATTGCAGCTCCGCGACCTTTTCGAGCTTGCCTTCGCGCTGCAAGCGGGTGATTTCCGCGCGCGTCCGGTCGATCTCTTCCTTCAGTTGCGCGCTGCCCTGCACCGCCGCTTTTTCCGCGGTCCAAATTTCCTCGAGGTCCGAATATTCGCGATCCAGACGCTCGATTTCCTCTTCGATCAGTTGCAGACGCTTTTGCGACGCTTCGTCCTTCTCCTTCTTGACCGCCTCGCGTTCGATCTTCAGCTGGATCAGGCGACGGTCGAGCCGGTCCATCTCCTCGGGCTTCGAATCGATTTCCATCTTGATCTTGGAGGCGGCTTCGTCGATCAGATCGATCGCCTTGTCCGGCAGGAAGCGGTCCGTGATGTAGCGATGCGACAGCTCCGCCGCCGCGACGATGGCCGGGTCGGTGATGTCCACCCCATGGTGCAGCTCGTACTTCTCTTGCAAGCCGCGCAGGATCGCGATGGTGGCCTCGACCGTCGGTTCGTCGACGAGCACCTTCTGGAAGCGGCGCTCGAGCGCGGCGTCCTTCTCGATGTACTTGCGATATTCGTCGAGCGTGGTCGCGCCGACGCAATGCAGCTCGCCGCGCGAAAGCGCCGGCTTCAGCATGTTGCCCGCGTCCATTGCGCCCTCGGCCTTGCCGGCGCCGACCATCGTATGAATTTCGTCGATAAAGACGATGGTCTGCCCTTCGTCCTTCGCGATGTCGTTCAGGACGGCCTTCAGACGCTCTTCGAACTCGCCGCGGTATTTCGCGCCCGCGAGCAGCGCGGCCATGTCGAGCGACAACACGCGCTTGCCCTTGAGCGTCTCCGGCACCTCGCCGTTCACGATGCGCTGCGCGAGACCTTCGACAATCGCCGTTTTCCCGACGCCCGGTTCGCCGATCAGCACCGGATTGTTCTTCGTGCGACGCTGAAGAATCTGAATGGAACGACGGATCTCGTCGTCGCGGCCGATCACCGGGTCGAGCTTGCCGGCCCGCGCGCGCTCGGTCAGGTCGATGGTGTATTTCTTGAGCGCCTCGCGCTGGCTTTCGGCGTCCTGGCTGTGCACCTGCGAGCCGCCGCGCACGGCGGCAATCGCGCTTTCGAGCGACTTGCGCGACAAGCCGTGCTGACGCGCGAGACGGCCGGCCTCGCCTTTGTCGTCCGCAATGGCGAGCAGAAACATTTCGCTCGCGATGAACGTGTCGTTGAGCTTTTGTGCTTCCTTGTCGGCCTGGTTCAGAAGACCGGTCAGCTCGCGGCCGATCTGCACATTGCCGTCGGTGCCCTGAACTTGCGGCAAACGCGTGATGGCGTCGTCGAGCGCGGTTTGCAGCGCCTGCACGTGCACGCCGGCGCGCGAAAGCAGCGAACGCGCCGAACCGTCCTGCTGCGCAACGAGCGCCGCGAGGACGTGAACCGGCTCGATATATTGATTGTCATGGCCGACGGCGAGACTCTGCGCGTCCGCCAGCGCTTCCTGGAATTTAGTGGTGAGTTTGTCGATTCTCATTCGAGACCTCCAATTTCGATTACCACCAAAATGAGGCGATTTATTCAGGATTCAAGCGCTTTTTTGCTGTCCACGGGGAGTTTTTGAAGATCTGATGCGAACAAAATGCGCGGCGCCTTACGCGAGCCGCGCTCAGGCGATCGGCACGGGGCTGTCGCCCGGCGGCTCGACCGGCACGAGCGGAATCACCGGCCGTATGCCCAGCAACGCGGCGAGCGGCCCTTGTGGCCCGGAGACTTCCTCGATGGTGTGGCGGTCGAGCTCCGCGAGAAACGCGTGGCGCGCCGCCTCGAGCACGTTGCGCAGCCGGCACTGGGGCGTAATGACGCAGGGGCGGCGTTGGCCGTCCTGATCCGGCAGACAGGCCACCAGCGCGAAGTCGTTTTCCGTTGCGCGCACGATCTCGCCGACCGTCAGCGTGCGGGTACGCTCGGCAAGCCGCAGGCCGCCGTTGCGGCCGCGCACGGTCTCCACCCAGCCGAGCTCGCTCAGCCGCTGCACCACCTTCATCAGATGATTCTTAGAAATGCCGTAGGCCTCGGAAATGTCCTGAATGGTCGACAAGCCCTCGCCGCGCACAGCAAGGTACAGAAGGACGCGCAGCGAATAGTCGGTGTAGTCGGTTAGTCTCATGGGTTCCCGTATCACGATGAGCGCAAGCCGCGATCCGTGGGATAACCGCGTCGATGCAAGGGTTGCCGGGGGTCGCGGCTTCGCCATAAGATGCAGAGTTAGCACATATTTATTTATGCCGCATCGGTGAAGCCGGACCTTCGACGCTAATGGTAACGTTTCGCGCCGCGCCTATTCACCTGAAAGTGCGCTATTTTGAGCTCACTTCCGCCGAGCTGGCCCTTTTTGTGGCAGTCCCGGCATATTTGTGGCGAAGTGTGGCGCGCCGCAGACGCATCGTCGCATACTTCTGGAATCCGCATGAAACCCTCTTTCCCCGCCGCGCCGGTCGTCGAGCGCGCCGCCGACCCGACCGAGGCGAACATCCGCGAGCTGGTCTACGCGTTTTACGACCGCGTGCGCGCCGACCCGCTGCTCGGCCCGGTGTTCGAGGCGACGCTTGCCGGCCGGTGGGACGACCATCTGCCGAAGATGTGCACGTTCTGGGCGAGCCTCGTGCTGGGCGCGAAGCAGTACCGCGGCAATGTGCAGCACGCGCATCAGCCGCTCGAGGGCGTCGAGCCGCAGCATTTCAGCCGCTGGCTGTACCTCTTTCTGGACACGGTGGAATCCCGCTACGAGCCGGCCGCCGCCGTGCGCTTCATGGAACCGGCGCTGCGTATCGCGCAGAGCTTGCAGTTAAGCCGCTTCGGCTGGGACTACAGGATCCCGCCGGAACAGCAGGCTTTGCTCGAACGCGTGGCGCCCAGGCGGCCTCGCCCGGACGACGAGCCGCATCTTCCGGAGCGGCCCGCGGGGGAGCCGTTTCCCGCGCGCATCATCGGCAAATCGCGCGACGAGTGAGGGAAGGCGTGGGCTGAGTGGGTTGAGTGGGCTAAGCAGCTTGAGCGGCCAGAGCAGCGCGCCGCGGGCGGCAGCGCCTCGTGCTCATTCCCGCGCGCCGTTGCCCGACTCGACGCCCCAGCGCGCGAGCGCCGCGTCGTCGGTCACGCGGGCGTCGACCCAGCGCTCGCCCGCCCCGGTTTTTTCCTTCTTCCAGAACGGCGCCTGGGTCTTCAGATAATCCATCACGAATTCGCACGACGCGAAGGCCTCGCCGCGATGGGCGGCCGTCGTCGCGACCAGCACGATCTGATCGAGCGGATACAGCTTGCCGACGCGGTGCACGATCAGCACCTCGATGCCCGGCCAGCGCTCGCGCGCACTTACGACAATTGCCTCCAGCGACTTCTCCGTCATGCCCGGATAGTGCTCGAGCTCCATGGCCTCCACCTGACTGCCGTCGTTCAGGTCGCGCACGGTGCCGACAAAGCACGCCACCGCGCCGACCTTCGGATTGCGGGCGCGCAGCGCGGCAACCTCCGCGGTGAGGTCGAAATCTTCGGTCTGGACACGAACGGGCATGGCCGGCTCCTGATGGTTCAACCGGTTGAACCGGTTCGAGCGGTTCAGCCGCCCGTGACGGGCGGGAAGAAGGCCACCTCGCAGCCTTCGGTGACACGCGTGCCGGCGTCGGTCATCACGTGATTGCAGGCCATGCGCAGCGCCCGGCCTTCGGCGAGCGTGTCCGCCCAGATGCCGCCACGCACGCGCAGCCACGCGCGCACGTCGCCGACGGTGGCAACGCCCTCGGGCAACTCGACGGTTTCGTCTGCTCGATCGAGCGCTTCACGCACGCTCGCGAAATATCGCAATTGAATCTTCATGGATGCCGCCGGCGCAGCCGGCCTCAATTCAGCAACTCGGAAAAGGGAATGAAGCGCACGGTTTCGCCGGCACTGATCGCATGATTGGGTGGATTGTCGATCAAACCGTCGCCCCACACCGTGGACGTCAGCACGGCCGAACTCTGGTTCGGGAACAGATCGAGACCGCCTGCCGCATTGACGCGGGCCCGCAGGAACTCGTTGCGGCGATCCGCCTTGCCCTGCGTGAAGTCCGCGCGCAGCGACAGCGCGCGCGGCGCGACCGCCTGCACGCCGGCCAGTCGCAGCACGAACGGTCGCACGAACAGCAGAAAGGTGACGAAGCTCGACACGGGATTGCCCGGCAAGCCGATAAAGAACGCCTCGGCGGACGGCGCGGACGGTTCTGCTGCCGGATGGCGGTCCGCCCCCCGCCGCACGGCACCGAATGCGAGCGGCTTGCCCGGCTTCATCGCGATCTGCCACATGGCGAGGCGGCCTTCCGCCTCGACGGCGGGTTTCACATGATCTTCCTCGCCGACCGACACGCCGCCGCAGGTCAGGATGAGATCGTGGGCCTGCGCCGCCTCGCGCAGCGTGGTGCGCGTTGCATCCAGATTGTCGGCCACGATACCGAAATCGTTCACCTCGCAGCCGAGGTTCTCCAGCAAACCGCGCAGCGTGAAGCGATTGGAGTTGTAGATCGCGCCGGGCCTGAGCGGCTCGCCGGGCATGGTCAGCTCGTCGCCGGTGAAGAACACGGCGACCTTGACGCGTCGACGCACTTGCAGTTCCGCGCAACCCACAGATGCGGCGAGACCCAGCGCCTGCGGCGTCAGCCGCGTGCCGGCCGGCAGAATGACCGAACCGCCGCGGATGTCCGCGCCTTGTGCAGTAATCCACTCGCCGGCCCGCGGGCTGTGCAGGATGGTGACTTCGTCGCCGGCAGCTTCCGTCTGCTCCTGCATGACGATGGCGTCCGCGCCGGGCGGCACCGTGGCGCCGGTGAAGATGCGCGCCGCCGTACCGGACATGAGCGGCTCGGGCGCGTGACCCGCGGGAATGCGCTGCGACACCGGCAGGCGGCGCTTGCCGTGAGTCGTGATGTCGGCGGCGCGGATCGCGTAGCCGTCCATGGCACTGGTATTCATCGGCGGGACGTCGAGCGGCGACACGACGTCGGCCGACAACACGCGACCGGCTGCTTCCAGCGTCGGCACGGATTCGCTGCCGGTCACGGGGCGCGCGGCGTCAAGCAGAGTCGCCAATGCGTCGGCCGTGGCGAGCATCGGAGCGCGGGGCGTGGGTGTGGACATCTCGGGTTCGGAGCCGCTGATCGAAAAGAACATTGTAGCGGTCGAAGGCCGCGCCTTGTCGGGGCCGCGTTTATGGAGGGGTTTTCTGCTGGAGGGGTTTTCTGCTTTTTCAGGCTTTCGGGTTTTGCCGGGGTTTTGCCGCGGTTTTGTTGAACCCGCCGGTTTCGCCCAGCAACGGGCAGGACGACGGCCGCTCCCCCGGCTCGCAGGGCAGTCATCGCGCCCACCCTGCATCGCGCGATGACCGCTCGGCCTGTGCGCGGGCCGCCGGCCCGCGCTTGACCTCGATCAGACGCCCGTGTTGGCCGCGATGAAGTCTTTCACGCGCTGAGCGTCCGCGGGCACGACTTCGAAGCGCTGCGGCAGCGACTCCAGTCCGGCGAACGCCGCCGGGCGCTCCGGTTCGCGCAGCAGCGCCTCCCGAATCGTCTCGCCGAACTTGATGGGCTGCGCCGTTTCCAGCACGATCATCGGAATGCCCGGCTGCAGATGTTCGCGCGCGACCTTCAGGCCGTCGGCGGTATGCGTGTCGATCATGGTGTCGTAGCGCTGGAACACGTCGCGGATCGCTTCGACGCGATCGTCGTGGCTGCTGCGGCCCGACACGAAGCCGAATTCCTTCACGCGAGCAAAGTCGCCGCTCGCCGCGAGGTCGAATCCGCCTTTTTCCTCGACATCGCGGAACAGTTGCAGCACGCGCGCCGGGTCGCGGCCGAGCAGATCGAACACGAAGCGCTCGAAGTTCGACGCCTTCGAAATATCCATGCTCGGGCTGCTGGTGTGATACGTCTCGGCCGCCTTGCGTACGCGGTAGATGCCGGTGCGGAAGAACTCGTCGAGCACGTCGTTTTCGTTGGTGGCGACCACGAGCCTTTCGATCGGCAGTCCCATCATGCGCGCGATGTGACCCGCGCACACATTGCCGAAATTGCCCGACGGCACAGTGAACGACACGCGCTCGTCGTTGCTCTTCGTGGCAGCGAAGTAGCCCTTGAAGTAATAGACGACCTGCGCGACCACACGCGCCCAGTTGATCGAATTGACCGTGCCGATCTTGTACTTCGCCTTGAACGCGTGATCGTTCGAGACGGCTTTGACGATGTCCTGGCAGTCGTCGAACACGCCTTCGACCGCGAGGTTGAAAATGTTCGGGTCCTGCAGGCTGTACATCTGCGCGGTCTGGAACGCGCTCATTTTCTTGTGCGGCGACAGCATGAACACGCGAATGCCCTGCTTGCCGCGCATCGCGTATTCGGCGGCGCTGCCGGTGTCGCCGGAGGTCGCGCCGAGAATGTTCAGCGTTTCGCCGTGTTTGGCGAGCGCGTACTCGAACAGGTTGCCGATCAGCTGCATCGCCATGTCCTTGAAGGCGAGCGTCGGACCGTTCGACAGTTCGAGCAGCGACAGCGGCGCGCCGTTCTCCACGCCGAGCGTCTTGAGCGGCGTGATCTGCGCGGCGCTTTCGTCGTCGCGCACGTTGCAGTACGTGGCTGCCGTGTAGGTCTTGCGCGTGAGGGCGCGCAAATCTTCAGCCGGAATGTCGTCGCTGAATTTCGACAGGATCTCGAAGGCGAGGTCGGCGTACGGCAGCGTGCGCCAGCGCGCGAGTTCGTCGGCGCTGACACGCGGGTAGTCGGCCGGCAGATACAGGCCGCCGTCTTTCGCGAGACCGCCGAGCAGAATGTCCGAGAAGGTGTGGCGCTCGCCGGCTCCGGCGCCGCGCGTGGAGAGATAGTTCATAGTTCGGCCTAGTTCAGCGCTTCCATGCGCAGCTTCGTGACTTGCGAGACGACGGTCTGCAACGCCTCGATCGACTTGATCGCGGCATTGACGTTCTTTTCGACCGTTTCGTGCGTGATCAGGATGATGTCGGTCTCGCCCTTGCCGTTGGCGTCGACCTGTTCCGACTCCTTCTGCAGGAGCGCGTCGATCGAGATGCCGGTGTCGGCGAGAATACGCGTGATGTCGGCCAGCACGCCCGTGACGTCCGCGACGCGCAGACGCAGGTAGTAGCCGCTCGTCACTTCCTCGATAGGCAGGATCGGCGTGTTCGACAGACGGTCCGGCTGGAACGCCAGATGCGGCACGCGATGCTCGGGGTCGGCCGTATGCAGGCGCGTCACGTCGACGAGATCGGCCACTACCGCCGACGCCGTGGGCTCCGCACCCGCGCCCTTGCCGTAATACAAGGTGGTGCCGACGGCGTCGCCGTGCACGACGACCGCGTTCATCGCGCCTTCCACATTCGCGAGCAGGCGCTTGGCCGGAATCAGCGTGGGATGCACGCGCAACTCGATGCCTTTCTCAGTGCGACGCGCAATGCCGAGCAGCTTGATGCGATAGCCGAGTTCCTCCGCGTATCGGATGTCGATCGCGGCGAGCTTGCTGATGCCTTCCACATACGCGCGGTCGAACTGCACCGGCACGCCGAACGCGATCGCGCTCATGATCGTCGCCTTGTGCGCCGCGTCCACCCCTTCGATGTCGAAAGTCGGATCCGCTTCGGCGTAGCCCAGTTCCTGTGCGGCTTTCAGCGCGGTCGCGAAGTCGAGCCCGCGGTCGCGCATTTCGGAAAGAATGTAGTTCGTCGTGCCGTTGATGATGCCCGCGATGTACTGGATCTGGTTGGCCGTCAAGCCTTCGCGCAGCGCCTTGATGATCGGAATGCCGCCCGCTACCGCGGCCTCGAACGCGACCATCACGCCTCGTGCGCGCGCCGCCTCGAAGATTTCCGTGCCGTGCACGGCAAGCAGCGCCTTGTTGGCTGTGACCACGTGCTTGCCGTTGCGGATGGCGCGCAGCACCAGGTCGCGCGCGACGCCGGTGCCGCCGATCATTTCGGCGACGATGTCGATAGACGGATCATCCACCACCGCGTTGAAGTCGTCGGTGAGCGCCACGCTCGCGGCTTGCGCGCCGAGCGCCGCCGTCGCCTTGGCCGGGTTGCGCACGGCAATGCGCGCAATCTCGATGCCGCGGCCCGCGCGACGTTTGATTTCTTCCTGATTGCGGCGCAGTACCGTGAAGGTGCCGCTGCCTACCGTGCCGAAGCCCAGCAGTCCAACTTTGATCGGTTCCATGCAGCGTGGTGTCGAGTAGTGATTAAAGGAATTCGGGGTGCCGGTGGCCGGGTGCGCGCGGCGGACAATTCACGCCTCGCGCCCCGTATTGTGCGCTACGCCGTGTGACGTTTGCGATAACCGTCGAGGAAGCGCGCGATCCGGTTGATCGAATCGGCCAGATCGTCCACGTTCGGCAGGAACACGACGCGGAAGTGATCCGGCGTCTTCCAGTTGAAGCCGGTGCCCTGCACGAGCAGCACACGCTCTTCGAGGAGCAGGTCGAGAATGAACTGCTGATCGTTGTCGATGGGATAAATCTTCGGGTCGAGGCGCGGGAACATGTAGAGCGCCGCCTCCGGCTTCACGCAGCTCACGCCGGGGATGGCGGTCAGCATGTCGTACGCGAGCTCGCGCTGCTTGTAGAGGCGCCCGCTCGGCACGATCAGGTCGTTGATGCTCTGATAGCCGCCGAGCGCGGTCTGGATCGCGTACTGGCCGGGCACGTTCGGACACAGGCGCATGGAGGCGAGAATGCCGAGGCCTTCGAAATAATCTTTCGCGCTGCGGCGGTTTTCGCCCGTCAGGCCCGAGATGAACATCCAGCCGGCGCGGTAGCCGCACGAGCGGTAGCTCTTCGACAGGCTGTTGAACGTGACGGTCAGCACGTCTTCGGACAGCGCGGCCATCGACGTGTGCTTCTTGCCGTCGTAGACGATCTTGTCGTACACCTCGTCGGCGAAAATCACGAGGCCGTGCTGGCGCGCGATTTCGATGAGGCCGAGCAGCAGTTCGTCGGAATACAGCGCGCCCGTCGGATTGTTCGGATTGATGACCACGAGCGCGCGCGTATTCGGCGTGATTTTGGCGCGGATGTCGTCGAGGTCGGGCATCCAGCGGTTGGACTCGTCGCAGATGTAATGCACAGGCGTGCCGCCCGCGAGGCTCACGCCCGCCGTCCACAGCGGATAGTCCGGCGCGGGCAGCAGCACTTCGTCGCCGTCGTTCAGGAGCCCCTGGAGCGCCATGACGATCAGCTCCGACGCGCCGTTGCCGATGTAGATGTCGTCCAGCTCGACGCCATGTACGCCCTTTTGCTGCGTGTAGTGCATGATCGCCTTGCGCGCGGCGAACACGCCCTTCGAGTCCGAGTAGCCCGACGAACCCGGCAGGTTCAGGATCATGTCCTGGATGATTTCGTCCGGCGCTTCAAAACCGAACGGGGCCAGGTTGCCGATATTCAGCTTGATGATGCGGTGGCCTTCTTCTTCGAGCCGTTTCGCATGTTCGAGGACGGGCCCGCGAATGTCGTAGCAGACATTCAATAACTTGTTGGACTTGAGAATCGGTTTCACGGCGGGCACTTCATCCTGGTTAATGGGCATTGAGGGCTTTGAACAGTCGGACGCGCCGGGCAGGCTCGCCGATTGCGACATTCGTGGTGCGGCGAGGCCGCAGGGCCGCCCTCAGGGGGCAGCCCTATATGGATTGCCCAGTATTGACCGCCCAATATGGGCGCCACGGCGGACTAAACGGTGAACCGGGCGGGCGAACCGGCGGGCGAACCGGGCGGGTAGAACCAGGTAGGTAGCCGACTGACCGCACCCCTGACCCTCGGCGCGGCCTCGGTGCCGCCTCGGTGCCGCCTCGGTGCCGCTTGTGGCGGCGCATGAGCGGGGACGCCGCCGGGCGGCTAAAAAGTTATAATTTAGCGGATTTTGGCCGACTTCCGCAATGCACCAGGCGCAACGGGAGCCTTTTGGGCCCTTCCCTGTCCCAATCGTGTAGAACCGCCCTGCTCGCGCCTGCCGCGTCAGGCCTTCAACACCTATGATGTCTCGCGACGACTTCGGAAAACGAATTTGAAATTACATCAGGATTCCAGCGGCGCCCTGAATACCGTCACCGGTTACGGCGCCGGCTATGTCGAAATCAATCTGGTGCGCCACGCGGGCAGCCTTCTCGTGCTGCCGGACGCGCCTGTCATCTCCTGGCCCGTCACGTCTTTCGAGCAATTGACCCCTGAGCTTTTTTCGATGCTGGTCGGTCCCGCGCCCGAGGTGGTGGTGTTCGGCAGCGGCGAGCGGCTGCGTTTTCCGCACCCGCGCCTCACCGCCGCGCTGACGGCGAAGCGCATCGGCGTCGAAACCATGGACTTCAAGGCCGCCTGCCGCACCTACAACATTCTGATGGCCGAGGGCCGCAAGGTCGCGGCCGCCCTGCTGATCGAAGCGTAGCGCGGCGGCTTGGCGCGCGAGCCGCGCCTGCCGCGCCTGCCGCGCCTGCCGCGGGTTCGCGGGTTCGCGGGCGCGGCGGCCACCGGCGCGCTCGCCGCGTCACGCACGATCACGTACACTGCGCGCCATCCGCGCGAGGCCGGTCGCCTCCCGCCATCTCGAATAACAATGCAGCGCCGCGCAAGCGGCGTCGCCAGAAAGGTTTACATCCATGAACGATACGCCTTCGAGGCTACCGCTCAACCGCACCGCGATTCTGCTGCTGGTGCTGGCCCTTGCCGTCATCTGGTTCGTGCCGCTCGGCTGGCGCCATCTGCTGCCGAGCGACGAAGGCCGCTATGCCGAAATGGCCCGCGAAATGTTCGTCACCGGCGACTGGATCACGCCGCGCTACAACGGCTACAAGTACTTCGAGAAGCCCCCGCTGCAAACCTGGGCGAACGCGCTCACGTTCGCGTGGTTCGGCATCGGCGAATGGCAGGCGCGGCTCTACACCGCGCTGACCGGCTTTGCCGGCGTGCTGCTGATCGGCTACACCGGCGCGCGCGTCTTCAACGCGGCGACCGGCGTATTCGCGGCGCTCGTGCTGGCCACCTCGCCCTACTGGAACCTGATGGGCCACTTCAACACGCTCGACATGGGCCTGTCGTTCTGGATGGAGCTCACGCTGTGCGCGCTGCTGCTGGCGCAGCGCCCCAATCTGAAAACCTCGTGCGTGCGCGGCTGGATGTGGCTGTGCTGGGCGTCGATGGCGCTCGCGGTCCTGTCCAAGGGCCTTGTCGGCGTCATCCTGCCGGGTGCCGTGCTGGTGCTCTACACGCTGATCGCGCGCGACTGGGCCGTGTGGAAGCGCCTGCACCTGATCGGCGGGCTGATTCTGTTTTTCGCGATCGTCACGCCGTGGTTCGTGCTGGTGCAGCAGCGCAACCCGGAATTCCTCAATTTCTTCTTCATCGTCCAGCAGTTCAAGCGCTACCTGACGCCCGAGCAGAACCGCCCAGGGCCGTTCTATTACTTCGTGCCGGTGCTGATCGTCGGCTTCCTGCCGTGGCTTTCGGTGACCGTGCAAAGCGTGCGTCACGCATGGCGCCTGCCGCGCCAGCCGAACGGCTTTGCGCCCGTCACGCTGATGCTCGTCTGGATCGGCTTCATCTTCCTCTTCTTCAGCGCGTCGCACTCGAAGCTGCTGTCGTACACGCTGCCGATCGCGCCGGCCATCGCGCTCCTGATCGGCCGCTATCTGCCGCTCCTCACGCGCGAGCAGCTGCGCCGCCATCTGACCGGCTATGCACTGTTTCTCGTCGTCGCCGCGTTTGCCGCGCTGTTCCTGCCGCGTTTCGGCACCGCCCGCAATCCGACTGAGCTCTATGTCGAATACCGCGTGTGGGTGCTCGCGGCGTTGGCCGTCGCCTTCGTGCTGACGCTCGCCGCGCTGTGGATCAATCGACGCAGCCGCGCCGGCAGTCTCGGGGCCGTCGCCAGCTTCGGCGCCGCGTGGCTGCTGCTCGGCACCATCGCGGGCACCGGCCACGACGTGTTCGGCCGCCTCAGCTCCGGCGCGCCGCTCGCGCCCGCCATCAAGGCGCAGATGGCGAAATTGCCGGCCGACACGCCGTTCTACTCGGTCGGCGTGCTCGATCACACGCTGCCGTTCTACATCGGTCACACCATGACGATGGTCGAGCATCCCGACGAACTGGCGTTCGGCGTGTCCGTGGAACCCCAGAAATGGCTGCCTTCGGTTCAGGCATGGGTCGAGCGCTGGAAGGCCGACCGCTATGCGCTGGCGCTGCTGCCGCCGCCCACTTACGAGCGGCTCCTGAAAGAAGGTCTGCCGATGCAGGTGGTCGCCCGCGACTCGCGCCGCGTTGTCGTGATGAAGCCGCTCGCGGCGGGACAAACGCCCGCGCCGTCCGGACCCGGCGCCCCGACCGCAGCGGCGCAACAGCCGCAAATGGCGACGTCGGCCGCGCCGGTGGAAAAACCGCAATCGTGACCCCATATCAGGATCTGAACACCCGATGAACCCGATTTCCCTTTTTTGCATTCTCGCCGGCGTCTCGTTGAACGCCGGCGCGCAGCTGTTGCTCAAAGCCGGAACGAATGCCGTTGGACACTTCGAATTCACCCGTGCGAACATCCTGCCGATCGCCTTTCGTCTTGCGACGCAACCGCCGATCATCGGCGGGTTGACCTGTTATGTGATCAGCGTCGCGGTGTGGATCGTCGGGCTGTCGCGCGTGGACGTGTCGATTGCGTATCCGATGCTGTCGCTCGGCTATATCGTCAACGCGTTCGCCGCGTGGTATCTGTTCGGCGAAGTGCTGTCGCTGCACAAGCTCGTCGGCATCGGCGTGATTCTGGTGGGCGTGGTGATACTCGCGCGCAGCTAGGCATTTCGCGGCCGCTGCGCCGCGGCAAGACAACACAAGACAACGCAAGACAACGTAAGCCGGCGCGAACCGCCGGCTAAGCAAAACGTAAGGTTGATCGCGGTATGCTCCGCGGTTGCACCCTTTTTTAGCCGTGGTGCGGAATGGCGCGCAAGCTGTGCCGACTGTGCCTCCGAACCCGGCTCTTTCGATCGAGCGAAGCATTCATGACCCAGTCAACCGTTCCGCCTCTGCCGTTCCTGCCGTTCGTGAAACCGGAAATCGATGAAGAAACGATTCAGGGCGTAGCCGACGTGCTGCGCTCCGGCTGGATCACCACCGGCCCGCAAAACCAGAAGTTCGAGGCGGCGCTCTCCGAATTCTGCGGCGGCCGTCCGGTGCGCACGTTCAATTCCGGCACGGCGACGCTCGAAATCGGTCTGCGCATTGCGGGCGTCGGTCCAGGCGACGAGGTCATTACCACACCCGCCTCATGGGTCGCGACGAGCAACGTGATCTACGAAGTGGGCGCGACGCCGGTGTTCGCGGACATCGACCCCGTCACGCGCAACATCGACCTCGACAAGCTCGAGCAGGCGATCACGCCGCGCACCAAGGCGCTGATCCCGGTTTATCTGTCCGGCCTGCCGGTGGACATGGACCGCCTCTACGCGATCGCCCGCGCGCACAAGCTGCGCGTGGTGGAAGACGCCGCCCAGGCTTTCGGCTCGACGTGGAACGGCAAGCGCATCGGCGCGATCGGCGACATGGTGTCGTTCAGCTTCCACGCGAACAAGAACCTCACGTCGATCGAAGGCGGCGCACTCGTGCTCAACAACGAGGACGAGGCCGTGCTCGCGCAGAAATACCGGCTGCAAGGCATCACGCGCACGGGTTTCGACGGCATGGACTGCGACGTGCTCGGCGGCAAGTACAACCTGACGGACGTCGCCGCGCGCGTCGGCCTTGGCCAGCTGCCGCATCTGGAACGCTTTCTCGCGCAACGCCGCAAGCTCGCGCGCGCGTACTTCGCGGGCCTCGAGGGCGGCGCGGCGGTGAAACTGGGCGTCGGCCTGCCGTTCGCCGACTTCGAAAACAGCAACTGGCACATGTTCCAGATCACGTTGCCGCTCGAGAAGCTTTCCATCGACCGCGCGGGTTTCATGGGGCAACTGAAGGAACGCGGCATCGGCTCCGGCGTGCACTACCCGGCCATCCATCTGTTCTCGCTGTATCGCGCGCGCGGCTTTACGGAAGGCATGTTCCCGCATGCGGAGCGTTTCGGCGCCACCAACGTCACGCTGCCGCTCTTCACGCTGATGAACGAAGGCGACGTTGCGCGCGTATGCCGTGCGGTCAATGAAATTTGCGAACAATACGGAAAATAACCGGAAATGATTTATACGGAACAACGCGCCGTCACGCCGGAAGTGTCGATCATCATTCCGGTGTACAACGAGGAAGCCGGACTGGCAGCGCTTTTCGCGCGTCTTTACCCGGCGCTCGACGCGCTCGGCACGTCTTATGAAGTGATCTTCATCAACGACGGCAGCCGCGACAAGTCCGCCGCGCTGCTCGCCGAGCAGTTCCGCGCGCGCCCCGACACGACGCGCGTGATTCTGCTGAACGGCAACTATGGGCAGCACATGGCGATTCTCGCGGGCTTCGAGCAGTCGCGCGGCGAAATCGTCATTACGCTCGACGCCGACCTGCAGAATCCGCCCGAAGAGATCGGCAAGCTGGTCAACAAGATGCGCGAAGGCTTCGACTACGTCGGCACCATCCGCCTGCAACGCCAGGACAGTCTGTGGCGCCGCAAGGCGTCGCGCGCGATGAACCGGCTGCGCGAGCGCATCACCCGCATCAAGATGACCGACCAGGGCTGCATGCTGCGCGCGTACAGCCGGCACATCATCGACACGATCAACCGCTGCGGCGAAATCAACACTTTCATTCCAGCGCTCGCCTACACGTTCGCGCAGAATCCGGTCGAGATCGAGGTCGCTCACGAAGAGCGTTTTGCCGGCGAATCGAAGTACTCGCTCTATTCGCTGATCCGCCTGAATTTCGACCTCGTGACGGGCTTTTCGGTCGTGCCGCTGCAGTGGCTGTCGTTCATCGGCGTGATCCTGTCGCTCGGTTCGGCGGCGCTCTTCGTGCTGCTGCTGATTCGGCGCTTCATCATCGGGGCGGAAGTTCAGGGTGTGTTCACCCTCTTCGCCATTACGTTCTTCCTGCTCGGCGTGATCATTTTCGCGCTCGGGCTGCTCGGGGAATATATCGGCCGGATCTATCAGCAGGTGCGCGCGCGTCCGCGCTATCTGGTGCAGACCATCCTGGAAGAGCGCAACGGCACCGCCGTGGCGGACGTGCCGCGCCAGAGCGTCGTGCAGCCGGTGCAGCCCGCGCCGGTTGCCGATCAGCGCGACGAAGGACCCAGCCGATGAAACCGCGTGCCGTCGTATTCGCCTATCACAATGTCGGCGTGCGCTGCCTGCAGGTGCTGCTCGCGCGCGGCATGGACGTGGCGCTCGTCGTCACGCACGAAGACAGTCCGACCGAGAATATCTGGTTCGGGAGCGTCGCGAGCGTCGCGGCCGAGCACGGCATTCCCGTCGTGACGCCCGCCAACCCGGCAAGCCCGGAATTGCGCGCGGCCGTCAGCGCGGCGCGCCCGGACTTCATCTTTTCGTTCTACTACCGCCACATGTTGCCGGTCGACCTGCTCGCGCTCGCCGCGCGCGGCGCCTACAACATGCACGGCTCGCTGCTGCCGAAGTACCGCGGCCGCGTGCCGACCAACTGGGCGGTGCTGCACGGCGAAACCGAAACCGGCGCCACCTTGCATGAAATGGCCGCGAAGCCCGACGCGGGCGCGATCATCGCGCAAACGCCGGTGCCGATCCTGCCCGACGACACCGCCGCGCAAGTGTTCGACAAGGTCACGGTGGCCGCCGAGCAGACGCTCTGGCGCGTGCTGCCCGCGCTGCTGGCCGGCGAGGCGCCGCATCTGCCGAACGATCTGTCGCACGGCAGCTATTACGGCGGGCGCAAGCCCGAAGACGGCCGCATCGACTGGACGCAGCCGGCGCAACAGGTCTATAACCTCATTCGCGCAGTCGCGCCGCCGTACCCCGGCGCGTTTACCGACATCGGCGGGCGGCGTTTCGTGGTGGCGCGCGCGCGCCTCGCGACACCGGGTGCGCTTCGCTCGGATTTGCCGCCGGGCCTGCACGTAAGCGATAATGCCGTTTTTGCGATATGCGGCGACGGCCGCGCAATCGCGATCCACGAATTGCGGCATCAGCACGACGGCAGCGAAACCGTCGTCACGCCGGCCGAATTCGCCCAGTTCCTCCAAACTCCCCGACATTTATGAAGAAAGTCCTGATCCTGGGTGTGAACGGCTTCATCGGCCATCACCTGTCCAAACGCATTCTCGAAACGACCGACTGGGAAGTCTTCGGGATGGACATGCAGACGGAACGTCTGGGCGATCTCGTCAACCACGAGCGGATGCACTTCTTCGAAGGCGACATCACGATCAACAAGGAGTGGGTCGAATATCACATCAGGAAGTGCGATGTGATCCTGCCGCTGGTCGCGATCGCCACGCCGGCCACCTACGTCAAGCAGCCGCTGCGCGTGTTCGAGCTCGACTTCGAGGCGAACCTGCCGATCGTGCGTTCGGCCGTGAAGTACGGCAAGCACCTCGTGTTTCCGTCGACTTCCGAGGTCTACGGCATGTGCACGGACGAGCAGTTCGATCCGGAAGAATCGCAGCTGTCGTACGGCCCGATCAACAAGCCGCGCTGGATCTACGCGTGCTCGAAGCAGCTGATGGACCGCGTGATCTGGGGCTACGGCATGGAAGGCCTGAACTTCACGCTGTTCCGTCCGTTCAACTGGATCGGCCCGGGCCTCGACTCCATCTACACGCCGAAGGAAGGCAGCTCGCGCGTGGTCACGCAATTCCTCGGCCATATCGTGCGCGGCGAGAACATCAGCCTCGTCGACGGCGGCGCGCAAAAGCGCGCGTTCACGGACATCGACGACGGCATCGGCGCGCTGATGAAGATCATCGAGAACAAGAACGGCGTCGCAACGGGCAAGATTTACAACATCGGCAATCCGACGAACAACTTCTCGGTGCGCGAACTGGCGCACAAGATGCTCGCGCTCGCCGCGGAATTCCCCGAATACGCAGACAGCGCGAAGAAGGTGCAGCTCGTCGAGACGTCCTCCGGCGCGTACTACGGCACGGGCTATCAGGACGTGCAAAACCGCGTGCCGAAGATCGACAACACCATGCAGGAACTCGGCTGGGCGCCGAAGTCGACCTTCGACGAAGCGCTGCGCAAGATCTTCGAAGCGTATCGCGGCCACGTCGCGGAAGCGCGCGCGCTCGTCGAACAGCAATAAGGGCTGATCCTTGGCCCGTATCGTCCTGAAGATCGACGTCGACACGCTGCGCGGCACCCGCGAAGGCGTGCCGAATCTCGCGCGCATCTTCGACCGCTTCAAGGCGCGCGCCACCTTCCTCTTCAGCCTCGGGCCCGACCACACCGGCTGGGCCATGCGCCGCGTGCTGCGGCCGGGCTTCCTCAAGAAGGTGTCGCGCACCTCGGTGGTCGAACACTACGGGATCAGGCAACTGATGTACGGCGTGCTGCTGCCGGGGCCCGACATCGGCGCGAAGGCGTCCGCGGAAATGCGCGCGATCCACGAGGCCGGTTTCGAGTGCGGCATCCATACGTGGGACCATGTGTACTGGCAGGACAACGTGCGCTCGAAAGACCGCGCGTGGACCGCCGCGCAAATGCAGAAAAGCTATGCCCGTTTCGTCGAGATTTTCGGCGCGCCGCCCGTCACGCACGGTGCGGCGGGCTGGCAGATGAACGGCCACGCGTTCGAGCAGATCGACGCCTGGGGCATGCACTACGCGTCCGACGGCCGCGGTCATTCGCCGTATCGGCCGGTCGTCGAGGGCAGGACGCTTGCGCACGTGCAGATGCCGACGACGCTCCCCACGCTCGACGAAGTGCTCGGCGTGAACGGTGTGGACGAACACAACGTGGCGGCGTTCATGCTCAGGCACACGGCGAACAATCCGCACGATCAGGTGTTCACGCTGCACGCGGAACTCGAGGGGCAGAAGCTCGCGCCCATCTTCGAACAGTTGCTGCAAGGCTGGCGCGCGCAGGGCCACACGTTCGCGACCATGGGCGACTATTACGCGGCGCTGGACCGCAGCGCGCTGCCATCGTACCCTGTTACGTGGGGCGAAATTCCAGGGCGCTCCGGCGAGCTGATCGTCCAACCCTGACGCGCCGGCCGGCATGCCGGGTCGACGCCGGCCATTGGCTTGCTGTCCGGCAAGCCGCCCTGACGACCCAGCCGCCACGCGAGCCCGTGCGCGCACCGGCAGCCCCTCCCCAAAAAGTCTCGATGCCAGGCCCGCGCCGCCGCGACGGATTCAGACGGCGGCGCCGACCATAACAACCGGAGAACCTCGTGCCCATCGCAGTCGACCAACCCATCCCCGACTTCACCGCTCCCGCTACCGGAGGCGAGATCACGCTGTCCAACCTGCGGGGTAAGAAGGTGGTGCTGTATTTTTATCCGAAGGACAACACGCCGGGCTGCACGACCGAAGGCCTGCAGTTCCGCGATCTGTATCCGAAGTTCAGGAAAGCCGGCGCGGAGATTGTCGGCGTGTCGCGCGACAGCCTGCGCTCGCATGACAACTTCAAGGCAAAGCTCGAATTGCCCTTTCCGCTGATTTCGGATCCGGAAGAAAAACTGTGCGCCCTCTTCGGCGTCATCAAAATGAAGAAAATGTATGGCAAAGAAGTACGGGGGATCGAACGCTCCACATTCCTCATCGACGCCGACGGCGTGCTGCGCGCAGAATGGCGAGGCGTCAAGGTGCCGGGGCATGTCGACGAAATTCTGGAGGCTGTACAAGCGCTTTGAGGCGCGTTATATTGGGTTGCAATGAGTGCCTGTCCACCCCAAATTTTTCGTCGCTGCGCAAGACCTGACGGTCGTGTCGGTCGTGGTATCCGGTCCGTCGAAATCGTCAGGCGCAACACGAACACCGTAGGCGAGCCGCTTGCCCCGTACGACGGGGCGGCGGCTTTTTTAATTGCGCGCAGCCGTTCGTTCACTCGGCTCGCGCCTTCCGCTAAGGAGCCGATCGAAGACCAGGCGAACCGGCATCTCTAGACCGAATGCGCGCCTCCGGGCGCAAACTGCGTGCGCAACATCGGCACCGGCAGAATGCGACAGGCGGCGCACGATATGTGACCCGATTATTCCGAGGGAAACCATGCCTTTGCCTACCCCCCCGAGCAAGCTCGGCAATCTCCTGCCCCCTGACGAATACAAGGCCAAGGCCGCCACGCCGGCGCGCTCCGCCGCGAAGAAACAGGCCGACGGAGAATCCGCGGAGCCGGCCGACTACGGCCGCGCGAACGTCGCCACGCCCATGGCGCATGCCGCCAATGCCGCGACCACCTTGCGACCGGTGCCGGCATCGTCGGCTTCCGCCACCGCGTCCGCCGCCGGTGGCGCGGCCGCTCAGGCACGCGGCGCGTCGGGCTCCGCGCGCAAGACGAGGCAAACCGCTGCGCTGCTGCAGCCGGTGCCCGCCGCCCGGCCGCAAGCCGAGCCCGTTGCCGAATCGCAGCCGGTCGTCGCGCGCAAGCCGGGCACGAAAACGCCCCCGGCCGACACGGCCGCCGCCGCGCCCACTGCGCGCGGCACGAGCAAAAAGCGCGGCACGGCCGCGCAGCCGGTCGAGATGCAGAAGCTCTTTGTGCTCGATACGAACGTGCTGATGCACGATCCGAGCTGCCTGTTCCGTTTCGAGGAACACGACGTCTATCTGCCCATGATGACGTTGGAAGAACTCGACAACCACAAGAAAGGCATGTCGGAGGTCGCGCGCAACGCCCGCCAGGTGAGCCGCACGCTCGACGCGCTGGTGGCGAACGCAGGCAATATCTCGGACGGCATTTCCCTCGCGCGTCTCGGCAGCCGCGAGGCGTCGGGGCGTCTCTACTTCCAGACGAAGCTGACCGCGATCGAGCCGGTGGAAGGCCTGCCGGAAGGCAAAGCCGACAATCAGATTCTCGGCGTGGTGCGCGCATTGCAGCGCGACCGTTCCGATCGCCAGGTCGTGCTGGTGTCGAAAGACATCAACATGCGCATCAAGGCGCATGCGCTAGGCCTGCCCGCTGAGGACTACTTCAACGACCAGGTGCTCGAAGACAGCGACCTGCTGTACTCGGGCATCCGGGCGTTGCCGCAGGACTTCTGGACGCGGCACGCGAAGGGCATGGAGAGCTGGCAGGACACCAAAACCGGCACCACGTATTACCGTGTGACCGGCCCGCTGTGTCCGTCCATGCTCGTCAACGAATTCGTGTATCTGGAGCCGCAGAACGGCGAGCCGGCGTTTCACGCGCTGGTGCGCGAGCTGAACGGCAAGACGGCGCTCCTGCAGACGCTACGCGACTACGGCCACCACAAGAACAACGTGTGGGGCATCACCGCGCGCAACCGCGAGCAGAATTTCGCGCTGAATCTGTTGATGAATCCGGAGATCGACTTCGTGACGCTGCTCGGCCAGGCCGGTACGGGCAAAACGCTGGTGGCGCTCGCGGCCGGGCTCGCGCAGGTGCTCGACGACAAGCGCTATAACGAGATCATCGTGACGCGCGCGACGGTGCCGGTCGGCGAAGACATCGGCTTTCTGCCCGGCACGGAAGAGGAAAAAATGCAGCCGTGGATGGGTGCATTCGACGACAACCTCGAGGTCCTGCAAAAAACCGACGACGCTGCCGGCGAATGGGGCCGCGCCGCGACCCAGGAACTGATCCGCTCGCGTCTGAAGATCAAGAGCATGAACTTCATGCGCGGCCGTACGTTCGTGGACAAGTATCTGATCATCGACGAGGCGCAAAACCTGACGCCCAAGCAGATGAAGACGCTGGTCACACGCGCGGGCCCGGGCACGAAGATCATCTGTCTCGGCAATATCGCGCAGATCGACACGCCTTATCTGACAGAAGGCAGTTCCGGTCTGACGTACGTGGTGGATCGCTTCAAAGGCTGGGCGCACAGCGGGCATGTGACGCTCGCGCGTGGCGAGCGTTCGCGCCTCGCGGACTACGCATCGGAAATCCTTTAAGAATCAAGTCATTGGCTGTCATGGCCGGCCGGACTTCGAGCCGCGCCCCGAGTTGTCGGGGCGCGGCTTTTTTATGCCCGCGGCGTCTTTCGGCGGCAACACTTAGCGCACGAACTTCAAGTAATTTGTCAAGAATTCTTGCCGCTTGCGCGTTTCACCGGCTACCATCCGGACATCGTCCGCCTTTAAACGAGCGTTTACCGCTGTCCCTTCATGCGTCGACTCGCCTTTTCGCTGCTGACCGTCCTGCTGCTCGCCGCCTGTGCCGGCGCGCCGCAGAAGTCCTCGCGCGGCTCGGGAAGCGGCGTCGTCGTGGCAAACGGCGCGTATCGGGCGCCGCCTCCGGGCTTTCCCAACTTCGTGGACCACAGCATTGGCCGCGAGGAAATCTCCATTCAGGCGATGAGCCTCGTCGGCGTGCCCTACCGCTGGGGCGGCAACACGCCCGACAGCGGCTTCGATTGCAGCGGCCTCGTTCGCTACGTGGTGGCGCGGGCGGCGTCGGTGAACCTCCCGCGCACGACCGCCGATATGAGCGGGCGCGGCGAATCGGTCGAACCGGACGAAATCGCGCCCGGCGATCTGATCTTTTTCAATACGACGGGCCGGCCGCATTCGCACGTGGGCATCTACGTGGGCAAGCTGCGCTTTGTCAATGCGCCGTCGACGGGCGGCACCGTGCGGCTCGACTATCTGACCAACCCGTACTGGGCGAAGCGCTTCGACGGCATCCGTCGCGTGGCGGGGCCGGCCGCGAAGCCCGCGCCGTTCGACGCGCCCAGCTATCAGGCGGCGGCGCCGCAGCCGGAGCACGCCACGGGACTCGCGGCCGCAGCGTACGGCGGCGCTCAAGCGGCGTCGCCGGGTGCATCCGCGGGCACGGGCAGGACGGCTTCGGGCTATGCCGCGAATCCGTTGCCGTCACAAAATCCGAGCCGGGTTGCGGCAGCGACGGAGCCACGCGCGTCGTCGTCGTCGTCGTCGTCGTCGTCGTCGTCGGCGGCGGCGGCGGCGGCGGCGGCGGCGAGCAGCGATTCAACTCTCGCCGCCACGCCCGTGGCGCGGGCGCCGCAAGCTGATCCCTTCGAACCGCCGCCACCTGGCATGAGCGCGGCGCAGCTACAGGCGCGCACAGCGGGCGCCGTTTCGCCGACGCCGATGGTCGCCGCCCGGTCGAATTCCTATGACAGTGGCGCTTCCGCTGCGCCACAACCCGCTTCGACAGCGCGCGTCGCCCCGCAAGCAGCAGGCGCCGCCTCGCCCGACCCGATCGACGCAGCCGCCGATGCTTTCGAGCCGCCGCCTCCCGCTTCCGTCGCCGCCCGCCAGGCACGGCTTGCGCAACAAGCGCAACAGACACAGCAGGCGCAGCCGAATCAGCAGGCGGACGCGGCCCGAGCCGACGACGGCGCCGTGCAGATCATGCGCGCCTCGACGGCCTCGCGAGGCATGCCCGCCCCCTCCCAGACCAACGACGACCCGATCGCCCGCTTCGCCAACGGCAACTTCTAGCCACGCGTTGAAACGGCCGGTACGCCTCGACGCGCTAGTAAGCGGCATCTTGCCGTCGCAGTCGAGCCGTTCAGACGCGCTGGTTGAGCTCATCCAGCGTGATGGGCGCCGTGCCGATTTTCCCGACCACGATACCGGCCGCCACGTTGGCAAACCGCGCGGCGCTTTCGACGTCGTGGCCCGCCGCCAGCGCCGACGCCATGGTGGCGATCACAGTGTCGCCGGCCCCGGACACGTCGTAGACTTCGCGCGCCTGCGCGGCAATGCGGATATGCCGATGTTCGACAAAAAGGCTCATGCCCTCCTCAGAGCGCGTGACGAGCAAGGCGGCCAGTTCGAACCTGTCGCGCAGCCCGAACGCCCGGCGCTCGAAGTCGGCCTCGCCGGTCCACTTGCCAGCCGCCTGCGCAAATTCGTCGCGGTTCGGCGTCACCACGGTTGCGCCGCGATAGATCGAGTAGTCCGGTCCTTTGGGATCGACCAGAATGGTCGCCCCGGCCGAAGTTGCGTCGGACATCATCAGCCGCAGATGCGCGAGGCCGCCCTTGCCGTAATCCGAAAACACCACGGTCTTGCAGGCTTTCAACTTCTCGCGGAATTGGGCGACGAGCGGAAACAGCAACTCGTGGTTCGGCCGCTGTTCGAAATCGGCGCGCACGATCTGCTGGTTGCGCGAAATGACTCGCAGCTTGACGGTGGTCTGCAGCGCCGCATCGCGCAAAAACGTGCAGCGAACGTTGCGCGACTCGAGCAATGCCTGCAAGGCGCGGCCGTCCTGATCGTCGCCGACTACCGACAGCAGCGAAACGTGCGCGCCCAGGTTCACCGCGTTGATGGCCACATTGGCCGCGCCGCCCGCCACATCCCCGGTACGCTGGACGCGAACCACAGGCACCGGCGCCTCGGGCGAAATGCGCGTGCTGTCTCCAAACCAGTAGCGATCCAGCATCACGTCACCTGCAACGATGACCGACGCCGATGAGCAGTCCAGACTCAATTTGCGACTCCTTCAGAAAAGGGGTGTTGGCGATACAGAAATATCCGCGACGACCGCGTCGAAAAATTACTTCGTCATACTGATAAATCTGACAGCGAAAAGCGCACACATTGTCACAAATGAGATGGCGCCCCGAACGCCGGTTGACGTTCTGACGCAACGATCGGCAACCAATCGGATTCGTCCGATTGACGTGTCTACGGATGATCCGTGGAAGCGCGGCTCGTTCATGACGCGGGCGCCGCCGATCTGCTATCGTCACCGGTATTCTTCCGAAGCGGGTGACGACAATGGATCTCGGGCTGAAAGAAAAAGTGGTGCTGATCACGGGCGGCAGCAAGGGCATTGGCTTTGCGTGCGCCCGGGCTTTCGCGCTGGAAGGGGCAAAGGTTGCGATCGTCTCGCGCGATCCGGCAAACCTCGCGCGTGCTTACGAACAGCTGAAGCAGGAGGGTCTGCACGTGCATCGCACGCGCGCCGACCTGCATGAGCCGCACAGCGCCGCCGACATCGTGGAGGAAGTCAGTTCAGCGGTGGGTCCGATCGACGTGCTCGTCAACAGCGCCGGCGCCGCGCGCCGCTACGATCCTGAAACGCTCGATGCCGACGCCTTTCGCGCCACGATGGAAGCCAAGTATTTCCCGTACATCTACCCGCAGCAGGAAGTGCTGCGCCGCATGGCCGAGCGCGCCAAACGAGGTGACGGCGGCGAGCCGGGCACGATCGTGAATATCATCGGCATGGGCGGCAAGGTGGCGAGCGATATCCATATTGCCGGCGGCGCCGCAAATGCCGCGCTGATGCTCGCCACAGTCGGGCTTGCGCACTACTACGCGCGTTACGGCATCCGGATCAACGCGATCAATCCGGGCGCGACGCTGACCGAGCGCGTCGAAGAAGCGGTCGGGCTCGAGGCCGCGCAGCAAGGCATCGAGCGTGCAGAGGCGCTGGCGCGCGGGCAGGCCAAGGTGCCGCTCGGGCGTTACGCCGATCCGGAGGAAATTGCGAATGTCGCGCTGTTTCTGGCGAGCCGCCGCGCGAGCTATGTGACGGGCGCGATCATCCCGATGGATGGCGGGAGCGCGCCCTTGATCTAGCGCGCTGGCCGGCTTGACGCCCCGGCGCGGGCACGGGCGTTGCGTCGGCGCCGCGGACGGTGATCCTTCCGTCCGCCCGGCATGCGGTGCCTAAGTAAAACCCGCGAGACCTACAGCAAACTACAGGAAACGGTGGCCCAGCCACCAGGCGGCAGCGGCGAGCGCCGCAGACGCCGGGATCGTCAGAATCCAGGCCCACACGATGTTTCCCGCCACGCCCCAGCGAACAGCGCTCAGCTTCTGCGTCGCGCCGACGCCGACGATCGCACCGGTGATCGTATGGGTGGTCGACACGGGGATGCCGAGCCAGGAAGCGGTGAAAAGCGTGATCGCTCCGCCCGATTCCGCACAAAAACCGCCGACCGGCTTCAGCTTGGTGATTTTCTGGCCCATGGTGCGGACGATTCGCCAGCCGCCGAACAAAGTTCCGACCCCCATCGACAGATAGCAGCCACCAATAACCCACAGCGGCGGCGCGTCAGCGATCGACGACGCATAGCCCGTTGCGATCAGCAGCATCCAGATAATGCCGATGGTTTTCTGCGCGTCGTTGCCGCCGTGGCCCAGACTGTACAGACCGGCGGACAGCAGCTGCAGGCGCCTGAAGCGCCGGTCCACCTTGCTCGGCGGCGTGCGGAAATAGATCCACGACACGGCGAGCATGAAAAACGAGCCGAGCACGAAACCGAGCAGCGGCGAGACAAAAATGAAGGTGACCGTCTTCATCAGCCCGTCGAAATTGAGTGAGCCCCAGCCCGACTTGGCGAGCGCCGAGCCGACCAGCCCGCCGATCAGCGCGTGCGACGAACTCGACGGAATGCCGTAATGCCACGTGATGACATTCCAGCCGATCGCGCCCACCAGCGCGCCGAAAATCACGTAGTGGTCGACAATTCCGGGGTCGATCGTGCCCTTGCCCACTGTCGCGGCCACCTTCAGGTGAAACACGAAATACGCGATCACGTTGAACGCCGCCGCGAACGCCACGGCCTGCTGCGGCTTCAGCACGCCCGTCGACACCACCGTCGCGATCGAGTTGGCCGCGTCGTGAAAGCCGTTCATGAAGTCGAAAATCAGCGCGACGGCGACGAGACCCGCGACCACCCAGATAGCAAGTTGTATCGATTGCATTATGCGTTTTCCAGCACGATGCCTTCGATGATGTTCGCTACGTCTTCACACTTGTCCGTGATCGTTTCGAGCAATTCGTAAATCGCTTTCAGCTTGATGAGGGTCTTGACATTGTCCTCCTCGCGAAACAGCTTGGACATGGCCGCGCGCAGCACGCGGTCTGCTTCGGATTCGAGCCGGTCGATTTCCTCGCAGGCCTTGAGGATCTGGCTCGCCTGCTTCATGTCGGACAGCAGGCTGACGGCAAACTGCACGCGTTCGCAGGTGGCCGTGCAGATGTGCGCGAGCTGGCTTGCCTCGGAGGTCACCGACTGGACGTCGTAAAGGGAAATGGCCGTGGCGACGTCCTCCATCAGATCGAGGATGTCGTCCATCGTGGTGATCAGCTTGTGGATTTCGTCGCGGTCGAGCGGCGTGATGAAGGTCTTGTGCAGCAGGTCGATGGTTTCGTGCGTGAGCTTGTCCGCAGCCTTTTCGGCCTTTTGCACGTTTTGCTTGTGGGTCTCTGCGTCGTGCAGATTGTCGATCAGCAGCTCGAGTTCGCGGCTCGCCGAGACGATGCACTGTGCGTGCGCGTTGAAAATATCAAAAAACTTGCCCTCGGTGGGCATGAATCGACCGAACATATGGTTTCCGATACGCTGCATGTTTGCAGCAAAATCAATCGTTTACGGAATCTTCGCGAGACCGCCGATCAGGCAGCAACCCGGCAGCAAGAAAGCTGCCGACATACTGGATCGACGGCCAACGTCACCGTGACGCCTTTGTGACAAGCCGCGATTCTATCGGAAATGGCCGTGCGAGCGGGCCAGTGTTGTTGATCGAACACCGCCCACACGCAGATGGCGGCGCTGAGCGATGGACGGTGCGCCTATCGTCGCGGCTTTCGCGTTCGGCACGAGGGCCGCTCGCTGCCGTGAGAGGCCGGTTCAGCTACGCTTTTTCCGCACGAACGCCTCGATCCTCTTTTAGAATCGCGTGCGCGGTTCGTTCAACTCCACGCGCGAAAGCGGCTGTTACTTTGGCGCATGGGCCCTCACCTCAGGCAAGGTTCTGAAGTTGCGCGGACTGCATTTGCATGGCCCGAAGGCAAAGCTGGAGGATGTCGTCTCTCGGACGAAGCCCGCTCGAGACGCCGGTTCCGTCAAACCGGCGTCACTCGCCGTAGAAATTCTGCGCGCCGGCGAAGTTGTCGAACTTCGTATATTGGCCGTGGAACGTGAGCCGAACCGGTCCGATCGGACCATTCCGCTGCTTGCCGATGATAATTTCCGCCGTGCCTTTGTCCGGGCTGTCGGGGTTATACACTTCGTCGCGGTAAATAAAGAGAATGACGTCGGCATCCTGCTCGATAGCGCCGGATTCGCGCAGGTCCGACATGATCGGGCGCTTGTTCGGACGTTGCTCGAGGCCGCGATTCAGCTGCGACAAGGCAATGACCGGCACGTCCAGTTCCTTCGCGAGACCTTTGAGCGAACGCGAGATTTCCGAAATTTCGGTGGCCCGGTTTTCGCCCGCCGACGAGCCGCTCATCAACTGCAAATAGTCGATGATGATGAGCCCGAGCTTGCCGCACTGGCGCGAGAGCCGCCGCGCGCGCGAGCGCAATTCCATCGGATTGAGACCGCCGGTTTCGTCGATGAAAATCTGCGCCTCGCTCATTTTCTGCACCGCGTGCGTGAGCTTCGGCCAATCCTCGTCGGTCAGCCGTCCGGTTCGCATGCGGTGTTGATCGAGGCGCCCGACGGAGCCGAGCATACGCATGGTGAGCTGGGAGCCCGGCATTTCCATGGAAAACACCGCGACCGGCAGCCCATACTCGACCGCAACGTATTCGCCGATGTTCATCGAGAACGCTGTCTTACCCATCGACGGACGCCCCGCCACGATAATCAGCTCGCCGCCGTGCATGCCCGAAGTCATGCGGTCGAGATCGACGAAGCCCGTCGGCGTACCCGTCACGTCGCTGGGATTGGCTGTGTGGTAAAGCGTATCGATCCGCTCCACCACTTCCGTGAGCAGCGGCCCGATTTCGAGAAAACCCTGCGTGCCGCGCGCGCCGTCTTCCGCAATCGAAAACACCTTCGACTCCGCTTCGTCCAGCAGTTGCCGGACTTCCTTGCCTTGCGGGTTGAAGGCGTCCGCGGAAATTTCATCGGCGACAGACACCAGCCGGCGCAGCACGGCGCGGTCGCGCACGATTTCGGCATAACGCCGGATATTCGCGGCGCTCGGTGTGTTTTGCGCGAGCGCGTTCAGATACGCCAGGCCGCCCACCTCTTCCGCTTTGCCCGAGGTGCCGAGCGCTTCGTACACGGTGATGACGTCGGCAGGACGCGTGGCCGCGATCAGCTTGCCGATGTGTTCGAAGATGATGCGGTGATCGTAGCGATAGAAGTCGCTTTGCGACAGGAAGTCGGCGATGCGGTCCCACGCGGCATTGTCCAGCAGCAGGCCGCCCAGCACCGATTGCTCGGCCTCGATCGAATGCGGCGGGACTTTCAGCGACTCGAGTTGGGGATCTTTGGACGGTGCGTTCATGGAAACGAATTATCGGGTAATCGGGCGGCCAGGGCGAGCGGGAAACCCATTGACGGACACAAAAAAACAGGGGCCGGTTGCCCGGCCCCTGCCTCCAGCCAGCAACTTCCTGGCCGATATTATCGGATGCTCGACGCAGCCGCTTAAACGTGCTCGCCCAACACCGACACCGTCACGTCGACAACGACGTCGGTGTGCAGCGAAACCTGAACCGGGTGGTCGCCCACCATCTTCAGCGGGCCTTCCGGCAGACGCACTTGCGCCTTTTCCACTGCGAAGCCTTGCTTGCCCAGTGCTTCAGCGATGTCAGCGTTCGTGACGGAGCCGAACAGACGGCCGTCGACGCCGGCCTTCTGGCCGATCTGAACCGTCGAGCCTGCCAGCTTTTCGCCTTGAGCCTGAGCGGCCGCCAGCTTTTCAGCGGCGATCTTTTCGAGTTCGGCGCGGCGGACTTCGAATTCAGCCAGCGCTTCCTTCGTGGCACGGCGAGCCTGCTTGTTCGGGATCAGGAAGTTACGTGCGTAACCGTCCTTGACCTTCACGATGTCGCCCAGGTTACCCAGATTGACGACTTTTTCCAGAAGAATGATTTGCATTCGGATGCTCCTTATCGCGTCGTCGGGTTAGGCCTTGTGCTGGTCGGTGTACGGCACCAGCGCGAGGAAACGCGCGCGCTTGATAGCCGTGTCCAGCTGGCGTTGATAGTGCGCCTTCGTACCCGTGAGACGCGCCGGCGTGATCTTGCCGTTTTCGCCGATGAAGTCCTTCAGCGTTTCGATGTCCTTGTAGTCGATGTACTCGACGCCAGCGGCCGTGAAACGGCAGAACTTCTTGCGCTTGAAGAGCGGATTTTGTTGCTGACGACGCTTGTCGAATTTCTTACCAGTCGGGCGGGGCATGTTCAGTCCTTTCCAATGTCCTGCAATGCTGTGATGTGAAATACCAGAGTTCTCGCGTTGCGGTGCTTTTTCGCCAGAAAGCCTGTGAAGAGCGTTTCCACGCCCATCGGGCAGCTTTCCAGCTTACCGCTCGCCTCGCCTGCGGCTACCGCCTGCAGGGTCAGTTCGACTTGCCGGGCAATACCGGCTTCGACGACTTCCGTGCGGTGCTGCAACGTGCAGCCGGCAATCGGAACGCCGGCGGGTGTGTACCGCACCGGTTCGCGTTCGACGACGCTGGCCGTGAGCTGCAGCCGGTTCATGTAGCCTTGTACCTGTTGGCAAAAAGCGGCGCGCTTCGGTCTGGTAGCTTAAATAATGTGTCTTAAGCCTGCGCTTCGGACGGTTGCGTAGCAGCCGACTTCTTGGCTTCTTCGCGCTGCACTTCCTTCATCATCGGCGACGGGCCGGTTTCGGCCTTCTTCATCTTGACGATGAGGTGACGCAGAACGGCGTCGTTGAACTTGAACGCGTGTTCCAGCTCGTCGAGCGTGGTCTGGTCGCATTCGATGTTCATGCAGACGTAGTGAGCCTTCGCGAGTTTCT